>Ga0114979_10000002_pt1 | contig 339759 bp, 310 predicted proteins | sample S_140625_EF_Meta_FD_87315 | JGI IMG/M metagenome (GOLD analysis project Ga0114979, IMG submission 87315) | Freshwater microbial communities from Lake Simoncouche, Canada to study carbon cycling - S_140625_EF_MetaG | ecosystem: Environmental > Aquatic > Freshwater > Lake | place: Lake...
ATGGCATAATTTTTGGTAGCGGGTGTTTGAAAATTAGGATAACGAAAAGCGTATACTTTACCTAAAAATGGCGCTTCATCAATTGTTTTTTTAGTGAGGTCGTTAGCGTCCCAATAAATCTCGAGCCTTGTTACATCACCAAAATCTACCACCGATAAATTTTTAATCCGCACCGAATCATTGCTACAAAGCGAAGTTGGTGCTAGTATCTCAAAATCAGGTGTAGGGTTTGCGCCGTTAACCGTAAAGCTACTTGTTAGTGAATCGACACAACCAAAAGAAGTGACTTTAAGTGACACACTATACACTGCCGACTTATTGTATTTGACAGCAGGATTTTTAGCCGTTAACTGCGCAGGCGTATAGGTAGGGCCTGGTGTAATAGCAGGACTCCCAGCATTAAAATTCCATTGATACGAAAAGTTAGTCGCACCATCTGCAGATGCTGTACTATCTGTAAAAACCGCGTTTGCATCATTTAAGCATACTTCGGGAATTATAAAACCAGGTTTAGGTGACGTATGAACAAACACTGGATTTGCTAATCTAAAAGTATCACTCTTACACCCAGTGCTAGATTCTACTAATAAACGCACATCCTTGGTTCCAAAATTTGGATAAGTAATATTTTGATCTGCATTAGAAGTGTTTGTGTATGCACCAGAACCATTATCAGTATTCCAAATCCATTTACCAATGGAGCCCACTCCTATTGTAGAGGCATCCGTGTATTTAACAGGCGCATTAATACATCTTATATTTTGTGCTGTGAAATTTGCCACCGGTTTATCACTAATAGATACGGTTGCTGTAGCGTCATCAGAAGCACAACCAATATCCGAAACCACGCGTAATTTTATGGTATAATTATTGGCAATTGAATACCTGATAGGACTTACTGTATTGTTAAGATTAACTAGATTATTACCATTTCCTAAATCCCATAACCACTTAATTGCATTTGTTACTGGAGCAGTAATGTAAACTGAATCTTGTAAACATCCTGCATGGGTGAATGTAAAATTAGATGCTGGTTTATCGTTTACTTTAACTGGTATACTAACCAATTGCTCTGTACTACCGCATCCATCAGGTGTAGTTGAAGTTGTGTACATTTTTATCGTATCTCTTAGTGCAGCACTATTAGACGCTGTAAATGAAAAAGACTTATTTGGGCTGTAGTAACTAATATTTTGTCCATTGATAAAAACAGTGCTATCTGGTATTGGATTTGTTGTTGGCCCAATTACAGCAGAAGGTGTAATATTTTTTGCAGCACTAAAATCCCATCTGACACTAACAGGCGTAAAATTTAGTGGAACAGAAAATGAAACAGGTGTATTTACACAGGTTACAGCCGAATCAATTCGACCAAATGGATTTTGAAACGATGCTGTTTGAGAAAAATCTTTTACGTTGGTTCCTGCGTTATATCCATATGTTTCTGCTGCACCAAAGCCATATGCAATGGCATTATATCCTGTATCTGAATATAAGTTATGATTCCCTGTATTTACTTTTAAAATGGCATATTTATAATTGGCATCACCGGGGTGCGTTATAAAATTTGATGTTTGTATAACACCATCGAGTGTAAAACTATTTTCTCCTCCCTTTTTCAAAATCACATTAATGTAGCTCTGTAAAATATTAAATTTGTTAGCAGAGTATAGCGTAATATTATTAATTGTTTGTTCTACCGGACTTAAATAAATCATTTCAGGGTCACCTCCTGGTACAGCATTTGAATTTCCATCCACCCCTTGTGTTGTAATATACTGTGCAACCGTAATAGGTTGGTCGGATTCAATGACGTTAGGAATGGCTGGATTTGTAGATGCGCTAACGCCATTAAAATTCCCATTAAAAAATTCATAATAAAAGCCATTCATTAATCTACTAGTGGGTATAATGGAACCATTTAATTTTACGACTGTGTTAGGGTTAGTTACACAAATACGGTAATAGTTATTGGGTTGTGATCCTGTAGGCGCGGTCAAATATTTTTTACCCCATGCAACTGCTGGTAACGATTGTGCAATTAAATTATCGGCACTTCCTGTCCCAGTTCCACCAATGCTTATTTTTCCAGATCCAGAAAATACAGCAATTTTTTTACATCCAACAGAGCCTACAGTACTGATAGATCTAATCTTAGACCCAGTTAAGTCGGTTCCTATTCTGCCAGATACAGTTCCAAAAACACTATATACATCTCCTTGATTCAACGTAATAGGTATGGTTGTAGCTACACCAGGTGCTAAACCATTCACATTGGCTGCCGAAGGTGTGATTTCGATGGTTGTATTGTCTTCGGTGGCAACCACAAAAAAGAAGGAGTTTGAATTATTATTTTCATTCGATAATTGCGTAAAGTTCACCGAATAATATTCTTTACCTAGTGTGTTGGTTGGAAATAATAAAGTTGCACCTGATATACTTGCATTGTAAGTATGCGCATAGGCAACAATGGGCACATCCGATGTTATATGTATGCCTCTTTTTAATAGTCCGGTTGAATTAATACGCGCATCTTGCGCCCCAGTTTTTGGTAAAGGATTTGAAAGTGTTGTTTGATTAGCTGTAACAGTATAGGTAGCAGTATATCCAACTGCTGGAATTTCTACAGTTACCTTTGCATTTTTATCTGATGTTAAATACAAGATCATGTCTTGTGATCCCCCCGTAGTATTGTTGTTAAACATACTTACGTGGTAACCATAGCCCAACCAAAAATCGGTACCCTTGTTGGAATAATCCTGACTATATAATACGACACTTGATAGTATACATATTAAAGTAAAATATAATCTAGTTGTAAGTGTCTTCATATAGTTACCCTTAGACATATTTTAAGGAGTAATGTTTAATATATTATTTGATAAATCTACTAAATTATTAGATGCAAAAAGACTATAAACCACTGTCTTTCAAATAAATATTTGATGTTGAACCCATGCAAAACAAGAGGTCTAAAATGCTTGCATTGGGTATAAAGGATTGTTTATCCATAAAAACTTGTGGATAGTCTTGATATGCAACATTTTGAATGGTTGCTATCGAATTAGAAGAATCTCTAACATCCATAAAATGAGGGTCTACATATGCTAGCGTTTCATTTGTTTTTGAAATGTTAAATTCACTTTTAAGTACTGTAGATAACCAGCTTATAATACGCATGTTTAGGTCTACTAAATAAATAGGCTTATTATTCAGTAACTGGCTTATGGCATCTTCATAATATTCGTAAAATGGAGATCTTCTATAACAAGAAGCCAACGTCTTCATATGCTTGTTAGGCCAGTTTTGCCCATAGCAAATTTTTACATCCTGCATAGGTGATTTTTGGTCTCTCCCCGCCTGCAACGGTACCGTCAATAAAAGGGGGCCTTGTGCACTGATAATTGTAGTTCTATTGCGGTAACTCATTTTTTTGAAAGGTTCATGTATATCAATTACTGCGGCATTTGCCCTAGCAATTTGTTGGATATAATGGATCGATCCAAAATATTGAGATTCAATTCTTAATGGTTGCATTCATTAATTTTAACACTAAATAGTAGTTCCCTTGAACTATCCAGTTAACTTTGTGCAAAATAATTCAATTGAAACGATTTTGTCTATTTTATTGTTTGCCCTTGTTGCTAATATTGAGTTGTTCAACTCCAAAAGGTTTTGAATACAAAGGACTCAATAACGTAAAAGTTGATAATGTCGGGTTTGAATACCTCGATCTATCCTTAAATCTTGTTTATTTCAATCCAAATAATTTTAAAGTAGATTTAAAAAAAGTTGACTGTGATGTTTATATAGATAACAGATACCTTGGTAAATATGCACTAGATACACTTATGCATATTCCCAAAAAACAAAACTTTGAACTCCCTTCACGTATGCGAGTGTCAATGGGTGGTGTATTTAAAAATGCGTTTTCACTTCTTATGAATAAAGAGGTACTCATTAAAGTAAAAGGGAAAACAAAAATTGGTAAAGGATCTATTTTTATTGATGTTCCTTTTACTTACGAAACAAGGCAAACCATTAGTTTATAAATAGGGTTTTATATGGCAAGGCTTTCGTAACTGAGGCCCTCCTCCTTCTGCTGCTCTTTTGCAACTTGGCGGTAATTTTTTATATGCTTCGTCTAAGGCCTTATCAATGTCTGTGTCAAAGCCTGCATTGTTAACAGCTACCCTTACTTCGTCGGCGCTGGTACGATCGGGTAAAAACTGAACGCGCAATTCGCCTTGTAGCAAATTAATTTTCCACTGCACAATACCACCATCCGTATTTTCTTTCTCCTTGGTTAAGTATTTGTCAAGCACGTCTTTACACGCCCAACATTTTAAATTGTTCGATTTTAATAGAACCCATTCTGCTTTCGCAGATTGTGCAATGCCATTGTAAAAACTAAAAAGAAGTGTTGCGAGAATGATTATTTTTTTCATCGTATTATTTTCCTGTCCAAGTGGATGGACTGTTACGCCATTCTAATAAAATACTTTCTTGCTCTTTAGTAACGTATCCTTTTTCTACGGCAAGTGTAATTAAAGAAGGATAATTGGTTAAACAAACAAAGGGGACTTTTGCTGCTGCAAATGCTTCTGATGCCTGTGCAAAATCGTACGTAAAAATAGCGACCATCCCTACTACTTCTGCGCCTGCTGCTCTTAATACATCCACTACCTGTAAAGAACTTTTACCCGTAGAAATTAGATCTTCTATCACGAGCACTTTTTGACCAGGTGTAAAAGCGCCTTCTATTTGATTGCCTAAGCCGTGTTCTTTTGGTTTAGGTCTAACATAGATGTATGGAAGTTTAAGTTGATCTGCAGCCATGGCTCCCCATGGAATACCGGCTGTAGCAACACCTGCTAACGTATCTGCTTCTCCAAATTTTTCGAAGATCACATTACACATTTCACTTTTAATAAAGTCTCTTACATACGGAAAGGAAAGTACTTTTCTATTATCGCAATAAATAGGACTCTTCCAACCACTTGCCCAAGTAAAGGGGTCGTTTGGGCTTAATTTTACGGCTGCTACTTGTAGTAACTTTTCTGCAACGGCTATCTCGTTTGTCATGCTTCAAATTTAGGGTCTATTTTAGAATAAATTGTACGAACAATTCAAAAAATAGTAGACATTTGATGCACAATGGAACAACCTATAATTACAGCAGCTGGTGGGCTCGTGCAAAACAACGAGGGGGCATTTTTGCTGATATTTAGGCGTGGCTTTTGGGATTTACCCAAAGGAAAGCTGGATGTTGGTGAATCAATACCTGATTGTGCTGTTAGGGAAGTTAGGGAAGAAACAGGGCTACAATCACTCGAACTTGGGCCGTTTATTTGTACCACTACCCATCCATATTTTGATACATGGCTTAACAAAGACGTCGTAAAACAGACGCACTGGTTTTCAATGCTGTCTTTAGCAAATGATATACTCGTTCCTCAAACCGAAGAAGACATTGAAAAGATTGAGTGGGTTCCTAGGGAACAGTTACCTCAATACTTTATTCAGACCTACCCTACTATTCTCACTGTTTTTGAAGCGTTTAACGCAGGTACCCCAAAATTTTAAGCATTGATTGCGCAGTTTGCTCCTTAGCGTATACCCATTCGATTAGCTTGCCATTTCTATCTCTTTCGACAATCACGTGTTTAGGGGAAGGAATTAAGCAGTGTTTAATTCCGCCATAGCCACTAATTTGATCTTGATATGCACCGGTATGGAAAAATCCAACGTACAATGGTTCTTTATTGGAATCTAGGTCTTTGGGATCTAGGGTTTTTAATTTAGGTAAAAACACTTCATTGATATGTTCTTCGGAATCGTAATAGTCGTGACTATCGCATGTAATACCGCCTAATACTACTCGGTGGTATTCGTTATCCCATTTATTAACAGGAAGCATCAAAAACTTTTCACCAATACCCCAGGTATCTGGAAGTGTTGTAATGAAAGATGAATCAATCATATACCAGCACTCTCTATCGTTCTGATTTTTTTCAGCTAAAACGCTGTAGATATGTGCCATACTCTCACCTACGGTGTAGCTGCCAAATTCAGTATAAATATTTGGCATAGGAACCTTTGCTTTTTTACAAGCCTTTTTAATATTACTTACAATTTCATTGATGATGAACTGATAGTCATATTCGAAACCTAAGGAGTGTTTGATTGGAAATCCACCACCAATATTTATAGAGTCTAACTCTGGACAAATCTTTTTTAATTGACAATAAAGGTTGATGATTTTATTAAGTTCAGACCAATAATAAATATCATCCTTAATACCTTTATTTAAAAAGATATGAAGCATTTTTAATTGAAACTTATCTTCGAAACCTTCAATATCATCTACATAAAATTCTAAAATATCTTTTGCGCGTATACCTAGTCTAGAGGTATAAAATGGAAAGTTCGGTTCTTCTTCTGCGGCAACTCTAATGCCCACTCTAAAAGGTTGTTTGGCACCTCGTTTATAGGCCATCAATTCCTCTTTATTGTCTAAAATTGGAATAACATTTTTAAATCCGGTATTGATAAGTTTGGTAATACGAGATGTGTAAGACTTTTGCTTATAGCCATTACAAATTATGTAGGTGTCCTTATTAATTTTTCTGCGCTGATACAAACGATTAATAATTTCAATGTCGTAAGCGTAAGAAGTTTCTAAGTGGATATTATGCTTTAGTGCCTCTTCTACAACAAAGGAAAAGTGTGAACTTTTAGTGCAATAGCAATAAAAATATTCACCTTCATATTTATGCCTTTTAAAAGCGGCCTTAAACATATCTTTTGCCTTGTTAATTTGCATACCAATTTTTGGTAGGTATGTTAACTTTAAAGGCGTACCATGCTTTTCAATGATTTTTTTTAAGTCTAAATCATTGAACTGTAAATAACCATTGTCATTTAATTCAAAACCTTCTTGTGGAAAGTGGAATGTTTGGTTTACGAGCGAGGTATACGTATTGTTCATTTACATGTTGGCTTTTAAAAGGGGTGAACGACAATATTTTGAAATAATTGATCTATTAACGAATAAAAAAACCGAACAGTATAATACTACTCGGTTTTTTTATATTATTTTTTTGCGTAAGCTACCTTATTTAACTTGGTCAACTAAAGCCTTGAAGCTAGCTGGCTCGTTCATGGCAAGGTCTGCTAAAACTTTACGGTTAAGTTCAATACCTTTAAGGCTCAATTTATTGATAAATTGGCTGTAAGTAAGTCCTTCTTGTCTAACCGCTGCGTTGATACGTGCAATCCATAATTGACGGTATTCACGCTTCTTAAGTTTACGCCCTACATACGCATAGGTTAAACCTTTTTCAACGATATTTTTGGCTACTGTATAAACGTTTTTACGTTTACCGTAGAAGCCTTTAGCTTGCTTAAGAATTCTTTTTCTCCTAGCTCTCGATGCTACTGCATTTTTTGAACGTGGCATATTAATTTGTTTGAAAGCGCTTACCTATTTGGTATTTGCTGTTTAGTAATGTTGTTTGTGCGTGGTACTTCTAAAGAATTAACCTTAAATATTAACCTTTAAGACGCAATAAACGAAGAACGAAGTCTTTGTTAGTAGAACCAACTAAACCTTTTTTGTTTAGTGCTCTTTTACGTTTTTTTGATTTTTTGGTTAAGATGTGCCTTTTAAACGGCTTTTGGAATGTTACTTCACCACTACCAGTGACTTTGAAACGCTTTTTCGCGCTTGAGTTTGTTTTTACCTTTGGCATGTTAATAATCTAGTTAAAGATTACACCCTACTGGCGGTCTTGCACAGGCGAGACACTTGTTGAGCCGTTTGGGAAATTGGGATGCAAAATTATGGATAATCTCCTATTTGAGCAACTATTTCTTTTTACCTGTTTTAGGGGTAAAAATGGCAAACATACGCTTACCTTCTAGTTTAGGCATACTTTCTAGGGTGCCAGCCTCTGCTAGGCGTTCCGCAAATTTTAGGAGTAGTAATTGGCCTCTGTCTTGGAACATGATGGCTCTACCTTTAAATTGTACGTATGCTTTTACCTTGTTACCATCTTTAAGGAACTTTTCGGCATGTTTAGCCTTAAAGTCAAAGTCATGGTCATCGGTACTTGGCGTGAATCTAATTTCTTTTATTTCAGATTGCTTAGAGTTGGCTTTCATTTCCTTCTCTTTGCGCTTTTTCTCGTATAAGAATTTTTTATAATCTATTACCTTACAAACTGGGGGATCTGCGGTTGGAGAAATTTCAACGAGGTCTAATTCTTGTTCTTGAGCAATTTTAAGTGCCTCTTGTGTAGAATAAACGCCAACTTCTACGTTATCGCCTACTAAACGTACCTGTGGTACTCTAATTCTGTCGTTAATTCGGTGTTCTGGTTCTTGTTGTCTTAGGAACCTTGGGTTAAATCTTCCGCCGCCTCTTGGTGGTAATGCCATTAAAACTTGTTTTGTTAATAATATTTTGAAGGATAAAGGTAAAGCTATTTGGGCTATTCGCCGGATTTACGTTCATGAATTTCCTGAATAATTGCATCGATAAATACCTGCGTGTCCTGCATCCCTAAATCACCTTTACCTTGTCTGCGCACAGAAAGCTTGTTTTCTAGTGTTTCTTTTTCGCCCACTACAAGCATATATGGTACGCGCTGAAGTTCGGTATCTCTAATTTTTTTACCAATTTTTTCGGATCTATCATCTATCTCAACCCTTACCCCTGCTGCTTTTAACTGTTGTTTAACCGATTCGGCAAACGCCATAAACTTGTCGGAAATTGGTAATATTTTTACCTGTAAAGGAGATAGCCATACCGGGAATTTACCCGCATAATGTTCCAGTAAGAATCCAATAAAACGCTCGTGGGTACCCAGTGGTGCACGGTGAATAATAAGTGGAACTTCTGGCTGATTGTTTTGGTTAACGTAGCTTAATTTGAATTTATTACCAGAATTAAAGTCTACTTGGTTGGTGGCAAGGGTAAATTCTCTACCAATAGCACTCCAAATTTGAACATCAATTTTAGGGCCATAAAACGCTGCTTCGTCCTGAACTTCAACGTAAGGGATCTCAGATTCGATGAGTACCTGGCGCACCATGGCTTCCGTTTCCTTCCATAAAACAGGCTCATCTACATACTTTGCGCCTAATTTAGATGGATCGTGTAAGCTTAAACGCATCACATATTTATCAATACCAAATATTTTAAAGTACTTGGTATACATATCATTTACCGCTCTAAATTCAGCAGCAAATTGTTCTTTGTTACAATAAATATGCGCATCATTCATGTGTAAGCAACGCACACGCATGAGTCCAAATAATTCACCACTTTGTTCGTACCTGTAACAGGTTCCATATTCTGCAATACGGTATGGTAAATCTTTGTAGCTCTTAGGTTCTGCATCAAATATTTTATGGTGATGCGGACAGTTCATTGCTTTCAAATAATACTTGGTACCATCTAGTTCCATAGGGGGAAACATACTATCTGCATAGTAAGGTAAGTGACCACTGGTGAGGTACATACTTTCTTTCGCAATATGCGGTGTAACCACGCGTTTGTATCCAGCAACTTCTTCGGTTTGCTTGGCTAATTTTTCTAACTCTTCAATAATAATGGTACCATTTGGTAACCACAAAGGAAGGCCTTGACCCACATCATCATCCATGGTAAAAATACCTAGTTCTTTACCTAGTTTTCGGTGGTCTCTTTTTTTAGCTTCTTCCAGCATTAAAAGATACGCATCTAATTCCTTCTGACTCGGGAAAGTCACGCCATATAAGCGTGTTAGCATTTTATTTTTTTCATTACCCTTCCAATAGGCACCCGCAATATTGGTTAGTTTAATGGCTTTAATGGCAGCTGTATTGGGGATATGTGGCCCTCTACACAAGTCGGTAAAATTACCTTGTGCATAGAGTGTAATATTGCCATCTTGTAATCCTTCTAATAAATCTAATTTGTATGGATCATTGCGCTCAGTAAAATATGCAATCGCATCCGCTTTTGAAACTTCTTTTCTATTAAATGTATTGGCTGCTTTTGCGAGCTCATTCATTTTTCTTTCGATCGCAATTAAATCATCCTCTATTAAATGATGATCCCCTAAATCAATATCATAATAAAATCCTTTGTCAAGTGCAGGCCCTACCCAAAATTTTACACCCGGGTATAATGCTTCAACAGCCTCTGCCATTAAGTGCGCAGATGAATGCCAAAAAGTATTTTTTCCTGCATCATCATCCCAGGTTAATAATTGCAAAGAAGCATCAGAAGTAATGGGTCTTGTGCTGTCCCAAACTTCTCCATTAACAGAGGCAGCTAATACTTTTCTGGCGAGTCCTTCACTAATCGATTTTGCGATGCCGTCGGCAGAAATACCTGCTTCATATTGCCTAACGGCCCCATCTGGAAATTTTATATTTATCATAGGTCTAACTTAACTGTTTAACCGCTAATGGGTTACTTGTACAAAAATAAAGGAAAGCGGTGAGTTTTTCGTTTTAACGCTTCTTTAGATTTTAATACTTTTATAAGAGCTTACATTTGTACCAATGAAATTGACTTTTACCCTATTTTCTTTAATGCTCTTGATTTCAAACCTGCAAGCCCAAAAACTTACAGGGATATGGCGTGGTTATTTTAGTTCCTCTTCAGGCATTTTTAGGGATGATGCTGAGGAGGAAATGTATAAATACGAGGTTCAAATAGATCAGCAATCAAATAATAGCACTAAGGGTGTTACCTACTCCTATAAATCTTCTGTTTTTTTCGGGAAATCTACGATGCAAGGGATTTATACAGAAAGCACTAAAAATCTAATTTTAAAAGAAATTAAATTAGTAGAATTAAAAATTGGTAAAAATAGCGAACCCTGTCTAATGACCTGCTATTTAGATTATGTAAAAATTGGAAAATTAGAAGTATTGCAAGGCACATTTATTTCATCCAATGCAAAAAATAAAAAAGATTGTGGCACTGGAAAGGTATACCTAGAGCGTGTTTTAAAAAGTGATTTCGAATTAGAAGATTTTTTAGCGCATCCAAAACCACAGACTCCAATTACCCAAAAAAAGCCAATTGTTAAGCCTTCCATTACTACTGAAACGGATAAATTAAAAAAGAAAAAAGAATCAATTGTTGAATTGCCTGCGAACAATGAAGTAGTCGTATCTAACAATGATAAAAAATCTACTAATACTGCGCAACAAGCTAAAGTGCTGGTCAACAGAGAAAACTTTTTAATGAAAAGAATTATTAGTACAGAACCTGAAGTTAAAGTTGAACTTATTGATAATGGAACCATTGATAATGATACCATTAGTTTGTACCATAATGGCGAGCAGGTAATCAAAAAAGGGAAACTTAATTACCAGCCACTCACCTACACCTTTAATTGTAGTATTGGCCCTGTTTTACATGAATTAATTTTGGTGGCCGAAAACCTTGGAGAAATCCCACCCAACACGGCCGTTATGGTAGTAACCATTGGCAAAAAAAGGCAAGAGATATTTTTAACTTCAGACGAAAAAAAGAACGCCAAAATTATTATTGAATACAAACCCAATAAGTAGGTTTAGGATATAAAATTTGGGGCTACCTTTGCAGCCACAAAAAACTGTCTTGATATGCTTATTGGTTTACAAAATGTAACGTTCGAATTTGGTGCTAGGGTTATTGTAGAAGAAGCAACATGGCATATTCAACCTGGTGATCGTATTGGTCTTATTGGTTACAATGGAACTGGGAAGTCTACCCTATTAAAAGTATTGGTAGGTGAATATACGCCGTCGAAAGGTACCGTTGAAAAAAGCAGGGATACCACCATTGGCTATTTACACCAAGATTTATTAAGTTTTGATACCAGTGAAACGATTACAGAAGTTGCACTCGGCGCTTTCGAACGCGTTAGAGCACTCGAAAAAGAGATTGAGGCACTTGGTATAGCACTCGAAAATGATTCAGATAACAATGACCTACTTATTAAATATACAGATGCACTTCATGAATTAGATGTGTTAGATGGATACAATATCCAGCATAAAGCAGAGGAAGTATTACATGGACTTGGTTTTAGCAGTCAAGATTTAAAAAGACCGTACAAAGAATTTAGTGGTGGTTGGCGTATGCGTGTGCTGCTGGCTAAAATGATTTTGCAACAGCCCGATGTGCTCTTATTGGATGAACCTACCAACCACCTTGACTTACCGTCTATCGAATGGTTAGAAAAATATTTATTGCATTACCGAGGTAGCGTTGTGATTGTGAGCCACGATAAATTTTTCTTAAACCGAATGGTCAACAAAATCGTAGAAGTTTACCAACAGTCTTTACATATTTATAGTGGCGATTATGATTATTATGAAAGCGAAAAAGCATTGCGTATAGAAATGCAGCAAAAAGCTTTTGAAAATCAACAAGATTATATTCGTCAACAAGAAAGGTTTATTGAGCGTTTTAAAGCCAAAGCTAGTAAAGCGGCACAAGCACAGAGTATTCAAAAAAGACTAGATAAAATTGACAAAATAGATGATGTTCAATTAGAGCGTCCCGATTTACGTATTAATTTTCAGCTTGATAAAGTACCGGGTAAAGTGTTGGTAGATTTAAAAAATATTACAAAAAGTTTTGGCGAATTAACCATCGTTAAAAATACCACTGCCGAAATTGAACGTGGCGATAAAATTGCCTTAATTGGAGCGAATGGTAAAGGTAAATCAACCGTCCTTCGTATTGTGGGTGGTACCGAGCAGCATAGTGGTGAAAGAGTTTGGGGTCATAACGTTGATGAAAGTTTTTACGCACAGCACCAACTAGAAGCATTAACTCTTACCCATACGATTATGGAAGAAATGCAACAATGCGGTAGTAAAAAAACTGATGTTGAATTACGCAGTATTTTAGGTGCGTTTTTATTTGGTGGTGATGATGTAGATAAAAAAATACGTGTATTAAGTGGAGGTGAAAAAGCGAGGGTGGCACTTGCCAAAACAATGGTAAGTAAGGCCAACTTTTTATTACTGGATGAACCTACCAACCACCTTGACATGCACTCGGTAGAGTTACTTGCTGGTGCCCTTAACAAATACGAAGGGAGTTATATTTTAATAAGTCACGACCGTTATTTTATATCTCAAACAGCGAATAAAATTTGGGAAATTGTAGACCATCAAATTAAAGAGTTTAAAGGTTCATACGCAGAGTGGGTTGAATGGAATGAACGTATGGCTGCCAAGCAAAAAGAAAATAAAGGATCTGCTCCTTCTACGCCTTCACCAGCTCCAAGAGTTATGACTCCGGAAACAAAAGCTCCTACGCCTAATACTGCTATCGATAAAGATTTTCAAAAAGAATTGCAAAAGCAAAAAAAGAGACTCCAAACATTAGAGCTAGATATCAATAATACCAAGGTTCAAAAGGATACTATTGAGCAGGAACTTGGCAATCCAGATACCTATACCGATCCAGCAAAATTTACAACACTCGAGTTTGCATACAAATCGGTTCAACAAAAACTTGCCACACTCAATGCTGAGTATGAAACTGTTTTTGAAAAAGTATTAGAAATGGAGTCTTAGTAAATTGTTTAACCAATTAGTTGGTTAATATGTGTCTACTAATTACAATTCTTTGAATTTCTGAAGTGCCTTCGTATATCTGGGTAATTTTGGCGTCGCGCATAAGACGTTCTACATGGTATTCTTTTACAAAACCATAGCCACCATGAACTTGAACGGCTTCTGTAGAAATCCACATGGCAGCTTCACTGGCATAGACCTTTGCCATCGAAGATGAAAACCCATAATCCTTATCTTCATCTTTGTCGGCAGCTGCTTTAAAACAAAGTAGTCTTGCTGCTTCCACTTTTGTAACCATGTCGGCTAACTTAAACTGAATGGCTTGGTGGTGCATGATTTCTTTACCAAATGCTTTACGTTGTTTGCTATAGCCTAGTGCTAATTCGTAAGCACCACTTGCAATTCCAAGCGCTTGTGCGGCAATGCCAATACGGCCACCAGCAAGGGTTTTCATAGCAAACTTAAATCCAAATCCATCCTCACCTATTCTATTTTCTTTTGGAACTTTAACATCATTAAACATAATTGAATGGGTGTCACTTCCTCGAATGCCTAATTTATTTTCTTTAGCACCAACGGTAACGCCAGGGCTGTTTTTTTCTACAATAAATGCATTGATGCCTCTACTCCCTTTAGCAGGATCCGTTTGTGCAATGACTAAGTATACAGAGGCGCTAGAACCATTGGTAATCCAGTTTTTGGTACCATTTAATAAATAATAATCACCTTGATCTTCGGCAGTAGTTTGTTGACTAGTAGCATCACTTCCTGCTTCTGGTTCACTTAATAAAAAAGCCCCAATATAAAGGTCATTGTCTTTAATGCCTTTTGCAAGTGGCGTTAAATATTTTTGTTTTTGCGCTTCGTTACCAAAGGCTTCAAGCCCCCAACAAACTAAACTGTTGTTTACGCTCATACACACACTAACGCTCGCATCAATTTTACTGATTTCTTCCATGGCAAGCACATAGCTAATCGTGTCCATACCTGCACCACCATAGTTAGGGCTCACCATCATACCCATAAAGCCAAGTTCTGCTAGTTGCATAATTTGTTCTTTAGGAAATGATTGTTTTTCATCTCTTTCAATAACACCAGGTAAACAACTATTTTTAGCGAAATCACGTGCTGCAGCCTGAATCATCAGTTGCTCTTCAGTTAAATTAAAATCCATAGAAGCTTTATTTGTGGTACAAAAATAAGCTAACAATTGTTAGGATTTATAATTTATCGGTACTTTTTTTAGAAATATTTGCGTTGCAAATTGGAGAGCACCAGTGTATCAACAGCGTTTAAACGCCTAGTGGTGTCCTGTAAAAAGTGTCTCTTAAATGACCTTACGGCTGCCGTCGAATCTTTTAAATCGTATCCTATAATACGAAGGGCGATGTATGGATTAAAATTACTTGGGGCTGGTTGTAAATTTTCGTCATACCAAAGGCCATAGCCATTAGTAGCTAACAATTTCCAAGGAAATCTATAGTTTGGATCGTTTTTTCTAGTGGGTGCAATATCACCATGGCCAATAAAATTAGCAGCAGGAATGGTATATTTTTGTTTAAGTCGATTCAGTAAAACCAATAAACTATTGATTTGCAAACTATCAAAAGGTTCAAATCCGTTGTTGTCAAGTTCAATACCAATAGACGAGGAATTAATATCAATTAAATTACCCCACTTGCTAATGCCTGCATGTTGCGCACGCATATAATCATTAAGCATTTGGTGTATGGTTCCATCTTTGCATATCACGTAATGTGCGCTAACTGCAGTTCGTGGTATGGTAAATGTTTTAAGTGTTTCTTCACATGAATTTTGAGCCGTGTGGTGGATAATTACAAAATTTGGTTTGCGTAATCCAAAATTGGTGGTACCTACCCAGTAAGGAGATTGTTTTACAGAGTCTGAAAAAATACCACCATTGTTTGTTGATGACGCAATATCTGATAAAGAATCTATTTGATGGGTATGCTTTTTATTGGTGGCCTTGTATGGATTTCTAAAACAAGCCGTAAAAATAAATGGCAAACTTAACAGTGCTAAAAAGCCAAACATTTGCACCAAACCCACTTTTACTTTTGACATAATAAAAAATTGATAGCGAATTAAGTAGTATGTTTTATGATGGCATCAAAATTAGAAAAGCCAATTATTTTTTCGGTGATATATCCTTCGGCGTATCCTACACCAATTCTTTTGCCCAGCATGAGTGCTCTTGCTTTTACGGTTTCTAAAAATTGTGGGGATGAGATATAGGTTTGTGGTTCGGAGCTATCAGCGCTGTTAAATTGTGTGCCATACGCAAGTACTGCTTCGATTTTACGATCCATGTATTTTGTAATATCAATTACAAAGGAAGGTTGAATAAAACGGTCTTGTATATAATGAAAGGTGTAAGCAGGCCTCCAAGCATTTTGTCCTGCACCATCATGCATGGTTTCTATTTTTCGAAGTCCACTTAAAAAAGCAGCATCCGAAACAAGCTTTGCACTTCGGCCATGATCTGGATGACGATCTTCGGGTGCATTGGCTAAAATAATATCGGGTTGGTATTTTCTGATAATAGAAATAATTTTTCGTTGGTGCGCTTCATCATTTGCAAAAAAACCATCAGCCATGTCTAGGTTCTCCCGAATAGATACACCCATAATGTTGGCTGCCGCCGCTGCCTCCTGAGTTCTGGTAGCTCGTGTTCCTCTGGTACCTAATTCACCTCTCGTTAAATCTACGATACCCACTTTTTTGCCTTGATCTATGGCAGCCATAATACTACCAGCACAGCCAAGTTCTACATCATCGGGGTGAACACCAAAAGCTAAAATATCTAGTTTCATAGGATTAGAATTAAGGCAAAGGTAAGGGTTGTAAAAAAGAAAAGCCGCTAGATAAACTAGCAGCTTTTAAAAACTTATGTGGAGAAGAATTACTTCTTCTTTTCGTAACGCTTTTTGAACTTATCGATTCTACCAGCAGTATCAACCAACATGTTTTTACCGGTGTAGAAAGGGTGAGATGTGTTTGAAATCTCCAATTTGATAACTGGATATTCGTTACCGTCATCAAAAGTGATGGTTTCTTTAGACGCTGTAGTTGACTTACTTAAAAAAGTAGTACCGTTAGACATGTCTTTGAAAACAACGAAACGATAATTTTCTGGATGGATACCTTGTTTCATATTTATGGTTTTTAGGTAGTACGGATTTGGCCGTACACTTATTTTAAATGAGATGCAAAATTAGGCTAGAATCGCTTACATGCCAAATTTTATTAGCTTTTCATGTTGGTGTATTGTAGTGGGACACCAAAGTTTCCGCCATTTAAAAGGGCAATAACTTCTTGTAAATCATCGATTTTCTTGGCTGTAACCCTAATAACATCGTCCATTATAGCTGCTTGAACCTTTAAACCGCTGTCTTTGATTGCTTTTACCATCTTTTTAGCGTCTTCCTGCTTTAGACCGTTTGTTACTGGCACCTCTTTTTTTACCACTTTCCCACTAGGGTATGCGTCTTTAGAGAAGTCAAAGGCATTACCGTCTATCCCTTGCTTGATAGCCCTGCTTATTAAAACATCAATGAGTTGCTTCATTTTCATGTCGGAATCCACTTCTAAAGAAACCACATAATCCTTTTTGTTGAGTTCTATCGAAACTGGAGAATCTCTAAAGTCAAAGCGTCCTGCAATTTCTTTTTTTACCGTATTAATGGCATTATCTAAGGTTTGTAAGTCTACCTTACTTGCTACGTCAAATGATGGCATATCGTTTATTTTAATTGTTTATTTTGGTTCCACTTGCCTGCTTTCCACCACAAAAATACACCACCTAAAAATAAAACAAGGGCAATAATTTCTGCTTGTGTAGGTTGAAATGGAAGGTCAACATATTTTGTATTCACTCTAATTTGTTCGATTGTAAAACGCTCGATCCCATTAAACATAAGATAGAGCGCTGCTAACCTGCCCGCTACCTTTATTCTTGTTCTCAAAAACCACAAAACGCCAAATAAAATTAAGCAGGCAATAACTTCATATAAAGCCGTTGGATATACGGGTATTGGAAGTTGGTTGCAATAAGGACCCACGCAATCTTTAATCGGAACGCCTTCACCAATAACGTTGTGTGCATACACCGATGACCATAGTCCGTCGGGCATCCAAGAAAAAGGTTTTGGGTTGTTGTTTACAATACCCCAATCACCATCTCCACTTACTTGACATCCTATTCGACCCATGGCATAGGCAAACATCATAGTTGGTGCCATAACGTCTGCTAGATGCACCACACCAATTTTGTGTTTACGCGCAAAGTAAATGATAGCAACAGTTGCACAGATGAGACCTCCATAAAAAGTAAGTCCACTAAATGCGATTAAATTACCAATTGGATCTTTTACAAACTCACCCCAATTTTCGAGGTTATGAAATATTTTAGCGCCTAAAAAACCAAATATAGCCGCGTATAAAACAATATCACCTACCCTGTCGTGCGGCCAAATTTTAAATATTTTTTCTTCGGGTTTTGGAAGTTTTACTTTGTTTTTTTCGTACCATTTTAAAATCAAAAAGAAGATACCTGTTAAAATACCAACGGGTGCGCTTCCATTTGTTGAGAGTATAAATGATTGTGGGTCATTGAGTGCAGAAGGTACCACAAATGCACCTATAATTTTGTATCCAAAAATAAAGCCGAGTAAAAAATTGAAGAGTAGTTCCTGAATGGATGCGGGTGCTCCTATTATTATTTTTTCTTCCTCATATATGAGTAGTCCTTCTTTTTCTTTTCTTTTTAATTCCGCGCTCAAAACAGCTGATGCAGCTATAAAAGCAATGGCTACAAAAAAGCCAAAAGAATTGATGAGTTTAAGACCATTAATTTCTATGCCAAAAAGGTCTTTGACTGCGTAATATAAATTTGGATACATAAGCAGGAATATGAGCTAATTTCTAAAAGTGAAGGCTCCACTTACGTGGAGCCCTTACTTACTAACACATCTAAACAAAATTAAGATAAATTAATTGCAATGTTCATCAAAAATAGAGATCAGGTGCTGGGCAATTACTTGCGCAGGACGACCTTCAATTTGATGTCTTTCTACTAGGTTTACAAGCACACCGTCTTTAAATAAAGCGATGGCTGGTGAGGATGGTGGGTAAGGCAACGAAAGTTTACGTACTTCGTTTACCGCTTCAACGTCAAAACCAGCAAAACTAGTGGTTAAACGGTCTGGGCGGTTGGTAGCGTTTTGTACCGCCATTAATACACCTGGGCGGCAAGTGCCTGCTGCACAACCACATACCGAGTTAATCACCACAAGTGTGGTTCCTTGTTTACCTAATGTTTCTGAAACTTCAGCGGCTGTAACCATTTCATCAAAACCTGCGTCTGTTAATTCTGCCTTCATCGGAAGGACAATCTCTGCTGGGTACATATTGGAATGTTTTAATAGTAATTAAAACACAAAAATACAGCTAATTTGAAGGATTCTGTTGCTGAAATACGGAAATTAACGCTTTAATGATTTGATAACGGCGTCGGGTAAAAATGGAGAAGCGTCTCCCCCGTTTCTTAGGATATCTCTAACAATGGTAGATGCCACTGACGTGAATTTTGGTTCACCCGTTAAAAAGATGGTTTCTATGTGTTTATCGAGTGTTCTATTGGCGTCGGCGATTGTTTTTTCATATTCAAAATCACTCACATATCTTATGCCTCTTAATATAAATCTAGCGCCAATTAAATTACAGTAATTCACTGTAAGACCTTCATAACCAATACTTTCTACTTTTGGTTCATCTTGGTATATTTCATTAAACCATTCCATACGCTGCTCCGGACTAAACATGGGGTTTTTAGATGAATTGATACCAATACCTACATAAATCTTGTCAAAAAGAGGGAGTGCACGGTTAATGATATCTACGTGACCAAGGGTTACAGGGTCAAAGGTTCCAGGGAATAGGCAAATGCGCATGGTGTAAATTTAAGGCTTATTGGTCTCTATTGGCAAGTAAATATAAGACCGCCATTCTTACGGCAACCCCATTTTCTACCTGGTCTAAAATAATGGAATGTGGCCCGTCGGCAACATCGCTATCAAGTTCAACCCCTCTATTGATGGGGCCAGGGTGCATGATGACTATTTCTTTGTTGATACTTTCTAGCATCGAGCGGCTAATGCCGTAGGCTAAATTATATTCACGCAGTGATGAAAATAAGGGCTGATTTTGGCGCTCTAACTGAATACGGAGCACATTAGCTACATCACACCAAGCTAGTGCTTTTTGTAGGTTATATTCGACGCGTACATTAAACGCTTCTTGGATATATTTTGGAATAAGGGTTGGCGGGCCTGCAATGGTGATTTCAGCCCCCATTTTTTGAAGTAAATACATGTTACTCATAGCAACCCTGCTATGCATGATATCTCCAACAATGGTTACTTTAAGGCCTTCTAGCTTACCAAACTTCTCTTGCATCGAAAAGGCGTCCAGTAAAGCCTGGGTAGGATGTTCGTTAATGCCATCACCCGCATTTACAATGGCAGCCGGAATATGTTGTGCTAAAAAGTGGGGGGCGCCAGAAGCACTATGCCTCATCACCACTAAATCCACTTTCATGCTTAAGATATTATTAACCGTATCTAGTAGCGTTTCTCCCTTTGCTGCCGACGAACTGCTTGCCGCAAAATTGAGGGTATCTGCCGAAAGCCTTCGCTCTGCTAGTTCAAAAGACATTCTAGTACGGGTTGAGTTCTCGTAAAATAAATTTACAATAGTAACGTCTCGTAGAGAAGGGACTTTTTTTACTGGCCTTTGTAAAACTTCTTTGAATTGAGCAGCAGTAGAAAGAATTAATTGAATGTCGTCTCGGTTGAGATCTTTAATACCAAGTAAATGTTTGGTAGATAGTTTCATTAAAAAACAAAGCTAAAGTAAAAAATTGGTTTGGTAAAATGCATCTCTATAATAATACAACTTCGTCTGCCTGATCACGCTCTTTCCAACACACTTTTACCTTTTGGGTAATAATGGTGTCAATGGCTTTACCGGCATAATCTGGCTGAATGGGCAGTTCCCTACTAAATCTTCGATCAATTAGCACACACAAAGACACTTTTGAAGGCCTACCAAAAGCCAATAAGGCGTCTAGGGCAGCTCTAATGGTGCGGCCGGTATATAAAACGTCGTCTATTAAAACCACTTTTTTGTTTTCAATACTAAAAGGGATATCCGTTTCATTGGCAATATGAAGGCTCTTGCGCACGTCGTCTCTATAAAAAGTGATGTCCAGTTTACCGTATTCTATTTGACTGGGAGGCAATAACTGCATGAGCTCGTGCACAATACGGTCACTTAAATAAATGCCACGCGGTTGGAGTCCAATGAGCACCGTATCTGCTAATTGAAGGTTGTTTTCTAAAATTTGATGTGCCAGCCTTTTTACAGTTAATGCCAGCTGGGCTTCAGATAATATCGTTTTCAACCGTTTTTTTTATAAAATTAATTGGTTTAGCCCAAACAATGTGTCTATAATTTGAAAACTAGTGCTTTAATTTGCTAAGATGTTCCAACTTAACCATTTATCCCTCACCCAGTTTCGCAATTACGCCCGCCGAGATTTTGTTTTTACGGAGCGAATTGTAGGTATTTGTGGTAAAAATGGAACGGGTAAAACCAACCTTTTAGATAGCATCTACTATTTGAGTCTTACCAAGAGTTACTTTTCGCGCCCCGATGCTCAAAATGTTTTAAGGGGTACAGAAGGTCTACGTGTAGAAGGTAATTATGCAATTGCTGGAAAGTCACATAAAGTAGTTTGTATTGTAAGAGAAAATAATAAAAAGGAACTACTCGTTAATGATGATCAATACAAAAAGTTTTCGGATCATATTGGCCGCTATCCTACTGTCATGATTGCACCCGATGACATTGAGCTTATGATTGGCCCTAGTGAAGCCAGAAGAAAATACTTAGACACTTTACTTTCACAAATTGATGCCCCCTATTTACAACATTTAATTACTTACAATAAAGTGTTGCAACAGCGTAATAGTTTGTTGAAATTGAATGGCAATGGCCCAATAGATACGACACTATTAGAAGTACTCAATAACCAGCTTATAAGTAATGGTCAATATATTTTTGAAAAAAGAACCGAATTTTTAAAAGATTTTTTTCCGCTCGTAGCCAACGTTTATAAAAGAATTGCAGCTACTGATGATCATATTAGTTTAGTGTATGAAAGTCCTTTGCAAACCATGCCCTTTGATGAGTTACTTGCTCAAAATTTTCAAAAAGATTGCATTTTGCAACGAACCACAAAAGGGATACATCGTGACGATCTTGTTTTTACCATGGATCAAACGGCTTTTAAAAATGAAGCCTCACAAGGACAACGCAAAAGTCTACTGTTTGCTTTAAAACTTGCTGAATGGGAAGTATTAAAACAACATAATGGCTTCACTCCTATTTTACTATTAGATGACGTATTTGAAAAATTAGATGAAAGCCGGATGTATGAATTACTCAAATGGGTTTGTGCTACTTCTGACGGTCAAGTTTTTATATCCGACACACATCCGCAAAGGCTTGAACAACAGCTAGATGCAATTAATACACCTTTCCAAATGATTGAACTCTTACCTTTGTAGTATGTCTGAATATTCTATTGGCGAAGCCATTCATAAATTTTTACAACGCAGTCATTTAAAAAATGGCGTACGTGCTATTCAGATCGAAGAAATTTGGGAAAAGTTAATGGGTAAAACCATTGCGCAATACACCGATAAAATTCAAATCGTGAACCAAAAGCTTTTCATCACCACAAGTGTTGGGCCACTTAAAAATGAATTGATGTATCAGAAAAATCAAATCATTGAAAGAGTCAATGAAGCATTTGGTGAAAAAATTATTTCAGAAGTTATTATTCAGTAAGTTTTACCCGAGGGTCTACCACTACATATAAAATATCTGCCAAGATATTTACAAGCATAAAAAAAGTAGCTGTTACTAAAACACTTCCCATTACAACTGGAAAGTCTAATTTTTCTAGTGCATCTACAGTTACTTTTCCTATACCTTTCCAACCAAAAATATATTCAACAAAAAAGGCGCCAGCTAATAATTCGGCAAACCATCCGGTTACTGCCGTAATTACAGGGTTTAAAGCATTGGGTAAAGCATGCACAAAATAGATGCTACTATTCGATAGTCCTTTTGCTTTTGCGGTTCTAATATAATCTTGGTCTAATACATCAAGCATGGCGCTTCTTGTTAGTTGTGTTATAATGGCCATGGGTCTCAAGCCAAGTGTAAGTGCTGGTAAGATTAAATTTTTTAATTCAAGTGTTTTGCCTGCATACGGATCGATATTAAATAAACTACCCGTCATTTGAAGGCCCGTATACTTTGTTAATACGAATCCAAAAAAATACGCAATGATAATTCCCATAAAAAAAGATGGAGCCGAAATGCCAAGTACGCTACTAAAAACGGCACTATTATCCATCCAGGTATTTTTTTTAATGGCTGCTAACATCCCTAATAATATCCCAAAGATCGTAGCTAGAAACATCGCAGCAAAAGCAAGGAGTAATGTGCCCGGGATGGCTTCCATGAGTATTTCGCTCACTTGTTTTTTACTCTGATATGACCTTCGTAGGTAAGGGAATTTAACCGCTAGTTTCTTTTCACCTACAGCAATAAAATAACCACTTAATTTTTTAGACTCAATCTCGGATGCGCCATAAAGTCCAATAGGCGACACATCATTTAGGTACAATAAAAACTGTTTGGATTTTGGCTGGTCTAATGCTAATTCTTTTTTGATATTGCTAATGGTGGTACTGTCGCCACTTTGACCCAGTACTAAACGGGCAGGATCGCCAAAACCTTGAAACAAAAAAAACACGACCACCACTACCCCTATTAATACGAGAAGCCCATACCCTAGTTTTTTGGCAATGAATCGAATCATTACTTACTATTAATTGTGGTAAATAGTTTGTCAATACTTGGCGCTGCTACTTTTTCTTTAATAACTGCATGTTGCATTAAAAAATAAGTTGGAATAACACGCGCTGCTGTTTTAATAACGGTGGCATCTGATGTAACAATATTAATACTGCCAAAGATGGCAGCAGCTCTTTCTGCTTCTGGTGTAACTAAAATGACATCAATATTTTGAGCCTGTAATTTATTATAAATTGTTTGAAACTCATTCTTCCAGCTTTCTGCACCGTTCATTTCTTTAGCAAAAACAAGTACATACTGTTTTGAATTTGAAAATAAAGCAGCGGTGGTATCTGTGCCTGATTTAGTTGTTAAATTAAAATCTACAATTTTAGCGACCAGGCCATTTCCTTTTCTAACTACTTTATCTTTTCTATCTACATAAACATAGGTGCTATCAAAATCTATCGGAAAATTTGCTTGGTCAAATCGAACTTCTTTGTTGTTTTTGGTATAAATAAATTCAATCGATGTACTGTCTGGAACGGCGCCAACAGGCACTTTCATTTGTTCTACAATATCGTTGCCTTTTTTAAATGGCAAACAATCTACTATTGGTAGGTAACTAAGAACATACCATTGAAAAGCAGCAGTACCAAGCGTTACTGTATACAAAACAATTTTACCAAAAATGCCTTTATTGGCTTTACCAGAATTAGTGGCTAATAAAATAACAATAAGAACACCTAATATGATGTCTTTGGTAAATGACATAGCTGGGGTAAGCGGCAAGCAATCACCAAAACATCCACAGGTTTTAATTTTACCAGAAAATAAAGCATACCCTGTTAGGAAGGTGAAAAATAGTATGAGCATAAATAAAAGCCATGTAATTTTTTTGGTTTGCCAATTTACAATAATGGCAATACCGGCAAATACTTCTAGCACATTCATGCCAAGTGAAGAAAACAAGCTCAATGGGTTTAAGAAGTCAAAACCCCAGACTTCAAAAAACTCCTGCATTTTATAGCTTAATCCGTGCGGATCATTGGCTTTAATAAGTCCAGAAAATATAAACAACAATCCTACAAAAATTCTAATGGGTGTGTTTAATTTTTTCATGCTGGGGGGTTTTAATGTTTTCCTTCGGAAATTAAGATAAGTGCAAAAACGGAGTAATTTAAAATGTCTACATAATTAGCGTCGATGCCTTCACTGATGAGTGTTTTGCCGTCGTTTCCTAAAATTTGTTTAATGCGCATAAGTTTCATGAGTATTAAATCGGCAAAACTTTCTTGACTCATATCACGCCAAGCTTCCCCATAATCATGGTTTTTATCAAGCATGGTTTGACGCGCAAAATCTACATATTGTAGATATAATTTTTCAACCTGATCAACAGGCAATTCTTCAACTTGAGGATTACCAACCGCCAATTGTATAAGACCAATAACCGCATAATTGACAATCCCCTTAAATTCAGAATTGATATCATCTCCTACTTTTTGGGTTTGCAAATCTTGTATGGTTCTAATGCGAAGGGCCTTAATAAATATTTGATCCACCACAGAAATGGTGCGCAAAACGCGCCAAGCAGTTCCGTAGTCCTTTGTTTTTTTAAAAAATATGTCTCTACAAGCTAAAATAGCCGCATCATATGCCTGATTGGTACTGCTCATTTTATCGGTCTTATTTTGATCCTTTGGTAATATCTTTGAAGCGGATGCAATATAATTGAAACATCAGAATGTTGACACTAATTAGCCAAGGAAAAACCCTCAGTAGCACAAAACCCCTTATTATGGGGATTATGAATATAACCCCCGATTCTTTTTACCAAAAGAGCCGGGTTACTGCTGTTTCTGAAGCTATTGACCTAGTTGGTAAAATGCAGGTAGATGGCGTTTCAATTATTGACATAGGAGGTCAAAGTACCAGGCCTGGAGCCATTGCCATTTCTGCAAACGAGGAACTGGATAGAATTGGTTCAATTATTGAAGTAGTAGTCAAACAGTTCCCTGATTTATTTATTTCGGTAGACACCTACTTTAGCGAAGTAGCTAAACAGGTAGTAAAAGCGGGTGCACATATCATTAATGATATTAGCGGTGGGCAATATGATGCAAATATGTTTAAAACGATTGCAGCGCTCAATGTCCCTTATATTGTAATGCATGTTAATGATAATAAAGATGAGATGCATACCAAAAAAAACGAGGCAAGTATTATGCCGGTGTTACATGATTTTTTTACAACAACATGTAATAAGGCAAATGAAGCTGGTATACATCAACTCATACTCGATCCGGGTTTTGGATTTAGTAAATCCCCAACTCAAAATTTTGAATTGATATCAAATTTATCTGCACTTACAACCTATCAGAAGCCACTGTTAATAGGTGTTTCACGAAAATCTACCATTTATAAAACACTAGGTATTACTGCCGCAGAAGCACTCAACGGAACAACCGTATTACATACCGCTGCCCTATTACATGGCGCCTCCATATTAAGGGTTCACGATGTAAAAGAAGCAAACGAAGTAGTTACACTTTGCAGTTATTTACAATAAAAAAGCCCCAACATTTCTGTTGAGGCTTCTATAATATCTTATTAAATTATTGACCTGGGCCACCTGTCATACCAGTTCCTGGAGCTGGCGGAGGTGGCGGTGGTGTTAATTTTACGTCAACGATTTCTACATCGAAACATAGGTTTGCAAACGGTGCAATAATTGGGGGACTACCTTGAGGTCCATAACCTAAAAATGATGGAACAACAATACGTCCCTTACCACCTTTAGCAAAAAAAGTCAAACCCTCTTCCCAACCTGGTATAACACCATGTTGTCCAATAACAACTTCTAAAGGCTTGTTATCACGAGCTAACTTGCCCATATTCGCATCAAATTCTTTTCCCTCTTTATCAGTAAAATAGCCTCTGTACATTACTGAAACTTGGAATCCAGAATCAGCCTTTTGACCTGTACCTGGATTTGTTATTTCTACTAGCGCACCGCTCTTTGTTGAAACGGTTTTCATGTTTTTGCTTTCAGCATATTTTTTAACTGCAGCGATTTCTGTTTCTTTTTCTTTTTTAACTTCTTTTTCGTAATCTACTTTAGCTAAATCTTCTTTAGCAAATGCAGCAATTACTTCTAATTTACCGTTGATGAAATCGCCTGTTTTAAATACTTCATTGAATTCAATCATACCCATTTTTTTAAGTGAATCAATGCTCAATGAAAATTCCATTTTATCGCCAGGCGCACACTTTGTAATTACTTCTGTAAATGTGTACTTACCTAAACGAGCAGAATCTAAATAAAAATACATTGGGATATGACCATACGATGTATTTAAGACAGTGTCTTTAGATTTTAACTTGTACTCGATGTTCAATTTAACAAACTGACCATGTTTTAAAAGTTCTTTACTGTTGCCTTTGGTAATTTTGTAAGGCATACCTGAAGGTGATTTTTGGAACTGATTACAGCTCGCAAAAATGATAACCGCTGCTAAAAGCGATAGTGTTGATTTGATCATTTTCATTGTAGTTGATTATAATAGTCTTTTAAGACTTCTTTAAATGTATGTAAAGTTGTTTCAATATTTTCATCGCTCCTTCCGCCTGCTGCATTTACGTGTCCTCCACCTTCAAAATGCTTTCTAGCAAAGGCGTTTACGTCAAATGCGCCCTTACTTCTAAAGCTCCATTTACGCTCTTCGTCACGATCAATGACAATGGCCCCAAGTTTCATGCCCTTGATACCTAATAGGTAATTCACCAGCCCTTCTGTATCACCTGTTTTAATATCAAAGCGTTGTAAATCTTGTTTTGTAATATGCATAATGGCAGTGTTGCATTCATACAATACTTCCATACGGTTAAGTAAAGCATAACCAATAAACCTGAGTCTATTTTCTAATGAATTATCAAATATATGACTGTGTACGACAGTATGGTCAAGTCCTACATCTTTTAAATGTGCAATCATACGGTGCACCGATGCTGTAGTTGCAGGAAATCTAAATGATCCCGTATCGGTCATTAAACCAGTGTATAAACAAGTGGCAACATCAAGTGAAATATGTGCTCCGTTTTCAGAAGCCATAATGATATCATACACCATTTCACAGGTAGAACTTTTACTCGTATCACTAACACCGAAAGCAAAAACTTCAGTTTGAGGTTGTTGATGGTGATCAATTAATATTCTAGCTCCTTTTGCATCAGCCAAAGGTTGCTCCATATTTTTGGTTCTGCTGAGCGTATTAAAATCTAGGCAAAAAAGATAAGCTGCATCAGAAATGAGTTCTAATGCGGCCTCTTTCTTTTTTTCAAAATCAATAACAGTATCAATGCCAGGCATCCAATCTAAAAAATCGGCCCAATTGGTGGGAGAAATTACAACAGCATCATGTCCAAGCGCCTTTAAAAAATGATACAACCCAAGCGTAGATCCCATGGCATCACCATCTGGTTTCTGGTGCATGGTTATAATAACCTTGCTAGGCTTGGTTAATAGAGGGAAAAAGGCATCAATGGATTGCATATTGTGGCAAAAATGCAGCATCTAGCCTGTTTTGTCAAATCAATTTAAGCGGTATTAACAAAAATTAACGTCAAATAGCATGAAAAAGGGTGGTTTATATGTAATTTTACACCCGAATTATACCTAAAACTATGACTAACAGAACATTTACAATGATTAAGCCTGATGCAACCAGTAAAGGTTACACTGGTGCAATTTTAGACCAAATTATCAAGGCTGGTTTTACCGTAAAAGCTATGAAATGGACTAAATTAACAACTGAGCAAGCAGGTTTATTCTATGATATCCATAGAGAAAGACCCTTTTTTGGTGAATTAGTTGAATTTATGAGCAGCGGCCCAATTGTAGCAGCAATTTTAGAAAAAGACAACGCTGTAGAAGATTTTAGAAAATTGATTGGCGCAACCAATCCAGCACAAGCAGAAGAAGGTACAATTCGCAAGAATTTTGCTGCTTCTATTGGTGAAAATGCAGTTCATGGAAGTGATAGCAATGAAAACGCAGCAATTGAAGGAGATTTCTTCTTTTCTAAACTAGAAAGGTTCTAAAATTTACGCTAAGCAATAAAAAAAGGTCATTCTTCCAAGAGTGACCTTTTTTATGGTCGGGCGCTACATCATTAAAATGAGTATAAAACTCCCTTAAAACACTGCATATATAGGGTCAAAGACAAAAATTCAGGTTATATTGCATTAAATTTCCAATCAGCCCATGACGATCCTCCTCAAGCAAGTCACAATTGCCGATCCTCAATCAAAACACAATGGTTTAACAACGGATATTTTTATTGAGAACGGTGTCATCGTTTCAATTGAATCAAATAGTTCAAAAAAAGCAGATCAAACCATCGATTGTAAAGGTTCATTTGTATCTGGTGGATGGGTAGATGTTTTCTCAAATTTTTGTGACCCTGGCTTCGAATTCAAAGAAACCTTACAATCGGGTATCGCCGCTGCAGCAGCAGGTGGATATACAAGGGTGCTTGTAATGGGTGACACAAAACCAGTAACAGATAACAAAGCACAGGTCGCTTATATTTATGCAGCAGGCAACCATTCAAATGTAACACTTCACCCAATTGGTGCGATTACTAAAAAAATGGAAGGACAATCATTAGCAGAAATGTACGACATGCGGGCGTCCAATGCCGTTGCATTTTCTGACGGTATGCATCCTGTTCAATCTCCAGGTGTTTTCTTAAAAGCACTGCAATACGTGAAGGCTTTTGATGGGGTTTTAATACAAATACCAATTGATAAAACCATTGCAGCAAACGGCCTTATGCACGAAGGCATTGTTTCAACACAAATGGGCTTGCCCGGACTACCAGCAGTTGCTGAAGAGTTAATGGTGAAACGTGACATAGATTTACTGAGGTACACAAATTCCAAATTACACATAACGGGTGTTTCATCGGCAACAACAGTAGATCTTATTAGGGCTGCCAAAAAAGAAGGATTGGCTATAAGTTGCAGTGTTACACCAACGCATCTTTTTTACTGTGATGAAGACATGACCACCTTCAACACCAATTTAAAAGTAATTCCTCCGGTTAGAACAAAAGCTGATAGAGAAGCACTTAGAGCTGCTGTTGTAGATGGCACTATCGATTGCATTGCTTCGCATCACGCCCCTCAAGATTGGGATCATAAAGTGTGTGAATTTGAATATGCCGAATTTGGAAATATAGGATTACAAACAACCTATTCAGCACTTGAGCAAACAGTACCAGGTTTAAAGCCAGACCAAATTTCAAATTTACTGAGTGTTAATGCGAGACAAATATTTGGATTACCGGGCGTTTCAATCGAAGAAGGACAGGGCGCAGAACTAACGATATTTAATCGAACAGAAACCACTACCCTCACTCCAGAAAATAATAAGAGTAAGTCAAGTAATTCCGCTTTTATGAAACAACCACTTACAGGAAAAGTAATGGCTACTATTCATAACAATCAATTAACGCAATAATAGTTAACTCAAATAATTTTCAACTACTTCACATGGAAAATAACAATATTAAACAAGGCGTAACTTATGGTATCGTGGGTGGCCTTATTTTTTTAGCACTTTTATTTGGTTTATGGGCTGTAGGATCTGTAGAAAATTTTGTGGCTGTTACTGGTGTTACCACTTTAATTCCTTACCTCTTTATCATTTTACTGGTAGTAGGTTTTAAACTACGAAAAGACAATGGTGGATTGTATTCTTTTAAAGAAGCCCTTCAATTTACTTTTGTTGCATATGTGGTATTTGCACTGATTGAAGCAGTTGGTACTTATGTATTGTATGCGCTTGTGGATCCAGAGATGACTGCAAAAGTGATAGAAATAGCGATAGCCAAAACAATGCAAATGATGGAAAAATTTGGAGCTTCAGAAGCGCAAATTGAGGAAACCATTAAAAAAATGCAAGCTGAGCCAAAAGTCACTTCATTTAAGCAAGTGTTTCTAGGTCTTGGGTTAGCCATCGTATTTGGTTTTATAAAGTCACTCGTTCTTTCAATTATTGTAAAGAAAAACGAAGAAGTTCCAGATCAAATCTAATATAATCACATGCAAGTATCTGTAGTTATACCACTTTTTAATGAAGATGAATCCCTACCCGAATTGTGTAGTTGGATTACGCGTGTGATGGAAAAAGAACAGCTATCATATGAAGTGTTACTCATAGATGATGGTAGTACGGATAATAGCTGGGAGGTTATTACGCAAATTAGTGCAGCTAACAAAGCATTTAAAGGGATTCAATTTCAACGTAATTATGGAAAGTCTGCTGCCTTAAACGAAGGTTTTAAAGCTGCTCAAGGTGAAGTAGTCATTACCATGGATGCAGATATGCAAGATTCACCTGATGAAATTCCTGCACTGAGAGATATGATTGTAAATGGTGGTTTTGATTTAGTGAGTGGCTGGAAGAAAAAAAGGTTTGATAATACACTTACAAAAAATATCCCTTCTAAATTATTTAATGCCGTTGCTCGAAAAAGTTCTGGCATCCAACTCAATGACTTTAATTGTGGCCTAAAAGCCTACAAGAACAAGGTAGTTAAGAGTATTGAAGTATACGGCGAAATGCACCGATATATACCTATTTTGGCAAAAGGAAGTGGGTATAAAAAAATTGGCGAAAAAGTAGTTGAACACCGTGCTAGAAAATATGGTGTTACTAAATTTGGATGGCAGCGTTTTGTAAATGGATTCTTAGATTTAGCCACTATTTTATTCTTAAATAAATTTGCTAAACGTCCCATGCAGTTTTTTGGCCTACTGGGTACTTTGTTTTTTTTAATAGGCTTTAGTGCTAGTATTTATTTAGTAGTTGCAAAATTTGCAAGCCAAGATTTTTCTTTAACCAATCGTCCTGCATTTTATATTGCCCTTACAACTATGGTAATTGGTATGCAGCTCTTTTTGACAGGATTTGTTGCCGAATTAGTGGCACGTAATGCTACAGAAAGAAACGTGTATTTGATTGCTTCAAAGATTGGTTTAGATAAATAGTTCATAATTTATTGTTATGAAAAAAAAGGTAGTTATTATCGGTTCCGCTTGGCCATTAAGAGGTGGAGGTATTGCTACTTTCAATGAGCGTCTAGCCAAGCAATTTATGGATGAAGGTCATGAAGTAATCATCTATACCTTTTCTTTACAATACCCCTCCTTTTTATTTCCAGGGAAAAGCCAGTATGCAACAGAACCAAAGCCCAAGCATTTAACCATCAAGGCCGTTGTCAATTCGGTAAACCCATTTAATTGGGTACGCATAGGAAAAGAAATAAAAAAAATGTTACCAGACTTAGTGGTGGTTAGATATTGGATTCCATTTATGGGGCCTTGCTTAGGTACCATCTCGTCTATTATCAGAAAAAACAAAATTTCTAAGGTGGTTTGTATTGCAGACAACGTTATCCCGCATGAGAAACGCCCCTTGGATACTCTATTTACTAAATATTTTGTAGATCAAGTGGATGCTTTTGTAACACTAAGTGAAAAGGTTCAAAAAGACCTTACACTGTTTACGCAAAAGCCATCTGCTACTGTGGTTCATCCGCTCTATGATAATTTTGGTGAAGCCATCACTAAATTAGAAGCTAGAACAAAATTAGAACTCGACTCATTTGATCCTATTATTTTATTTTTTGGTTTTATACGCGCTTATAAAGGACTTGATTTATTATTACAAGCGCTGGGTTATTTAAAAAAGCAAGGAAAGATTATTCCAACACTTGTTATTGCTGGCGAGTTTTACGATAAAAAAGAACCTTACATACAACTGATACAAGACCTGAATTTAATGAGTGATGTCATTGTTAAAAGTGATTTTATAGCAGATGCTGATGTGCGCAATTATTTTTGTGCTGCTGACTTTGTGATACAGCCCTATAAGCATGCTACACAATCTGGTATTACGCCACTTTGCTTTCATTTTAATAAACCTATGTTGGTTACAAATGTAGGCGCGCTTGCTGCCATGGTGCCAAATAATTTGGTGGGTATTGTTACGGATCCTGATTATGTTTCTATTGCGCATGGAATAGAAAAACTATATGCCTTAGGGGAACCTCATTTTATACCTGCCATCGAAATAGAAAAAAAGAAATACAACTGGAGTCAATTAACCCATAAAATTTGGGATTTAATATCATAAAATTATGTCTACACAAAAAATACAATCCATCATTGAAAGCTCTATTGCTGTGAAGCAACAATATGTGTCTGATCCTGCGTTCCTCCAAAAAATTAATGCTGCGGTAAACCTTGTTGCAAGTGCATTTAAAAACGGCTTTAAAGTTCAGTTTTGTGGCAATGGTGGTAGTGCTGCCGATGCGCAACATTTAGCAGCTGAGTTTTCTGGACGTTTTTATAAAAACCGTAAAGCCCTTCCTTCCGATGCGCTACACTGCAATACTTCTTATGTAACAGCAGTAGCCAACGATTATAGTTATGATGAAATTTATAGTAGATTGGTGGAAGGCACTATGTACAAAGGTGATGTGCTTGTTGGCATGAGCACTTCCGGCAATTCTGGTAACATTGTAAAAGCCTTTGAAATGGCGAGGTCAATGGGCATTATAACCATTGGATTTACAGGTGCTATGGGTGGTAAAATGAGTGAATTATCAGATCTGCTCATCAATGTTCCAAGTAACGATACACCTAGAATTCAGGAAAGTCATATTTTAATTGGTCATATTATTTGTGAACTCGTAGAAGCCCAACTATTTGCATAATGGATATTTTAGAAAATATTGATCCTTCATGGACCCTTTTTTTAGACCGAGACGGTGTTTTAAATCACGAAAAGCATGAAGACTATATCAGAAATGTGTCTGAATTAAAACTCTATGATGGTGTTGTAGATGCCATGCGTATTTTTGCAACGCAATTTTCAAAAATCATCATAGTAACCAATCAAAAAGGTATTGGTAAAGGTCTTATGACTACGCAAGATTTAGATGCTATTCATGCCTCTTTACAATTACAAATTGAACTCGGTGGTGGGCAAATTGATGCGATCTATCATTGTTCAGATATGGCCGATGATTCTCTAAATCGAAAACCACAATGTGGTATGGCTTATCAGGCACAACAACAATTTCCAGATATTGATTTTTCTAAAAGCATTATGGTAGGAAATAGATTAAGTGATATGGGTTTTGCGCGTAACGCAGGCATGTACAGTGTGTTTTTAGCCACTACACATGCGGAAATAGAATTTCCGCATCCAAATATAGATTTTAGATTTAACTCCTTAATTGAATTTGCAAACGCATTATAAATCTATTATGAAAAAGATACTTTTTTTATTATTACTTGTTTGCAATCAAGTAGCTGCCCAAAACATTGCACAATTAGAAGATCAGATTAAAAATTCGGCCTTTAATATTGTTAATGCAGAAACTTACGCAGAAAGGGTTTCAGCAGATAGCGCGTTTACCAAAGGACTCGTTAGGGCTTTAAAAACACCTTATTCGTTTAACCATAAATTTGATTCTTTAATAACGGTATCTACCCTATTTTCTCCAGATAGTACTTTCAAAATATTTACTTGGCAACTATTATCTGAAGACGAAAAGAGTTATCGTCAAAAGGGTGCCATTCAAATAAAGACCAAAGATGGAAGCTTGCAACTCATTCCGCTATTTGATTGTTCCGAATTTACAGACGCCCCAAATGATTCAATTAGAGATGCAAAACACTGGATTGGTGCTATTTATTATAAAATTATTCCTAAAAAGTATAATAATAAAACCTACTACACCTTATTAGGTTTAGATGGTAACAATGCAGTAACCCACAAAAAATGGATGGATGTTATGCATTTTGATAACGACAACAAACCTGTATTTGGTGGAAATTATTTCGTATATAAAAATGATGAATTTAAGCCCAAGCAACCAACTGCTCGGTTTGTAATCGAATATAAAAAGGAGTCTATTGTTAAAATGAATTATGATCCTGAACTAGACCTTATCATTTTTGCAACCCTTATTAGTGAAGAAAATAACCCAGAAAAAAAAGAAACACTCGTCCCTTACGGAACCTACGAAGGATTTAAATGGGATAAAGGCAAATGGATACACCTCCCTAGAATTAAAGAGTTAGATCCTGATCCGCGTGTTAACCCAGATCAAACCATTCAAAAGAAAAATTAGTCTAATTTAAGTACGGCTAAAAATGCTTCTTGGGGAACTTCTACGTTTCCAATTTGACGCATACGCTTCTTACCTTCTTTTTGCTTTTCTAGTAATTTACGTTTACGGCTAATATCACCACCATAACATTTTGCAGTAACGTCTTTACGCATGGCACTAATGTTTTCTCTGGCAATTACTTTAGCACCAATTGCTGCTTGTATCGCAATTTGGAATTGTTGTTTAGGTAACAGTTCCTTTAATTTCTCACACAATTTTCTACCAAAATCGGCCGCTCTTCCTCTATGAATAAGGGCACTTAATGCATCCACTTTTTCATTGTTAAGCAATATGTCCATTTTTACGATATCTGCATTACGGTAACCAATTGGATTATAATCAAAAGAAGCATAACCTCTTGTTGAGCTTTTTAATTTGTCATAGAAATCAAATACGATTTCAGTTAATGGCATTTCAAAAATGAGTTCTACCCGGGTAGGTGTCAAATAACTTTGGTTAATAAGCATACCTCTTTTGCCTAAGCAAAGCGTCATGATATTTCCAATATAATCAGGAAGCGTAATAATTTGTGCACGTATAAATGGTTCTTCGATACGATCAATTTTAACAGGATCCGGCATTTCTGTTGGATTGTTAACCATGATTTTTTCGTCTCTAGTGGTATAGGCAATAAATCCTACGTTGGGAACAGTAGTAATTACCGTTTGGTTAAACTCTCTTTCTAGTCGCTCTTGGATAATTTCCATGTGTAAGAGTCCTAAAAATCCGCATCTAAATCCAAAGCCTAATGCTTGTGAAGTTTCTAGCTCAAAAGTTAAAGAAGCATCATTTAATTGAAGCTTATCCATACAATCACGAAGTTCTTCAAACTCATCGGTGTTAACCGGGAAGATACCCGCAAATACCATGGGCTTAACCTCTTCAAAACCATTGATCATTTTTCCAGGGTTGTTGGCAAGTGTTATCGTGTCACCTACTTTAACTTCTTTTGCATTTTTAATCCCTGTAATAATATAACCAACATCTCCTGCCCTAACTTCAGGTTTTGGAGTCATGCTTAATTTTAACACACCCACTTCGTCGGCAAAATAATCGTTACCTGAGGCAACAAATTGAATTTTATCGCCTTTTTTAAGTACCCCATTCATGATGCGGTAATAAACGATAATGCCTCTAAAACTATTAAAAACACTATCAAAAATAAGTGCTTGTAGTGGTGCTTCGGTATCTCCGGTTGGCGCAGGAATTCGCTCAACAATGGCTTCTAAAATTTCTTCGATACCAATGCCTGATTTTCCACTCGCTAATAAAATATCTTCTGCTTTACAACCAATCAAATCAACAATTTGATCTGTTACTTCCGGAATTTTAGCACCATCCATATCAATTTTATTGATGACAGGAATGATTTCTAAATTATTGTCAATCGCTAAATATAAATTTGAAATGGTTTGTGCCTGAATGCCTTGGGAGGCATCAACTAATAGTAAAGCACCCTCACAGGCGGCTAGCGCTCTACTTACTTCGTAACTAAAATCTACGTGACCAGGGGTGTCAATAAGGTTTAAAATGTATTCTGTACCCTTGTACATATAGCTCACCTGAATGGCATGACTTTTAATGGTAATACCTTTTTCGCGCTCCAAGTCCATGTCATCCAAAACCTGGTTCATCATGTCTCTCTCTCCAATTGTTTTGGTATGTTCCAATAAACGATCTGCCAGCGTAGATTTACCATGGTCAATATGTGCAATAATGCAAAAATTACGTAGTTGCTTCATAAGTGCGCGAAGATAAGCTTAAAACTACTTTTTTAGCGCATTAATAATGGCCACAAATTCGTCTGCAATAAGGGATGCGCCACCTACTAAACCACCATCAACATCTGGTTGGCCAAAAATTTCAACGGCATTGGCACTTTTAACGCTTCCTCCATATAAAATAGAGATCGAATCAGCTACTGAAGCACCATATTTGCTCGCAATATGGCTTCTAATAAAAGCATGCATTTCTTGTGCTTGGTCGCTACTAGCCGTTTTGCCAGTGCCTATCGCCCAAATAGGTTCGTAAGCGATAACAACATGAGAAATGGCAGTTTCTGATAAATGAAATAACGATTCAGATAGTTGTTTTGCTACATACGCATTTTGTGTAGCCGATTCTCTAATTTCTGATGGTTCGCCACAACAAAAAATAGGCGTTGTTTTATTTTCTAAGCAGATGTCAACTTTTTGAGCCAACAATTCATTTTTTTCATTAAAATATTCTCTTCTTTCTGAGTGACCAATTACAACATATTTGACACACATACTTTGAAGCATGGTAACAGACACTTCACCTGTAAAAGCACCAGATAATTTATTGGAACAGTTTTGAGCTGCAACAAACACATTATTTTTAGCACCCACTTTAGCTTGAGCCATTGATATGTATGGAAAAGGAACGGCAAATATTGCTTCTTGGTTAGGGGCCAAACTATGTGGCTTTGCACTTATGGCGTCTAATAATGCTTCTCCTTCGGTGAGGGTTAAATTCATTTTCCAATTGGCTGCTGCGATTTGCTTTCTCATGATTGCTTATTTTATTATGATGGGTTGTTATTTAATGAATCAAAGATAGTTCGGATCAGTTGTTTTTCAATAGCTGTGAAATCCTCGTTCTTGAAAGCTTTCCAATTGGTTGTGTCATCGATAAGTTTGTCTATTTGATAGGTAGTATTTTCAGTTCCCCAGCTAAAATGTGGAACAATATTTGGTGTAAGACCTGCACAAAAAACATTGGCACCTACGCCAATGGTAGCACCTGTAGTAATGCTCGTGTTAATGGCTGTTTTAACATAGTCTCCCATGCATACACCCATTTTATTACCAACATATCTTGTGGTATTTGTTTGTTCATCCCATACACCAACAATTCCACCTGTATTTTTTACATTGCTATTGGAAGTGCCAGCTCCTAAATTACACCATTCACCAATAACCGAATCTCCTAAGTAACCATGATGCGCTTTATTGGAATATCCAAATAAGATGCTATTTTTCACTTCGCCTCCTATAATACTTTTAGGCCCTATAGTAGTAGCGCCATACACCACTGTATTCATTTTAACGCAGGCATCTTTCCCTAAAAAAAATGGTCCTCTAATACAGGAACCTTCCTGAATTTCTGCACCATTTGCAATATATATTGGCCCAGTGCTTGCATTTAATTGGCAATTTAAAAGGGTTGCATTTTGTTCAATAAAAATTTGTTCTTTATTGATTGCTGAACTTGTATCAGGTATTGGAGCGGAGGTTTTACCAGTGGTAGCTAATTCAAAATCAAATCTAATTTGCGCATCATTAATTGCGATTAAATCAGATGCATATTGGAACCTTTTTTGATCATCCAACTTTGCAGCACCAGCATAATCATTTAAATCATTGGTTGCACCTATGCCAGCAATAAAACCGGTCTCATCAAAAATGCATTGACCAGCTTGTAAGGCAACAATTTGGGAAATTAATGGATGGTTTAAAATGAGGGCCGCGTCAATCCATAAAGTATTTGAATTGATTTGTGGAGTTCCATATAAAGGTTGCAATGTTTTGTTGGTAAAAATTTGCACTTGATTACTTGTGATTATACCCCATCTTTCTTGTGGGGTAAAAATACCCGACCTGATAGTACCAACAGCCCTTGTATGCGTAAATGGATACAACTGATGTCTGAATAAATTATCAAATAAAATGATGGGCATTAGGTGTATTTACTAGCCACAAGATAACAAAAAAAATCCCCTCGCGTAGGCGAAGGGATAGTGCCCCAGGCGGGAATCGAACCCGCACTCGCGTTGCGGCGAACAGGATTTTAAGTCCTGCGTGTCTACCAGTTCCACCACCAGGGCATGGTGTAAAAAAAATCCCGAACGATGCTCGGGATTTAGAGCGAAAGACCGGGCTCGAACCGGCCACCCCGACCTTGGCAAGGTCGTGCTCTACCAAATGAGCTACTTTCGCTTGATTATAAAGAACTAAATTAGGAGTGCAAAAATAGGATTCTGCAGTTGCTGACAAAATTTTTTATTGAAAACTTCAATAAAATTATTTGTAATCAGGCTTGTATTGGCTACTTCCCTGCACTTCAACGTCTGGTTTACCTTTATAACCTTGGTCATATAAACGGTAACAACCACCTAAAACAAATGCAAGAATGCAAAAAACATGTAAATAAAATAAGAATTTCGAAGAAGATACCCAATTACTGGCTAAATCTTTTTCTGGGATATTATTTGTTTGTTCAGACATAGTAATGATTTGGAAGTGCAAAAATAGGGCAACAAAGATTATTTACATCCTCTTTGTCAAAATAATTTCAGAAAATTTAGTTTGTTTTTTAACGAAATAACACCAAATAATGGATCCATTAAACATGCCGGTTAAAGTACTCATTGGTTTTTTGGGCGTCAAATTCCTTTTCCTCCCCCCTTTAAGTAGCTGGTTTGTCCAAATAGACATCACTGACATATGTGCTTGTACAATAGCGTAAAAGAAAGAAAAATCTCCTTGCAGCACCCCTTTCCATGCCGATATCGCATCTAAACAAAACCGCACAGGAATTTTCCAAATGAGTTCCGAAATAGGCAGGTTTTTACCTAGCATTAAAAGGTTGTTTCTGAAATTTAAAAACACTTTTCTACCGCCTCTTGGAAGGGTACCTCCACCCACATGATATACCACCGAATTTGGGCAGCTCATAATGGAATAACCAGCTCTTTGAAGCCTCCAACAAAGATCAATTTCTTCTTGATGGGCAAAAAAACTTTCATCTAAACCTCCTACTTGTTTAAAACAACTCGCCCTTATAAACAACGAAGCACCAGTTGCCCAAAAAATAGGTTCACAATGATTATATTGACCGTCGTCTTTTTCGCAAACGTCAAATATTCTTCCCCTCGAAAATGGATAGCCAAGCGCATCTATCCACCCTCCCGATGCTCCAGCATATTCAAAACTATCTTTGTTGTAATAAGAAAGTATTTTAGGTTGACATGCTGCAATATGAGAATCACTATCAAGTAGTGTCACCATAGGTTCTAGCCAATTAGGCATTACTTCAACGTCAGAATTTAAGAGCATATAATAATTGGCATCAATAAGTGATAACGCCCAATTATAACCACCCGCAAAACCTTCGTTGGTACTTCTTTTTAGACAAGTTATGTCCGGATAATTTGCTGCTAAAAACGGAAGAGAATCATCGGTAGATCCATTGTCTGCAATAATAATTGTAGCATGCGCATAGCTTGTATTCATTACAGATGGCAAAAAAGTTTCTAGATGCTTTTTACCATTAAAATTTAAAATTACGATGGCAACGGTATTACTTGACAATGGTTATTTTTTAGTACTATTTAATTTAGGAAGTAAAGCCATGAGCATCACAATTCCACTTGTTACAACTAGTGCATAAAGTGCTGGTTGCTTTTCTGGACATTCTCCCATTAAACAGGTTGAAACTAAAATATAATTTCTAATACTCCAAGAGAATACAATGGCACCAATAAATATATTGGTACGTTTCGCCCAAATGGCAGGTATCAAGAATAATATGATAGATAAAATTGTAAAAAAGTTTAAAAATAGCCCTGGTTTACCAAACCTAGTTCCTTCAGTGTCAAACCCAGAAATGGTAATTTGCTGAGATAGTACAATACTCCATGGTAAAAAGGAACAAATAAGCACAACCAAAGCAGCAATAATTCCAATAGTTTGTGTGTATTTCATGGCTAAATTCAGTTAAAAATAAGAAAAAATAGCTCCAAAAGGAGCTATTTTAAAGGGTTTTGAGGTCCCGAGCGGATTCGAACCGCTGTGGAAGCTTTTGCAGAGCTCTGCCTAGCCACTCGGCCACAGGACCATTAATTGGACTGCGAAAATAAAGCAAACAAAGGAAAATCAAAATTCTAAATCTGAATACCCGAAATTTGTTCCAAAATAAGCCCAAATGCAAAGAATTGCCGAAAGTGAACTTATCATCAATAATAGAGGTGCCGTTTATCATTTAGACCTATGCCCCGACGAATTAGGCGCTACTGTTTTAACTGTTGGAGATCCAGATAGGGTTTCTGAGGTAAGTAAATACTTTGATCATATAGATTTCAAAGGCCAGCATCGGGAGTTTGTTACCCATACTGGTTTTATTGGTAATAAAAGAATTTCTGTGGTTTCGACAGGTATTGGTCCTGATAATATTGATATTGTACTAAACGAGCTAGATGCGCTTATTAATATTGACTTTGAAACAAGAACCATAAAAAATACGTTAACCACCCTACAAATTATTAGACTTGGTACTTCTGGCTCTTTGCAAGCAGATATCCCAGTAGATAGTTTTGTGGCTAGTACACATGGACTTGGAATTGATAACTTACTTCATTTCTACAAACACGAAAACAATGGTGAAGAAGCTCAAATATTAACAGCTTTTGAAGATCAAATAACACTCAATACATCATTTTCTGGTCCATATATAACAGGTGCAAGCGTTAAATTACTTAAACATTTCGTAACAGGCTATCATCAAGGAATAACAGTAACTTGTCCTGGATTTTATGGTCCACAAGGTAGGGTGCTTCGTTTACCGCTGATGCACACCGAACTGATAGATCAATTAACAACCTTTAATTACGGCCCTCATAAAATAACAAATTTTGAAATGGAAACAAGTGCCATTTATGGATTGGGTAAATTACAAGGTCATCAATGCTTAAGTTTGAGTGCCATTGTCGCCAATAGAGTTTCTAAAACTTTTAGTAAAGATGGTAATGCAGCTGTAGAAAATTTAATCAAACAATCATTAGAAATAATTTCAACACTTTAATTATGTTGTTACATTTTTATAAATACCAAGGTACAGGAAACGATTTTATGATTGTCGATAATCGAGAAGGTCTTATTCAATTATCTAATAAACAAGTTGCCTTATTGTGTGATCGGCATTTTGGAATTGGAGCAGATGGTCTGATGCTTTTAAACAAGCATGATAGCTATGATTTTGAAATGGTCTACTATAATGCCGATGGTGCTCCAGGAACCATGTGTGGTAATGGTGGCAGGTGTTTAACAAAATTTGCATTTGATCAGGGGATACAGCCAGCTACCTATACATTTATTGCTTCTGATGGTGAACATGAAGCAGTTATTGACGCTAATGGGTGGGTGCATTTGAAAATGATTGATGTAAACGAGGTCTCCTATCAAAATGATGCTACTCTTTTAAATACGGGATCACCTCATTATATCAAACCTGTTACGCAACTTGCCACTTTTGATGTTTACGCAAATGGTAAAATCATACGCTATAATGAAACGTATAACAAAGTTGGAATCAATGTAAACTTTGTAGAATTGAATGATAACGAATTATTTGTTCGAACTTATGAACGTGGTGTAGAAAACGAAACCTTTAGCTGTGGAACGGGCGTTACAGCAGCAGCATTAGCAATGTGTAAGGATAGTGTTGGCAAACAAGAAACAAAAATTAGAACGCTAGGTGGCAATCTTCTGATAAAATTCAATAAAATAGATGCGCAGCATTTTACAGATATTTGGCTATGCGGCCCTGCATCATTTGTCTTTGAAGGTCAAATAACTATATAATTTTTAAAAGTAGGCAGCATGATTCAATATTTCAAAAATATAGAAGGTCAAACGGTAGAAATTGACAACCCAGAAGTAGGTGTATGGGTGAACCTAGTACCACCTTTTAAGGAAGAGGAATTTATTGATTTAAGTGAAAAATTAGATATCCCTATCGAATTTTTGAGGGACTCTTTGGATATAGATGAGCGTCCGCGTTACGAAATAGCAGACAATGTAAAATTTGTGGTTATCAAAACACCCACCGAAAATAATTCGTTTAATGATAGTGACGCTTTCTATATTACCATTCCCATTTGTATTATTTTAACGCATACACAAATTATAACGGTTAATTCCTTTGATAATGGCGCCATCAATAAATTTTTAAATTCTTTTCAAAAAAGACATCCAGATAAAAAAAATATGATGATTCTTAAAGTTTTTGAAAAAGTCGTTCAAAACTTTATGGAGTGCTTAAAAGAAATTAATATAAGGCGCAATCAGTATGAGTCTAGCATGTATCAAAGCAATAGCAATATTGATTTGTTTAATCTAATGCGCATACAAAAAAGTCTAGTATATTTTGTTACAGCATTAAAAAGTAATGAAATGCTTATGATGAAGTTAGAACGTACTAATTTTTTAGGCTTAACTGAAGAAGAACGTGAATTTTTAAATGACTTAATTGTAGACACCAGCCAGGCACTAGAAATGGCCAATATTTATACCAATATATTAACTAGCACCCTCGATGCTTTTGCAAGCATTATTAGTAATAATCTTAACAATGTGATGAAACGTTTAACGTCCATTACCATTATTTTATCACTTCCCGTAATGGTCGCAAGTTTATATGGAATGAACGTAGACCACATACCAGGGGCCCATCACCCCTATTCATTTTACATTCCAATTGGTTTGTCATTAGCACTTGCTGGTATTATTAGCTGGTATTTTATGAAAAAGAAATGGTTTTAACATGTCACATATAACAGTACGGGTTTACGGTATATTAATAGATCATGATCATGGATTATTAGTGAGTGATGAATTTATTAGGGGTGATTATTTTACAAAATTACCTGGTGGAGGTCTAGAATTTGGTGAAGGAACCCGTGATTGTCTAATACGTGAATTTAAAGAAGAAACCGGACTTGATGTAACAGTTGGAGATCATATTTATACCACAGATTTTTATCAGCCATCTGCGTTTAAAGCTGGAGATCAAATTTTATCTATTTATTATTATGTAACGCCAGTAAGCTTAAGCAAACTTCAAACAAGGTCAATTGCGTTTGACTTTAAACCCGAAGAAATTGCGGATAAAAATGGGCAAGCCGAGCATACAAGATGGATTCCGCTAAATGAGTTATCAGATGAAGCAATGAGCCTCCCTATCGATAAAATTGTCATTAATAAACTGGTACAAGCACTGTAACACTTACTCATTTTCTATTCCCATAGCCGCACGTTTCATTTTTTGAGCGGTGTCATGACCTAAGTAATTATCAATTTGCTTTTCGATAATATAAATTAATGGAGTTAGAATAATGGCCATTGTAAACTTATAGGCATAATTTACTAGACAAATGGCAAGCACCAATTGCCATGTCCATCCATTACCAATTTTAAAAGCAATAAATAAAACGATAAAACTATCCACCAGTTGCGATACCACTGTGGAACCCGTTGCTCGAAGCCATACCCACTTCTCTCCTGTCATCTTTTTTATTTTATGAAAGACAGTAACATCAATGAGCTGGCTTACTAGAAAGGCCGTAATACTTCCCAAAATAATCCACATACCCTGTCCAAATATGCCACTAAACGCAGTTTGCATATTATCAATACCTTCTGTTTGTTTAGAAGTAATCCAAAAATCGGCGGGTGCTACATGCATGGTTCCATAAAACATGATAAATGCATAAATAATAAGTACTACTGCTGTATAGCTAATACGCTTTACTGCTTTTGGGCCGTAATATTCGTTAACAATATCTGTAACGATAAATTCAAGTGGCCATAATAATACACCACAGGTTAAATTAAAGGCTAAACCAGATTGACCAAAAATGGTAAAATTGGAAGGCGTCATACCAAACACTTTTTCAAGTGAAAATATTTTACCCCCAATACATTCGGCAATCAGTGCATTGGCAATAAAAAAGGCCGCAATACTTACAAATAATTTGGTTGGCTTGTCTTTTAAAATAGAATGAATCATGCAGGCATTATAAAATGAACAAATATTTGTGCAATTAAAAAGAGTACGGCGGCAACTATTCGCCAAGCTGGGATTCCGGACTCTTGTTTTTTAACAAACAACCAAAACAGGTAAATGTTTTCAAAGAATGTGAGTATGGGTGCTACAAACCAACCTAGAATAATAATTGCGGAATTAAATGGCATTAAGAAGTCATTTGATTCAGTTCCAATTTTTACACCTCTTACATATATACATATACAAAACAATATATTACAAATAAATGTAATTTTAGAATAAAATTGGTATTTCTTCATGTTTTCAATAATACACTAAAAATACGTGTAAGTTGTTTATTTAGCGGCATTGAAAGGATATTTTAAAGTAAAATTTTGTTAGGTTTGTAGCACGCGAAAATCCATAATATGAAGCAGTTTAACCTAAAATCAATAATTCCGCATCTTATTGCAATTGGAGTATTTTTAATAGTTACCCTCGTTTATTGTAAACCTATTTTACAAGGTAAAGTTTTACAACAATCGGATGTAGTGCAGTGGCAAGGTATGGCGCAAGATGCACTCAAAAGTAAAGAAGCAACAGGTACCCTTCCTTATTGGACAAATGGAATGTTTGCTGGAATGCCTGCCTATCAAATTACCGGTATTATTCCTTTTGCCTATTCATTAGGTAAGTTAGACGCTATATTTCAAATGGGCCTACCTGAACCTATGGGATATTTTTTCTTGGCATGCCTTGCCTTTTACTTTTTATCGCAGGTACTAGGCGTTCATTATTTAATTGGTATTGTTGGAGCCTTAGGATATGGATTTGCAACTTACAATCCTATCATTACTGTAGTTGGGCACATAACCAAATTACATGCTATTGCGTACATGCCATTTTTTATTGGATCATTATTACTCGTTTACGAACGAAAATTTATTTCAGGGCTCATATTACTCGCCATTGCAAGTACCGAACTGTTTGGATGTAACCACCTTCAAATAGCCTACTACACTTTTATTATCGCAGGATTTATTTCGTTGTACTACTTAATTGTTTGGATTAAAGCAAAATCCTACAAATCAATTCTACAATGTTTTGCAGGCGCTGCTGTTGTGATACTACTAGGTATTTTAAGTAATGCCCCCATGTTATTTAGTACCTATAACTATGGAAAAGCTTCCATTAGAGGTGGCTCTATTCTTGCAAAAAAAGATAGCGATAAAATTAACGATGGTTTAAGTAATAATTATGCTTTACAATATAGCATGTATCCGACAGAGCCACTGGTTTTATTATTCCCAAATATATACGGTGGTGGTAGTTTAAACAAAAGTGAGATTAAAGTACAGGAATTACAAGATTATAATAATTATTTTTATTGGGGTGGCATAGGAGCTACAGCTGGACCACCATACATAGGTTTTTTATTTGGTTTAATTGCACTGATTGGTTTTGGTTTAAAAAATATCAAACACCGTTTTTGGATTGGATCTACAATTATCCTCTCACTTTTGCTTTCTTATGGATTATACTTCGAAAGCTTTAACGTATTTATGTTAGACCATTTACCTTTTTACAATAAGTTTAGAGCTCCCAGTATGATTATGGTTATTCCTAATTTACTATTAGACATGATGGCTGTATTAAGTTTACAAGGAATTCTAATCTATTTTAAAGATACTAAAAAACCTTTTTGGGAATTAATTAAACCAGGTTTAATTATAACATTAACTTTATTTGCTTTTGCATTTTCGTTTTATTTGATTCAAACGTTTATAAGTACGAATGAAATCGAAATTATTAATAATGAAAAAAAAGAAGCCATATTGAGGAATGCAATTACAGAGAAAGGTCAAAATGAGTATATAATTGATCTTTTTGCATCATATCGAAAAGATATGTACTTGACGGACTTGTTTAAATCCATTGGATTATCTATAGTTTTTATAATTGCAATTTTTTTATATTATAGAAAGTTTATCTCAAAAGTTATTTTTATTGTTGCCATTGGCTTTATCGCATTATTTGATTTATTTAAAGTTGATTTACAATACTTAAATACATCAGATTTTTATGAAAAGGAAGAGGTAGAAGCTAATTTTAAAACTACTGCCACAGATATTGCTATCTTAAATGACAAGAGTTATTACCGTATATTAGATTTGCGCGAAGGACTTAATACTGCGTTTAATCAAGGTGCTAAAATTTCTTATTTCCATCATAGTGTTGGTGGTTACCATCCGGCTAAACTTAGTATATATCAAGACCTGATAGAAAATCAGTGGTATAATTTTCCGAATAGTATGCCAACGGCTAATATGCTAAACACCAAGTATTTTATTCAGGGAGATATTAATAAAGATACCATTCCAAATCCTGATGCACTAGGTAATGCATGGTTTGTTCAAAATGTTTCTGTACAACCTGATGCAGCTGCAGTTATGAAAACAATCACCAACTTTAATCCAGCAACACAAGCAGTGGTTGAAAAGCAAGATTGGAAATTGGATACTGTATACGCAAAAGATAGTGCAGCGAGCATTAAGCTGGTGCGCAAGCAAAATGACCAAATGGAATACACGAGTACATCTAGTTCAAAACAATTAGCTGTATTTAGTGAAATCTATTATACCTATGGTTGGAAAGCATTTATCGATGATAAAGAGACCCCCATTTATAAATGTAATTATGTGCTACGTACTATCGAAGTTCCAGCAGGTTCTCATAAAATAACATTTAAGTTTGAACCTACCGAAGTAATTGTAGCGAATAAATTAGGTTTAGGTGCCGTATCACTGGTTTGGTTATTGGCTATTGGATCTATTGTTTTTTATGTAAGGTCTAAAAAAGATTAATGTTATCAATTATCATTTGTAGTTATAATAGAGCTAGTTATATCACTGGCGCCCTCGATAGTTTATACGAGTCTACAGATATTCTAAATGATTTTGAAGTTGTTTTTGTTGACAACAATTCTACAGATAACAGCTTACAAATAGCCAATGATTGGAGAATAACACATCCACTCGGTAATTTTAATATCAGTTCAGAAACTAAACAAGGTGCATCATTTGCACGTAACACGGGTGCCAAATTAGCTACAGGTCAATGGTTATGTTTTATGGATGATGATGCTGTTGCATTTCCAGATTTTGTACAAAATATTTTAAACCATATTCATACTTTCCCTGAACGTGTTGGTTTTGGTGGTCGAATCATTCCAAAATATATACCAGCGGAACCAACTTGGATGAGTTATTATGTATCCTCGATGGTGGGACATTTCCATTACAGCGAAACCTATACCCCTTTTAAAAATGGCAAGTACCCACTTGAATCTAATATGATTGTGAGAAAAGATGTTTATGATCAGGTAGGCGGTTTTAATGAAGCCCTTCCGGGTGTTGTTGGAACGGTAAGAATTGGTGGAGAAGGCAAAGCCCTTTTTTATAGCATTATGGAACTTGGACACACTATCTATTATGACCCTTCTATTGTCGTGCATCATATTGTAGAAACTAAAAAATTAACACCTACTTATTTATACAATGTTGCAAGTGGCATGGGCCGTGGCGAAAAAACCAGAACCCTTGCCATTGGCAGTTTTAGCTACTTAAAAAAGGTGATTGAGTATTTATGTAAACTAGCTGCTGCAATTGTATTAGGCCTTGGATATACCTTTAAAGGAAAGCCAGCTCAATTTTGGCCCATTGTAAAATTTAGAATTGATACTTTAAAGGGACTCATTGGACTTTAACGTCTATAAAACTTTGTAGAGCTTTTTTACATTAAAAAGTATTGCTGGCATCCAGGTGGTTAAAAGCAAACAGTTACCCATAAACCGTACTGCATTTTTTTTCTGGTTTAGTGGATTTGCGATAAGGCATATAAGCGCACCCCACATGTAATTGAGGTAATGAAATAAACACCAATGTATTCCAAAAACCTTACGCACCAATAAATGATTAGAGACCATAAGTTGTAGTCCTTTTTTGTCGTATAAATAGTTGTAATCATTTACGGCACTCCCACTTGCATTTGAAATATTAACACCTTCTAAATGAACTACACTTAAGTTACCATAAAGTTCTAGGGTGCCAATTTTGCCAAGTCTATAACACCACTCGACTTCTTCACCATATAAAAAAAACGAAACATCAAGCATACCTGCTTTATCAATCGCCTCTTTTTTTACCATTAAAAATGCACCAGAAATCCATCCAACCTGCTGCGTTCCAACTGCTTTATCTAAACTAGGTTTTGCAATATTAACAAGTGCCGCTAGTTTTTTTAAGATGTATCCCCAAAAAGGAATTTTTAATAAATAGTTTAATCCGCCACGCATAAAATGCGAAGCACTGTATTGAGGAAGACCTTCTGGAGTATAGAGCTGAACACCACAAGCAACAGCGTCACTGTCTTTTAGATGGTTGTAACAAGTAACTAAACTATTGTCTGTAAAATAGGTATCGGGGTTTAACAATAAAACAGCGTCACCTTGCGATGCCTCAATACCCTTATTGCAAGCCCTTGCAAAACCAGCATTGTAGCCCATTTCAAGCCAATGAATAAAGGAAAATTGATCTAGAAGTATTTTTTTATCATTGGAGCCAGATGCGTTGTTAACAACAATCCATTCTATATTTTCTGATGCATACAACTGCGCAACAGAAGCAAAAAGCTTTGTTAGCCAAGGCATAGAGTGATAGTTAACAATTACAACGGAGAGCATTATTTTTTAATGATTGGGTTTTAGCAAATAATTAAAAAACATAAGTGTCTTGGATATGATACCCATTTTTAAAATGGTTAATGGCATATTTTGTTGTAGCGCAAGCATATGATGTATAACAGGTAAAATGGTTTCCTCATTCACACCTGTTACAGTTATATCTTGTATCGAACGTATTTTATAGTTACGTAGCAGGCGCCAATAATAGTCATAAATAAGTATATCCTTAAATGCTTTACGCCCTATTTTGCTGGCAAACCAAATATTTTCTTTAATAATTACGTCTTCGTTGTTTCGGCAAAAAACAGTGGTTTGATCTTCATGGAGTCCAATGCTTACCAAATGCGCATCTAGGTATTTATAGCCATGCCCAGCTTCTAATAACTGAACATAATAATCAACATCAACAAGCCAAATATAAGCTTCGTCATACCTAACAGAAACTTTACTGCGTAACATGGTATTACTAGGTGGCCCAATAACATTAGCCCTTACTAAGTGATTGGGATGCTTTTGCATGTCCTTTAGCAAGGAAGGAATTGCTTGTAATTGTAAAACTTGACCATCAGGTTGAATGGCTGTATTTCTACAAAAAGCAAAATCAACTTGTGGATTTGATTTAAAGGTTTGAATATAGGTTTCAATAGCATCATCTACTTCAAACCAGTCATCTTGATGCATCAGCATATAAAAATAACCAGTAGCTTTATTAAGCGCGTTGTTCCAATTGATGGGGCTTTTTAATGCTGGATTGTTGTGATAATATTTAATAGAGATACTCGAATTGTAAGATTCTATTGCTAATTTTATATCTTGGTTGGGAGAATCGTCAGAAATGACAATTTCAACCTGCTTGTAGGTTTGCTTGAGCACCGATTCAATGCAACGAACAACATATTCTGGCTTTTTATAAGCAGGAATACATATAGATACAAGTGGTTGATTCATTAATTGATCGTAATTATGGGCTTGATTACAAATATACTGCAAGGCATTAGAAAAAACCTCAATGGGCATGCGCTCGACACTAGGTTTGACCCTATCTCATGGTTTACGGGTAAAATCATCAAACATGAAGATGATATCACCCTCAAATTAAGAAAGCTTGGCCCCATTTCTGTTTTATATAAAAGACCCTATGAATTACTAAAAACATATAATGAAATATTTGTATCTGAAATATACCGTTTTGATGCAACTCATACAAATCCTGTTATTATAGATTGTGGCGCTAATATTGGTATTAGTAGTTTGTATTTTAAAACTATTTACCCAAGTGCTACACTAATTGCATTTGAACCTGATCTAAGTTTAGCAGACATCTTTGAAAAAAATATGGCTCAAAATAGCATTACCAATTATACCCTTCATAGAGCAGCAGTTTGGACAGAAAACGGAACTATTTCGTTTGATAACAAAGGGTCAGAAGCAAGTAGTATTGATGTAACTGGAAATAGTAGTTTTCAAGTACCTACTATAAAATTAGCGACTATTTTAGCCGATCAAACGCAAATCGATTTATTAAAAATTGATATAGAAGGTGCCGAATATCCTGTTGTTCAAGATATCGAAAACGAACTTCATAAAGTGCAACATTTGTTTATCGAATACCATGGTTTAGCTATCGAAACCTATAAATTGGAAACCATTTTGCGGATTGTTTCAAATGCAGGTTTTAAAACTTATATAAAAATGGCTGCCGATAATTTAGACATGCCTTTTTATCAAAAACAAACGGGTACTATTTACGATGTTCAACTTAATATATTTTGTTACAGGTAAATCAATCAAACATGACAAATCCACACATTAGTGTTGTTATCCCTTGTTATAATGATGGTAAATATTTACCTGAAACCATTGCTACATTAAAGCAGCAAACCTTTACTGATTTTGAAATTATTGTGGTAAATGATGGTTCTACCGACGAATCAACTATTACCTATCTAAATTCTTTATCTGACGACGCGCAAATTCAGGTTATTCATCAGGCCAATGCACGTATGTCTGCAGCTAGAAATACAGGAGCTAACCACGCCAAAGGGATTTTTATTGCAGCTATAGACGCCGATGATTATTTTGATACTACTTTTTTTGAAAAAGCTTTAGCCGTATTTGAAAAAGAGCCACAAACAGCAGTAGTAACGAGTTATATCCGTTTTTTTGGAAACAAAACAGGTAGTTCAAAACCAAGAGGTGGAACCGCTGCTAACTTTTTATTTTCCAATCAATGTCCTGCTTGTGCGATGGTAAAAAAATCAGTTTGGGATGAAGTTGGTGGATACGATGAATCCATGAAAATGGGTTACGAAGATTGGGAATTTTATATCCGAATTGCACAAAAAAACTGGAATGTACACGTGATTCCAGAGCATTTATTATTTTATAGACAAACAGATAAATCTACACTAGCAAACGATACCATACCCAACAGAGCTGCCCTAATCAATTACATTGTTGACAAGCATAAAGATTGGTACCTCGACAACTTAAAAACACTCATCAACAACAAGGAAGTTATTTATACCGAAAACCGGATATCATTTCAGTACATCTGGAAATTTATAAAAAATAGAATCACAAAAAACTATACATAGTTAATAGTATTTATAGCAAAGATAAAAAATGGGCCATCCCCTCTTTTTTAGCCGCATCTAGGTTATAGCTAATATTTTTTGTAAAATAAGTATGTAAATCGTAGGTATTATTTGTGTGTGTAAGTTGTTCAACTACTGTATCAATATTTTCGATTCCAAGCTTATTGGCTTCATTGAAATATTTAATAAAAACCGCATCAAGTGGTTTATTAGACACCCAAGTGGCAAATACAAATGGCTTACCCGTAAAGTTTATCCATGCTTCTGCCAGATCATAACGGTAAGGATAACTGTTGTATTTTTCTAGCGCCCTATCTCCTATTATTACAGCAGCCGTTGTGCCATCGATTAAATCCATAAAATTTTCTGGCGCTTCTAGTAGTAATACGTCTTGTTTCCAATAGTTTTTTAATAAAATTTGGGCCAGATTTATAGAGGTTCTACTTTGGTAGTCTAAAAACACTGTTTTGATTTCCTCCATTGGAACCTGGCTAAAAATACATACCGAAGCAACAGGCCCCGTAGCACCAATACAATAATCTGAAATAATATGTGACTCCGCTAAATCAGGGATTACCGCCACAGGTATAAGCCCAATATCCATAGCATTATCTTGTAATGCTATGGCCAAATTGGCCGGATAATCTTCTATTAATTCGATACTTTCTAATACGGCATGATGCTGTATACCATAGAGTAATGGCTTTGTATTTAAATAACTTACAGCCCCAACACGTATTTTTTTGCTCAATTGAAGTAGATTTGCATGCAAAGAAACAATAATTACCCATTAATCGATATCAAATTATGGAATTAAGTCAATTAACAGCTATTTCGCCAATTGATGGCCGCTACAGAAAGCAAGTACAACAATTAGACGAATATTTTTCTGAATTTGCACTGATTAAGTACCGGGTAATTGTTGAAATCGATTACTTCATTTTTTTAGCTGATAAAAAGTTTTTCAAGCTCCCTGCAAAAGCAAAAACGGTTTTACTAGACCTAAAAGATAATTTTAGTGAAGACGATGCAAAAACAATCAAAGAAATTGAAGTAACTACCAACCATGATGTTAAAGCGGTAGAATATTTTTTAAAAATCCAACTTGATAAAGCGAGTTGTAGTGAATTAAAAGAGTGGATTCATTTTGGTTTAACATCCCAGGATATTAATAATACAGCTATTCCATTAAGTTGGAAAAATAGCATGGAATATGATTATTTACCAGCCCTTATCAATTTAATGCAGCATGTTCAAGATCTTGCTGTTACCTGGAAAAACATTCCACTACTTGCTAGAACACACGGACAGCCAGCTTCTCCTACCAAATTAGGTAAAGAGTTTATGGTATTTGTTGAGCGTTTACACAATCAAATTGCCCTGTTTTTGAATATACCATATGCTGCGAAATTTGGTGGTGCAACTGGAAATTTTAATGCACACCATATTGCTTTTCCAAAAAGGAACTGGGTAGAACTAGCTAACGAATTTGTTGAAGATAGACTTAGCCTACAACGTATGCAGTTTACCACACAAATTGAGCATTACGATTATTTTGCCGCTCATTTTGACAATTTAAAGCGCATCAACAACATCTTAATAGATATGTCTAGGGATATTTGGACATACATTTCTATGGATTATTTTAAGCAAAAAACCAAAAAAGGCGAAGTGGGATCAAGTGCCATGCCGCATAAAGTAAACCCCATCGATTTTGAAAATGCAGAAGGTAATTTAGGTATGGCCAATGCCCTATTAGAGCACCTTTCGGCAAAACTACCTGTTAGTAGATTACAAAGAGATTTAACAGATTCTACCGTGCTTCGCAATATTGGAACACCTGTGGCACATATGACAATAGCTATTAAATCTATCGAAAAAGGACTTGGCAAGCTTGTACTCAACGAAGCAAAATTAAAATCAGACTTAGAAAATAATTGGGCGGTAGTTGCAGAAGCGATTCAAACCATTTTACGAAGAGAAAATTACCCTAACCCTTACGAAGCTTTAAAGGATTTAACGAGGGGTAATAATAGTATTGATAAAAAATCGATTCATGCATTTATTACCAAATTAAAAGTAAGTGCAGCGATTAAAGCAGAGTTAAAAAAGATTACACCGCATAACTATACCGGTATTCATCCAAAATTCTAATTAGAGAATTACACCAATAAAAAAGGCGGCACTCATAGTGCCGCCTTTTTATTTTACCGTATAAGATTCTATTGCTTCACCGGTGTATTTACAACAGGCGCTGGTTTCGTCCATGAACTGATATCTAATTTTTTAGCATTCGGGTACACTTCATCAAGTGTATTACCATCATACAAACGACCATTTTTAAGTACGTATTTGATTTTGTTTGTATTTCTGATGTTAACGAGTGGGTTGTCATTCATGATTACTAAATCGGCTAATTTACCGGATTCAATACTTCCTAAATCTTTGCCTAAGCCAAGTGCTTCTGCACCCAGTATGGTAGCTGTTTTAAGTGCATGATGTTCTTTCATGCCACCACTAGCGATACTCCAAAGTTCCCAGTGGTAACCAAGACCTTGTAATTGTCCGTGGCTACCTACGCCTACTAAACCATCTTGATCAACAATGCTTTTTAATCCTTCAGCATGTTTTTGAAATACATGGTCTTCTGGCGTAAACCAACCACCTAAACTACCCGCTCTTCTTGCAGCTTTTTGATTGAGCTCTTCGTATGGAGTAAACCTGTTAAGCTTTGGATCGTGTAAAGGACTTTCGGTAGTGTAATAAAAGTTTTCTGCCCAAGGGCCACCATACGCAACAATCAATGTTGGTGTTAAAGTTATTTTACTGGTAGCAAAAGACTTGGTAACGTCTTTGTATAAAGGATAAATTGGTAATGAGTGTTCCATACCTGGATATCCATCTAGCATATGCGTCATGTTTAATTTAAAATCAAGGCCACCCTCGGTGGTTGGCATTAATTTTTGGTCTTTAGACGCCATAATAATCCATTGACGTGTTTGTCTATTTCCAGTTAAGTACATTTTGATGTACTGTGTTTTGTAGTATTTACTATACTGCTCTAGTACTTTTTTAGTTTGATCATAGCTCTGTAAATTATACATCCAGTATCCAACACCAGGGCCCGTACTATAAATTCTTGGTCCAGGAATTTGTCCTGCATCCACCATGTCACCGTAGGTTAAAACATCGGTGGTAGCCGTTTGTGGGTCACGAGTTGTTGTTACACCATAGGCAAGATTAGCTGCATACAACCACACATTATTTTTATGAAGTCCCCAAAAAGGCCACATATGCGAATGTGTATCTACAAAACCTGGAGTGATAGTTTTGCCAGCACAATCAATGGTTTTAGTACCTGCTGGTACTTTGATTGATCCGGATTTGCCCACCTGTTGTATACGGTTATTTACAATGAGGATATCGCCTCGTTCAATCACTTCATCACCACGCATGGTAATAATTCTAGCATTTTTTAATAGAAGTGTTCCCGAAGGAATATCTTTTTGATAAAATACTTTTACCTGTGTTTCAGAAGGACTGTATTTTTCTTTTTTCTTTAACTCGGCGTTATAGATGCTATCAGCTTTTACTTTTAAAGTATCTGCTTTTGCAATAGTTGCTAGTGAATCTGCCATTTTTTTAGCAGCAGGGCCAGCTAATTTTAATGCAGCCGTACTATCAGTAATGCGTTTAGTTTCTAATTTCTTTGCTGTTTTAACAGAGTCTTCTACAAACTTGGCACGCTCTACATCATATACCCAGTGGCCATTACCTAAACTCCAATGCGCTTTTTTACCATTTGCTTCCCAAGCTGGAAACTCACCACCTATCTCGGTTAATTGGCGAGACGGGAAACTACTATTTTGTGGAGATGCCACAGATATAGAAGGGGTTTTGCCTGCTTCAGGAATCGTAACAACATATACGTTGTTGTTAACTTGTGCAAGTGCAAGATCACCTTTTGGTGCCATTAAAATAATATCCGCAGAACTTGGCATTTGCTGAGGCTCTTTTTCACCTGCCGATTCTGGTAACATGCAATTATTAATAGGATCTAAATTAGATCTACTTTTTCCCATAACATAATCATGATCAGCATCAGCAACAGAACCATAAGTGGTAATACCTGAAACGCGTGCATGCGTTTTAGTATCGGTACCATCCCATCTAATAGATAACAAACTTCCGCCGCCACCATTTAAAAATACGCGTTCGGTATTGGTGGTGAAATGAATGTTTCCTCTTCCATTTGCAAAGTCAATAAAATGTTCTTCGCCACCAGTAGGCTCAATCCAATTCATTTTTGCTTCTGATCCATTGTAAGATGGAGATTCGGCTTCTTTAAAAATACGATTGGGCGCTTTAAAATAAGCAATGCGGTTATTGTAACTCCAAGCGGGTTGCGCATAATACGCAGACTCGGTACTTAATTTTTTAATTGAAGACCCATCTGAATTAACCATGTATAAATTTCCACCATCGGTATCATTCCAGGTTACAAACGCTAACGATTGACCGTTTGGACTCCAAGCGGGCATCGCTTCTACAAAATTATGATTGGTTAAACGCTTTGGTGTTCCGTTTGGATAATCCATAACATACAAACGGTTGAGAGAAGTAAACGCAAGTTTAGATCCGTCTGGACTTGGTACCGCATCTCTAATTTGTGAACCTAGCGCATAGGCAGTATCTTTAACTGGATAATTAAAATATAAACGAGGGCCTAATTCTAAATTCACATTTGCTTCAAAAGCAATTTCTGAAGGTGCTTCTTCTGCTACTGATAATTTCCAAATTTTACCACCATAACTAGCTAATACATATTTACTATCTGGTGTAAAACTCATACCTGGTAAGACGCCAAGCGGTGCAATACTTTCCTGATCATCTCTTTGTACCGGATAAGCCAACCACTTTTCATCTCCATTTAATAAGTTACGTAATACAAGCCCTGTTTTATCTTGGTATCGAGAACCATACACCATCCATTTTCCGTCCTTACTTAACGTAGGTGTGAACGCAGAACCATAACGAGAGGTAATAGTATTAAATTCTCCTTTTTCTTTATTGTACACACCAATTTGATATTGAGGAAGAAGCGCGTTGTAATTCCATGAACCATTGCGCTGACTGTAATACACCAATTTACCATCGGCACTAATGCTTGGGTCAATGGTTTTTAAATTACCAGGTTGATCGTTGAGTTGAATTCCTCCACCACCATCAACATTATACATCCAAAGTCTTGGTGTTCTTCTACCCCTTGCAGCAATAATGTATTTACCATCAGGCGTCCAAATAGCGTTTACATAATCATCCACATTGGTTTTCGTTAATTGAATAGTGTCTTGCTTTTCAAAATCGAGTATCCAAATATTATCGGCACCACTTCTATCACTGGTGAATAATAATTTTTTTCCGTCGGGACTAAATCTAGGATGCGCATCAAATGACAAGCCCTTTGTTATTTGTTTGGCTTTACCACCCTGCATTGGAACGGTATAAATATCACCCATTATATCAAAGGCAATTGTTTTGCCATCGGGAGATATATCCAAACTCATGAAAGTACCTTCTTTGGTATCAAAGTTGATGGTACGTTCTGCTTTAAGTGGAAGGTCTTTATAGCTTGTATAAATAGTACTGTCTTTTGCAGTATTTTTTTGCGCATGTACAAGTACAAACAAAAAGAGGCCGCTACATAAAAGATAGATTTTTCGCATAGGGTGTATTTTAATGATTTGGGTGTTAAATATAAGAATTTCCTATTTGCCAAAGCGTTTTTTTAACGCCTGTAGCGCGTCGTTAACACTGAGGGATGACAGGTCATGATCGGGAGCAGGTTTTTGGACTGCTGGTCTACTAGACGCAGTTTTAGCAGGTGCATCCGAGGTTTGCTTGATAGACAGTGCAATACGTTTACGTGCTATGTCTATTTCCGTTATTTTAACCTGCACCTTTTGACCAAGTTTTAAAAATTCGGAAGGGTCTGTAATGTATTGGTGTGCAATTTCACTTACGTGCACCAGTCCATCTTGCTTTACCCCAATATCTATAAAGGCGCCAAAGCGTGTGATATTGGTAACCTGACCAGGAACAATCATGCCAACTTGTGCGTCTTCAATTTTATAAATATTTGCGAAACTAAACTGCTCAATTTCTTTACGTGGATCGAGTCCAGGCTTTTTTAATTCATTTAAAATATCCTTGATAGTATGTTCTCCAAATGTTTCAGAAATATATTTTTTAACATCCACTGCCTTAATCACTTCATTGTTTCCAATTAATGCAGGAATTAGAATATTGGCATCTTTTGCAATAGCTGCCACAATAGCATATGACTCTGGATGGACTGCACTTGCGTCGAGTGGATTTTCTGATGCTACAATGCGCAAAAATCCAGCACATTGTTCGTATGCTTTATCGCCAAGCCTTGGCACTTTTTTCAATTGCTCTCTGCTGGTAAAACCACCAATCTCTGTTCTGTAATTAATAATATTTTCGGCAATAGGGCCAGAAATGCCACTTACATATTTCAATAAATGTTTACTCGCTGTATTTACATTAACCCCAACTTGGTTTACACAACTAATGACTGTTTGATCTAGTCTTTCTTTTAACCTAAACTGATTTACATCGTGCTGGTACTGTCCGACACCTAAACTTTTAGGATCAATTTTTACAAGCTCCGCAAGGGGATCCATAAGTCGTCTACCAATACTTACAGACCCTCTAATTGTTACGTCTTTATCCGGAAATTCTTCCCTTGCAGTTTCTGATGCGGAGTATACAGAAGCTCCATCTTCATTTACTAAATAAATAGGAAGCCCTAATTGTAATTTTTGAATAAATATTTCTGTTTCTCTACCTGCGGTTCCATCACCAATGGCAAACGCTTGTATGCCATAACTTTTTACTAAACTTCTAATAATGTGTAAACTTTGATCAAGTCTATTATTTTCGTGAATAAAAATAAGTTCGGTTTGTTGCAGCATTCCTTTTTCATCGAGGCAAACTACTTTACAACCCGTTCTATAACCCGGATCAATGGCAAGTATCTTTTTACTGCCAAGGGGTGCACTTAATAATAACTGACGTAAATTTTCTGCAAAAACATTAATCGCTTCTTCGTCTGCTTTTTGCTTTAAGGATGTTCTATACTCTGTTTCTAAAGTTGGCTGCAAGAGTCTGCGGTAAGCGTCTTTAATTGCCTTTTTCACATGCTCACGCCATGGACTTAAGTCCTTTAAGTAAATACTTTCAGTAAGTGTAAGAGCATCCTCTTCGAGCGGTGTAATACTCATGCGTAATACGCCTTCTAAAAAACCACGGAGTATGGCCATGGTTCTATGCGATGGTATTTTATGTATCGGTTCAGAAAAATCAAAATAGTCTTTGTACTTAATACCTTCCGTTTCTTTATCCGACAAAACTTTGGTTTGAATACAAGCCGTTTGTTCAAATAGTAAACGCATTTTTGCGCGCACTACATCGTTTTCGTTAATAAGTTCTGCTATAATATCTCTAGCACCAGAAAGCGCCTCTTCGGAGCTTGTAATTTTATCGTTCAAATACTGCGCTGCTGTTTGTTCCACATCCTCTGAACCTTGCGCGAGCATGATTACTGAAAGCGGCTCCAATCCATTTTCTTTGGCTGTTTGTGCTTTTGTTTTACGCTTAGGCTTGTAGGGTAAGTAAATATCTTCGAGTGCAGCTAACGTCGTAGCATTGTCTAATTTTTTTTGAAGCTCATCCGTCATCTTCCCCTGCTCTGTAATGGCTTTTTCTATAAACTCTTTACGTTCTGTAAACGTTTTTAAAAATTTAGAGGCTTCTTCGATTTTTTGAATTTGAACTTCATCTAACCCACCTGTTTTGTCTTTTCGATAACGGGCTATGAAAGGAATGGTTGCCGCCTCACCAAATAAATCTAAAACTGCTTGAACTTGTGAAACCTTGATGTTTAATTGTGAGGCAATAGTTGGAGCAAAAGAACCCATAAATACACTTGAAATTTTAATAATTAATGTCTTTTTATCAATTCGGAAATAAGTGTTCTTCCATTATTCTGAATCACAAGATCCAAAATTTGTGCAGTTGCTTTTGCATCACCCCCAGCCCTATGTCTATTTTCAATTTGAATATCTAGGGTACGACACAAATGACCCAATCCATACTTTTTATACCCAGGGAAAGCCTTTCTACTGAGTCTAATCGTACATAATTTTGGCACTTCTAATTGAAAACCAGCAACTTGTAAGTGATGATGCACAAAAGAATAGTCGAAATTGACGTTATGCGCTACAAATACCCTGTTTTCCAATAAATTAAAGATATTGGCAGCCACTTTATCAAATGATGGTGCCGCTGCTACCATTTGGTTGCTTATGCCGGTCATATTGGCTATAAATGGCGGAATGGGCTGGTGCGGGTTAATAAGCGTTTCATAGATACCTTCTATCTGGTCACCGTCATGTAAAACAATGGCTATCTCGGTTATCCCATGCTGCGACGGGAATCCCCCTGTGGTTTCTATATCAACAACTGCAAATTTCAAAACACTGAATTGAGGGCTCAAATTCGCTTTTTTACGGGTGCGATACAAATAAAAAAAAACACCCTCATTTTTTGTACTTTCGCAACAAAGTTTTGAGCATGGAATTGAGCAAGAATTATGTCCCAAATGAAACGGAAGCGAGATGGTACCAACATTGGCTATCAAAGGGTTATTTTAAAAGTACCCCAGATGACCGTGAGGCATACACAATTGTGATGCCCCCACCCAATGTAACCGGCGTTTTACATATGGGCCATTGCTTGAACAATACCATACAGGATATTTTAATTAGACGTGCCCGTATGCAAGGTAAAAATGCTTGCTGGGTACCCGGAACTGACCATGCTTCTATTGCAACAGAGGCAAAAGTGGTGTCCATGCTCAGAGAGCGAGGAATTACCAAATCAAGTTTATCGAGAGACGAATTTTTAGCGTACGCTTGGGAATGGAAAGAAAAATATGGCGGTATTATATTACAACAGCTTAAAAAAATGGGCTGTAGTTTAGATTGGGATCGTACTTCATTTACCATGGATCCTGATTATTACAAGTCTGTAATTCAAGTGTTTTTAGACCTTCATAAAAAAGGACATATTTACAGAGGCAAAAGAATGATCAACTGGGACGTTAAAGCAAAAACGGCCCTATCTGACGAAGAAGTTATTTACAAAGAAGTTCAGAGCAAATTATACCATATCAAATATGCCATTGAGGGCAGTAAAGATTTTGTAACCGTTGCGACCGTAAGACCAGAAACTATTTTTGGTGACACTGCAGTATGCGTTAACCCATTAGATGAACGCTACAAACACCTCCACGGTAAATTTGTTTTTGTTCCACTCATTAATAGACGTGTACCCATTATTACGGATGAATATGTTACACTTGATTTTGGTACTGGTGCTCTAAAAGTGACGCCAGCACACGATATCAATGATTATCAACTGGGTCAAAAATATAATTTAGAAGTTATTGATACCCTCAATGATGATGGTACCATGTCGGAAGTGGCTCAATTTTTTATTGGTGAAGACAGGCTTGATGTGCGTAAGAAAATGGAAGCTGTTTTAAGCGATGCGGGTTTATTAGAAAAAGTAGAAGCCTATACCAACCAAGTTGGTTTTTCTGAAAGAACGGATGCCATGGTGGAGCCTAGGCTTAGTTTACAGTGGTGGGTTAGTATGAAAGAAATTGCAACTCCAGCATTAGAATCTGTTATGGAAGAAGCCATTCAGTTTCATCCGGCAAAGTTTAAAAACTTATACCGCCACTGGATGGAAAACATCAAGGATTGGTGTATTAGTAGACAACTTTGGTGGGGTCACCGCATTCCTGCTTGGTATGCACCTGATGGTACTGTTGCTGTTGCTGCAAACGCCAATGATGCACTTTTAATGTTACAAGAAAAAAATCCAACCCTTAACCTATCTGATATTAAGCAAGATGAAGATTGTTTAGATACCTGGTTTTCAAGTTGGCTATGGCCTTTTGAAGTATTTAAAGGTTTATCGAGTCCGGGAAACGAAGAAATCAAATATTATTACCCAACACAAACGCTTGTAACAGCCCCAGAAATTATTTTCTTTTGGGTTGCACGTATGATTATGGCGGGTCATGAATACATGGATCAAAAACCTTTTGAGCATGTATATTTTACAGGTATTGTAAGGGATAAGCAAGGTAGAAAAATGAGCAAAAGCTTAGGCAATTCGCCAGACTTATTAGCACTCATTGATGTATACGGAGCAGACGCTGTGAGGTTTGGCATTATGATATCTTCTCCTGCTGGTAATGATATTTTATTTGACGAATCGGCACTTGAACAAGGTAGAAATTTTAACAACAAGCTTTGGAACGTACTTAAACTAATACAGGGTTGGGAAAAAAGAATTGATAGCAACTTAGACGCGCAAAATGAAAAATTTGCGATGGATTGGTTTGAAAATCGATTATCGCAAGTACAACAAGAAGTAGCTGTTTTATTAAATGGCTTTAAATTATCAGAAGCACTTAAAACAATTTACTCGCTTATTTGGGATGATTATTGCAGCTGGTATTTAGAGTGGATTAAACCAGGTTTTGAACAACCTATTTCAAAAGAAGTTTATGATAAAACGGTTCATTATTTAAATGAAATGATGCATATGCTGCATCCATTCATGCCATTTATTTCCGAAGAAATTTATCATTTAATAAGTCCTAAGCAAGACGACTTGTGCAATAAAATGGCAGCGTCTGTTAAGCAATCGAATCCAGAAATTGTAGCCGGAGGTGAACTTTTAAAACAAGTGATATCTGCACTTCGAGATGCTAGAAATAAAAACCAATTAAAGCCAAAAGATAGCATTACACTGCATATTCAAACAGGTAACAACAGTACGTATAAAACCATTGAATCAATCTTGTGCAAACAAGTTAATGCAACAAGCATTGCCTACACAAATAGTAGTATTGATAATACCATTGTTGTTGCAGTAGAAAAAGACAAATTTTTTATTGAAACAAGTATCGAACTTGATGCAACTGCTTTAAAAGCAACACTTTTAGCGGATCTAGCTTATCAAAAAGGATTTTTAGAAAGTGTTTCAAAAAAATTAAGCAACGAGCGGTTTGTACAAAATGCAAAACCGGATGTAGTAGCACTGGAACAACAAAAGCAAGCAGATGCTATTGCCAGAATTGCAACCATAGAAGAAAGTCTACAATCATTATAATGACCCAACTTGTAGTAATGCGTAAATTATTAATGCTGGTAACATTATCATTTTTTACACTAAACGCTTTGCAGGCGCAGTCTATGTCTGAACTTAATACGTTAAGACGTATCAATCCTAGTAACCCAAATAGTGCCGTTTGGAACAACCTCTCTAATACTTCGAAATACATAAGTGTGGGTGTACCTGTAGGTTGTTTTGTGGCTGGAATGATACATGACAACAAAGCGTTAAAGCAAAAAGCTACTTATATAGCTGCAGCAATTATTTTAAATACCGCTTCTACCTCCCTATTAAAAAATGTGGTAAAAAGAGAAAGACCTTATAACACACACACAGGTATTTTTCCAGATAAAATAAAATCAGATTACGCGTTTCCTTCAGGGCATACAAGTAGCGCTTTTGCAACTGCAACATCGCTTACATTAGCTACAAAAAAATGGTACGTTGCAGTTCCTGCTTTTGCATGGAGCGCCGGTGTTGGTTATTCCCGTATTTATGTAGGTCAGCACTACCCTTCTGATGTTATCATGGGTGCGCTAGTTGGCACTGGTTCTGCATTCATTTGCCACTGGGCTTCTAAGCAATTATCAAAGCGCAAAAAATCAAAAATGCAACAAATCAAATAATGTCTACTGCTTTACATATTAGAGAAGCTAGCAAAAATGATATTGCTACAATTAAAGAAATAGCAACTATTACATGGCCTATCGCTTATGGAACATACATTAGTTCGGCACAGTTAGATTATATGCTAGATATGATGTACAGTGATGATTCATTACTCAATCAAATGAATAAAGGACATCAATTTTACATTGCAGAACACAACAGTGAGGCTATTGGATTTGCTTCTGTATCAAAAGAAGCAAACAATGCTTGCAAGCTTAATAAATTGTATGTATTACCTACAGCGCAAAAAACGGGAGCCGGTAAAGCGTTACTTTTCAAAACAATTAACTTCGCAAAATCGCTAGCAGCTAACTGTATGTATTTACAAGTGAACAAACAAAACAATGCCCAGCATTTTTATCAGAAGCATGGCTTTACCGTTAGAGAAGCCTCAATTTTAGAAATTGGAGGCGGCTATATTATGGATGACTATATTATGGAATTAAAGCTAAATTACTAGTATATCAGCACGTGTGTTTGCTTGATAATACCCATTACAAATACGCTTTGTACATGACCAATATTATCTGCTTCACTTAATTTGTTAACGTGAAAATTATAATAGTCATCCATGTTTTCTGCTACTACTTTTAGCATAAAATCAAATTCACCAGAAATATTATAGCACTCGATTACTTCGTGCATTTCTAAAATACTTTTAATAAAACGGGCACCTGCGTTTTTATTGTGCTGTTTAAGAGAAACATAACAAATAACGGTTAAGCCCTTTTTAACTTTATTGGGGTCAACCAGTGTTGCATACTGGGTAATAACGCCTTCTTCTTCCAGTCTTTTAATGCGTTCATGAACTGGCGTTGTGCTAAGCCCTACTTTATCAGCAATTTCCTTAACGGTGGCTCTTGCGTTGGCTTGCAATAGCTTTAAAATAGCGAGATCTTTACTATCTAAACCGTTTGCAATAGTGGAATCTTCTTTTTGGCTAGTTTTTTGTTGCATAAATTGATAGTTTATTCTATTTTATTTATCAAATATATACTTTTATTCTATTTATAAATATATTTTTAGAATTAAATACTATAAATATACCTTTGCAGTTCATAAATAATCTAAATAAGTAATTATGTCATCACTTTCTTCTATCGACTTTAGTTTAAAACACAAAGTAGCGGATATCAGTCTTGCAGATTGGGGCCGTAAAGAAATCAGATTAGCCGAGGCAGAAATGCCAGGTTTAATGAGTATCCGTGAAGAGTACGGACCAAGTCAACCATTAAAAGGAGCACGTATTGCTGGTTGTTTACACATGACCATTCAAACCGCTGTTTTAATTGAAACTTTAACTGCTTTAGGAGCAGAAGTAAAGTGGAGCTCTTGTAATATCTTTTCTACACAAGATCAAGCTGCTGCCGCAATCGCTGCAACAGGTGTTGGTGTATTTGCTTGGAAAGGCCAAACAGTTGAAGAAGGTGACTGGTGTATCGAACAAACATTATTTTTTGGTTCTGAAGACCGTCCATTAAACATGATCTTGGATGATGGTGGTGATTTAACCAATATGGTACTCGATAAATACCCTCAGTTTGTTGATGGTATTAAAGGTTTATCTGAAGAAACAACGACAGGTGTTCACCGTTTATATGAGCGTATGGCTAAAGGTACATTACCAATGCCAGCTATCAATGTAAACGATTCTGTTACAAAATCTAAATTTGATAATAAATACGGTTGTCAAGAATCTTTAGTAGATGCGATTAGAAGAGCTACTGATGTTATGATGGCTGGAAAGGTTGCTGTAGTTGGTTCTTATGGTGACGTAGGTAAAGGTTCTGCTGCTTCTTTACGTGGTGCTGGTTGCCGAGTAATTGTAACAGAAATTGATCCTATTTGTGCTTTACAAGCTGCTATGGATGGTTACGAAGTGAAGCGTATGATTGATGCAGTTAAAGAAGCTGATATCGTTGTTACCGCTTCTGGTTGTCGTGACTTGATCAACGAAAAGCATTTTCGAGTAATGAAAGACAAGGCTATTGTTTGTAATATTGGTCACTTTGATATTGAAATTGATATGGCTTGGTTAAATACAAACTATGGTCATACAAAAGATACCATTAAGCCGCAAGTAGATCTTTACAATATTGATGGCAAAGATGTTATTGTACTTGCAGAAGGTAGACTTGTAAATTTAGGTTGTGCAACAGGTCACCCATCATTTGTAATGAGTAACTCATTCTCTAACCAAACACTAGCTCAAATAGAATTATGGACAAACCATAAGAACTATGAAAATAAGGTTTACGTATTACCTAAACATTTAGATGAGAAGGTTGCACGTTTACACCTTGCTAAAGTAGGTGCTCAACTAGACGAACTAACTACTGAACAAGCAGCTTATTTAGGTATACCACAACATGGTCCATTTAAGTCTGATTCTTATAGATATTAATAGTTTCCCCGGATTTAAAAAATGCCCGACCTTTATGGTTGGGCATTTGTTTTTAGCCCTTATTTTACATGAATCGTAGCTGTTGTCACATACTCGTATTTGTAGCTTCACTTATTTTAATAAGTGAACAAGTTTATGCACAAGATGATATTTACATCCATAGTTTAAGAGACTCCACATTTTTATTGAAAAGCAAAAAAGGAATATTAAAAAAACTAGGGGATGCTATTTGGATTGATGCACCTCAGTTTAACATGCAAAATAATTCGGGTGTCATAAAAAACGAATCACCATTTACAAAGTATAAAGGAAAAATAATCAATCAAATTCAGGTGAATAGTGTTTCCTATGAAATACCTTTTAATGACACCATGCCATCTAGCAAAAAAATTATAAGAGCGTTAGAAGAAGCGCTTTATAATAGCACGACAAATAAAACAATGCTCAAAAATTTATTTTTCAATACAGGTGATACATTGTATCCTTATCTGATTGCTGATAATGAAAAATTTTTAAGAGAACTCGCATTTATTCAGGATGCAAGGATCGTTGCTTCCATTGACCCTGCCGATTCAAATGGTGTTATCATGAATATCGAGTGGAAAGATATATTCCCATTTGGTGGAAGTGGCAATATTGGAAGCATTGAATCTTTTAATGCAGAAATCAACCACAATAATATTTTTGGGCTTGGTGATAAAATTCAAATCAATGCACTTTATGATTTAGATAGAAGACCCTTAGCAGCAACTGGGTTTGAATACATCAAACGTAATTTTATGGGTAGTTTTTTAAACCTTACTTTTGGCATTGATAAAATTAAGCCAGCTTTTAATAGTGGCCGAAGAGAAGAATATGCACGTTATATAAAAGGTGATTTACCCCTTGTTAGCCCCTATCATAGCTTTACCGGTGGATTTGAATTTGGAAAATACGCGTCTAGTAATACGTATAACACTAGGTTTCCCTACCAACATATGTACAAGTATGCCTATGGTATGATGGATGGGTGGATGGGTATTAATATTGGAGCTGGGCTTAGGGTAAAGGATAATTTACAAACAAGACTTCGAAAGTTTATAAGCTTTAGAGCTATGTCAAAAAGGTTTAGTGAAATTCCTGACACAGCAAATATTAAATACAATATTCACTATAGCAATATTGACGCTGGACTGGTTGCCCTTAATATATTTAAACAAGAATATTACCACACAAGTTACATTTATGGATTTGGTCGAAATGAGGATGTGCCTGAAGGATATAGCTTTTCAGTGGTAAGTGGCTTAACACAACGGAATACTAAAACAAGACCCTATTTAGGTATCGATTACGAGAGAGACTATTTTTCCGAACAAAAGAACTATACCAATTTTATACTAAAATTGGGCGGCTACTTGCACAATGGATCTTTAGAGGATATCAGTTTTTTAAGTGCCGTCAATTATTTTACAACACTTAAAAAGTTATCAAATCCAAAATGGTCCAAAAGAAATTTTGTTCAAATTAGTGCAACACAACAAGTAAATACCATATTAAATGAGCCTCTTTATTTAAGAAGCGAATATGGAATTCCAACTTTTAAAAATGACAATATTCAAGCTGCTACAAGAGTGTCATGTAATATTGAGTCGGTGTATTACAACATGGTTAAATACTATGGATTTAGCTTTGCGCCATTTATGTTTGTAAACAGTAGCTATATAAAATTGATTGGAGAGGCTATTGAAAAAGGTAGCATATACACAGCTCTTGGATTAGGCTGCAGAACGAGAAATGAAAATTTAGTTTTTGGAACCATAGAGCTTAAAGCCTACTATTATCCGCGAACCATATCTAACATGACCCCATTAAATGTAAGCATCACAACAGGCTTACGATTTAGATACAATAGTCAACTTATGCGCAGACCCGATTTTGTCCAACTGAACTAATATATTTTACATTATTTACAACCTTTACCAAGCCATATTGTTATACAAACATTAACATCATTCTATGGTTCAAGCTTATAATTTTCTAGCCAGCTGGCAACTTTTTCCTGAAAAATGCATATTTGAACATGGACTTGCTCCCAAGAGCGGAAATTATAAAATTGAGAGTATCAATAATGGGCATACCCTTTTAATTAGTAGCAACTGGGTAAGTATTGAAAATGAGGCTTTTTACACCCAACACGAAATAGTACCAGATGCCACATTACGTGCATTTGATAACCAAATATTAGCTGACACTTTATTCGCAGAAATACCAAACGCTTCTACCCTTGTTACCCGTTTTATTAAAGAAGAAATAACGGTCCTAGATGTAACGCATGAAATACTAGCCAACGGTTATTTAAAAATTACCCAAAAAGGTACAAAAACAGATAGTGAGGCATTCACAAACATAGAAATTTACCACAAGCAATTAAGTGTAATGCCCTATGCTGCATCTGCTGCAGGTGTTGCTATCAGACCCACCAAAGAAGGTGTTATCAAACACAAGGCTTTGTGGGCTATGGAAGAGCAAACCAATATGCAGCTTGATCAGATCAAGCAACAAATTGAGTTACTAGCAAAGCAAGCTCAAGAAATTAGAAAGCGCAAAGAATTAAGTTTAATGATTTACGAAGCTAAACTTGGATTCAAACCTCAAATAGGACATACCTATCATTTGTATGAGAAAAATGATGGCAACCATATGCTCTCATTAGTATCACCCGGGGAATGGGGTGGAAACGGGCCATTTAAACAATTTATTTCAAGTGTTCGTTTACTTGCCGATCATACCTGGGTAGAACTTAGCGAATAAAGACTTCCACCCTTTTCAAATAACCGGTCTACTCGTTTTTCTACAGCTCCATCTTTTATTAAAACAGGTGCATGATGTGGCTTAATTCTAGCATCAATTACAAGTGGTCCTGTACATCCCCAATGTTTATTTTGTGTAAAAGATCCAATACCATACATATCATGAGATGGATTACTTCTTGTATAGGTAACCCATAAATAATTATTAAGTGTTTGCGCAGTAAAACCAGCATCATCGCAAAGCACAATAATGGCAGTGCCTGCTAATGCTTCATTTGCAGTAGATAATTGCGCATTTAATTGGTTTACTTGGGCTTCTGCATCTTGTGCATTTGTATAAGCTGCTGCTGTGATACAAACAACACCAGGCATCGCAAGATGCCCGTTACCAAAGCCTTCTAGCGTATTTAAAACAGTAGGAACTGTTCCTGTTAATGTTCTTATTTTATCGCCATAAGCTGCAAAAACTACTTTGCTCCCACTATTAATACCCGTTCCAGAATAATCGAGGGTATCCATGGTGGTGTTCGTATAAAAATGAACATCTCTGGAAAGGTTAATACGCTCTAGTAAATAAGTCATAAATGAAAGCGTATCCTGTGCATCAATATTATTGGTATCAGAACCTGTAATAAATAAAAACTTGGCCAAACTTAATTGACCGGTTCCTAAAATATGATTCGCAATGGTTAATAGTTCGGCAGGTTGCTTGGTGGGTGTATAAGGGGTGTAACGCTCACTACCCACGGCTAATAGTAAAGGGTGCACGCCTGCAGCATCTACCGCATGTACCGATTTTAAACCAGGTATTTCTTGTGGTATCGCATCACCTGTAATTTCATGGATGAGTTGTCCAAAACTGGTGTCTTCTTGTGGCGGACGACCAACCACTGTGAATGCCCAGATGGCATCTTTTTTTGCGTATACTTTATGAACACGCATGAGTGGAAATGGATGTTGTAAACTATAATAACCCAAATGATCTCCAAAAGGGCCTTCAGATTTGTTTTCTTCTGGATACACTTCTCCAGTAATTACAAAATCTGCATCTGTACTTAAGCAAAAGCCATCTTTATAGGCGTATCTAAACCTGCGCGAACCAAGTAGTCCTGCAAAAGTCATTTCGCTAATACCCTCTGGTAGCGGCATTACAGCTGCAACGCTATGTGATGGCGGGCCTCCAATAAAGCAACTCACTTTTAATGGTTGACCTTTTTTATTGGCCTTTGTTTGATGTACACCAATACCTCGGTGTAATTGATAATGGAGTCCAATTTCTTTATCAAGTTCATAGTTATTCCCAGTAAGCTGAATGCGGTACATACCAAGGTTGGCATTAAAAATACCTGGCTTGTCAATGTCTTCGGTATATACTTGTGGCAGTGTTACAAATGTTCCACCGTCTTTAGGCCAATGCTTAATAAGAGGCAAATCTGAAATATTAATTTCTTGATAAGTAACTGGCTGATTAATTGGATTTTTTAAAGGCAAAGCTTTGATGGCAGCGAGGCCAGCTGTAAAATTATCGATTGGATGCTTGATAGCATCAACCGGATTGTTTCTTAGTTTAATGAGCTTTTTAACGGCATCTAAACTATGTCTAAAAATGTATTTGCTCCTTTCAAGCGTTCCAAATATATTTGAAACCGCCCTAAATTTTGATCCTTTAACATTTTCGAACAAAATAGCAGGCCCTCCCATTTCATACACACGAAGGTGAATGGCTGCCATTTCTAAATTAGGGTCAACCTCTTCTTTAATGCGTATCAAATGACCCGCTTTTTCTAAATCTAATAAACAGGCTTCTAAAGATGGATAAGACATGCTAGATTAACAATTTTGTATCGATATAGTTCGGGATAATTGCCTGCAATTTAATGCATAAGGAGTCAAGATTTTAGTATTTTTACAACATGACCCATTTAAGTGTAAACATCAACAAAATTGCCACTTTACGTAATGCAAGAGGCGGCAATAACCCCGATGTCATTAAAGTAGCCCTCGACTGCGAAAAATTTGGCGCCGACGGTATCACGGTTCACCCTAGACCCGATGAACGTCATATCACTTATAAAGATGTACATGATTTAAAAAAAGTACTTACTAAAGAGTTTAATATTGAAGGTAATCCTACTGAAGAAAAATTTGTTAAGCTAGTACTAGATACGAAACCACACCAAGTAACACTCGTTCCAGATGTGCAGGGTCAACTCACCAGTGATCATGGTTGGGATACCATTAAACATCAAGACTACTTAATAAAAACCATTGCAGTTTTTAAAAAGGCAGGGATTCGGGTTTCAATTTTTGTAGATCCTATTACAGCTATGGTAGAGGCTGCTGCTACAACCGGTACCGACCGCATCGAACTTTATACCGAGTCTTATGCAACTTCTTTTGCAAATGGCAACAAAGAAGCAGCGATTGTACCTTATACAGAAGCTGCAAATCTGGCATATAAACTTGGCTTAGGCATTAATGCAGGTCATGATTTAGATCTGCAAAACCTATCTTATTTTAAAAATGCAGTACCTCATTTAGATGAGGTAAGTATTGGGCATGCACTTGTGTGTGATTCCTTATATTTAGGATTACATAATACCATTCAACTCTATAAAAGACAACTTCAATAATAGCCACTATGAAAAAAACAATGCTTGCATTTCTTGTGTTACTAAACACCATTGGATTTGCGCAAAAAATTAAACCCGTATTACCAGTGCCTACCAAAGAGCATTTGGCTTGGCACGAAAAAGAATTTTATTTGTTTATACATTTTGGCCCTAATACTTTTACCGATAAAGAATGGGGTGATGGTAAAGAAGACCCCACTACTTTTGCGCCTACCCAGCTTGATTGTAACCAGTGGGTTCGTGTTGCAAAACTTGCAGGAGCAAAAGGAATTATATTGACAGCTAAACACCATGATGGGTTTAGCTTGTGGCCTTCTAAATACAGTGCGCACACGGTTAGAGAAAGCAAGTGGTTAGAAGGCAAAGGTGACGTAGTTCGTATGTTATCTGATGCATGCAAAAAAGGTGGACTAGAAATGGGTGTTTATATTTCTCCATGGGATAGAAACCATCCCGATTATGGAACGCCTAAATACAACGATATTTATATTGCTACCATGAAAGAGTTATTAACTGGTTATGGTAAATTTTTTGAACTATGGTGGGATGGAGCAAACGGCGAAGGCCCTAACGGAAAAAAACAAGAATATACTTTTAGACGTTTCGAAGATTCGGCATTTGCCTATCAGCCGCATCTCATGATTTTTAGTGACATTGGGCCAAGCATCAGATGGTGTGGAAATGAGCGTGGCATCATTGGCAATACCAATTGGAACTTATTAGACACGGCTGGTTTTTATAGAGGATATGGTGGTCCACCAGAAGACACGCTTAACCAAGGTAATGTAAATGGTAAATTATGGATCCCTGCAGAGGCCGATGTATCTATTAGACCAGGATGGTTTTACCATGCCAAAGAAGACAACAAAGTAAAATCTCCCAATACCTTGTTTAATTTGTTTTTAAAATCTGTGGGAAATGGTGGTAATTTATTATTAAATGTTCCTCCTGATAGACGTGGACTTTTTCATGAAGCAGACTCTGCATCACTTGTGGATTTTGCTGCACTTCGAGAAAAAGCTTTTAAAACAAATTTATTTACAGGACTTAAGCCGGTAGTTAAAACAACTGCTGGACTCCCAACGCTAACGTATACATTCAAAAAAGCTACAAAGCTTAATGCGGTTGTTTTACAGGAGTTAATTGAGCACGGACAACGCGTAAAAACTTTTACGATAGAAGCTAAAGAAAGTACTACAGGTAACTTTGTGAAAATATTTGATGGCACTACCATTGGCCGTAAAAAGATAGCCACTTTTGATCCGATCACTACAAGTTCCATTAAAATCACAATAACAGATGCCAAAGCCGAAGTATTGCTTAAACCAAGCGCTGCACACGATTTTGGCTTTGAGGTAAAAAATTAAGTAAATTTGTACCCTAAATAGTAATTATGAGTACCATTCAACCAATTGTAGGTATAATTATGGGAAGCGACAGTGATTTAGCAATTATGCAAGACGCTGCCAATATTTTAAAGCAGTTTAATATCCCATTTGAACTAACCGTGGTATCTGCACACAGAACGCCAATTCGTATGGTTGAGTATGCAACTTCAGCAAAACAAAGAGGCTTGCAAGTTATTATTGCAGGTGCAGGTGGTGCGGCTCATTTACCCGGAATGATAGCTTCCATTACTACCCTACCCGTTATCGGGGTACCTATTAAATCATCTAATTCAATTGATGGTTGGGATTCTGTACTTTCAATTTTGCAAATGCCTAGCGGTGTACCAGTAGCAACTGTTGCACTTAATGGAGCAAAAAATGCTGGTATACTTGCGGCTCAAATTGTAGGATGTACAAACGAAACTATTTCAAATACAATCGCTACTTACAAAAATAATTTAAGTAATGAGGTAACTGAAAAAGTAAACAAATTAAAATCAGATTGGAACAATAGTTTCGATGTCTAATAATTAACGCTCATCGTTTAGATACTAATCGTTAAGATATAAAAGGGTAAATCCTTTTGTAAAATCATCAGAATTTTCAATTATGGCACGCACAAAATGGGTGCCATAAATTTTATACCAATCGGCTATATTTTCTGTGCGCTCTTGTAAGCTACCACCAGGGAAAAGTAGGTTCAGGGTTTTAGTCATTTGCTGCTGCTCTACTTCAAACTTTCTTTTTTGTGCACGGAGCATCTTTTTTTGTACCTGAATTAATTTTTGCGATTGCTTGTGTGCGAGTGCTTCTATGTGTTGCACCAAACTAGTATCAATACTTTGCGCTTGCTCTTTTATAAGGTTGTACTGACTTTCTATTGAAGCCATCTGACTGTCAATTTGCAACTGAAATCCTGAATTTTTTATTACAAAACGATCAATATTATATTGGAGTCCTTTAAATAATGCATCTAAAGAAATCTCTAATTTTTGGAGTTGCTTGGCTTGTTTGTCGGATATTAGTAAAAATGAATTGCGCAAAAGTAACACTGGATATGGAACACAAGCAGTAGCAAAAACATCTTTTAATTCTAACCAGTAGGCAAGCTCTCCTCCTCCTCCAATAAATGCGATATTTGGTAAAATGGTTTCCTGAAAAACACCCCTCAAAATTACATTGGGGCTATAATTAGCAGGATTATTTTGTACGTCTGCTAAAATTTGTTCTTTGGTAAAGTTTAGTCCTAAAGCCGTTACTTTATAGCCTGTATCAGTTTTTACAATGCGCTCTCTACTATCATTTTGCAAGTAAAACAAATTGATATCTCTACCAGCTGCTTGCACTTTATAATGTGCACTTAATTCCTGCATTGTTTTTTGCACCGCTTCATTAGAAAAACCAGTGGTTAATTCTTTTTCAATTACACTTGTAAATAGTGATTTTAATGCGGGCGAATCCGGCTGTACAATTACTACACCATATTCACCAAAAAGATGATGTACAATTTCAAGTGTTGCCTGTGCAATTGTTTTTCCAACCGTAAAGGTTTCTTTTAAAATTGACACCCAGCTTGCACCTTGGCTAGAAACACTTATTTGACCTTCTACTTGTTTAATGAGGGCTATTAATTTAGCATCTACCAGCATTCGGCCAACGGCGCCTTTTTGGTTTGTTTCCCAAACAAGTTTTTGACCACCTACAGTGATAAAACCTAGCTCGTCTAAATCGGCATCTTCGGATCCCATGTAATAAACAGGAACAAAATTTGCCTCCGGGATTTGCTTTTTTAATGATTTTGCAAGTGCCACAGTATGGGCTATTTTATAAATAAAATAAAGTGGCCCTGTTAATAAATTAGGTTGGTGTGCTGTGGTAATAGTATAAGTATCCGCTAACCCTAAAGATGCAATGTTAGTATTGACCAATTCTGTTGAAGAAATTGATTGGTATTGTGCTATAAGTGCTTCAACAAGCGCAGCTCTTGGCGTATTAAAATTATTGCGTGCTGCAATGGCTTCCTTGATGCCTTCCAAATTAGGCGGATGGGTATAAAAAGGTACTATATTCTGGTTGGCTTCTAGGTAATCAGAAACCAGCTTAGAAAAATAACCCGTTAAAGGATAGGCAATTTGCTTGGCAGCTTTAATCATAATTAGGTTAAAATTACAACAAGGGCAGCAAATAACGTAAGATTCGCTAGAATAGTTACATTTGTTAGGGCCATTTTAATAAAGCCCGTTTTGTTATGGAAAGCTATGGTAAAATATTACTGATTGCCATGCCGGCATTTTTATTGCTTGTATTATTTGAAAAATGGTATGGGATTCGAAAAGGTAAAGAAACCGTTCGTACTTTTGACATGATTGCTAGCTTAAGTTCTGGCGTTACCAATGTTACTAAGGATGTTCTTGGTTTAAGTATTGCCGTTATCTCCTATGGTTGGATGGTGGAACACTGGTCATTAACCAAAGTGCCAGATGGTCCTCTAACCTATATTATTGCTTTTATAGCGCTTGATTTTGCAGGCTATTGGATACATAGAATTGCACACGAATACAATGTATTTTGGAATAACCATATTGTACACCATAGCTCTGAAGAATACAATTTAGCCTGCGCTTTACGTCAAAGCATTTCATCGATTGTAAAAATATTTGTGATATTTTTATTGCCTGCCGCTTTGTTAGGGGTTTCTGCAAAAGTAATAGCTATTGTAGCGCCACTTCATTTATTTGCACAATTCTGGTACCATACCCAGCATATTGGTAACATGGGCTTTTTAGAAAAAATTATTGTAACGCCTTCGCATCATAGAGTACATCATGCCATCAATAAAGAATATCTAGACAAAAACTATGCGCAGATATTTATTTTTTGGGATAAATTATTTGGCACGTTTAAAGCTGAAGATCCAAACGTACCTGCTGTTTATGGTATTACAAGAGCCGTTCAAACATGGAATCCTATCAAAATTAATTTCATGCATGTATGGTTACTCATCAAAGATGCATGGCGAACTAAAAGTTGGTCCAGTAAATTTAAAATTTGGTTTATGCCAACTGGTTGGAGACCCGCAGATGTTGAAGATAAATACCCGGTAGATAAAATTGAAGACGTATATCATTTTGAAAAGTACGATACCAACGAGACTAAGAGCCTCGTTATTTGGTCGTATTTCCAACTTGTAGCACTACTTTTATTTATCAGTTACCTGTTTGGCAATATTGCTCAAATTGGCAATCCTAATATGTTTGTATACGGCTTGTTTATTTTTGCTTTTGTATATGCGCACACAGAACTCATGGATAGAAGTGGCGAAGCACTTATTTCAGAAGTTGTAAAAGTGGCTATTGGTGTAGGGGTTTTATATTACCAAAAAGATTGGTTTGGTATCAATACGTATTATAGCAATGCAAGTGTATTTATCATCCTATACTTTATAGTGTCACTTGCCGCTACCTTTTACTTTCATTATATAGAACGCCCTTCACTATCTACTAGTTCACCTTCAATGTCGTAATCGTAGGCTTTGGTAATTTTTACCCAAAAAAAATCTCCAATAGTAAGTTTCTTTTTGGTATTAATAACTACTTCATTGTCTACTTCTACGCTATCAAACTCGGTGCGTCCTAAATAACGGCCTGCTTCTTTTTTGTCGATAATTACTTTTAGAATTTGGCCAACTTTTTCTTGGTTTTTTTCTAGCGAAATTTCTTGCTGCACTTCCATAATAGATTGTGCGCGTTCTGCTTTAACATCGGCAGGAACGTCATCTACTAAATCATGGGCAGAAGTGTTTTCTTCGTGGCTATAACTAAATATACCTACCCTATCAAAACGGTGTTCTTGTAAAAATTCTTTTAGTTCTTCTATATCGTCTTCTGTTTCACCAGGGAAACCAGCAATTAAAGTAGTACGCAAACAAATACCCGGTACTCTTGCTCTAATTTCTTTAATCAGTACAGACATGTCTTCACGTGTTATATTACGCTTCATGGCTTTAAGCATACTATTACTAGCGTGCTGTAGCGGCATATCTAGGTACTTGCAAATATTTGAACGCTCCCGCATTACATCCAAAATTTCCAATGGAAACTTACTAGGATATGCATAATGCAAACGGATCCATTCGATACCTTTAACGTCTGCTAACGCATGTAATAATTTAGGGAGTGAACGCTCTTTGTAAATATCTAATCCATAATACGTAAGCTCCTGCGCAATAAGCATGATTTCTTTAACGCCTTTTTTTACAAGGCCTTCTGCTTCGGTTACTAGGTCTTCGATAGTGCGGCTAACGTGTTGTCCTCGCATAAGTGGTATGGCGCAAAATGAACAGGTACGGTTACATCCTTCACTAATTTTTAAATAGGCATAGTGTTGTGGTGTACTTAAAAAACGCTCTCCTACCAGTTCTGCTTTATAATCTACATCAAACTTTTTTAGCATCAAAGGAAGTTCCATGGTTCCAAACCAAGCGTCTACTTCTGGCATTTCCGACTCCAAATCACCCCTGTATCTTTCACTCAAACATCCGGTTACGTATACTTTATCTAGTTTACCCCTACGCTTTAATTCGAGTTGATCTAAAATAGTATTGATACTTTCTTCTTTCGCTTTGTCAATAAATCCACAGGTATTTACCACTACTACATTATGGTCTAGCTTGGTATTTTCATGCACAACGTCTATGTCATTTGCCATTAGCTGACCGCTTAGTACCTCACTGTCCACTAAATTTTTACTACAGCCTAGTGTAATAATATTAACCTTGTCTTTATGTAGTGTTTTTGACTTCATAGATTATTTATGAATTTCACTCGAAAAATGAAAAGTAATATCTGGGTTATTGGTGATTTCGGTGTTTAAAAACCATTCGCTTTGTGCTAAATAAACAGGGTTACCATCTTTATCTACGGCAGCATTTTGTTGCTTGAAGCGTAAAAAATCGTCGAGCTTACCAGCTACAGTAGAAGTAAGCCAGCAGGCTTTATAAAATTGAAGGGTTCTAAATTCGCAGGCTGCTCCGTACTCATGGAGGAGTCTGTACTGAATGACTTCAAATTGTAAATCACCCACACAACCAATAATTTTTTTATTGCCACCAAACTGGGTAAACAACTGCGCCACACCTTCATCGGTTAACTGACTAATACCTTTTTCTAGTTGCTTTGTTTTTAAAGGATCTTTATTGACGAGCTCTTTAAATATCTCTGGCGAAAAAGTAGGAATGCCAGTAAAGAAAAAATCTTCTCCTTCTGTTAAGGTATCACCTATTTTAAAATTTCCGGTATCAAATAAACCTACTACGTCACCAGGGTATGCATCATCAATAACGTCTTTGGTACGTGCTAAAAAAGTATACGGATTGCTAAAGCGCATTTCTTTGTCATTTCTAACATGGTGGTAGTATTTGTTTCTTTCAAAACGTCCACTACATACGCGCATAAAAGCAATACGGTCTCTGTGTTTAGGATCAAGGTTGGCATGAATTTTAAATATAAATCCACTAAACTTATCTTCTCCAACTTCTACTAGTCGTTTAGAAGTTTCACGGCTACGCGGCACGGGTGCAATTCTAATAAACGTATCTAGCATCTCTTTTACGCCAAAATTATTTACAGCACTACCAAAAAATACAGGTGCTACTTTAGCGGTTAAATAATCTTTGGCATCTAGGGCACCATATACACCTTCGATGAGTTCCACGTCTTCTCGTAATTGATCGGCATCACGCTTACCTATTTTAGTTTCTAGTAACGCGTCTTGTAAATCATCGATGGCAACAATATCTTCTTCATCTGCTTTGGTGCTTGCCGTAAACAAACGAAGGTTTCTATCATGCAAATTATATACCCCTTTAAATTCTTTACCACTGTTAATAGGCCAGGTCATGGGGTGTAAAGAAATATGTAGTTCATTTTCAATTTCTTCTAACAAATCAAATCTGTTTTTACCATCTCTATCCATTTTATTGATAAAAACAATTACGGGTGTGTCACGCATACGACACACTTCCATAAGGCGTCTAGTTTGTGCTTCTACCCCGTTTACACTATCCACTACCAGAATAACACTATCCACTGCACTCAGTGTACGGTAAGTATCTTCGGCAAAATCTTTGTGTCCGGGTGTATCTAATAAATTAATTAAAAAGTCTTTGTACTCGAAAGACATTACCGATGTAGCTACCGAGATACCACGCTGGCGTTCAATTTCCATGAAATCGGAAGTGGCGTGCTTTTTAATTTTATTGCTTTTTACAGCACCTGCAGTTTGAATAGCTCCACCAAATAACAGAAACTTTTCTGTTAAAGTAGTTTTACCCGCATCCGGATGCGATATAATGGCAAAACTTTTGCGTCTACCTATCTCTTTCTCGTATTTCATGAAGCTATTAAATTATGCGCTGCAAAGGTAAGGACAGCGAGGCTTAACTATAGCAAAACATTCACAAATATCGACCCTTATGTCTCGTACCTTTAGGCTTTAAATGCTTTATTATGAAGAAATACGTTTTAATACTTGCTCTAATTGGTTTTCAAACCCTCCAAGCACAAAAAATAGGTAACTTAATAAAAAGAGCTACTTCTGCCCTTGATCCTTCAAAATCCGGATTAAGTACTGACGATATAGCAAATGGGTTAAAAGAAGCCTTACAAAAAGGCGCACAAACAGGTACACAAAAACTCTCAAGCCCAGGCGGTTTTTTAGAAAATGCTGCATTAAAAATTATCATGCCACAAGAGGCTCAAAAAATAGAATCAACCCTTCGTAAACTTGGCTTTAACAAACTTGTAGATGATATGATTGTGACGATGAACCGTGCCGCAGAAGATGCCTGTAAAACAGCCATTCCAATTTTCACATCTGCTATAAGAGAAATGACTATTACCGATGGTATTAATATTTTAAGAGGAAGTGACACCTCTGCAACCGCTTATTTGAGAACAAAAACCAATATTGCACTTACGCAAAGCTTTTCTCCCATTATTAAAACATCACTTGATAAAGTGAATGCCACTAAAAACTGGGAAAAAATAATAACTACCTATAATAGCATCCCACTCGTTGGCAAAAAAATGAATCCTGATTTAGTTGGTTATGTAACAGATAAATCTTTATCGGGCATATACACTGAAATTGCTTCACAGGAAAAAGATATCAGGGCCAACCCTGCAGCAAGAACCACAGATTTACTGCGCAAAGTTTTTGAAAAAAAATAAGGCCACAATTTCTTGCGGCCTTACTCCTATTATTTGATTAGATCTTAAATATCAATTGCTTCGCCATAAGCTGCAGCAGTTGCTTCTTTTAATCCTTCACTCATTGTTGGGTGTGGGTGTATCGCGTTTAAAATTTCATGTGCTGTGGTTTCTAATTTACGCGCCACAACTGCTTCTGCAATCATTTCGGTCACGTTCATACCAATCATATGACAACCTAAAAATTCACCATATTTAGCGTCATAAATTACTTTTACAAAACCTTCTGTAGCACCTGCTGCGCTTGCCTTTCCGCTTGCTACAAATGGGAATTTACCCACTTTAATTTCGTAGCCAGCTTCTTTAGCTGCCTTTTCGGTGTAACCAACACTTGAAATTTCTGGAATGCAATAAGTACATCCTGGAACGTTATTGTAATCAATTGCTTCAGGTAAATGATGGTGCTTTTTTTCGAGGTACGCCATATGCTCTGCGGCATTGATACCTTCTTTAGCAGCAACGTGCGCTAATGCTTGACCTGGAGAACAATCACCAATGGCATACACTCCTGCAACAGATGTTTGTTGGTATTTATCTACAATCACTCTTCCTTTATCTACTTTAATACCTGCTTCTTCTAAACCAAGATTTTCGATATTTGCAACTACACCAACAGCACTTAAAACAACATCAGCTTCTAGTGTTACCATAGAACCATCTTGCTTTTTAACATGCGCTTTAACGCCAGCACCTGAAGTATCTAATGATTCTACAGAAGCGTTGGTCATAATTTCGATGCCTTGTTTTTTATATTGTTTTTCTAATTCTTTAGAAATGTCTTCGTCTTCTACCGGAACAATGCGCGGCATAAATTCAACGATGGTTACTTTTGTACCCATGCTATTGTATACATATGCAAACTCAACACCTATCGCGCCACTACCAACAATGATCATTGATTTTGGTTGATCAGCAAGTACCATGGCTTCACGGTATCCAAGCACTTTTTTACCATCCTGTTTTAGGTTTGGTAATTCTCTAGATCTACCACCAGTAGCTAGAACAATATATTTTGCTTCATGAATTTGCTTGTTACCATCTGCAGCTGTCACTTCTACTTTTCCTTTTGATACCACTTTACCATAGCCCATGATCACGTCAATCTTGTTCTTCTTCATTAAGAATTGAACACCTTTACTCATTTTATCGGCAACACCACGGCTACGCTTGATAACACCACCAAAATCGTGGGTACCTGTTGCATTGATACCATAATCGGCACTATGCTTTACATATTCATATACTTGGGCACTTTTCAAAAGAGCTTTGGTAGGAATACAACCCCAGTTTAAACAAACACCACCAAGGCTCTCCTTTTCAATAACGGCTACTTTAAAACCTAATTGAGAAGCACGAATAGCAGCTGGGTATCCACCAGGTCCGCTACCAATAACAATTACATCATATGCCATAAAAACTAAATTACTTGATTATTAAGGGCCTATTGGCCATTTGCGTTGCAAAATTAAACTAAAATTGGGCAAATTATTCAAAAAACACACGAACGGTTTGATAAAACCAATTGGTATCTTGTGCTGCTCCTTTGTTTTGCATTTGTTCATTAAAACCTTGCAATCCAAAGAGTCCTGCCATGTTTCCATTTCGAAGGGCTATTTCGAGATATCCTGCCGAGTTAAACCAGGCTAATTTATCTGTTTCGGATACACTCGTGTAATTGTCACTGATACTATCTATCACCTCGTTACGCTTAAATACTATCTTAAAAGAACGTCCATTAGCTTGAGCCGCAAATTCAGAAGCCATTATATTAATAACTACGTTTTCGAACTGATCAATAAATAGGATTTGACCCTCAATCCAATCGGGGCCTACGGTAGGCCTTAATGGATAGGTTTCATTGATATTAGCGATGGCAACACCCCCATCTAGTAAATTACCTGTTTTACTTACTTTATTGATTGCCATAGCGATTACAGCAGTTATCTCAAGTAAAGTATGCTTATTATTTAAAGGAATAGCAACAAGATCATTAGGCTTTTGACCCGTAATCATTGTTAAGAGACCATTGTCGGGACAAATAATATACTGCTGGTTAAACTTAGCCATGAGTACATAATCTGTGGCACCTTCAAATAGGTTCACTAAAATGCAGTGAAAACTACCCCCCGGAAAATGCTTGATAGCGTTTCCAGAAACATAAGCTGCTTGCGGAAAATTAGTTTGCGGTAAATAATGCGTGATATCACACAAATTGGTGGTAGGATCTAGCTGTAAAAACTGACCTTTTATAGCGCCAACCAAAAAATCACGTTGGCCAATATCTGTTGATAGTGTTACAATTGGCATGCCTCATTGTTAACGTAATTACTTGTAAATTATTTCACTAGCTCGTTATTTTTAAAGAAAAACTTGCGAACCAATTTATCGGCTAATGCAGGAAAAAACTTATTCATAAATACAGCACGCTTACCCGTAAAAGTTAACACAAGCGTGCGTTTACGATTTTCAATAGCATTTGCAATATGACCAGCACATTCTTCGGAACTCATCATGGCACCTTCATCCATTGGCGACTCCCCCTGCGATTCTCCTTTACTATTTAAAGCTGCATTTCTAATATTTGAACTGGTAAATCCTGGACATACCCACATCACATTGGTTCCAGATACCAGCAACTCGGTACGAAGCGCTTCTAACCAACCATTAACCGCGTATTTAGACGCCGAATAACCGCTACGCCCTGGAAGACCCCTATAACCCGCAATAGATGACACGCCCACAATAGTGCCCTTATTTTTAATAATATGATCAAGCGCAAATTTGGTACAATAAACGGTGCCCCAAAAGTTAATATCCATAACGCGCCTAATGGTATCAAAATCTACATCTTGCACCAATGCCCGCATAGATACACCCGCGTTATTAATAAGAATATCAATGGTACCAAACTCCTTTATTACAGCATCAATAAAACCCTTGCAATCAATTTCTTTACTTACATCTGTGGCATGAATAAATAAAGGCTTACCCGTATTTGCCGATTGCAATTGATAGAGCTTTTGGTAATTACGTGCACAGGTAGCCACTTTTGCACCCTTATTTAAATAAAGTTCAACAAGCGCCTTCCCAATTCCGTCGGAACCACCTGTAATAACTACTACTTTGTCTTGCATTTGATCCATAAAAACAAATTATGTTCAAAAATAAGCAAGTAAAAGGGTGATATTTAGGAAATGTGGGTAAATCAAGTAAAAAAGAACCCTATTTATTTGGCTATTTTTTTATTTCGCTTATTTTTGCACTCCTGAAACAAACAAGTGATTGATTGTGAAGGGTGAAGATTCTGTAGCTCAGTTGGTAGAGCAATACACTTTTAATGTATGGGTCCTGGGTTCGAGTCCCAGCGGGATCACAAAGCCTCAACGAAAGTTGGGGTTTTTTTATGCGAAGACGCGAGTCAAGCTTGCTTGAATGAGCGGATGAAGCATAAAAAACAAACGCCACCAAAGGTTGCGTTAAAAGGCTTTGCGCTAGCTCAATGCGGAAGGGACGGCGGCGAAGTGCAACGTAGCCGACAATCCCGGACAAAATCTATTTCCCTAACTCTCTAAACAGCACTTTGTCTGCATAAAAAGTACCAAACGGAATCAATGAAGCTAAAAATGCCCAGAACATTTTAAGTAGGTTCCATTTATGTAAAAACGAAACTTGAAGCACTAATCCAACATACAAAACAAAAAGAATCCCATGCGCCAAACCAGCCACATAATTAGGTTGAGGCATTGCATATTTATATTTCAATATCATGGTAACACCTAAAAGTAAAAACGAACACCCTTCTAAAAATGCTACAATACGTAGACGTCCCAATGCTGTTTTTAATAAATTATTAATCATGTTAATGCTGTATAAAGGTTTAAACAAAATTATGGAATCATCCAATTAAACGAACCAGTTACGTAATCAAAATAAGCCCTTCTGTGGCCAGCGTGATGGAGCCACAACCAATCAATGTTTTGCACCTGAATTGAAACAATACCAAAATTTTTATAACCCATTTCGCTTTCTTCTAAGTTAAAGTTTTCTTGCTCAATTTGTTCAGGTAGCCCGCTAGTTGGATGATCCGTAAAACTTGAAGGATCAAAATTTGTAAGGTAACAACGTCTTCTAGATAAAGATGTTTTTTGCCAGGCAGCAGCAGTAATTTCGTTGTTCAATTGAAGCTCTGCCCTACCCTTTACCCTTATTTGAATTCTATCGGCGGCATCATAAAATAATGCGCTAATAGATGTGTTTGTATTTAGTTCCTGCCATTTTTTACTGCGGGTATCGGTATGAAAACGTAATTCTTTGCTTTCAGGAACCGCTTTACGAAGTACCACAGTTCGCAAACTTATATCGTTACCGCTATGGGTAGCGACGCAAGGTGTATGAAAAGGGTCCCTACTTTTAACAGCGCCATTTACTAGCCTGTTCCAAGTATCTATTTCAAGATCCCTAAGGCTATAATTGATATTTTCGATAGTAATCTGAGTAATGTTTCCCATTTTGCCTAATTAAAATTTCAATTAAATATGAACTACAAAATGGGTGCTTTTACAATCCATAATTCCCCCTAAGAACTGTAAAATTAGTATTGATTTCATCTGCGCTTAATGCTCTGTTATAAACACGCATACTATAATACGTACCAGGACAAGCATCCGTATAGGAAGTACCTGTATTGGTATGTCTTGCACCAAAATACAAACCATTCGTACTGACTCCTCCAGAAGGTGCAGTGAATGTGCCAGTTGAAATGCTTACTCCATCCCTATATAAGGTGTAGCTTGTTCCGTTTACCACAAAATCCCAAATATGAATGGTATTAATACCGGATACAGTGACGCTTGTAGGCCCAGTAGAACTACCCAAATTTAGGGTGGTGTTTGAAAGAAAATAAGCTATATACCCTCTACCTGCGTTCCATGATTCATTTCCCCATAGTGTAGCCCAAAAGGTGGAGGGATTCAAGGAACATGCAACACTTACAGTGAATGTACTGGATAAATTATTAGGCAAAGAAATATATGAAGTTGATGAGGTAGTATATCCTCCACCATTAGCGGAAGCATAAGATGGAGACCCATTTAAGGTTGCATTGTTACCATTACCTGACGCATCAGTCCAGGTAGTTCCTGAACTTGGAGGATTGATTAAATTTGTCACAAGTCCATCTTGAACAATAGTATACCTTATTTTAGTATTGTTGAAATTTTGTGATATTTCAGCATCAGATAATGCTTTATTATATATAGCTGTAGTTGCAATTTTACCTTGCCAATAAAACCCTTCTGGTGAGGTACCTGAACTAGCCTCAGCTCCTACAAAAATACTATTGGATGCATAGGTCATAGTTTGATTAGCACTTCCATGATCATCCGTACTAGCTAAACTACCATCAATGTATAATTTCGCATATCGACCATCAAACGTTGTTACAAAATGATGCCATCCGCCAAAATTACTAACAGAAGCAGATGGTATTAAATATTTACCACCGGCATATATATAACTATAAAAAGTTCCATTCCAAATATTATGGGAATATCCTCCACCTTGTGTACAAGATAAGGCACATTTATAACTTGCTGATGTACCATCATTCCAATTATCGGCATTTAACCATTGTTCTATTGATATAGCGGTTGATGGCTTTAAACTAACTGTATTTACTCTCGAGGCGTATTGAGTCGTGCCGTTGAATGTAAAAAAACCATTTTGATTATAGGTGGGTGAACCAACTAAAGTAAAATCCGATGCGTTTGTAGTCAAATCTTTAAATGTAGCTCCTGTTCCTTGATATGATTTGATATTAGCAGGATCTAAACGAAGTACTAGACCATCAGTAATTAAGTTATTTGATTTTACTAGCGTCCCCAATCGCATAGTAATGTGATTAGTCCAAGTAACAGGAATGATTTTAACAGATTTAGCAAAAACAGGAGTGGGAAATAGTACACGTGCATCATCTGAAATATTTGTTCCTAACGGAACATCACTTACAACCCTAGTCCATGGAGCAGCACCAGTCAAGCTGGCTTCTATATGTACTTTTGTTACAAATTGATTTCCTGATTGCGCTCGTGGTTGAATCACCACTCCTTTTATATATGCAGGTTCATCATAATTTAAGGTAATCCATTGATTCGTAGTCAGATCTGTGCCATTTGCTAAAGCTGCCCAACCTAAACTTGAGTTTAACCATGGAGTATAATGAAAAATCGAAAAAGCATCTCCGGGCCCATTTATACCATTTGCATTATCCCATGCACTTGACACTGCCCAATAGGTAGGACTTGTATTAGTTAAGGGACTATGAATTGTATAATCAAATTCATCTTTTCTAGATTCATATTCTTTTAAAATATCGTTATTACTTAATGGTAAATTATATATTTTGAATTGCGCTAGATTAAATTTTCCATACGCATTTGTGCCCAAATTTTGATCACCACCTGCCCCAATTGCATAAAATTGGCCAGCAGTAGGAATTATTCTTGCAGTTGTTTGGGTGCCTTGTAGAACACCATTTATAAAACCTTTTAAAGATGCTCCATCATATACCATTGCAATATGATACCATTGATTTAAATTCAGTGTTGAAGTTGAAGTTATAACAGGTCCATTCCAAACACGGTATTTCACATATCCATTAACAATATCAATAGTAGATGCATTCCATCCAAAATTAAGAGTTGTTGATTCAAGTTCATAAACTAATATACCAGAATTAGCAGTTGGATATACCCAAAAACTCATGGTAAAACTTGTTTGAATACTTGTATTAACCGATTTAAAATAGGTTCTGAGATTAGGGGTCATCAAATATTGATTAGTCCCATTAAGCGAAACGAAGCCCAAAGAATTCATGAAAATTGGACTATTAACTAATGTGGCATTACCAGAAGCTGTGCCCGCAATATTCGTAACAGCTGTGCCCCCACGTGTATAGCTGGTTGATTTGGAAAAATCATAGTTCACTACGAGATTATTCTTTGGCAATAAAGAGGTCTGAATGGGTAAACCCATTTGAGCATTACTCAAAGTTGTAATGAAAAGTAAAAAAAATACAACGAATGATTTCATATTAATTACTCATTTCTCCCGTCACAAGAATGCTATTACTTCCCAAGTGAAGAATGCTAACCACTGAATATTGACTTGCTGTTTTAGTAAAACCAGTTCTATTTAAAATGGTCCCAGAAAACGTGACTTGCCCAGCTCCCATTTGAACAATCGTACAATTAAATCCTGTTGGTAAACCGGTAGGAATCGTAATTGTGATTGCAGAAGCCCCAGTTGTTTGAATCACTTTCCCATTGTCACTAGCAGTTATTGAATAGTTAGCAGAAATGGACGCCACATTAGCAGTAAATCCAGATAAGGATGAAGTACTTGAATTACCTCCAGTTAAGGTACCCGTTGTAGAAACATTACCAGTAGTAAAAGCAATATCATTGCCTGTTTTTAACCAATCCATATTAATCCTGGTCCAAACTGGAGAAGCAGAAGTTCCGGTATTAACATAAAATCCAACTACCCCATCTGTTTGATATACTAATAAACCATTTGCAGGTGAACTGATATTTCCTTTTTGCGTAACCGTCAATCTAGGTATTAATAAACCTTTGTCTGTTGCTGCTATTTCTAATTTAGCAGAAGCATTGGGTGTAGTAGTACCAATACCTGTTTGGCCATAAGATTGAAGCGATAAAATTAAACTAAATAATATTAAAAAAACTTTATACATAATAAAAGAATAAAATTAAGAAAAAAAACTAATTCCCAGCTTTAATAAACTTAACCACATCTACAAATTTAGGTGCATCTATCTTAAGTACATAGGTGCCTGATTTTAAAGTAGACAAGTCAATAGTTAACCCTTGAAATAAATTATAACCGGTTTCTTTTCTACTATTTATAAGCACTCCATCTGCGGTCCATACTGTTAGGTTAAACGTTTCATTTAAAGGAGGTGTATTGGTGGCTTTAACTTTTGCTTGTGCTTGCACAGGATTGGGAAACATACGAACACCCAAAGAGTTATATTTAAGTGATACTTCACAATTAATAGCAAAATCACCAGCTGCACGCTTACCAGTTAATACAGCCATACCAGACTCTACGTCTATACAGTTGCTAATGCTTTTGAATTGAATAGCTGAAATACTGCTCGTAGTGCCTGCAAAATTACCAATACTACTTACCACAACACCCTGTTGTGCAAAGGATATTGTACACGCAAAAATGCCAACAAATATTGCAATTATTTTATTTTTATCTAACACTAAAATATTTTTTTACGGTTTGCGTATTAGTTGAATAAAACACAACGAGTTCTTTTGTTCCCACAGATTCTATATTGTAAATATATTCTACGGGATTGGAACCATTTGTTTTTGCATTTACATGAATCTGTAACTGATTACCAATTTTTTCAATATTATACACCCCTACTATTCCGTCAGAATCTTTGGTTGAGTTATCTTTTAAGAAATTGATGAAATAGGTAGACTGGCCAACATAGGTTTTAGTTACAGCATTTGCTCCTGTTTGTGTAATTGTGTAATCTAATAACCAAGTTTTACCCTCAAGCATTTGCTTAGTTAGCTCTAATTGTGAGGCAGGGTCAACCTTACTACAAGATGTTATAATAAAACTTACCGCAACAAATAAAATGACTTTAATATTGATTTTCATATATAAAAATTAATTGAATTAAAATAAATCTTTGGCTCTAACAAATACCCCAAGGTTAAGCGAACTCATATTGGCTTGAACCGGACTTTTTGTTAATGAATTAATATTATGATTGTAGTGGATAAATAACGTGTAATAAGAATTGTTGTCAAACTCTACACCCACATTATAACCAAAAACAAATCTTCTATAATTGTTATTGATTTGATTGTCTAAACTTTGTTTACTAAGCCTTACATCCAAACTAGGCCCTACTACAAAATAAAATTTATACTTCGTAGTATCTAAAACCGGTAGCAGTTTTTTATAATTTGCTTTAATACTCAAATTAAAAAACTGATTGTCTGCTTTAAAATTAGAAAAGTCACCAACAATAGGGTTCAACGTTTTTGAATTTTTATAAAAGAGGCCACTATTAATTTTAGTAAAACCTAACATAAATGCATACTTATTAGTTTTTTTATAATCGCCATCAATTCTAACACCTAGATGATAACCTGGTTTATACACTTTATTGTTGATCTCTGAAAGACGGTAATTAAAGGAAGAAATATAATCTGTTTCATTAATAGACTGTCTATTAAATCCAATTCCCGCATATAATGAGGTTTTGTTATTGGTAAAATTGACAAATGTTTTTTTGAAAAATTTTGCAGTACTATCTGATAACTTTTTAAAGAAATCTGTCTTTTTAGTTTTTTGTGCAGAAACAGTTGTACTAATTAGTAAAGCTGCTAAAAGACAAAGTAATTGATTTGATTTATTCATATATATTAAATTATAACTGTTTTTTATTTTATGTTTATTACCTAATATAAATTTCCACCCTTGCACTTCTATTAATCCCTGTTGAATTTTGACAGCAAGTAATTTGATCCCCTGCCGAATAGTTAAAGCCACTAGAAGCAGTTGCAAAGGCACCTGACATTCCTATCCCCCCAGTTACATCATTAGAACCTTCATTACCATTGGGATACAAACTACCACCATTTTCATTCCAACCAAATCCCCAACGTACATTTCCTCCATTGCCACTTGTATAATTGTACCCATAAAAACGCACATCCACTTGTGATGAGAAGGGAGCTCCATATCCTGAATAAGTACTAGCATCGCGAAAAAATAATTTAGTGGAATTCGCAAAAAAACCAACAGGAGTAATTCTAATTCCATTATTAAAATTGTTTTGCAACCAGCACCAATTATTATAACTACTAAGTAAATTTACACTGCCTCCATTTCCAGATCCATAATTAGATGGTATATCTGGCCATAAAGCCATCATATCTTTTGCAAAAAAATAATTCATTGCATTAAACTTAGCATCACCGTCGTTACGATTTAAAGCGGTCGTATTTAATGTATTCACTGCTGTCCAATAAGTACTTGCATAATTAAAAGTAGTGCCTCTTGTTGCCTTCATCATCATCATCCACCCGCCACCATCAATTGTTGTATTTAGAATACAATATAATTGGGTCGGGCCAACATAAGGAAGATTGATCCAATAAACCCCATCATTGTAAATACCAAAAGCGGTCTGAAGGTACCTTGCACTTGGTGCAGCTTTAGCAGCAGAAGATCCATCCATATCAGGACTAGATACCATTTCTTGTAAATTTTGAGTCCACGTTTGATAATACGTATTTGCTGGAAGTTGACTAGAATAGACACTGGGTACTGCAGATTGTATTGGAGATTTCCAATACAATCTCATTCCATAGCCTCCACCGCCCTGTTGCATGCGCACTTCAAAAAAATATTTTTGACCTGCAATTACATTTACATTTCCCGTACGTGTTCCTAAAGCTGGTATGGCTTGTCCTGAATAAGTAGAAATAATAGCATTCCCATTAATGAATAAATCACTAGCATCATCCGATTCCAGTGTAAAAGTATAGGTACCTGATTCTTGAGGAATAAATGTCCCTTGTACTTTTATAGCAAAATAAAGACCACTATTGGGTGTAGTGATGCCTATTAAATTTAATTCCGTAGCACTTTGCCAATCTAATATTCTAGGTGAATTGGTTTTCCCGCTGTTAACCAAAGTAGAATTTGAATTATTAGTATCAAACATTTTATCCATATCAATTTTGGAAGCAGGATTAGCTGGATATTGATTGGTAGATCCATTACCTGCATGTGTACTATAAACCCAATAATCAAATTGTACCTTAGGTTGATTTTGAACTGCCTGATATGGCGTCAAAATCTGTGCATGTAAATTTATTACAATAAGGACAAATATGATGGTTAATTTTTCTTTCATTTGAATTAGTTTGTCATATCTCCTGAAGCAATATAAACACCAGAAGCAATGCACACAAGTGTAATAATTGAAGATTGACCAGCAGTTTTATTGAATCCATATCTATTACTAATTGTGACCCCTGATGCAGATAACGTTACCTGACCTGCGCCTCTTTGAACAATCATACAATTAAATCCAACAGAAAGAGAAGGAACAGTAATTGTAGTTGCACTAGCGCTATTTATGACTATGATTTTTCCGTTATCTGAATTACCTAAAGTAAAACCAGTAGTTTGATCGTTTATTACAGATCCAAAATTGGTAATCGTACTTGTTGTTCCATTGCCAGTAATAGTACTGGAAGTACTAGCACCAATCAAATGAATCCATGCCGACCCATTCCAAAAGTAATAACCTGGAATTACATTATTGGGAGCTGAACCTGCTGATGCAGTATTGTAAACAATTAATCCTCCCGCAGATGCTGCCGTTCCAACAATAGGAGAAAAAACATTGGTAGCTGTCAAAGCAACACGAGGCGGTAAAAACCCTTGTGTAGTAGATGCTACGTCCAGTTTAGCAGAAGCATTAGGCGTGCTAGTACCAATACCTGTTTGTGCTTTAACAAACGAGACAACAAATAAAACCGATGCTATGAAAAATATTTTTTTCATTATTTAACAAGTTTATGTTCTTGAGCTAGTTTAAATAATTCAATATTGTTACTTACGCCAGTTTTAGCTAAAATACTTTTCTTGAATGTTGAAATAGTATTTGACTTTAATGCTAGCTGAGCACTAATATCTTTTATTTGCGCACCTTGTAATATCAAGTCTAACACTTCATGTTCTCGTTTAGAAAGAACTTTAAAAGGATTAGCTATTATTATATTTTCCATTTATAAGTAGTTAAAATTTGTAATTTATTTTGATTAGAATAGTGCTCTGAATAATATCCATTGATTATTTGTTCCGTCTGCAATTAACTTAACCCAGTTGTTTGAGGCTTCAACACCTAAAGTTGCAGATGTCGCTGCATTATTTGCGAAGTCTGCAACTATTTTCTGAGAACCATTTGCACTAATTGTGACATTGAAATTTGATATGTTTTTAATAATAATTTCTTTGCCACTCATTGTGCTAGTAATGGCCGGCAAGGAGATTGTACCCGTTGCAGCATTGCTATAAATCACGTATTTATCATCCGTTGCAGAAACGGTATATGTCGCAGAAGAAGAAACTAATCTAAATGCAGCATTAGGATTTGAATTCCAAGTAGCACCGCCATTAGCATCAGATACTAACACTTTATTTAATCCTGCACCAGTAGGAATACTAACAGTACTACTAAAAGTAGCAGCACCCGTAGTAGTAAGGGTTGTCAATGTAGAATTACCTGATGCCGTTAGCGAAGACAATGTTGTGGCCCCTGTTACTCCTAAAGTTCCTCCTAATGAGGCCGCGCCATTTACAGTTAAGCTCGCAAGCGTAGAAGCTCCAGCCGACAATGTCGAAGAGAAATTTCCAGCAGCAGCACTTAAATTACCTGTTAAGCTCAAAGAAGTTCCAGTTGCAGCACCAATATTTGGTGTAATTAATGTAGGTGTGTTTGCAAATACCAACGCACCACTACCTGTTTCATCTGTGATTGCCCCAATCAAATTCACGCTACTCGGGGTAGCTAAAAAAGTAGCAACTCCTGTACCTAATCCACTTACCCCCGTTGAAATAGGAAGACCAGTTCCATTTGTTAAGGTAACAGAAGAAGGTGTACCTAAAACAGGCGTAACCAAAGTAGGGCTATTTGAAAGAACTAAACTACCTGATCCAGTTGATGTTGTTGTTCCAGTACCACCATTAGTCACTGCAATAGTTGTTCCACTCCAAACACCAGCTGTAATCGTTCCTGTCAACGACAAATCTCCAGTAAGAAATGTTTTCGAATTAATTTCATTGCCGATTGTTACGGTGTTGTTCCCGTTTCCTATAGCGCTATTTCCAATGACAATTTCGTTCGATCCACTATTAAGTTTTGGCCTAGTATCATATCCAATTAAAATACTATTACTCATCGTTGAGGTATTATTTGACATTCCTGAACCAAAATAACGACCCGCAAAATTTCCTAATACCGTATTATTATTGCCTGAAGTCATAAAATCAATCGCACCTGATCCCAAAGCAATATTTGAACTACCACTAGTATTTTGTTGCATTGCTTGCTTGCCAATCGATATATTATAGCCGCCGGAAATATTATTCGCTCCTGCTAGAACACCAATAGCCACGTTATTGGAACCTGTGTTAGCAAGTAATGCATTGTAACCTAATGCGGTATTATCAACTCCTGATGATACAGCTTTTAGAGCACTAGCGCCGATAGCAGTATTTCCAGTTCCAGTAGTATTTCCAAGTAAGGCGTCATTACCTACCACAGTATTCGTAGCAACTTGACCTGCTCCTTTTCCTACTTTGATACCATTAACCATTAAATCACTACTTAAAGTTTTAGCACCAGCAATCGTCTGCGTTTCTGTAGATATCAATCCAGGATTGGTTCCATCCGCTGCTGCTAATGTTAATGTTGTTCCACTTATGGTTCCACCATTTGCAGCCCCCGTAGTCGAGTACGCTAACGTAGAAACTCCAGCCGTAATTCCTACTGTACCAGCAGCTGTTAAACGACCTTTACTATCTACTGTAAATGTTGGGATGGCAGTAGATGATCCATAAGCTCCTGCTGTAACTGTTGTGTTCGTTAAGGTAGCAGCAGCAGAAACATCACTTGAACCATCAAAAGAAGGGCTAGTGTAAGAAATATCTCCAGTTAATGAAATTGTTTTTCCAGCAGCTAATTTTGTTGCAGTACTTGAATTTCCAGTTAAAGGACCTGTAAAGCCGGTCGCACTAATTGTTCCACTTGTTACAACACTTGTAACACTTGAATTTCCTAACTGAATGGTATTACTTGCTCCAGCGATTGCTCCATTTCCAATAGCTGTTGCATTGGTTAAATTTCCAGATGATACATTAGCCTGAAAACCGATTGCAGTATTATAAGTTCCTGTTGTGTTTGAACTTAAAGCTTGATTTCCAAAAGCAGTATTAAAACTACCAGTTGTATTTGCACCTAAGCTTTGAGATCCAGAAGCTGAGTTAAATCCACCTGTTGTGTTGAAGCTCATTGATAATTGACCAAGAGCAGTATTTCCACTTCCAGTTGTATTAAGCCCCAGTGCTAATTTTCCTAAAGCAGTACTAGTTATTGAAGAATTGTCTCTTCTACCTACACCAATAGTAATATCATTGACTTTAATATCATCATTAAATGTAGTTGTTGCGCTAAATGTTTTTGCACCAGCAAAAGTTTGTGATCCAGTAGTAACTACCCCTCCATTGGTTGCATCTGCAGGTGTCAAAATTAATTCTGTTGTTCCACTTATTGTTGCGCCTTTAGCATTAGAAGTTCCGGAAATAGCACCAATACTACTCAACCCAGCATTTGAGGCTGTAATGGAAGCTTTTACATATTCTGTTGTAGCAATTTTTGTAGAATTATCACTTGTTAATGGAGTTGGCGCTGTCGGCGTTCCAGTAAATGTTGGAGACGCTATTGGCGCCTTTGTTAAGATATCAGCAGTATTAGTTGTAATACTTGATGTGTTGGTATTTATTCTGGTATCAAATGTTGAAATAGTTGAAGAACTAACACCTCCAACACTATTTATCGTTGTAGCAAAACTTCCGTTTCCACTTCCTGTCACATCGCCAGTTAAAGTAGTTGTAGCTGCTGCAGACATGACATCTGTTCCAATTACAAGTCCTAAATTAGCTCTTGCACCTGCGGCAGTTGTTGCACCTGTACCTCCATTTGCAACTGCAATAGTTGTTCCACTCCAAGTTCCCGAAGTTATTGTACCAACTGTATTTAAATTTGATAATGATGTTAATGTTGTATTTGAAGTTGCAGTAATATTACCAGCAGTTGTTGCTGTGGTTGCATTACCTAAAAAGTTTGGCGCTGTTACATCATTATTAAATGTTTTTGCACCATTAATAGTTTGAGCACCAGTAGAAATTAAACCAGGATTGGTTGCATCTGCTGCTGTTAATGTTAAAGATGTTCCACTAATTGTTCCTCCATTTGTAGTGCTTGTACTTGAATACGTTAATGAAGAAACACCAGCCGTAATTCCAACTGTTCCTGCTGCAGTTAAACGTCCTTTACTATCAACTGTGAAAGTTGGAATTGCAGTAGATGATCCATAAGTACCGGAAGTAACACCAGAAGCAGCTAACGTTGTTGCAAAACTTCCGTTTCCACTACCTGTTACATCCCCAGTTAATGTTGTTGTAGCAGTTGCTGACATAACATCTGTTCCAATTACTAATCCTAAATTAGTTCTTGCACCAGCAGCAGTTGTTGCACCAGTACCACCATTTGCTAAGGCAATAGTTGTTCCATTCCATGTACCTGAGGCAATTGTACCAACTGTATTTAAATTTGATAAAGACGTTAATGTAGTATTTGAAGTTGCAGTAATATTACCAGCCGTTGTTGCAGTAGTTGCATTACCTAAAAAGTTAGGTGCCGTAACGTCACTATTAAACGTCTTGGCTCCTGCAAAAGTCTGAGCCCCGGTCGTCACCACACCACCATTCGTAGCGTCTGCCGGAGTTAAAATCAATTCTGTGGTTCCGCTAATCGTTGCACCTTTCGCATTTGAAGTTCCTGAAATCGCACCAATCGAACTTAATCCTGCATTTGCTGCAGTAATTGAAGCTTTTACATATTCTGTTGTAGCAACCTTTGTTGAGTTATCACTGGTGGCAGGGGTTGGCGCAGTAGGCGTTCCAGTAAATGTTGGAGAATTGATTGGAGCCTTTAATAAAATATCAGCCGTATTTCCAGTTATACTTGTAGTATTTGAAGTTACTCTTGTATCCAATGCAGCTTCTGCATTAGTAGCTCTTGTAACTTCTGCTGTAATACTTGCTGTGTTTGCATTAACATTTGTAGTTAATGTACTAATATTATTTGCATTAGCAGTTATGCTTGCAGTGTTAGAAGTAATTCTTGTATCCAACGCAGCTTCAGCATTAGTAGCTCTTGTAATTTCAGCAGTAATACTTGCTGTGTTTGCATTAACACTAGTAGTTAATGAACTAATATTATTTGTATTAGCAGTTATGCTAACTGTGTTAGAAGTTACTCTTGTATCCAAAGCAGCTTCAGCATTAGTAGCTCTTGTAATTTCGGCAGTTATACTAGCCGTGTTTGCATTTACACGTGTTGGTAAAGTTGCAATGGTACTTGAACTTACACCTCCTACACTATTTACAGTTGTTGCAATACTTCCGTTTCCAGAACCAGTTACATCACCAGTTAAAGTAGTAGTTGCTGTTGCAGACATTACATCTGTACCAATTACAAGTCCTAAATTAGTTCTTGCACCAGCAGCTGTTGTTGCACCGGTACCTCCTTTAGCAATTGCAATAGTACCGTTAATTTTTGCAGATGTAATACTATTATCTGCAACACCTGCATTGGCACTTTGCTGATCAACATAATCTTTAATCGACTTTACCGTAGGAAATTTAGTTGTTGATGCTGCATCAGCTGCAATGTCATTACTTTTATTAGCCGATAATTCAACACCAGCAATGTCTGTTGCAGTTAATACAACATTAGGGCCAGCATTACCATTTACAGAGGTGACAGAAGAAGGTGTAGCTAATTCTACCCAATTAGCAATTGTTGTTGCTGGAAGTGAGCTTAAAACGTAGTTCTTATTGTTATCCGTTCTGATAGCAATACTACCAACCTGTTGGTTAGCAAGTGCAAGCATAGCAGCTTGGCTAGCAATTACTGATGCACTCTGAAATGATATAGCAGGTATTTGTGTAGAAGGAATTTTTCCATTATTACCAAGTGTTGCAACACCATTATTAGCTCCTTTTTCAGTGGCAGCTATAAAATCGGTTGTACTATTATTAGCAGCAGAACCAAAAGTACGTTGCGCTAAAACATCTGTACCAATTACAAGACCTAAATTAGTTCTTGCTCCTGCCGCAGTTGTTGCACCAGTACCTCCATTTGCAACTGCAACAGAACCAGTAATTTTACTTGCTGCAACATCAGCAATTTTATCATTGGTAACAGCACCGTTTGCAATTCGTGGTTGCGTGGCAGTGCCGGTTAAATCGCCAGTTAATTGAACAATTCCTTTTGTATTGGCATCAGCATCAATTGGGTTACTTCCGGTTGCTATAGTTATATTAGAACTTCCATCAAACGCAACACCATTAATTGTTCTAGGCGTTGCAAGTTTAGTGGCATTTGCAGCGAGTGAAGCGTTTGTAGCATTAGCTGCAAGTGTTGCGGTTGCAGCATTTCCTGCAATATCTCCAGTCACTTTAGCACCAGCAACAGAAACTATTTTAGCATCAGTAACAGCACCGTTTGCAATTCGTGGTTGCGTGGCAGTGCCGGTTAAATCGCCAGCTAATTGTACAATACCTTTGGTATTTGCATCCGCATCAGAAACAGTTGATCCAGTTGCAATAGTTATATTAGAACTACCATCAAACGCAACACCATTAATAGTTCTAGTTATTGCAAGTTTTGTGGCATTAGCAGCGAGTGTTGCGGTTGCAGCATTTCCTGCAATATCTCCAGTCACTTTAGCACCAGCAACAGAAACTATTTTAGCATCAGTAACTGCTCCGTTTGCAAGTTTTGCTGTGGTAACAGATCCGTCCGCTAATACAAAATTGGAAAATTGTAAATCTATATAGCTTTTTACCGCTCTTACGCTTGGATATTTAACATCCGAAGTAGCATCGGTGATTACATTTATTGATTTATTTGCAATAATTTCTTTTTGATTTAATACAGCATAAATACTTGTAGTATCAAATTTTACTGCTCGTAATTGTGTTGGTGTAACATAAATGGTAGAACTATCTGCTAGGTTAACCTTTAAAGCTAGCTCTGATTTTTTAGCATAAGGGAGAAGCATTTTAGTTGTATCTGAGGCTTTTAACTGATCTACAGAACCTGAAGAATTAGCCGCATAAAAGGCAAAAGGCACTGTACCAAAGGCAGAAGCCCCCAAATCTATCAGCTCCTTGGTATAATCCCAATTGGTAACAGGCGACAAAGGCTTGATAGCAATTTTTAATCCTAAAAAATAAGGCCCTTTAGCCCAGTCCACTTTATCTAAACCACTTAGGGTTCCTCCAATACGAGATCCACTTCCAATACTTATACTAAATACTCCTAATCCATCTGTGGTAGTTTGGAATAGTTCGGTTAGTACTCTGGTACCATTGGCCGCATTTTGAATAATGCTGGCTTCCACATAAATGGTTCGGTCTTTTGCCGGGTTAGAGTAATTATCCCTGGCTACAGCCTGAAAAAAGATACCATTATTGGTTGGAGCAATTTGAGCTTCTACACCAGAAAAGCTTAAGGCACCCATTAACATAACAAAGACAAAAAGTAATTTTTGCATACCTAATTTTGTATTTAAGGGGTGCAAATTAGATTTATGTCTAATAATAGATTTATGTCTAGGGCTAAAACATGTCCTATCTTAGAAAATAGGACTAAAAAAACTGCTCAAATAATAAATAATTAAAATATAATTTACTTCATATTAAATAAAATTGGGAATCCAAAGGAAACAAAGGCAGTCCAAATAAAGTAAACTGGTAAGAACACTGCAATACTTTGCTCCACTTCTTCCACCCCAACTTTGCCTCTAACTATCAAAAATAGTTTACGGCTCACGAGTATCAGGTTAAACAAAATGAGTAAATCGGCACCAAGAACGGAGAGCCTATTTGGCGAAAATCCATAGCTACTAATACGGTATGAAATAGACGAAAGTGCTATAATGTTTACGACAATGGTTAAAACTGACAATCCCAAAAGCAACCACTGGTTCATTTTTTGATCCATAGACTTGGAAATTCCTGTTAATGAAAACAAGATAAGTGCCATAACGGCTAACAAAAGCACATTAAATAGCATCAAAAAGTCTCTGTTTGAGTTGGGGTAATTGCCGGTTGCAATAACGGTAGCAATAAATATAAAGAGGGTAACAAATACAATAGGTGTAAAAATCCTAGCTATAACCGGCGATATTTTGCTTACCAACTGGTTGTTGTTTTGAACCAAAAATGCAGCAAATACGGGTACCGATGATAATCCAATGGGTACTATATAATCCTCAAAATAGATTTCAATTCTTACGCCTATCAATGAAAATAAACCAATGGTAATTGCGCAAAAAAATCCGCCCGCAATAAGCATAAGCCCTGACATTACCATAAAATCGCCATTGAACCGTAAAAATGAAATCCTACTATTACTTTTTGTAAAACCGCCATTCATAAAAACGTATCCAAAAACAACCCATAGTAATAGTGGCATATGAATGGCCGCCTGAACAATAGAATCACTCTTGGGTAAATTGGGCAGCAAATTCATATATACCACAGAGGCTATTGTAATTACCACCGGAACAATAATACTAGATAAAACCTGCTTTTGCTTAAAAATAAAATAGGCCATTAATGCACCAAATAATATCAACCCAATATTTCGCGAATAATAAACATCTTGTTCAATTTTTATAAAATTAGGGACAAGTGCAACCATTGATGCTACAGCTACAACACAAATAACCATCCACAATTCATTTTTATTTCCCCAGTTTACACCTGGTTGCACATAATGTAAGCGCTCATGCCAAACCTTTGCTACAGGCTCGTTTTTAATACTTTCGTATACAGCATCGAAATCCAATGTAAACTGAGCAGCATCTTGACGATACAGTATTTCAAGTGCAGCTGGTTTACCTATATTTTCGATGATTAAATGTTTCATGCTGCAATTTAATTTATACAAGTGCCTCAAACAAAATCTCTACCGGGTGCAAAGCCTTTTCGCCGGTTCCATCCTTAATTTGATGCCTACAACTGGTTCCCGGAGCAGATACAGTGCAATTACTGGCGCTTGCTCTAACCTTAGGAAACAACACGAGTTCCCCTATTTGCATAGAAACATCGTAATGTTCTTTTTCGTACCCAAAAGACCCTGCCATGCCACAACATCCCGACGGGATGGTTTCAACTTTATAATTTGCAGGAAAAGACAACACAGCAACAGAATCAGCAATAGATCCAATGGCTTTTTGCTGACAATGACCATGGAGTAATAGAGATTTGTTATTTGTTGTAAACTTATTTTTTGTGATATTTCCAGTAGCCATTTCTTTGGCTAAAAATTCGTCGATATAAAAACTATTAGCCGATAAATTTTCAGCAGCAACTAAATTTTGATCCGTTGCTAAATCGGGATATTCATCTCGAAAAGTTAAAATTGCAGAAGGCTCAATGCCAATTAATGGGCGCTCAGCTGTTACCAACCCACTTAACAATTCAATATTTTTATTGGCAATAATTTTCGCCTTTCTAACAAGCCCCTTTGAAAGCCATGTTCGCCCACTCTCTTCATGAACCGGGATCACCACGCCATAACCTAGAGTCGTTAACAATTGCACCGCTTTAATACCAATATGCGCATCGTTGTAATTGGTAAACTCATCACAAAACAAATACACCGTTTTTATGGGTGATTGTGGCGCCACATAATTTTTTTGATACCAGTGTTGTAAAGTTTGCACAGAAAGTGATGGCATGGATCTTCTAATGGCAAAACCAGATACCGCTTTAATAATAGAACCCGTTACAATATTAGATACTGCAAAATTATACAACCTTGGTATACGTGAACCAAACTTAGCAGCTGCGGTAAAATTAGCTATCAGTTTTGATCTAAATGGAACACCATTGGCATAATAATAATGTTGTAAAAACTCGGCTTTTAATTTAGCCATATCCACATTTGATGGACACTCCGTTTTACATGCTTTGCAACTTAAGCAAAGGCTCATAACGTCATAAATTTCTTTATGGTTGTATCTATTTTGCTCGGTAGAATGCGTTAAAAATTCACGTAAAATATTAGCCCTTGCTCTGGTGGTGTCTTTTTCGTTTCTTGTAGCCATGTAGGATGGGCACATCGTACCACCCGATAAATGTGTTTTACGGCAATCACCAGAACCGTTACACTGCTCGGCGTGTTGTAAAATATCTTGTTTGTGAAATCTAAAAATAGTTTCAAAGGCTGGTGTGCTTTGCCCGGGCTCATAACGCAGCATACTATTCATAGATGGTGTATCCACAATTTTGTTAGGATTAAAAATTCCTTTTGGATCCCAAGTATATTTAACTTCTTGTAATAATTTGTAATTTTTTTCACCCACCATTTGCTTAATAAACTCACCACGCAAACGACCATCGCCATGCTCACCACTTAACGAGCCATCATATTTTTTTACCAGTGTTGCCACTTCTTCGGCAATGGTTCTAAATAAAGCGTTGCCTTCTTTTGTTTTTAAATTAATGATAGGTCTTAAATGAATTTCACCAGAACCAGCATGGGCATAATGCACCGCATACAATTCATGTTTATTTAAAATTTCATTAAAGTCTTTAATATAATTGGGTAAATCGTGCACATCTACAGCAGTATCTTCAATGACAGGCACCGCTTTTTCATCACCCGGTAAATTACTTAAGAGCCCCAGCCCTGCTTTGCGCAGCGTCCATATCTTTTTGGTATCGGCGCCAAATAAAACAGGAAAATGATAACCCAGTCCTGCAGCACGCATATCGGCTTCAACTGCATTTGTAAGTGCTAAAATTTCCTCGCGCGTTTCTCTAACAAATTCAATCACCAAAATAGCACCCGGATCTCCTTCAACAAAAAAACGGTTTTTACTTTGCTCTTTATTTTCTTTGGTGCATTCTAAAATATAATGATCAATTAATTCACTGGCACTAGGGTTGTATTTTAATCCAATTAAATTAGCGTGTAACGATTCATCGATGGTATTAAAATGCACACACAATAAACCTGTTTCTTTGGCAGGTGCTGGTACTACTTGTAATTTTATTTCGGTGATAAAAGCAAGTGTACCTTCGGATCCAGCCATTAAATTACAAAAATTAAATGCTTGGCCACCCGCAGTAAAAGGGCTTGTGTCAACTAATACATCAATAGCATAACCGGTATTACGGCGAACAATAGATTTTTTAGGAAATTCTTTTTTTATTTCTTGCTGGTTCTCATAGTTGCTAAGCATAGATCTTAACGACTTATAAATTTTTCCTTCTAAACTATCCAACGCACATTTAACATGAAAATCATCATTGGTAATGGTATTAAACACAACCTCAGATCCATCACTTAAAAAAGCAGTCACTTCCAATAAATGTTCACGCGTACTTTTATAAATAACGGAATTGGATCCACAAGAATTATTACCCACCATACCACCAATCATGGCTCTATTAGCTGTTGATGTTTCGGGGCCAAAAAATAAACCATGTGGTTTTAAAAACAAATTGAGTTCATCTCTTATCACACCAGGTTCCACACGCACCCATCCTTCCTCTTTATTAAGCTCTAAAATTTTTGTAAAGTGTTTAGATACATCCACCACAATACCATTTCCAACCACCTGTCCTGCAAGCGATGTCCCCGCTGTACGCGGAATTAATGAAGTGTTATTAGCAGCAGCAAATGAAATTAAAGTAGCAATATCAGCCTTTGATTTTGGTATTGCTACGGCAAGTGGCATCTCACGGTAACTTGAAGCGTCTGTGGCATATAGGGTGCGCATGGTTTTGTCAAAAAACAAATCACCGTGCAGTTGCCCTGCTAATTGTTGTAACACTTTATCCATTGCTGCTTTTTCGAGTTCAAATTTACTTAAAATAAAGAGATTGGAGGTTGTAATTGCTAGGTTATTAGAATTCATTTAATTTAGTGTTCATGAAAACAATGATCAAAAACATATGCTTGTTAATTTTTGTGTCTATTTCTTTTTTTGCTAAGGCACAAAACAATAGCAACTACGAAGTATCTAAAAACATCCCCTACTACCCCGAATCTACGCGCAGTTCTGACAATTATATCAAAGAGCAATGTGTACTAGATATTTATAAACCCATTGGAAAAACAAATGCTCCTGTTATTGTCTGGTATCATGGAGGTGGCCTTACGGGCGGCACCAAAGCCATTCCAAAAGAATTGCTAGATTATGGTTATTTAATTGTTTCTGTTGAATACAGGTTAAGTCCAAAAGCAAAAGCCCCTGCATACATCGAAGACGCTGCAGCAAGCACTGCGTGGGTGTTTCAGAACATTGCAAAATATAATGGAAACGTTAAACAAATTTTTTTATCCGGACATTCGGCGGGTGGATATTTAGACCTTATGATAGGACTCGAAAACAAATGGTTGGCAAAACATGGTATTAGCACAGATTCTATAGCAGGCCTTGTACCATTAAGCCCACAAGTAATTACACACTATACGATTAGAGATGAAATTGGTATTTCAAAATACCAACCACTCATTGAAGCATATGCGCCTATTTACCATATCAAAAAAAATACACCTCCTATTGTATTAATTACAGGAGATAGAGAAATGGAACTACTGGGCAGGTATGAAGAGAATGCTTACTTTTTTAGAATGATGAAACTCATCGAAAATAAACATGTTAAACTATTTGAACTAGAAGGGTTAGATCATGTAGAAATGATGAAACCCGGCATCAGTTTACTCATGAAAGAAGTAGCTACTATACTTAAGAAATAATTACCATGTGTTATTAACAAAATACATCTATTTTATCCCCAATTCCATTAATTCTATCAAATTTCGGTGTATTTACCCTAAAATTCGATGAATATTTTGTTAGTAATGTAATAATTTATTAATATTATCTTGAATTTGCTTGCCCAAATTCATTTTTATTAACCCAATTTTAAACAGACCAAACAAAATCTTATGAAAAGATTACTTTTTGTTTTTTGTTCTGTTTTGTGCATGTTAACTGCAACATTTGCACAAACAAGACAAGTTTCCGGGAAGGTTACCGGCCCGGACAACAAGGCAGTAGCAGCAGCTACCGTTAAGATCAAGGGTAGCACAACTGCTACTTCAACAAGTACCGATGGTTCTTTTAGTATTAAAGCGCCAGCAGGTAATGTGGTTCTAGAAATTTCTTCTCTAGGCTTTGCTACAAAAGAAGTGAGCGTGGGCGCTGCTCAATCTAGCGTTTCAGTATCACTAGCTAATCAATCTTCAGATTTATCTGATGTTGTTGTAACAGCGCTTGGTGTGAAGCGTGAGAAAAAAGCACTTACCTATGCATCTCAACAAGTAAGTGGCGACGAATTAAGAAAAGGCGCCAACTTTAACTTTATGGATGCATTAAGCGGTAAAGCTGCGGGTGTGGACATCAAAATCAGTGGATCTGGTGCTGGTGGTTCTACTAAGGCAGTTTTAAGAGGTGCTAAATCACTTATCGGAACATCAGAAGCGTTATACGTTATTGATGGTGTGCCAATGGTAAACAACAAAGGTGGACAACCTGGTTCTTACGGTGGTACTGATGGTGGTGATGGTCTTTCATCTATCAACCCTGCCGACATCGAAAGCGTAAACGTTTTACGTGGCGCTAACGCATCTATCCTTTATGGTAGCCAAGGTGCAAACGGTGTAATCGTAATTACTACCAAAAAAGGTAAAGCGGGTAAAACAACTGTAGACTTTAACCACAGCACAATTATTGATCAAGTTTCTGGTGTTCCAGATTTACAATTCTCTTATGGTGCGGTTAACGGTTCAGACTATAACTGGTCTAAAACAAAGTCTAACTATTACCAAAACAATTACGTGAATGAATTCTTTCAAACTGGCGTAAACGTTACCAATTCAGTTTCTGTAAGTGGTGGTAATGATAAAACAACAGCGTTTTTCTCTTATGCTAATATGAGTGTTAAAGGTGTAATGCCAACTAACACTTACACTAAGCATAACATTACATTAAACCAATCAACTAAATTATTTAATGACAAGTTAACGGTAAGTTCAAATGTTATCTTCTCTTACGAAGAGTCTAAGAACCGTCCAGGTGCTGGTTATTACAATAACCCATTAACTGGTTTATATTTATTTGCTCGTGAAAGAGATTTCAATGCTTATAAAACAAACTATCAAGTATTTAATCCTGATAGAAACATTTATAAAATGAATTGGTACTCTACCGAGGAAAAACAAAACAACCCTTATTGGGAAATCAACAACAACTCTAAATTACAAACCTCTTCTCGTGTAATTGCGAACGTAAAACTTTCTTACGACATTGCTAAGCATGTTAAGTTTGAAACAAGAGCTAACATTGATTACAATAACATGTTAAGAGACAACCGTTATGCAGCGGGTGGTAACTCTGTAAGTGTTAGCCCTAATGGTACTTGGTCGTATTCTAAATACAATGATCAAGCTTTATATGCCGATGGTATCTTTACGTATAACAACACTTTTGGTAGTTATTCTGTATCTGCACTTGCGGGTGCGAGCTACCAAAAAAATACCTTCAACAATGGTATGAGCGTTGGTAACGGAACTGTAGCGCTTATGTATCCAAACTTCTTTACGTTTGCGAACATGCCTTACAACGTTATCTTCAACCAGACAATTAACAAAACCATCAAGCAAGGTGCTTTTGCAAACGTTCAATTAGGTTACAAAGACATGTTCTATGTAGACCTTTCTGCTCGTAACGACTGGGCTTCTACTCTTGCTTTAACTGGAAACCAATCATACCTATACCCTGCTGTGGGTATTTCAGGTATTGTTAGCCAAATGGTTAAATTACCAGAAGTTATTTCTTATATGAAAGTAAGAGCATCCTATTCTCAAACTGGTAATGAAGTTCCATTTAACGTGGTTAACCCTTGGAACTCAATCAATGGTTCTGGTGGTCCAACAGGTATTGGTGGTATTGCTAGAAACACACAAGTTCCATTCACCAACTTAAAGCCTGAAATTATTGAAGGCAATGAGTATGGTGTTGAAATGAAATTGTTCAAGAATAAAATTGGTGTAGACTTCACTCTTTACAAAGACATTAGCACTAACCAATTCTTATCTTTAGCAGCTCCGTCTGGTTCTGGTTATACTTCTTACTATGTGAACGCAGGTAGAATTGAAAACAAAGGTTTTGAATTAACAGTAGACGCACAAGTTGTCAATGGCAACAGTTTCAAATGGAAAACAGCTGTTAACGTTTCTCAAAACAAAAACTTAATTGCAGAATTAATTGCTACTAACCCTAACTACCAAGTAGGTGGTGATGATGAAGGTTTTGCTTCTGTAATTAGAGCTGGAGGTTCTTTTAATGACCTTTGGATTTTTAAATTTGCTAGAAACAGTGCTGGTCAAATTATCTTAAACCCAACAACAGGTGTTCCAACTAAAGCGGCAACCCAAGTAAAAGTGGGTAACGTTAACCCTGATTTCTTATTAGGTTTTAACAACAGCTTTACTTACAACAACTGGTACGCTACTGTACTTGTTCAAGGTAAATTTGGTGGTGTAGCTTTCTCTAAAACTGAAGCATTCTTAGATTCTTATGGTGTAAGCCAAAGAACTGCTGATGCAAGAGACAAAGGTATGATGCCAATCAATGCTATCCAAGGTACTACTGCAGTAACTTCAATTGATCCTGCTATCTACTACTCTGCAGTAGGTGACAGAAACAAAATTATGGAGCCTTATTTATTTTCTAGAACAAACGTAAGATTGGGCCAATTGGTTTTAGGTTATAACTTAAAATCTAAAAATCCTAATTCAATCATTAAAGATGCGAACTTCTCTTTAGTAGGTAGAAACTTATTCTTCTTCTATAAAGATGCTCCATTTGATCCAGAACAATCTATGAGTACTGGTAACGGCATGCAGTCTAACGACGTGTTTGGCTTACCATCTACTAGATCATATGGTATCAATGTCAAGTTTACTTTCTAAAAATTTTTTAAATACATTTAGTATGAAACAATTATTTATTGCATCAGTCATTCTAATTGCCTTTGGATCTTGTACAAAAGATTTCCAATCGACCAATCAGAATCCTAATCAAATTTCTGATGAGATGCTTAAGCAAGACTTCAACCTAGTAGGTTCGCCTTTCTCTGGTATGTTGTATGAGCTGCATGGTAATCAGGGTAGTCAAACTCAAGAAGATTTATGTTATGATTCTTGGATGGGCTACATGAACACACCAACCGATTTCGTTGGTAACGTTAACAACACTACTTATTACATTCGTTGGAATGGATACTGGGGTCGTCAATACGGCAACATCATGTCTCCTTCTAAGCAAGTAATTCAATTAGCCAAAGACAATGGTTTACCATTATTTGCTACTTGGGCTAAATTAATTAGAGTATTATCTATGTCTCGCTTAACTGCGGTACATGGTCCAATCATCTATTCTAATTATGGTTCTACTGCTTCAACTATCCTTTATGACAAAGAATCTGATTTATACAACACATTCTTTGCTCAATTAGATACCATCCAATCTGAGTTTGGTGCAAACAAAACCTATGCTGGTTTTGCTAAATTTGACCCTAGCTACAAAGGAAATATTTCTGCTTGGATGAAAGTGGTAAACTCTTTAAGATTAAGATTAGCAATTCGTTTATCAAAAGTATCTCCAACTTTAGCTAAAGCTCAAGGCGAAAAAGCAATGGCAGATCCTGCTGGCTTAATTGCTACTAACGCTGACAACTTTAATATTTCTTTACTTGGTAACATTATGCCAGTTGGTATGATTTGTTTCCAGTGGGATGATACTCGTATGGGTGGCCCTATCGAGTCGTTTATGGTGGGTTTAAAGGATAATAGAATTTCTAAATTCTTCTCTCCTGTAACAGATGCTAGTTTATATGCAGACCATCCTACTTCTCCATACAAGGGTATTAGAAATGGTGCTTACATTGGAGCTAAAATCCAACGTGTACCTTTCTCTAAAGTTTCTACAGACTTTAACTCAGTTCAAACAAGAAGACACTTTACTGCTTCTGAAGTATACTTCTTAAAAGCAGAAGCTGCTTTAAGAGGTTGGACTGGTGCCGGAGATGCAAAAACAAACTACGAAACAGGTGTTAAATTATCATTTGATGATTGGGGAGCTGGTGGTGCTGATGCTTACTTAGCAGATGCTACAAGCAAACCTATCAACTATGTTGATCCAATCGATTCTCGTAACAACTTTACTGCTCCATCTACTATTACAGTAGCTTGGAATGAAGCTGATACTAGAGAACTTAAATTAGAGAAAATCTTAACTCAAAAGTACCTTGCTACTTTTACCAACACTTTAGAAGCTTGGGTTGACCACAGAAGAACTGGTTACCCTAAAATTCCAACGGTTGCTAAGAATGACTCTGGTCCAGATTGGGGTGTTATCCCTGCTGGTGAGTTTATTAAGAGAATGCCATTTATTCCAGGTGAAAGAACTGGTAATACTGCTGGTGTTGCTGATGCCGTTTCTAAAATGGGCGCTGGTGCAAAAGATGATATTGCAACACGCTTATGGTGGGATACTGGTGTAGCTTCTAACTTCTAGTATTATTGTTAGAATATATAAAAAAGCCCTCCGATTTATCGGGGGGCTTTTTTTATGGTCAAATATCGTTCCGGAAAATTGGTAGTAATATACTCAACACCTTGCGCAACAAGCTTATCAAAATCTTCGTCCTTGTTAACGGTCCAACTACCTAACATCATATTTTGCTTTTTAGCATTTAGCGCAATAGAAGGATTTACTATAAAATGGGCATAATTAAAATTGATGCCATTAAAATTAGCAGCTTTAATTTCGTCCAAAGACTTGTTGTTTTCGAGGTATAAAACAGTAGCTGTTGGCCTGTTGGTTCTAATGGTTTTCAGTACTTCAAAATCAAAACTGATGTAAATAATGCGGTCTTCGATGCCTAGTTTTTTAGCAAGCGCAATTGTTTCAGTGGTAGTAAGTTGGCTAGTGGTATTACTTAAAAGTGCCGCCTTAATCTCACATATTAGAAGTGTGTTGTGTTTAGAAGCAGTTCCTGTTTTAAAATAATCTTCAAGTAAAGGAAGGTCTTCCCCATTACTTAGCTTTTTTACATTGAGTTCCGCATAAGTTTTCAACTCAATAGTATCACCAAAATGTGTAGGGTCGTGATTCACTACTAGCTTTCCATCGAGCGTGCGTCGCACATCAAATTCACTCCCATACGATTTAATTTCTATGGCTTTTTGTAACGCCGCAATCGAATTTTCTGGTAGATTAAATTCTTTCCAAGCACCTCTGTGGGCAATTATTTTTGTGTCTTGTGCTTTCATTTGTTGGAGCATACAAAAAGTGGCAAGGGTTATAAATATTTTTTTCATGTATACTATTTTAATTGCTGTAATGCCTTTGCCACGGTAGAATCTGTGGCATTTTGTAATTGATAAAACCCTTCAGTTCTCCAGATTTGACGTGCCATTAAAATTTTAATAGACTGTAATAAATAAGCTTTACCTGCCGCAGATACATTGTTAGCTACAATATTATCTTGTGCAGCAGCTGCAACAAATGCATTCCACTCGGCAGAGGCTGGCACAAATCCTTTTGAAAGTGCATCAGGTGTTTTAAAGCTATTAAAATAGGTACGGTTATTTTTATACAACGCATAAACAAAATTAGATAAGGTATTAGACAAATAAAGTTCCATGATTAAAGTGTCTTGCAAACCAGCAGCAAGCGGCACAATAATATCTGGTGTAATTCCTCCTCCTCCATATAAAATATGACCAGCGGGTGTCTTGTATTTCTTTCCTTTTAAATGACTTGTATCTGGTTTATCTAATATTCCTCTGTGAAAGCGGTCCACAAGTTCCTGTTCATATTGTTCTTTACCTACCGAATATGTTTTTTGAATATTTCTGCCTAGTGGTGTATAATACCTAGCAATGGTTAAGCGAACAGCACTTCCATCAGTTAAGCCAAACTGCTGCTGCACAAGGCCCTTACCAAATGAACGTCTTCCAATAATAGTAGCCCTATCCCAGTCTTGCAAGGCACCTGCTAGCACTTCACTCGCAGAAGCAGATGTTTCATCAATTAAAACGGTTAGTTTACCCGTTTCAAATAACCCAGGTCTTTTACAAACAAAATCGTGACGTTTGCTATTGGCACCCTCGGTGTACACAATTAATTTATTATCACTTAAAAATTCGTCAGCAATATCAACGGCTTCTTGCAAAAGACCGCCCCCATTACCACGTAAATCAAGTACCAACGATTTCATGCCCTCCTTTTGTAATTTTTCGAGTGAAGCCATAAAGGTTTCATAGGTTCTCTCCGAAAACTTATCAATTTTAATATATCCGGTAGCTGGCTGAATCATGTAAGCCGCATCGATGGGCGACACAGGGATAACCCCCCTAATAATATTTACATTAACCTTTTTATTATCTCTAAGTACCGTCAATTTTACAGAACTCCCTTCTTCACCTCTAATTTTAGAACGCACCCAATCGGCGTTAATATTTTTACCATATAGTGTTATGGAATCGTTGGCCTTTAATAACTGATCGCCAACTTGTAACCCAGCCTTAAAGGATGGGCCATCCTTAAAAACATTCATCACATTTACCGTATCGTTCATCATTTGAAATTCGATACCAATACCCATAAAACTTCCAGCAATATCATCGTTAAATTCAGCTAAATCAATAGCAGGTATATATGCCGAGTGTGGATCTAAATGTGATAGTAGCGCATCTGCAACGAGTTGATTGATACTATCCGAAGCAACCGGATCTACATATTTACTATTGATGAGTGATACCAACTCCTGCACCGAACTACGTCCAGATAATCCTAAAAACTTACCACCAGCTGTGTTATCGCGAAGTTGGTATCCAATAGTCATACCTACAACCATTACAACAGATAACAAAACCGGTAACCATACACTTATTTTCTTTTTTTGCTCGCTCATTGTTTGATCATATTTAAAGGTCCTTACAAATATCCTACTTAAATAGATAAAATTGCCTTAAAACATTAAATATTAAAGAGATAAAGGTTGTTTTATCACAGATATTTTCGTACTTCGTAGTATCATTTCTAAATTCTAAATAATGCGGGTAACCTTAATAGCAGACAGTGGTGCTACAAAATGTGCATGGTGCTTGCTCGTAGATGGCAAGAAAAAAAAGTCCATTATTACGGATGGTCTTAGCCCCTATTTTTTAACTGCGGATCAAATTACGGCGCTGCTTCAAAAGCACTTACTGCCAAAAATTAAAAACTTTACTCCAAAAAACATATTTTTTTATGGCACAGGGCTTGCTAATCCAGCCAATGCCAAAGTTATCAAAAGTGTTTTAAAAGATTTATTTACCAAAGCCAAAATAGAAATCAACCACGACTTAACCGCTGCTGCTAGAGCATTATGCGGCAAGCAAAAAGGCATCGCTTGTATATTAGGCACGGGCGCCAATGCTGGCTATTACAATGGAAATAAAATTACTAAAAATAGTCCTGGACTTGGTTATATTTTAGGGGATGAAGGCAGCGGTGCTTACCTAGGCAAAAAAGTGGTACAGTATTATTTGTACCAAACATTTGACGAAGAACTCATGGCAGGTTTTACCAAACGCTTTAATACCAGTAAAGACGAAATCTTAAACAACTTATACAAGCAACCGCTTGCCAATAGATACCTAGCACATTACGCCATATTTTTAAGTGAAAACAGGGGTCATTACATGATTGAAAACATCATTGAAGATGGTTTAAACGATTTCTTTTTCACCCACCTTTATAAATTTAAAGAGAGCTGGAAACTACCCATTAATTTTGTAGGTAGTGTTGCATTTGGTTTTAAAGACGTTTTAAAAGAACTCTGCAACACCTATGAATTAGAATTGGGAAAAGTTTTAAAAGCGCCGATGGAAGGTTTAGTTACCTACCACAAATAATTTTACATGGCTACATTTACAAGAATTACAGAACAGGATTCCAAGTATAGACAGTTGCAAGACATGTCTGTACTTGAAGTCCTCACAAATATTAACAACGAAGATCAAACCGTTCCGCATGCTGTTGCTGCCGCTATCAACGACATTGAAAAAGTGGTAAGCATTGCTATCGAAAAAATGTTACAGGGCGGCCGGTTGTTTTATATTGGCGCAGGTACCAGTGGACGTTTGGGTATTGTTGATGCTAGTGAATGTCCACCAACTTATGGTGTTCCCTACGGGCTAGTTATTGGAATTATTGCTGGTGGAAGCCACGCTATCACTAATGCAGTCGAAAATGCCGAAGATGATCCCAACCAAGGCTGGCTTGACTTACAAGCACATACTATTAGTGATAAAGATGTTGTTATTGGATTAGCAGCCAGTGGTACTACACCTTATGTAATTAGTGCACTTAATAGGTGTAATCAACATGGTATTACAACGGCAAGTATATCTTGTAACCCGGGTGCCCCATTATCTGCTGCTGCCAACTTTCCTATCGAAGTAGTGGTAGGTCCCGAATTTGTAACAGGAAGCACTAGAATGAAAAGCGGTACGGCACAAAAACTAGTGCTTAACATGATTTCAACGGCTGTCATGATTGGTCTTGGGCGCGTTGAAGATAATAAAATGGTTAACATGCAACTCACCAACGATAAATTAGTGGACAGAGGCGTACACATGTTAATGAAGCAAATTAATACTTCCGATTATGAAGTAGCAAAGGCCCTATTATTACAACACGGCTCTGTTAAAAAAGCAACCGACGCATTTATGGGTTCTTAATGATAGATACATGCACAACATAGAACCATTTTTTAATTGGAGACATTTATACACTGCCGAAGAAGATGCCAAATCTCCTTTTTATGGTCGTACCTACTCCGAATTTGAGTTTACACAAGTGGTCTATAATTATTTTATTCATCCGCAATGGGATGACTTTGGAAGTCGGACTTTGTATTTGAAATTACTATTTATAGACTACGAAGAAAACTATGCCATCATTGAACTCATTGGCGAATGGAATGATGCCATAGAAAATGACATCATGGAACTCAAAAGAGAAATTGTGGATCACCTTTCTAAACAAGGCATTTGTAAATATATTTTGATCTGTGAAAATGTTTTAAATTTTCACAGTAGTGATAAAGAATATTATCAAGAATGGTATGACGATGTTTCTGACGAAAATGGTTGGATGGTAGCACTTAACATGCCAGCGCAAACACAGCAGGATTTTAAACAAAAAAAACTACACTATTATATCGAGCTCATGGAAATTGACAATTGGCGAAATTTTAAGCCGGGCCATTTGTTTGAAAAAATAAACTTTGAGCTATCCAACAGGCTTACCTTATAATAAAAAGTATTTGGCGTTTTCTTTCAAACAAACCTCATACCTATCCCCAACTGTATGGTTAGCATCTAAACTAGCAACCTGTAAGGTCAACTCGTTTATTTTTAACGTTATTAAATAGTGGCTGCCACAAAATGCAACTCCTATAATATTTCCTTCAAACCCTTTATCAGAAGGCTTTATAAGACTTAACTGAGAAGGCCTAATAAACAATTGTTGATTGTCATTTGCTTTGGGAATCAAAGTCTTAACTGCTGGAAAAATTCCAACGCTGATACAATTACAGGCCCCTAATAGCTCGGCCTCATACTCGGTTTGTGGGCTATAAAAAATAGTAGCAGGCGCATCATCTCTTATAACAACACCCTCTTTAATAAGCAACATTCGGTTGGCCCAAGGAAGTAAATCTGCGGCGTCATGCGATACTAAAACACAAGTGGTATCAAAATGTGTAGCAATATCCGAAATCACATCCTGCATAATTTGCTTGTGAATTTTATCCAAATTAGAAAACGGCTCATCTAATAACAACAAGGCAGGCTCAGTAGTAAGTAATTGTGCAAGCACGATGCGCTGTTTTTCTCCCCCAGAAATTTGATTGGTTTTACGAGCTAGTAAATGCTCTATTCTACAAATCTCATAGATATGACGGGCCCTCGCAGGTTCCATTTTATTGGCCATTTCAAGTAACTCTTCTACCCTATAATTGTTACGAAGCTCAAAATACTGCGATAAAAAAGCAATTTTGGGATGACCCGGAATGAGTTGCTCACTCGGCATTAAAATTCGATCTCCATTAAAAAGTACCGATCCGGTAGTAGGTTCTAGTAGACCCGCCATTATTTTTAGAAGAGTGGTTTTCCCGGAGCCCGTTTCACCAGCAATGGCCAATTTTTGACCTTTTGGAAGCCCAAAAGATATAGTGGCGTTTACTAATTCGCCTACATGATTTTTAGCAACACCACAAACCTCTAATAAAAACATACAATAAAATTAAGCCATTCATCTATTAGCAAGCGGTAATTCGTATATTTGAAAATAAATATTTTTAAAATGGCTTTACCCGTAAATAATTCTAAAGCAGGCAAACCTGGAACAAAAAACCAGGCCAACAAAGCACAAGGATCAAAATTTATTGCTAAACCAGGCACCAAAGCTGTGACTGTAGGCAAAAAACCAATTAAAACTGGTGGTTCGAGAGGAAGTTAATAACCTACCCTTAATAGATTAAGTCTTCGTAGGCAGCTTGCAATTCCGAATAGGCATGTTTGTCCCCTGCTAATTTGCAGGCCTCCAATCCTTTTTCATACCAGGTAATGGCCACTGCTTGTTCACCCATTTTTTCAAGTAGTTTGGCCAAATGATAATAGGTACCCACATAACTAGGCGTTTCAGTTACAATGGCCGTAAATAATACCCTAGCTTCCTGGTCTTTGCCAATTTTGAGGTATTCCAGCGCTAAAGCATGCCTTAAAAAGTTATCAGACGGCTGTCCAGCCAAAAAACTTAACAATTTTTCTATCCGATCCATAAACCAAAGATAGCCGAACTTTGTAATTAAAATGATACCTATATTTGCAAATAGTTGTTTATGCAACTATGTAAAATCTAGGATAAAAGAGAGCATATGAAAATACTAGTTTGTATCAGTAAAACGCCAGATACCACTGCTAAAATTGCATTTGCAGATGGTGGCAAAAAATTTGAAGAAGCAGGTGTGCAGTGGATCATCAATCCCTACGACGAGTGGTATTCACTAGTTCGTGCCATTGAGTTAAAAGAAAAAGACCCCGCTACTATTATACATTTAGTAACAGTGGGTGGTGCAGACGCTGAACCAATTATTAGAAAAGCCTTAGCACTTGGTGGTGATGAAGCCATCCGTATCAATACCGATAGTTCAGACAGTTATTATATTGCTGCACAAATTGCAGCAGTAGCGGACAATGAAAAGTATGACATCATATTTACCGGAAAAGAAACCATCGACTACAACGGTGCTTCTATTGGCGGCATGATTGCAGCGCTAGTTGACGCTCCCTATATTTCATTAGCAACTTCATTTTTATTAGAAGGTTCAACGGCTACAATTACAAGAGAAATTGAAGGTGGTGAAGAAGTAGTATCTGTTAATACACCTGTTGTTGTAAGTTGTCAAAAAGGTGTTGCCGAACAACGTATTCCTAACATGCGTGGTATTATGGCTGCACGTACTAAACCACTTAAAGTGCTAGAACCCACAGCAGCAGACAGTTTAACAAGCATCGAAAGTTTTGAACTTCCTGCGCCAAAAGCTGGTGTAAAACTGGTGAGCCCAGATAACATAGAAGAACTTGTTCGTTTATTACATGATGAAGCAAAAGCTATTTAATTTATTTTAAGATTATAATTATGGTACTCGTATATATAGATCACCAAGACAATCAAATTAAAAAAAGTTCATTAGAAGCAGTCACCTATGGTGTTGCACTTGCAAAACAATTAGGCACAGAGGCGCATGGATTATTATTAGGAACTGTTAATGACGACCCCTCAGCACTTGGCGCTTATGAATTAAAAAATATTTATCAAATTAATGATGCTGCATTATCAAGTTTTGATGCACAGGTTTTTGTAAAAACAATTGCAGCAGCAGCTACTAAAGTTGGTGCTACTACCCTAGTGTTTTCACATAACCAAACAGGTAAAGCAGTATGTGCGGGCGTGTCTGCACTTTTAAAAGCAGGCCTCGTAACTGGCGCCATTGAACTTCCAAAAACAGATGCTGGTTTTGTTGTTAAAAAGTCGGTGTTTTCAGGAAAAGCATTTGCCAATGTTTCGATACAAACGGCCATAAAAATTATTTCATTAAGTCCAAATAGTTTTCGTACCACTGGTGGCGCTGCTACAATGGCAAGTATCATTCCATTAGACATTCCTGTTAGTGCAGGACATGTAAAAATTACTGCCGTAAACAAAACGAGCGGTGAAATTTCATTAACCGAGGCTGATATTGTAGTTAGTGGTGGACGTGGCTTAAAAGGCCCCGAAAACTGGGGCATTTTACTTGACCTCGCTAAAGAGCTTGGTGCTGCAACGGCATGTAGCAGACCCGTTGGTGATGCACATTGGCGTCCGCACCACGAGCATGTGGGTCAAACAGGTGTGCAGGTTGCCCCTAATTTATACATTGCCATTGGTATATCAGGCGCCATCCAACACCTAGCTGGCGTTAATAGAAGCAAAACCATTGTGGTAATTAATAAAGACCCAGAAGCACCATTTTTTAAAGCCGCCGACTACGGAATTGTAGGTGACGCCTTTGAAGTATTGCCAAAATTAACCGATGCCATTAAAAAAATGAAAGCATCTGCTTAGTTTTTGCTAGCCTAATGTTCAATTCTATATTTTTTGAATTAATTTCGTGTTGTCTATGCAAAAAATAGAACTCGAAATAGTAGCCCTGTCTCATAGCATTACCCAGTCAAATTCCTATGCAGTTGTGTTAGGTGAAGCTGGAGGTGGTGCAAGACGCCTTCCCATTGTTATTGGCGGATTTGAAGCGCAAGCGATTGCAGTAGCACTAGAAGACATGCACCCTAGCAGACCCCTCACCCATGATTTATTTAAAAATTTCATGACGGCCTTTCATGTAGAGCTACAAGAAATTATTATCAATGACTTACAAGAAGGTATTTTTTATGCCAAATTGGTTTGCTTTACCGACCATGATACCATCGAAATAGACTCTCGAACTTCCGACGCATTAGCTTTAGCTGTTCGCTTTGGATGCCCCATTTATACCTACAACCATATTTTAGACAATGCGGGTGTTCTCATGGATGAAGGTGGTGTAACCAAGCAAAAAATTGAAGCAGTAGGTCAAGAGCAGCCTTTTGAAGATCAAGACGATATTACCAAATTAGACATCTTTGCACTTGAAAAATTATTGCAAGAAGTACTTGACAGCGAAGATTACATTAGGGCCATTGCTATCCGCGACGAAATTAATAAAAGGAAGCGCAAATGATTTGTTTTCCATCCTGTAAAATCAACCTAGGATTACGTATCACACAAAAAAGAGCGGATGGATTCCATGCATTAGAAACCGTTTTTTATCCCATTACATTAACGGATGTACTCGAAATTATTATTGAACCAGAAACCAGTGCGGCGCCTATTTCATTTACAAGTTCTGGCCTTACTATTAACGGCGAACCTTCTAATAACTTATGTTACAAAGCCTACTTCCTATTAAAGAATGATTATCCGAGCATCCCAAAAATTAAAATGCATTTGCATAAAAAAATTCCAATGGGTGCAGGACTTGGAGGCGGATCTTCAGATGGCGCTTTTACACTTGTAGCACTCAATCAACTTTTAAATTTACAATTGTCGGATCAGGCTTTACTAGATTATGCATTACAACTTGGGAGTGATTGTCCTTTTTTTATATTAAACACACCAGCATTTGCAACTGGCAGGGGTGAAATTTTAACACCTACAATTGTAGAACTTGGTGGGTACAATATTGTTATTGTAAATCCGGGCATTGCCATTTCTACTAAACTTGCTTTTTCACTGATTACGCCAAAAATTCCAGACACCAATTTAGCAGCCATCATTCAACAACCCATATCTACATGGAAGGATGAGCTCATCAATGATTTTGAACAACCAATATTTAATTCATTCCCTGAATTAGCGAAAATCAAAGAAACACTCTATCAAAAAGGCGCCGTATATGCATCTATGACTGGCACTGGTAGCACCGTGTATGGCATTTTTCCCACATCCATTATGGCTACATTATCCTTTAATTTTCCTTCACATTATTTTATTACTACTGCATCTTAAACAAATAAACTATCGTTCGTTTGTTTAATCACGATAGGAAGGAATCAACAATGTTGATATCTCATTTTTGATTTCGTATAATTTTAATTATTTTACGAATACGATTGCCTGCCATAGATTATTTTATTCCTGAACTTTAACTTGGGTTAACATGCTTGTTTCTAAAAACAACCAGGGGTTGTATGATCCCGCTTTTGAACATGATGCATGCGGCATTGGTTTTGTTGCTAACATTAAAGGCATTAAGTCACATCAAAATATTTCTGATGCATTAACGGTATTAGAAAATATGGAACACCGTGGCGCTTCCGGCTTCGAAAAAAATACGGGTGATGGCGCAGGCCTGATGATTCAAATTCCGCACGAATTTTTCTTTGATGAATGTATAAAACTTGGCGCTCACTTACCTAATTATGGCAAGTACGCTGTTGGTGTTTTATTTTTTCCAAAAGACAATGCATTAAAACAGGAATGTCGTGAAATATTTGACAGGGCTGCTGAAAAACTAGGACTCGAAATTATCACCTACCGTGAGGTACCCGTAAATACAAAAGATATTGGAAAAACAGCGCTATCCGTAGAACCAAGTATGGAGCATGTATTTATCAAATGCCCAGATGACATTGAATCCCCAGCAATTTTTGAACGTAAGTTATTTGTACTTAAAAACTACGCAACACATACCATTAACAATAGCATTAAAAAAGATGATATTGGTTTTTATGTTGCATCCCTTTCTTACAAAACAATTATTTATAAAGGACAGCTAACTAGTTTACAGGTACGTGATTATTTTACCGATTTAAACGACAAACGGGTAGGATCGGCGTTTGGACTTGTACACTCTAGATTTGCAACCAACACCTTCCCTTCTTGGAAATTAGCACAGCCATTTAGATACATCGCTCACAACGGTGAAATTAATACCCTGCAAGGAAATTTAAACTGGCTGCGGGCGGGCGAAAAAGGTTTTAGCACCCCCAATTTTTCTAAAGAAGAAATGGACATGTTGTTACCTATTGTAACATCCGGACAATCCGACTCGGCATGCCTAGACAACATGATTGAGCTTTTATTTATGAGTGGTAGATCATTGCCACACGTAATGATGATGCTAATACCAGAAGCTTGGGATGGCAACGAAAGTATGGATGCCACTAAAAAAGCATTTTACGAATACCATGCTTGTTTTATGGAACCATGGGATGGCCCTGCTTCTATTTCATTTACCGATGGCAACATGATTGGTGCAACACTGGACAGAAACGGACTTAGGCCTTCAAGATATTGTGTCACAAATGATGACCGTGTAATTATGGCATCCGAAACGGGCGTACTTCCCATCGACCCGTCAACAGTTATAGAAAAAGGCCGACTACAACCTGGAAAAATGTTTGTAGTAGATATGGAACAAGGTCGCATCATTAGTGATGACGAGTTAAAACAAAAAATTTGTAGTCAGCAACCCTATGGCGATTGGCTCAACCAATATAAAATTAAACTTGAAGAACTACCCGAGCCTCGCGTTATGTTTACGCACCTCGAGCCAGATCAGGTATTCAAATACCAAAAGGTTTTTGGATATTCTACCGAAGATTTAAATACCATCATTGCACCAATGGCACTGGATGGTAAAGAACCTATTGGTTCCATGGGTACCGATACACCACTTGCCATTTTAAGTGATCAACCACAACATTTAAGTAGTTATTTTAAACAATTATTTGCGCAGGTAACCAACCCACCAATCGATCCCATTAGAGAACGCATGGTGATGTCACTTGCCTCATTTGCTGGCAGCAATGCCAATATATTATCGGAAGATCCACTAGCCTGTCACTGCGTTGCTTTAAAGCACCCTATTTTAACCAACCATAATTTGGAAAAAATTAGAAGTATTGACACCGGTATATTCCAAGCTAAAACATTACAAACTTATTTTAGAGCAGACAATAAACCTGGCTCCTTAAAAGCAGGACTAGACAGGCTTTGCCGTTACGCCGTAGACGCCGTTGAAGATGGTTTTGAAGTTATTATTTTAACAGACAGAGCGATCGATTCGGATCATGCACCCATTCCTTCATTACTAGCAACAGCTGCCGTTCACCACCACCTAATTAGAAAAGGCTACCGTGGACAAGTAGGTATCATTGTTGAAGCAGGTGATATTTGGGAGGTACATCATTTTGCATGTCTTGTTGCTTTTGGTGCCACAGCCATCAACCCATACCTAGCACTTTCTAGTATTAGAGACATGAAAATTGCAGGAAAACTAGATACTACATTAGAAATTGACAAGCTCAAAAAAAACTACATAAAAGCGGTTAATGATGGACTTCTAAAAGTCTTTTCAAAAATGGGCATCTCTACTTTACAATCTTATCAAGGCGCACAAATTTTTGAAATTATCGGAATCAATAAAAAAGTGGTAGATCATTATTTTACAGGTGCTACGTCCCGTATCGAAGGCATGGGGCTCGACGAAATAGCAAAAGAAATAATGGCCAAACATTATTTTGCATTTCCTAAAAAGCAAATTTCCGTTAACCGCTTAACAGTTGGTGGTGTTTACCAGTGGAAACGTAAAGGTGAATTTCATTTGTTTAACCCGCAAACCATTCATTTATTACAACACGCTACCAAGTCTAAGGATTTTGAGGTATATAAAAAATATGCAAGGCTCATCAACGATCAATCCGAAAAAGCAGCAACACTCAGGAGCCAATTTAAATTTAAAAAAGTAAGGCCTAGTATTTCAATAGATGAAGTAGAACCTGCATTAAATATTTACAAACGTTTTGCAACAGGTGCCATGTCGTTTGGTTCTATATCATGGGAAGCCCATACTACGCTTGCCATTGCCATGAACCGTTTAGGTGGCAAAAGTAATACTGGCGAAGGTGGTGAAGACGAACAGCGTTATACCCCACTCGCAAATGGCGATTCTATGCGCTCATCCATTAAGCAAGTTGCTAGTGCAAGATTTGGCGTAGATAGTTATTATTTAACCGAGGCCGACGAATTACAAATTAAAATGGCACAGGGTGCCAAGCCCGGTGAAGGTGGTCAATTACCAGGCCATAAAGTAGATGACTGGATTGGTAAAACAAGAAATGCAACACCTGGTGTTGGATTAATTTCACCGCCACCCCACCACGATATTTATTCTATCGAAGATTTATCTCAATTGATATTTGATTTAAAAAATGCAAACCGTGCAGCTCGCATCAATGTAAAACTGGTATCAAAAGCAGGTGTTGGAACCATTGCAGCAGGAGTGGCAAAAGCAAAAGCAGATGTGGTACTTATTGCAGGTCATGACGGTGGTACGGGTGCCTCTCCAATTAGTTCTGTTAAACATACAGGACTTCCTTGGGAACTAGGCCTCGCCGAAACACATCAAACACTGGTTAAAAATAAATTACGTGCTAGAATTACGGTACAGGCAGATGGCCAAATGAAAACGGGTAGAGACATTGCCGTTGCAACTCTTTTAGGCGCCGAAGAATGGGGTGTTGCTACTGCAGCACTTATTGTAGAAGGTTGTATTATGATGCGCAAATGTCATGTAAACACATGCCCTGTTGGTGTTGCTACACAGGATCCTGAATTACGCAAACGCTTTACTGGCGATCCTGATCATGTGGTTAACTTTTTTACATTTATTACACAGGAGCTTCGAGAAATTATGGCGGAGCTTGGTTTTAAAACCATTGATGAAATGGTAGGCCAAGTGGATGCACTTGAAATGCGAGATGATATTACACATTGGAAATATAGTAAACTAGATTTATCGAGCATTTTATACAAAGAACCGGCAGATGCTTCTACTGGATTGTACAAACAAGAGGCCCAGGATCATGAACTTTCAAATGTATTGGATTGGAAATTATTAGAAGCAGCAAAAGATGCCATAGCAAATGGTACAAAAGTAAAAGCCGCTTTTCCAATCACCAACATTGATAGAACAACGGGCACTATTTTATCCAATGAAATCACTAAAAAATATAAAGCTGCTGGACTCCCTGATGGAACCATCCATTTTTCATTTACAGGTACTGCTGGCCAAAGCTTTGGTGCCTTTAACACAAAAGGTGTTACCCTAGAAATTGAAGGTGATGCCAATGATTATTTTGGTAAGGGACTTAGTGGCGCGTACCTCATCATATATCCAAGTAAGCAGGCAACATTTGTTGCAGAGCATAATAGTATTATTGGAAATGTTGCACTTTATGGTGCCACATCAGGCACTGCTTTTATTAGAGGTAAAGCTGGCGAACGTTTTGCTGTTAGAAACTCGGGAGCACAAGTGGTGGTAGAAGGCGTAGGCGATCATGGTTGCGAATACATGACAGGTGGAACGGCCATTATTTTGGGAGAAACTGGCCGAAACTTTGCAGCAGGCATGAGCGGTGGTATTGCTTATATCTATGATACGTCTGGCGTTTTTGCAGACAAATGCAATACAGAAATGGTAGATCTAGATCCACTAAATGATACTGATAAAAAATACTTACATCAAATGATTGGACAGCATGCAGCTTTAACAGAAAGTAAAGTGGCAAGTTTTATCATGTCTGATTTTGACAATCAGTTAGTACATTTTGTAAAAGTATTTCCCACAGATTATAAAGCAGTGCTTTTACAAAAAGAAAAAAATAATCAAAAAGCGATTTAAATTTTTTATAGATGGGTAAGCCTACCGGATTTATTGAATTTACACGAGAGTTGCCATCAAAAAGGGCGCCACAAGAAAGAATTAAAGACTACAATGAATTTGTAGAAAAATATTCAGATCAAAAATTAAAAGAGCAATCCGGAAGATGCATGAACTGCGGTGTACCGTTTTGTCATAACGGCTGCCCTCTTGGTAATATTATTCCAGAATTTAACGACGCCGTGTATAATAGCAATTGGGAGGAAGCCTATGAACTATTAAGTGTAACCAATAATTTTCCGGAGTTTACAGGACGCATTTGTCCTGCACCTTGTGAGAGTGCTTGTGTACTTGGCATCAATCAACCTGCTATTGCCATCGAAGAAATTGAAAAGCATATTATTGAAATAGCTTTTGAAAAAGGATTTGTTCAACCCAAAAATCCAAATATTAGAACCGGTAAAAAAATTGCGGTGATTGGTTCAGGGCCAGCGGGCTTAGCAGTTGCAGCTCAATTAAATTATGCTGGTCATAGTATTACAGTTCACGAAAGAGATGATGCGCCGGGTGGATTACTGCGTTACGGTATCCCAGATTTTAAATTAGAAAAATGGGTGATTGACAGACGTGTTAAATTATTAGAACAAGAAGGTATTGTTTTTAAGTGCAATAGTCATGTTGGCATGAATATTAATATTGATGATTTAATACATGATAATAATGCGATAGTTATTGCTGCTGGCTCTACCATTCCTAGAGATTTAAATATTCCAGGAAGGGAATTGGAAGGTGTTTATTTTGCCATGGATTTTTTAAAACAACAAAACAAAAGAGTAAGTAATAAAGAAGTTAAAGACAATCCAATACTTGCAACAGGTCAAGACGTTGTGGTTATTGGCGGTGGTGATACAGGAAGTGATTGTGTAGGCACTTCGAATAGACAAGGCGCTACCTCTGTTACACAATTAGAACTCATGCCAAAACCACCAGATTCCAGAAACAATTTAATGCCATGGCCTTCCTACCCTATGACATTAAAAACAACAAGTTCACATGAAGAGGGTGCCAATAGAGAATGGGCGGTGCTTACCAAACGATTTGTGGGTGAAGCAGGAAAACTTACAGGCATTGAAATTGTAAATATTATTTGGAAAGCCGCAACTATAGATAAGCCAGCTAAATTTGAAGAAGTAGAAGGAACAACCAGAATTTTGCCGTGTCAAAAAGTATTTTTAGCGATGGGCTTTTTGCATCCGCAACATAAAGGCTTTATTGATGAAATTGGTGTAGAGCTAGATGCTAGAGGAAATGTTGGGGCCAATGAAACAGACTATGAGACAAGCGTAAATAAGGTATTTGTAGCCGGCGATGCTCGAAGAGGTCAATCACTTGTGGTATGGGCTATTAGTGAGGGCCGAGAGTGCGCCAGAAAAGTGGATGAGTACTTAATGGGGTACTCTTCTTTAGAATCTAAAGATAAAAGCTATATAAATAATATATAGATTAAATTATTATATATTATTCCTAAAGCCTGATTTTAAATAAATCAGGCTTTTTTTATCAGAAAACACTGATATTTTTTGATTTTACATCAATTATATTCAAAATACTATTCACATTAATAATTATTATATGTTTATATTTTATAGTAATTAATCTATTTTATTACCTAATTTAGACTTTAATTATTTATATTATTAATTTAATTTATTTGTTAATGTATCAGAAAAAACTAAACGTTTACAATGTAGCTCCGTTTGTGGTTCTACTAATTGTGGCTATTTTGGCCATTTTTGCCCCACCAGAATTAAATTTTGAAGACAAAGCAGGAGTCTATAATGGAGCAGATATTGCCTGGATACTAGTAGCTACTGCCCTCGTGTTTTTAATGACACCAGGACTTGCCTTTTTTTACGGCGGTATGGTGCACCGAAAAAATGTCATTTCAACTATGATCAAAAGTGTGGTTGCTACAGGTGTGGTAACCATTATCTGGGTAACTATAGGCTATAGTTTATGTTTTGGGGAATCAATAGGCGGATGGATTGGAAACCCTACAACACATTTATTTATGAAAGGAATTAGCAGTGGTGCTCCATGGAGCCTTGCCCCTACAATACCCCTTGGTTTGTTTGCGCTATTCCAATTGATGTTTGCGATTATCACACCAGGCCTCGTAGTGGGTGCTGTTGCGGAAAGAGTAAAGTTTACTTCTTATATATTATTCATTGTATTATTTAGCCTTTTCGTATATGCGCCTATTGCACATTGGACTTGGCATCCAGAAGGATTTTTATTTAAAATGGGTGCTTTAGACTTTGCAGGTGGGACAGTGGTTCACATTTCTGCCGGTTGTGCTGCACTTGCAGGAGCACTTGTTTTAAAACGACGAAAAGCACACTTAGAACAAAGAGAAATTCCCCCAGCAAATATTCCATATGTATTAATTGGAACCGGACTATTATGGTTTGGATGGTTTGGCTTTAACGCAGGTTCGGCCCTAGGCGCAAACGCACTAGCCGTATCTGCGTTTGCCACCACCAACACTGCAGCAGCGTCAGCAGGTTTATCTTGGATGTTTTTTGATGTCATGAGAGGCAAAAAGCCCTCGGTACTTGGTTTTTGTATCGGTGCAGTTGTAGGACTTGTAGCTATTACGCCAGCAGCCGGATTTGTTGCAGTACCACAAAGTATATTTATTGGTTTTGTAGCTGCCATCATTTCAAATTTGGCCGTGTACTATAAATCTAAATCAAAATTAGACGATACCCTAGACGTATTCCCTTGCCATGGTGTAGGTGGCATGGTAGGCATGTTAATGACCGGCATATTTGCTACCAAAACGGTAAATGGTGCAGGTGCAGAAGGCCTTCTATATGGCAATACCGTTTTTTTTATGACGCAAGTAAAAGCACTATTTATTGTAGTAGCGTATAGTTTTTTGGTTTCACTAATAATCTTTAAACTAATAAGCTTGATGCTTCCATTACGTGTAAGTCAAGAAGAAGAAGAAATTGGATTAGATGCAACACAACACGATGAAAAATATGGCAGAAACCCACATAAAATATAAAAAAACAAGGTACAGTCTTGTATAAATTCTCTGACCAGAATTTAAGACTGTACCTCTTAGTTTACTAAAAACCAACACAATGTTAAAGAAAATTCTAATTGCTAGTGCAATTTGCTGCACTATTGTTCCCTCATTTGCGCAAAATGACAGTACAAAAAAATCAAGTACCACGTTAACCGCTTATCTAGACGTGTATTACCGGGCTTTATTAAAAAATGGCGGTGGAAGCAATAACAACTTCACCAGTTTTACCAATACGCACAATAGTTTTAAACTTGGTATGGCAAGTATTAAAGTAGACCAAACCTTAGGAAAATTTACAGCGAGCCTAGACTTAGGAATAGGTAAAAGAGCCGACGAGTTTTCTTACAACGACAAAGATATTTTAACCAATATAAAGGGTGCTACAATTGCATATGCAGTTACCGATAAACTAAAAATTACGGCCGGTAAATTTTCTACACATATTGGCTATGAATTACTAGATGCAACTAGTAATAGAAATTACAGTATGTCTTATGGATTTTCTTATGGTCCATTTTTTCATACAGGTTTTAAGGCAGATATTGCCTTAGGAGGAAAAACTGCCCTAATGGTAGGACTTGTAGATCCAACTGATTATACAAGTTTTAACAGTAAGCCAAAATATATAATTGCACAAATTAGTTCTGCTAGTAAGAATGATAAATTAAAAGGCTACCTTAATTATTTAAAAGGTGATATAACCACGCAATATAATTTAGTAGTAGTTGCCTCCTTAACAAATAAAGTGAGTACTGCATTTGATGCTAGTATAAACCAACAAAAGTTTGGTACAAGAGGCAGCAGTTGGTCTTCCAAAGCATTTTACATCAACTACGATATCTCTGAAAAATTAGGGCTTACATTAAGAGAAGATTTTTTTAGTGATAGAACAATCAGTCCTATTGGATTGGGTAGCATAAATGCAACCACTTTATCTGGCAAAATAAAAATTAATAAAATAACAATGATTCCTGAAGTAAGAATAGACAGAGGCATAACGCCACTATTTAATACTAAAACAGGGACCGCCACTAACGCATCAACCTTTCTAGTGGCTGCCATTTACGCGTTTTAATAGTTCAGTAATAGTAAGCAATCGAAAAAAGTGGCGGTTCCATCTAATTGGCCGCCATTTTTAATTATATATAATAGAATAATGCTTATGTTAGCAGCTATGAAAATGGCTGTTAAAACAATCAGGTACATCTATAGCATATACGCCCTAATCACCTTTATTGGTGTCATGCTTGTTCTGATGCCCTTTGTGTTTTTGTCGCTCTCATTTGGAAGGGTAAAAGGCGGAAATTATATTTATCAGTTATGTAAAATATGGGGATCGGTTTGGTATGTTTTTTTAGGCGTTAGGCACCAAGAAATTCATGAAATTGAACATGAAAAAAGCCGGCAATATATTTTTATTGCCAACCACAATTCTTATATGGACATCCCTCCTATTGTTTTAATTGCACATAGTCCACTTCGCATATTAGGGAAATATGAATCATCAAAAATTCCATTATTTGGATGGATGTATAAACAGGCTGTCATACTTGTTGACAGGAGTAATGCCGAGAGAAGATCCCAAAGTGTACGGGAATTAAAACAAGCCATTGATGACGGCTTATCCATATTTTTATTTCCAGAAGGCACATTTAACGAATCGGAACAACCCCTTAAATCTTTTTTTGATGGCGCTTTTAGAATTGCCATTGAAACACAAACCCCCATCAAGCCACTCTTATTTATTGATACGATGGAGCGCATGCATTTTAGTACGGTATTTTCAATTACCCCTGGCAAAAGCAGGGTGGTATATTTAGCGGATATCCCAGTTGATGGTTTAACCATGGAGGACCTTCCGGCTTTAAAAGCAAAAGCCTATCAATTAATGGAAGAAGGCCTTAAAAGATACCGCAAATACCCAACCGTTTTAAGTGTATTTTAGCAAAAAATAGGGCCCTTGTTTGCAGAAATTATTATACCACTTGCTTTACCTAAAAACTACACATGGGCCATCCCTGCTAGGTTTCAAGCACTCGTAAGCCCAGGTATTAGAGTTGAAGTATTACTAGGGCGCAACAAAAAATATGCAGGTATCATTAAAAAAATTACGCTCGAAAAGCCTGCTGCTTTTGACCCCAAAGAAATTTTACAAGTAATTGATGAAACGCCCATCTTACACCCAACACAATTAGAATTTTGGGAGTGGATTGCTTCCTATTATATGTGTACAGAGGGTGAAGTGATGCAAGCTGCCGTTCCAGCCAATTTAAAATTAACCAGTGAAAGTATTTTAATTTGGAATGAAGACCGTACACTCGATTTTTCTGATTTAAGCGATAACGAATATGTGGTAGCTGAAGCACTCCACATTAAAAAAGAACTCAGGCTTTCGGAGGTTCAACAACTCATAGACGCAACACATGTATATCCACTCATAAAAAAACTCATTGAAAAAGAAGTTTGCTTTATTTGGGAAGCATTAAAAGATAAATACAAAGTAAAAAGAGAAACCTTTATTCGCTTATCAGATGCGTATAAAAGTGAAGCTGCACTTGAAACACTTTTAAATAATTGGACAAAGGCGCCCAAGCAAATGGAATTACTACTGGCATTTATGCATTTACAAAAGACTGCACCAGAAGTGATTCAATCGGAGCTCTTAAAGAAATCGGGAGCGAGTGCCGCACAATTAAAAGGCCTCATTGAAAAAGGGATATTAATAGCCGATAAAAGAGCAGTAGACCGTTTTAATTATGGAATGGACAATACCGAATTAGAAAACACCTACACCCTATCTGAAGCACAAACAAATGCATACAACAACCTCGTTACTTTATTTGATACCAAACCCGTTTGCTTACTACATGGCGTAACCGCTAGTGGTAAAACGCAGATTTATATTAAACTCATTGAATCCTTTATAGCAAAGGGACAGCAGGCATTATACATGCTCCCAGAAATTGCTTTAACGGCTCAAATGATACGCCGTTTACAATTTTACTTTGGTGATAAAATAGCTATTTATCATTCTAAATTTAATGCCAACGAAAGAGTAGAAATTTGGAACAAAGTAAACTCGGGGCAAATAAAAATTGTATTGGGTGCAAGATCTGCATTACTCTTACCATTTAAAAATTTAGGACTCATTATTGCAGATGAAGAGCATGACCCTTCCTATAAACAACAAGACCCTGCGCCACGTTACCATGCAAGAGATGCTGCCATATATTATGCAACACTATTTAATGCCAAAGTATTACTTGGTAGCGCCACTCCATCTATAGAAAGTTATTACAACGCACTACAACATAAATTTGGACTCGTTACATTACTAGAACGCTTTGGAGCAGCTACACTTCCTAACATCGATATTATCAATGTTCAAAAATTACCTAAAAAAGGAAAAGTAGCACTCACCGAACCACTCATAGAAGCCATTAAAGAAACACTGGCAAAAAATAAACAAGTCATTTTATTTCAGAATAGAAGAGGCTATGCACCCTATACGATTTGTGATACCTGCGGATGGATTCCACAATGCAAACAATGCGACGTAACCCTTACCTATCATAAAGCAAAAAACACATTAACCTGTCATTACTGCGGTAGTAATTATCCAGTCGTGAACCAATGTGCCGCCTGTGGTAGCAATCAGTTCACCCAAAAGAATTTTGGCACAGAGCAAATACAAGAACTCTTATCGGAACTTTTACCTGATGCGCGAGTTGCCCGAATGGATCATGATAGTGTAAAAGGAAAAAATGAGCACGACGCCCTCATTAAATTATTTGAACAACGCGCCATTGATATTTTAGTAGGTACGCAAATGGTGGTAAAAGGGCTAGACTTTGAACACGTAAACCTAGTAGGCATTATTGACGCCGATGGTATTTTAAGTTTCACAGATTTTAGGGTCAATGAAAAAGCCTATCAACTTATGGAACAAGTAAGTGGCAGAGCAGGTCGTAAAGATGATCAAGGGAAGGTGCTCATTCAAGTAAGCCAGGCAAACCACCCAGTACTTCAATTTGTACAGCAGCACAATTACCCAGCCCTATTTAATTTTGAAATTGACAACCGACAAGAATTTAACTATCCTCCTTTTTCTAGAATTATACTAATTACCTGTAAGCATGTAGATAAAAACGTAGCACAAGAGGCTGCAAATATATTAATGCGCGGCTTAAGCAGTAGTTATGGAAAATATATTACAGGGCCAGCACAACCCGTTGTAGACCGCATTAGAAACCAATATTTATGGGAACTACTTTGCAAGATTCCAAAACAACAAGTAAGTATTGGAACTTTTAAAACGAGGTTGCAGCAACAAATTTTGATTTTGCAAACCAATAAAAGATATAGATCGGTGAGCATTATTATCAATGTAGACCCGCTTTAGATGTATAGCTGCGCTTGATGTTGAACCGCGCTTAATGTTGAACCGCGCTTAATGTTGAACCGCGTTTGATGTTGAACCGCGTTTGATGTTGAACCGCGTTTGATGTTGAACCGATCAATATTTTACAACTGAACTAAAAAAAATTGACAAAAAAAAGAGCTGCCGTAAGGCAGCTCTTTTTAAATCTTATGAATTACGTATTAGTAATTTAATTTTAATTCTACTCTTCTGTTTGCGTTACGACCTTTTGCAGTTTTGTTATCAGCAATTGGTTGCTTTGAACCGAATCCAACTACCATAATTTTAGCAGCATCAACTTTACCTTTTTTAGTTAGGTAAGTTTGAACAGATAGAGCACGATTTTCAGATAATGGATCATTGATTTCATCTGTACCAGTGTTATCGCAATGTCCTTCTACGGTTAATTTTAAATTAGCATCTTCATTTAAAGCCTTAGCAACTTTATTTAATCCTTTGAAAGAACTAGACATTAATTTAGAACTACCTGTAGCAAACAAAATATTTTTAGCACCTTCAGTTACGGCTTTGACAACATCTTGCTTAAATGCTGGACAACCATTATTTTCTTTTACACCTGCAAGTGTTGGACACTTATCTTCTTCATCATTAATACCATCGTTGTCGGTGTCTGGAACAGGACAACCTTGGTAACGAGCAACACCAGCAACAGTTGGACACTTGTCTTCTTCGTCATTAACACCATCTTTATCAGTGTCAGGAATTGGACAACCTTGGTATTTAGCAGTTCCTTTAACAGTAGGACATTTATCGTTTTCATCATTTACACCATCACCATCTGTATCAGGAACAGGACAACCATCATACTTAGCTACACCGGCAACAGTTGGACATTTGTCTTTACTGTCAACAATGCCATCATTGTCGCTATCTTTTTCTGGAGCAGGCGGTGGTGGTGGTGTAACTTTTACTGGCTCTGGTTTATCCTTTAGAGGAGAAACGATACCAATATTGTATGTCAAATGATTTGTTGCTAAACTTGACATTGCAGTTCTATGCACGAAATTTGTTGTTAAGAAATTATCATTTCCTAACTTAACTTGTAGACCAACTCCAATTGGAGCATATGTAGCAAAATAAGTTCCACCGTACATAGATGCACCAGCACCAATTGTAAAGTAAGGAACTACAAAATAATTGTCTTTTAACATTTTAACGTTAATAGCAACATCAGTTTCTAGTAAAAGTCTTTTAGCAGATGGAACTGCTACACCTGATCTAGCTCTAAAAGGATATCTTACAGAAGCTGCACCAATGCTAACTTGCAAATCAACATATTCATTAAGACCTTCGATATACTGAAAAGACATACCTGGATCTAAATCTTTGATTTTTGTCCATTGGTTGTTGGTGATTACAGATGACGCTGAACCAGCACCAATTAAACCTGCAGTTGTTACATCTTGCAATTGAAAATGGAATCCAATTGAGGGTCTTTTTTTATAACTGATTGGGGTAGTTTGCGCAGTAGCAGAAACAGCCATTCCAATCACGATTAAAGAAAAGAGTAATTTCTTCATAAACAGTTTTTTATTAATTATTGCAAAAATACAAGCTGAAACTGATTTTGAGAAAAAATTAATCAAAAACTAGGGTATTAATTTATCCCAATCGGTGTAAAAACTACTTATTAGCCATTTTTTCTACTTTTTGCACCAAAACCTTACCTATTCCCTGCTCAATTATGCCAATTTCTTTTGCCGCAAGCCTAGATAAATCAACAATTCTACCTTTTTTGGACATAGATACCGCCATTCGGTCATTAATCTTGACTATAACAAACTGATTATTCTTTGGATTTGTAACACGTACGTAAATACCCAAAGGGAAATTGTTACTAGCAGCTGTATATTTTTGTTGACTAAATATCGCACCTGATGCCGTTTTTCTTCCTTCAAATTTTGAGCTATAATAGCTAGCTATCCCAACAATTTCAGCACCTACCAATTTATACTCCTCCTCCTTAAATGTAAGAATAGTCGTATCAATGACTGCATCAATTTGTTTAGCCTGCACTTGAATAACAGACAAACAAAATAATACTATTAATATGTATTTGGAAGTAATGGTCACAAATTGAAATATAATTTAAATGTAATTTAATGATTGTAGAAGAACAAAAAAATATTTAAAGGAAAATTTGAATCGACTAAAAATTTAGGTAACCATGCTTAAATAATTGAATAACAATAATTTAAATAATTTCAATTGAAATTACGGAATCCAAGTCGATAGGACCATGAATGTGGGGAAATACCTCGTTTATAGATCCAGCAAGTTCAAAAATAAGGGGGCTTGTCACCTTTGATTTTTCAATAGTAAGTTTAACCAAATTAGACTGCCCCTTGAAGTAACGCTCCAAAACACCTGGGACTTGCTCTTTGGTACTACAATGAATAAATCCTTCAATAGCTAGACTTTCAGCTACATAAGCTCCCTCTATTTGAGCTTGTTCCCAACCAGCAGCAGTAGTAATATGATAAATGTAACTAGACTCCATATTGACGCTTTAATCCTTGATTATCAAGGGTATTTGTTGTGCTCTTAGCATTAAATCTACTAAAACTATAGCAGTAACAGCTTCTAAAACCACAGGTACACGAAGTGCAATACACAAATCATGCCTTCCTTTAACGGAAAAAGGTTCCACTATATTGCTTTCCCAGTTCCAGCTTTCTTGGGTTTTAGGTGTTGAGGCGGTTGGCTTTATGGCGATTTTAAAATAAAGATCATTTCCGTTGGTAATTCCGCCAACAATTCCGCCAGCATGATTGGTACTCGTTTTACCGCTCGCATCTAAAATTGCATCGTTATGGTTTACGCCAAACATTTTTGCAGCAGCAAACCCTGTTCCAAACTCAATGCCTCTAACGGCAGGAATAGAAAAAACAGCATGGGATAACATAGATTCTACCGAATCAAAAAAATGCTCCCCTAAACCAATGGGCAAATTAGAGGCGGTACAATCAACAATACCACCAATACTATCTTTAGCATCAATGGCTAACTGCAACCCTTTATCGAGGTCAGTTTCACCCCCTATTTCTAAAATTTTAGAATGAACACGGATGCCTCCAGTTATAGCCAATAATTTCTTTGCAATGACACCTGCAGCAACTAAGCATACTGTCAACCTGCCGCTAAAATGACCTCCTCCTCTATAATCTTCAAAACCACCATATTTTGCATGCGCTGTAAAATCGGCGTGGCCAGGACGTGGCACTTCACGGTGCTTATCGTAATCTTCAGATCTAGTATTATTGTTTTCAAATAAAATAGTAATGGGCGCCCCTGTTGTAAATCCTTTAAAAATGCCTGATTTAAAAATGGGTAAATCATCTTCCTTTCTGGGCGTAGTACCTTTTTGAACACCTCCTTTTCTTCTTTCGGTATCTTCTATAAAGTCTGATGCTTGAATTGGTAATCCAGCAGGACATCCATCAATAGTAATACCCACACATGCACCATGTGATTCGCCAAAAATATGTACTCGAAATAAATGTCCAAAGGTATTCATGGGTATAAAATTTATAGAAGCCGTTTACTTGTAATCGACCTCGGCAGAAAGATACGAAAGGTCTTTGAAAAAATGAGGGTACGATTTATTGATCGCATCTGCATCCTCTATTTCTACAACACCATTTGCTTTTAACGCAGCTACAGCACATGCCATGGCAATGCGGTGATCATGTCTCGAATGAACAACACCACCTGTTACCCCTTTACCCCCATCTATAATCATTAAATCATCTTGTAGGGTAATTGAAACGCCAAGTTTTCCAAACTCTTCTTGAAGTGTTAACGCTCTATCACTTTCTTTATGGGAAAGCCTACTCACACCTTCGATCACCGTTTTTCCGATACAAAAAGAGGCAAGTGCAACCAGTGGCGGAAATAAATCGGGACAATCGGTGGCATTAAAATGAAATGCTTTTAGTGGTAGCGGCGCAATTTCAATTTTTGTAGGTTGTATAGAAATTTGACAACCAGCATCGATTAATGCCTGCAATACGGCTTTATCGGCCTGCGTAGAAAAAGGATCCAATCCCTCTACAACAATGCCTCCAGCAATCGCACCAGCAACAAGTAAAAAAGATGCACCGCTCCAATCACCTTCTACTTGGTAGGTAACTGTCGTATTATCTAGGGCATTATTTGATGCAGAAAAAACAAATTGTTCATGATTGATGCAAGTTACATCCCAACCAAAATGATTCATTACAGCTAATGTAAGATCTATATAAGGCTTGCTTTTTAAATGGGTTACAGTAATGGTACAATCAGATGCACCAGCACCTCCATAAGCCATTAATAGTCCTGTTAAAAATTGAGAACTAAGAGAACCATCGACGGTAATATTTTGCGGCTTGATAGGCCCCTGAATTTGCAGCGGCAATTTACCCCCATCAGAAACAATAGACACACCTAATTGTGGTAAAATTTCATCAAAAAAGTGCATAGGTCTAGTGGTTAAACTACCCATTCCAGTAATTGTAATTGGACTACTACTTAATGCAGCTATAGGCGTAAACATACGAATACCAAGTCCACTCTCTCCACAATTGATCGTACTACTTTGGGGCTTCACGCCGCCAGAAATAATATGCAAATTTCCGTTATCAAGTTTGGTAACAAGAGCACCAAGTTTTTGAACCAGATCTATGGCAGCCACATCATCACCACTAACGCCCGGATTTTTAATAACCGTTTCCCCTTTTCTGATTAACGCAGCCGCACATGCACGCTGCATACTGCTTTTACTAGCAGGCGCTGTAATCGTTCCGGAAATCGAAGAAGGCGTTACGCGCGCATGAATCATGATTGAGTCCCTTTTAATATTTTTTCAAGTGTCGCAAATGGAATGGTATGAATAACACCTTTGCCTAATTTTTCTAACAGAATATAATGCACTGCATCCTTAGTTTTTTTCTTATCCTTTTGTAAAATAGAAACCGCTTTTGAAACATTAAATGAAGCGTAGGTTGGTAAACCATACTTTTCCAAAAGTGCCACCAACAGATCTCTGCTTTTAAATATCAATAATTGTTCGGCAATAACGGCTGCATAGGTCATGCCAATACTAATAGCTTGACCATGGCTTAATTCGTAGGTATTTTCGAGTGCATGACCCAGTGTGTGACCAAAATTTAAAAGCTTACGATCGGCCTTTTCAAATTCGTCGGCAATGACTACTTTGGTTTTTATCATTACATTTCGCGCTACAAGTTTTGCAGTTAAAGACAAGTCTTTTTTATAAGTAGCAAGCGTATGCGACTCTAATTGTTTTATAAGTGCAGCATCTTTAATGGCAGCATGCTTGATAATTTCTGCAAAACCATTTTTCCATTCTGTTAATGGTAATGATTTTAAAAAACTAGTATCAAACAATAAAAAATCAGGTTGTCTAATAATACCCACCATGTTTTTGTAAACACCAACGTCTATTCCATTTTTTCCGCCAATAGAAGCGTCTACCATAGCAAGTAGAGACGTAGGCACAAAACCTACTGCAATACCACGCATGTATATACTAGCTACATAACCTGTAATATCTGTAATGACACCGCCGCCAACACCTATTAAAGTAGTTTGACGATCGGCACCTAATTCAATGAGTTGATCGATTACCACATCCACGGTTTGCTGTACTTTATACTGCTCACCTGGTTTTAACACGATGGTAGACCAACCTTTAAACTTTTTTTTATGGGCTTGAAAAACATTTTCATCTGTAATGATTACAGCCGAGGTAACAGGTACTAACTTTTTTAATGCATCAAAAGAAGCATCAAAATAATAATGAACCGGCTTACCCGAAAAATGAAAAGTTCTTTTTTTCATCGGAAACAAATTATGCAAGAACGCCTAAATTAGGAATTCATGATTTTATTTTGATGGTTGATACTCTCCATATGCACCGCATCAAAATATTTGGTAATAAATTCTTGACTTAATCCAAGCTTCTCACCTCTTTCGTAGGCGCGCGCTAAAATCGCATTCCATCTATTGGTTTGTAAAATGGTAATATTATTATCCTTTTTGTACTCACCAATTTTATCGGCAACTTTCATTCGCTGACCAATGAGTTGCAACAATTCATCATCGAGCTGATTAATTTGCTGACGCATTTTTTCCATCACTGCGTGAAGTTCTTCAGAATCAATTTCTTCAGTTCTCCAAACAATAGAGCTAATCATTTCACCTAAACGTTCTGGCGTTACTTGTTGTTTAGCATCACTCCAGGCATTATCTGGATCGATATGGCTTTCAATAATTAGGCCGTCAAAATCAAGGTCAATGGCTTTTTGTGCAACGTCCAATAAAATATCTCTTCTACCACAAATATGCGAAGGATCGTTAATCATTAACATGCCTGGGTTACGGCGTTTCATTTCGATGGCCAAATGCCACATGGGTGCGTTTCTATATTCGGTATTACCATAAGAACTAAATCCTCTATGGATAAGACCAATATTTTTAATGCCCGCATTTGCTACGCGCTCCACAGCACCAATCCATAATTCTAAATCGGGGTTGATGGGGTTTTTAATCAACACGGGAACATCAGCACCTTTAAGTGCATCTGCAACATCTTGCACACTAAATGGATTAACGGTGGTTCTTGCACCAATCCATAATACATCTACCCCAAAATGAAGCGCATCTTCTACTTGTTTAGCAGTAGCAACCTCAATAGCAACAGGTAAGCCTGACTCTTTTCTAGCTTGTTGTAACCAAGGTAAGCCTTTGGTACCAATACCTTCAAAACTACCAGGGCGTGTACGCGGCTTCCAAATGCCAGCACGTAAAATATCTACTTTACCAGTAGCCGCTAGTCTGGTTGCGGTTTGAACAACTTGATCTTCTGTTTCTGCGCTGCAGGGTCCAGAAATAATTAAGGGTCTTTTTTGTAGAAGTGCTTCCACTCCTTTTTTTGTTTCGATTGCTTGCTCCATAAAAAAATATACAATATAAAATTATTCTCCGCGTCTTGGCTTGCGCTCACCACCACTATCAGCATCATTCATACGAATGCGTCTTCCATTGTAGTTTTTACCATCAAGTGCATTTACCATTTGCTTAGCGGCACCTTTTTCAATTTCAATCCAAGAGTTCATGTCTTTCATATCAATTCTACCAAGTGCGTCTTTTTTAAGATCACTCATATCTAGAATATATTGTAAAAAACTAGCTTTATAAAAGCCGTCTTTCGTACCAAGGTTTACAAATAGTCGGCTGTAGCCACTACCGCCACCTCTTGCAAACTCTTTTCTATTATCGCCTCTTCCACCATCGCGGTCTCTTCCACCATCACGCTCTCTTCCGCCATCACGATCTCTGCGTCTTGCCTGATCTGGTGCATCGCTTTGTTCACGTCTGCCCTTATCTCTATGGTTTAGATCTTCTGCGTTTTCGTAATATTTTAAGAACCTATCAAACTCCATAGCAGCTACACGCTTTAATACATCTTCTTTGCTTACATCAGCAAATTTTTCTGCAAGCATGGGTACGTAGGTTTCATAATCACCGTGGCTAATATCTGCAGACAATAATTTTTCCATAAAAGAGAAAAATTGTTTACGACAAACATCTTTACCGCTTGGGATATCAAGTTTAGAAAACTTAGAATTATTGATACGTTCAATTTGCTTGAACTTATACATCTCTTTTGAGTGCACAATAGAAATACAAATACCTTGAAGACCCGCACGGCCTGTTCTACCACTACGGTGCGTGTATATTTCTACATCATCCGGTAACTCGTAGTTGATAACGTGTGTAATTCCTTGCACGTCAATTCCTCTAGCAGCTACGTCTGTAGCAATAAGGAGCTGTAAAGTTTTATCCCTAAACTGTCCCATTACTTTATCACGCTGGCCTTGTGTAAGATCACCATGTAATGCATCGATATCATAACCTTCGCGGGTTAAACGCTCAGAAATATCTTGCGCATCAATTTTAGTTCTGGTAAAAATGATACCATAAATACCCGGGTTAAAATCAATAATTCTTTTAAGGGTTTGATAACGGTGTTGCGCAGAAGTTACATAATATTGGTGGTCAATACTTTTATTAGAGGTATTCACTTTACCAACGGTTACTTCGACAGGATCTTTCATGTAACGCTTGCTCACCTTTCTAATTTCTGGTGGCATGGTAGCACTAAACAACCATGTACTTTCGCGCTGAGGTGTATTTTTTAAGATGAATTCGATATCATCCTGAAAGCCCATGTTAAGCATTTCATCTGCCTCATCTAAAACAACATATTGTATTTGTTCTAGGTTGATTGCTTTACGCTCAATCAAATCAATTAATCGACCTGGGGTTGCTACAATAATTTGTACCCCTCTTTTTAAGTCTCTTATTTGTAAGCCAATAGAGGTACCGCCATAAACGGCTACTACAGAAATACCTGTCATGTATTTCTTAAATATCTCTATTTCCTTTACAATTTGCATGCAAAGTTCTCTGGTAGGACAAACAACGAGTGCTTGTGGATATTTTGCCTTTTCATCTATAATATGTAATAGAGGTAGTCCAAAAGCGGCTGTTTTTCCTGTTCCTGTTTGTGCCAAGCCAATAAAATCCTTGGTACCACTTAATAGTACCGGGATTGCTTGTTCTTGGATTGCTGTGGGGTTCACGTACCCTAGTTCTGTAGTTGACTGAATCAATCTAGCATCAATTCCCAACTCTTCAAATGTCGTCATGTAGTAAAAATTTGCGGCAAAGGTACTTATAAGGTAGTGCTTTGCCTATTTTAAAATCCGTTTAATACCATTGGCTTTCTCAATTAATTCAAGCAAATAATCGGGATCTTCCTTTTCTAAGCTTGCCTTAAATTTTCGTAATTGAGAGATATGCTCATTAAGAACGTCTAAAACGTTCTCTTTATTCTGCATGAGAATAGGAACCCACATACTTGGATTACTCTTAGCTAGGCGAACCGTACTCTCAAAACCACCACTTGCCAGTTCAAAAATGGCATCTTCTTCCCTTTCCTTCTCCAAAACCGTATTAGCTAGGGCAAAAGAAGTTATATGTGAAATATGACTAATATATGCAACGTGTACATCGTGGGCAGCCGCCTCCATGTACAATAAATGCATACCTAGGGTCTGATACACCTGCTCCACCAGGTTTGCCGCATCTGGGTCGCTATCTTCTTTAGAACAAATAACCGTAGCCTTTTCGGCAAACGCATTTTTAACAGCTGCTTCCGGCCCACTGTACTCGGTACCCCACATGGGGTGGGTTGCTACAAACCTGCCACGCTTTGGGTGCGCACTGGCAATTTTGCAGATATTTTTTTTGGTAGACCCTACATCCATCACCACTTGCTTGTCTACCAAATCTAAAATTTGAGGCAATAAATTTTCTGCGGCATTAATGGGCGTACCAATAATAATTAAATCAGATGCAGTAACAGCTTCTTGTAAAGATGTTGCCTCATCAATGATGCCAAGCGCAAGCGCCTTCGTCAAATGCTGCTCACTCACATCCACACCAATCACTCTTGTTGCCAGGCCCTTCTCTTTTAAAGTAAGCGCCATGGAACCACCAATTAAACCCGTACCAATTATCGTTACAATCATTTGTTTATTATTTATTTCAGATCCCTGCATTTTTAACCCTTTCAATGGCTAGTTCAAAACGCGCTACTGGTGCGCATAAACTAATTCTAATAAATGCATTACCCCCCGTTCCAAAAATGCCACCCGGGGTAATAAAAACATTAGCATCGTAAAGCACTTTATCACTTAATGCAAACCCATCGGCATAGGTTGCAGGAATACTAGCCCACACAAACATACCTACCTGCGTTTTTGAATACGTACACTGTAATAAATCCAATAGCTCAAACACTTTTTCTCTTCGTGTTTTGTAAATAACATTAATACTATCGTACCAATCTTTATCTAAGCTGAGCGCCTTCGCAGCAGCGAGTTGAATTGGTAAATACATCCCACTATCCATATTGGATTTAAAACGTAATACTTCTTCAATTCTATCTTTTTTACCCACTAACATACCCACACGCCAGCCAGCCATATTAGAACTCTTACTCAAAGAATTTAATTCTACCACTACATCTTTAGCACCCTTAATGGACAATAAACTTTGTGGCTTTTCATTTAAAATAAAACTATATGGATTGTCATGACAAATTAATATTTGGTGCTTGGTAGCAAAAGCAATGAGTGATTCAAAAAAACGAACTGATGGAAGTTGACCCGTTGGCATATGCGGATAATTCACCCACATTAATTTTACTTTAGACAAATCTGTTTTTGCTAGTGCTTCTAAATCAGGCTCCCAATTTCCAGCTAATGTTAAATCGTAATAAACAGGCTCACCTCCTGCTAGTTTTACAGCACTGCTATAGGTTGGATAACCAGGATTAGGAATCAGCGCCTGATCACCATAGTTTAAATAGGTCATACAAATATGCATGATGCCCTCTTTGCTACCAATAAGTGGAAGCACTTCAGTATCCGGATCCAAAATAACGTCATACCATTTTTTATAAAATTCACGAATAGCATTTCGCAGTATTGGGGAACCCTTATAGGACTGATAAGCATGCACATTATCTGCAGCAGACGTTTCTTGCAGCACTTTAATAACATCCGGGTGAGGTGCTAAATCAGGACTTCCAATACCCAAATTAATAATTTGCTTGCCCTCCTTGTTTAACTGATCTATTTCACGAAGCTTTTGTGAAAAATAATATTCACCAATCCCTTCTAATCTATTTGACGTTTGCATATCCATAAGAATACAATTTAATATTACCCCTTTTTCATTTTTCCTTTTTGATAGATCCCAAATATTTTGACACTATTGGTTAATCCAGTTATTGCAGCAAGTACTTGATCGAGTTTTTTACGCTTGTCAAATTCCATGTCAGCAAAAAAACCATATTTAAAATTACTTCCAGGAATAGGCATGCTTTGTAACTTAGTTAAGTTAACATCATGCTTTGCAATTTGCGTAAGTACTTTAGCCAAAACACCTTTCGTATGGTTGGTTTGAAAATAAATAGACGCTTTATTTGCAAGCGGATCTTCTACCACATCAGTAGCCCTTTCCAACACCAAAAAACGCGTATAATTATTTTTTTGCGTTTGAATATCCGGACCAATAATATCTAAGTTAAAAAGCTCGGCTGCTAATTTACTAGCTACTGCTGCCACATGTTTAGACCGTTGTTGCTGTATATGTTTTGCACTAAGTGCCGTATCTTCAGACTCTACCAGTTTCCAATTATTTTTTTCGAGGTAATCTAAACATTGCAAAAGTGCCATGGGATGACTATGCACCTCTTTAATATCAGCTAATTGCACCCCTTTATGAACGAGTAAATTTTGACTAATAGATAAATACACTTCACCTGTAACTTTTAATGTAGAACCGAGTAATAAATTATAATTGGGCAAAATACTACCAGCAATAGAATTCTCGATGGCCATCATAGCACCCGCCGATTCTTTTTTATGCTCAGCTACTTTTACGAGTTCTCTAAAATTAGCGCAGGGCAACACTTTTACTTCTTTACCAAATATGGTACGCGCTGCAACCTGATGGAAACTTCCCTCATATCCCTGAATAGCAATACCCAGTTCATTTACAAGCTGTCTTGATATTTTATTTTTTGTTGGCATATAGTAAAAAAAAATCCCGGCCAGTTGGCCGGGATTGTATGTAAAAAAATTTTGTTACGCTAATACATATAATACCCGGCTCCTTTTGGTAAAGAAGTAATAATAATAGAAACTAAACCAGGTATTTGACAATATTTGTTTCATCGAATTTCAAATATAGGTAAATAAAACACGTAAAAAAACAAGTTGCGCTAATTTATTAAGCTAACAAACTTTAGTTATTTAGGGCCTAGGGCTCACCTTTCAACAAAAACCAATAGTAGTATTTCTAAAAAATAAGCCCTCTTGTAGAAACAAGAAGGCTATTTACGATTGCTTGCCATATGAAAATCTTGTAGATTGTTGAAACCGGCAAGCTAGCTTTTGACCTTGGAGGTCATAAACAATCTAGCGAATGTTTTTAGTTAACTAGCTTAGAGGTTAGAGGTATCACCACCAGCATTTGATGTATCACCACCAGTTGTTTCAGTTTCAACAGGTGCAGGTGCTGTAGTGTCACCAGTTGCTTCTTTGTTTTCACCTGAGTTACATGCTACGAAAGCTACTACAGCTAAGATTGCGAATACTTTTTTCATTTTTTTTGGGTTTTTGTTTGAATGAATGTGCTTATTAATACCCAAAGGGATAAAAAGGTAACCCACGACCTTATTTTTTTTTGAAAAAAAAGATTTCGGGCTATATTGGGTTACTTTTATGCCCTAACGCGTATTAAAAGCAGTATTTAGTGAAATCTACGAGTAACGAACAAGTATTATTAAAGGGGCTGGCAGCCAATGATTCTTTTATTATTGAACAACTCTATAAAGAGAACTTCAGTACCATACAGGCGTTCATTTTGGCAAATAATGGCTCTTATGACGATGCAAAAGACGTTTTTCAGGAAGCAATGATCACCCTCTATGAAAAAGCACAATCGGGCTCATTTGTTTTAACCTGTCAAATTAAAACATACGTATACTCGGTATGTCGTAGACTATGGCTCAAAAAACTGCAACAACTTGGTCGCTTTTCGCACCCAGTTGACAATTTGGAAGAAACCATATCTGTGGATGATGACCTCGAAGAACACGCTAAACACGACGCCGCCTTTGCTATTATGGATCGAGCACTCAAAAGCTTAGGCGAACCTTGTAAAAGTCTATTAGAAGGTTACTACCTTCAAAAAATGGACATGCAAGCTTTGGCATCGGAATTTGGTTATACCAACGCCGACAATGCCAAAAACCAGAAGTATAAATGTCTAATGCGCCTTAAAAAATTGTTTTTTGCGCAATACAATATTGGAGAGTAAGTAACACAGAATACCAAAAAATGGAAGATTTAATATTATTAGAAACCATCGAAAAGTACCTGAGCAACCAAATGGATGCACAGGAAAAAATTGCTTTTGAGTTGGTGCGTAAAAATACACCCGATATTGACCAAATGGTGGTAGAGCACGCCATGCTACTACAGCAAATGGATCAGTATAGTATGGTTAAATCTATCAAACTAACACTTGCTCAAACATACCAAAATTTATTAGAGCATGGCGAGATTTCAAATACAATTGAGGTTTCAGGAGGTGGAAAAGTGATTCAATTATTTAACAAGTATAAAAGAGTGGCATCTATTGCTGCCTCTGTAGGTGGCGTAATTGCTTTATTTATCAGTGGACTTGCTCTATATCTTTCTCCAGCTAGCCACAACAGTCAAATCCAACAGCTAAGCAATGATATCGCTGCCATTAAAAAGAGTCAGCAATACCAAGGCAAACTTATTAACGAGGTAAAAAGTAAATTACCAGCTGGCGTAAAATTTATTAGTGGTGGTTCTGGATTTTTAATTGACGGCAAGGGTTTTATTGTTACCAATGCGCACGTTATTAAAGGAACAGGTGCTATCGTTGTTGATAATACAGGCAAAGAATATGTTGCCGAAATAGCCTTACTAGATAAAGTAAAAGATTTAGCTATTTTAAAAATCAACGACCCAGATTTTACGTCAAAAAAATCGCTTCCTTATTCTATTCGTAAATCAACCACCGATTTGGGTGAAGAAATATTTACACTTGGCTATCCAAGAAATGAAATTGTGTATGGTACTGGTTACTTAAGTGCCCGAAGTGGTTACGAAGGAGATTCACTATCCTATCAATTGCAAATGAGTGCCAACCCTGGTAACTCGGGCGCACCGGTATTTGATAATGCTGGGGAAGTTATTGGTGTATTAAGCACTAGAGAAGCGCAATTAGAGGGTGTTGTATTTGCACTTAAGTCAAATAATATCTTCAAAGTAGTTAATGATTATAATACTTCTAACGAAGGCGGTAAAGATATAAAAATATCTACCCGCTCAAATATTAGCAGGATGTCACGCAAAAACCAAATTGCAACACTTGAGTCATGCGTTTATTATGTAAAGTCTTTTGATAAATAAGCAAATCAAACGCTTACTTTTCTATCCCCATAAATTATTAGGATACAAACCCTTTTCTACTAAATTGGAAATGCTAGTTTGTACAACAGGCGCGTCTTCTTTGTAGGTTACACCAAACCAACTTGCAGAAGTAGTACCCACTTTTACATTGCCTAATTTAGCATTTACAAAATGTTTGGTAACAGAAGGTAAGAAAAATTCAGATTTTAGTTCCATGCCCTGTGTATCTAAAAATCTAGAAAATTCAGATTCGCATAATGCTACAAAACTTGCTGGGTAACATAAAAAGTTCATGCTAACAATGGTATCAGATGTTAATGGAAAAAACTGATCATTGTCTTCATACACAATAATCCCTTCTTCGTTTTTAAATATTTTAGTACGCTCATTGATATCTAATAAATTACCGCTAGCATCTACACTACAAACACCTCTACTAACCGTACCATTGTCACTTAATGTTTTTCCTAATTCATATCCAATGATAGAATAGGTATGATCATTGCACTGGTTGTTTAAAAATGCTGCTGCTTGCACAAATGCATCTTTACCGTAAAAGTCATCGGCATTAATAACTGCAAATGGTTCATTTAGTTTTCCTTTGCAGCAAAGTACAGCATGCGCAGTACCCCAAGGTTTTACACGCTCAGGTGTTACGCTTTTACCTTCTGTAAATGCAGCTAAATGCTGGTAAACATATTCGGTCGTAATTTTACCTTGTAATTTGGGTTCAAAAATTGACTTAAATTGCTCACTAAATTCTTCTCTTATAATAAAAACTATTTTACCAAAACCTGCTTCGATTGCATCATAAATTGAATAATCCATGATAGTTTCGCCACTAGGTCCAAAAGACTGAATTTGCTTCATGCTACCGTAACGGCTTGCCATACCGGCTGCAAGGATCACTAAAGTTGGTTTCATAAGAGAATATTAAGGGCTGCGAAGCTAAATCATTCTTTAAAATTGTAGACATATATTACAAATGAATATTAATAATATTTATATACAAAATATCCCTTCGTTCTGTAATAACACACTAGCTATCAGTATATTAAGAGCTGATTTAATAGACCCCGTGGTAAGTGGTAATAAATGGTTTAAGCTACAATTTTATGTGTATGACGCTATTGAGGCTGGTAAAACAACCCTGGCCACTTTTGGAGGGCCCTATTCCAATCATATTGTAGCCACATCAAAATATGGCGCTAGCATGGGTTTACAAACAGTAGGATTTATTAGAGGTGAAAAGCCACCAACGCTCTCACCTACCCTAACCGATGCCATGGAAAATGGCATGACGCTACATTTTATTTCCAGAGCAGATTTTTTAGACCAAAAAAAAATCATAGAGGAAAACATGCACGCAAGTTGGGCATGGATACCAGAAGGTGGTTATGGAATAAAGGGTGCCGAAGGCGCTAGTTCTCTTTTGACAATTAAAAACACCCAAGGTTTTGACACGATTATTTGCGCAGTAGGAACAGGGACCATGATGGCAGGAATCATTAAAGCAGCAGCACCACATCAAAAAATAATAGGGATAAGTGTACTAAAAAATAATTTTTCTATTGACACAGAAATAAACGCATTATTGACCACAGAGGAATCTAAAAAGAATTTTGAAGTCATACATGGTTATGATTTTGGCGGATATGCAAAACATACACCAGCACTTATCAAATACATGAATGAATGCTATAACAATATGGACCTTCCGCTAGATTTTGTATACACAGCAAAACTACTATACGCGGCCCAAGACCTTGCTACCAAAGGGAAATTTGAACCTTCCTCAAAAATACTACTGATACATTCGGGCGGACTACAAGGCAACCGTTCCTTTAAAAAAGGAACTTTAATCTATTAAAGTAGCACCAAAAATTTGCTCAAAATTTTGTTTGACTAAATGTTTTACTTCCTGTATGGGCACTGCACGGCCTAGTTCTTTTTGCAAAGACGTAACCTGTTTATCAGGTATACCGCATGGCACAATATTATTAAAATAAGCTAAATCGGTATTTACGTTTAAGGCAAATCCATGCATCGTAATCCACCTACTACACTTAATACCCATCGCACAAATTTTGCGCGCTAATTTTTTATTATCAGGATCTAACCAAACGCCCGTTTCACCTGCACTCCTTCCTGCCTCAACACCATAATGCGCCAGTGTTTGTATAATCACTTCTTCTAAACTACGGAGGTACCAACCAAGGTCGGTTTTAAATTTTTCCAAATCTAAAATGGGATAACCCACAAGTTGCTCTGGTCCATGAAAAGTAATATCACCGCCTCGATTGATATGAAAATAGTCGATACCATTGGCCTCCATAAAGGCTGTGGTCATGAGCACATTGGCTGCATTGCCATTTTTACCCAATGTATATACCGGTGGATGCTCTACAAATAACAAATGATTTTTGGTAGGCCACTCGGTTACCGGAATTTCATTTTGACCCCGGTAACTAGCTTTAATAGCCGAATTCTCACTCAATAAAGACTCTTGGTAAGCCCAAACCTCTTTGTATTTGCGATTACCCAAGTCCTCAAAAAAAACTTCCTGCTGCATTGCACAAAAGTAGGAAGGTTTGGGGCTATTTTTGCAACAATGGAACCGGATATTGATTTATTTAATGAAGAAGGCGGAGAAACCCTCTACGAAAGAAAAACCTTTGTCATAGACAAGGGGCAAGAACCGTTTCGCATAGACAAGTGGGTTCAAACACATATGGAAGGGGCCACCAGAAGCAAAGTTCAACAAAGTATAGAAGCCGGTTTTTTAACGGTTAACGGTAAAAATATTAAAAGCAACTATAAGGTAAGACCCGGAGACGAGATATTAATCATGAGTTTGGTGAATCCAGAAACACATGCATTAAAACTTGAAGATATTCCGCTTAACATTGTATTTGAAGATGACGCCATCATGGTTATTAATAAACCTGCTAATATGGTGGTTCATCCGGGCGTTGGAAATTATACGGGAACACTTTTAAATGGTGTGGCTTATTATTTGCAACAACAAAATCCAAACATCGATGAACAATCATTGCCACGTTTTGGTCTTGTACACCGCATCGATAAAAACACAACGGGATTAATAGTGCTTGCAAAAACAGCCGAAGGAGCCGCACATCTAGCCAAACAATTTTTTAACCATACTGTAGAAAGAAAATACACCGCGCTTGTTTGGGGTGATGTCATCGAAGACAGTGGAACCATTGAAGCACATATTGCGCGCCACAAACAAAACCGAAAAACATTTGACGCTTACCCAGAAGGCGATATAGGTAAACACGCTATTACCCATTATACTGTTTTAGAAAGATTCAATTATGTTACACTAATTAGTTGTGTACTAGAAACCGGCCGAACACATCAAATACGGGTACACTTAAAACATATTGGTCACACTTTATTTAATGACCTCGAATACGGAGGAGATCGTATTTTAAAAGGAACCATTTATACCAAATACAAACAGTTCGTAGACAATTGTTTTGATGCATGTGCTAGGTGTGCACTACATGCTACCACACTTGGCTTTGTACATCCAACCACCAACGAATTCATAAAATTTGAAGCGCCTATCCCATCAGATATGCATGCGGCCGTTGAGAAATGGAGAGGGTATGTACAAAATAAAACACGCACCGAATAGTGCGTGTTTTATAAAAAATTGCTATTATAATTTTATTTTTTCTACTTTTTTGCTTTAGATGCCGCCGCTTTTTGCAAAGCTTCTAATTTTGCGATGTACAAACTTCGGCCGTGTGTACCTAAAATAATTTCATTGTCACGTGGATGAATTACAATGTCATGAACAGGCACACTTGCAGGTAAACCCTTATTCCACATCATAGAGCTATTGCCTCCATCTGTACTTACATAAAGACCGCCATCTGTACCAACATATAAAACGTTTTCGTTGGCAACATCTTCTTTAATGACGTTTACAGGCTCTACCGGAAGGTCTTTCATGATTTGTTTCCATGTGGCTCCATAATCATCAGAACGGTATACATAGGCGTTAAAATGGTCATTACGGTAGCCGTTTAAGGTCACATACACTCTTGCTTCATTAAAAGCACTCGCTACTACCCTGCTTACATACAATCCCTTTGGTAATCCTTTATTCAATAATGAAAAAGTATAACCGCCATCTTTAGTGACTTGAACATGACCATCATCAGAACCTACATAAACAAGTCCAAATTTAATAGGGCTTTCACTCATGGTTGCTAAAGTTCCAAAAGGGACATCTCCTTGTGCAGGATTGGAAGTTAAATCTGCACTAAGCGTCACTAAACTATCACCTCTGTTCAATGAACGGTGAAATTTATTACTCCCATAATAAAATACATCTTGGTTGTGTCTACTCAACAATATAGGTGTTTGCCAGTTGTAACGTAGCGCTGTTTCACCTAAATCGCGAGAAGGTCTTACCGATTTTCTTTCTTTGGTTACTAAATTTTGACGAGAATAGGCACCAAATTGAGAACCACTATAAATGGTTTTATTGTCTCTGAAATCTACTTGTACTTGCATACCATCACCTCCATTAATTCCTGTAAATGGATTATGACCACTATCATACCAATCATAATTTTCTTTGTTCATACTTGAACCATACCATGTGCCATTGTCTTGAAGTCCTCCATAAACATTATATGGCTTGGCCATATCAACTGCAATATTGTAAAATTGTCCAACAGCCGGTGTATTGGCTTTAAACCAATGTTCCCCATCATCATAGGTAATATTACAACCACCATCATTTCCAATAATCATGTGGCTATCACGCTTTCCATTCATCCAAACAAAGTGATGATCTGCGTGTACATTTTCTTTACCAATTTCTTTAAATGTTTTACCGCCATCGGTACTTAAAACAACACCTACACCCGTTAATGCAATTTTATTATCGTTGGTTGGGCTCACAAATACTTTTCCAAAATAATAGCCATAGGTACTATAAATACCAATGGTTTTATCATGTGTTTTTTTCCAGCTCGCACCGCCGTCATCGCTTCTATATAATTCGGCACCATAAATTGGCGTTTCAAAAAGCGCTGTATTGGCATCATATAAATAATCCCAAATACAAGTAGGCGCCAAGGTTCCATTTTTTACAGCCTCTTTAATACCCGCAGCCGAATACTTAGTAGGCATTTGATTACGTGGTGAGCGAACATATGCGTTTAACTTTTTATCATCGAGTGCAGCAAATTGTTCTTTACTTAAATCTTTGAAATCCCTTAACACATACCTTGTTGTATCGGTGGTGTTTTTTAAATCCGTTTCAGGTTGGTGGAAATTATTATCTACAACAGCAAATACAGTATTAGGGTTTTGTGGATATACCGCTAAACCAATTCTTCCTACACCATCACCATTTGGAAATCCAGAACTTGGCGTATTAACCTGTTTCCAAGTATTACCACCGTCTGTACTTTTATAAATACCACTGGTTTTACCTGACTCTTCAAAGTTAGAAGCCGTTCTAGTTTTGTACCACATAGCAGCATATAAAATAGATGGATTTTTGCTATCGATATCAAGATCTACAGCGCCCGTGTTTGCATCTACATATAATGTTTGATTCCAGTTTTTTCCCCCATCGGTCGTTTTATAAACACCACGTTCTTTATTAGGTGAATACAAGTGACCGAGAGCAGCAACCCAAGCCGTATTGGGCTCCTTTTCATCAATCACAATTTTTCCAATGTGATGGCTTTCTGGAAGTCCAAGGTAATCCCAAGACTTACCACCATTGCTAGATTTATAAACTCCAATACCAGCATACGATGATCTACTACTGTTTACTTCACCCGTACCAACCCATATGATATTACTTTTCCAATTAACCGCTATCGCTCCAATGGTTAATATAGCTTCTGAATCAAATACGGGTGTAAAACTTTGACCATTGTTAATGGTATGCCATAAACCACCTGTTGCATACGCTACATAAAAATTAGTGGGATCACCTGGGTTAACAGCCATATCAACAACCCTTCCACTCATAACGCTAGGACCAATATTTCTAAAGGCCGTTCCATTAATGGTCGAAGCTTCCAACAATTTTTTACGCTGTTCGATAGCGGACAATCTTTCTGAAGCAGTCGTAGGCTTGATTTGTGCGTTGCTAAACATTGCAAATGTTAGCAAAAGGCAAAAACTGAGTATTTTTCTCATAGTGGTACTTATAATTTGTATTTTTAAGTGATTAAATGTAAGAAAATGCGCCTTCTTTTTACCCTTTTTTCTCTACTATTTTACATCAGCGTAATTGCTCAGTGTAAGACCTTTAAAATCACGTCCAAAGGTGATACGATTAATTGCACAGAGGCGAGTGGTGCAAAAAGAGGTAAATGGAAGATAGAAGCCCCTCCATTAAGAGGTGAAAAAGGCTATATTGAAGAAGGTGTATTTGTAAACGATAAAAAAGAAGGTACTTGGCGCCGATTTAATTTAATGGGCGACCCATTAGCGATCGAAAATTATACATGGGGATTAAAAAACGGCATATGCACCTATTTAGCAATTCAAGGTATTGAAAGAGAGGAATCCTGGAGAGCCATTGACCCTTCTAAACCATACGATACCATTGATGTTCAGGATATCAACAACCCCAATATTTACGAAAAAGTTATTGTAAAAACAACGGGGGCTTCCATTAAGCACGGAACTTGGAAAATTTACGACCCATTTACAGGCCAACGATTAAGAACCGAAAACTGGATACTTGATGTTTTGCAAGACCCTAATGCAAAAAAAGAAGATAGCTCCAACACAAGTACTACCCTGACAAATTTGGGCACACCAAAATCAAAGTCTGATTCGGCCACTAAAAAAGTGGTCCCAAAAGAAGTGCTCGAGTTTCAAAAGAAAAACAAAGGCAAAAAAATAGTGGATGGCAAAACAGGTGGTTAGATCTAATTATTTAATGGCTGCCGTAAATTTTTTTGCAAAAAACTGTAACTGATAATCAATACTATTACTCCAATAGGCTTTATTATGCCCTCCAGGCCTTTCGGTATAATCGTGATCAATTTTATTTGACAATAGTACCTGATGCAAAGACCTGTTAACGTCAATAAAAAAATCTGATACCCCGCAATCAAAAATAATATTAAGCAGCCCTGGCTTGCAATTTTTCGCAATCGTCACCACCGAATAATCGATCCAATTTTGAGGTTGATCCGTTATCGTTCCCAATGATTTTTTAATATCCCAACTATTTGGAAATGGTCTAATATCAACACCTCCACAAACACTACCCGCATTACCAAATAAATTAGCATGACGCATGCCTAAAAATAATCCACCATGTCCACCCATGCTTAACCCCGTAATGGCTCGGTGGTCTTTGTTTGCAGATGTTGGAAAATGCGCATCAACGTAAGGAAGTAATTCGCTGGTAATAAATGTTTCATATTTAATAGAATCATTGATGGGGCTATCATAATACCAACTACCATATCCCCCATCAGGACAAACCAACATAACCTGGTATTGATCTGCTCTAGACTGCAGTTGAGGCGCATCTTTTAGCCAACTTCCATGATTGCCACTATACCCGTGCAACAAATAAACAACTGGAAATTTGACCCCAGTTTGCTTTACAGCATTATCTGGAATTACCACAGCAACCTTGATGTTTTTATGCATGGCATTACTATATACCAAAAGCGTATCTACACGCGCAGCATTTGCAACAACAGCAAATAACAAAATTGCAAAAATGGATATTGTATTTTTCATAATAGTAGCTTACATAAAAAAGCCACTTGAAGGTAAATCAAGTGGCTTTAATTATAGGTAATCTTTTCTTATTTTTTCTTTTCTTGAGCGGCTTGCATTGGATTTAATCCAAATGACTGACCTCTACCAAGTGTACGTTGTTTGAACAAAGTAAACTTACTAGGCTCTACACTAACATTGCCCCAGAAATTATTGGTTTCGTTGATATCGGCAGTTTCACGCATTGGATCTAATTTAATGCTTACTACTTCTTTACGCGTCATAAATACCCGCGCTACTTTGTTTTCATTTTTACGCCATATTTGCGCACCAATACGCTCTGTTTCTTTAGTACCATCTTTGTAGGTGAATTCAACAATGATTGGCATTACAAGTCCACCTTTATTTGTAAAAGTGATTTCGTATAAATGCACATTGCTATAGCTTGCTTTTTCTTCGTCAGACAACGCTTCTGGTGTACCAAAAGAAGGCATGCTATTTTTTGTAACAGAATCATAAGGTTCGATACCTCTTGCATAACGCCAGTAGAAATCTCTTAATGAAGTATCTGCATCTGTTGCAAAAATGATTGACTTATCTTCTCTGTTTCTAATTTTAGAAACATCCTCAAAGCTACTTACAGTTGGCTTGTCAATTGACATTTTCATGCCACCTGCTCTACCACCCATACCTCCACCACGTGGTTGCGCTGCAGCATCGTAAACTGCATGTGCTACAGAATCAATAGCGATGTCACATGCTTCGATGCTATAAAACCAACCTCTCCAAAACCAATCTAAATCAACCGCACTTGCATCTTCCATAGTTCTAAATAAATCGGCAGGAGTTGGGTGTTTAAATGCCCAACGTCTAGCATATTCTCTAAAAGAGAAATCAAACAATTCTCTGCCCATGATGGTTTCGCGTAAAATATTTAAACCTGTACCAGGCTTAGAATACGCATTAGGGCCAAATTGAATAATATTTTCGCTGTTGGTCATGATCGGCTCTAACTGATCTTTAGGTGCTTTCATGTAATCTACAATACCAAAAGCAGGTCCTCTACGAGAAGGATATTTGTTGTCAAATAATTCTTCTGTTAAATATTCAACAAAGGTATTTAACCCTTCATCCATCCAAGACCACTGACGCTCATCAGAGTTCACAATCATTGGGAAGAAATTATGTCCCACTTCATGAATGATTACGCCAATCATACCAAGCTTTGTAGCCTCACTGTATGTACCATCTTTATTGGTACGTCCATTGTTAAAACAAATCATTGGATATTCCATACCATTAGAAGCTTCAATACTTTGTGCTACAGGATATGGATAAGGGATTGAAAATTTAGAATAAGAACGAATGGTATGCGCTACTACTTTAGTAGAATATCTTCTCCATAAATTGTATGCTTCTTTAGGATAGCCACTCATACACATCACTTTCTTACCTTCTACATAAGTTGGCATCGCATCAAAAACAAACTTACGGCTCGCTGTCCATGCAAAGTCACGCACATTGTCTGCTTTGAACACCCAAGTTTTTTTAGCAGTACTTTTTTGCTTTTCAGCATTCTTTGCTTCTTCAAGCGTTACAACTTCTACTACATCTTTTGCAGTTTGCGCAGTCTTCCAACGTGCTAACTGTGCAGGTGTTAGAACCTGTGCATAGTTTTGACACTCTCCGGTACCCATAATTACGTGGTCGGCAGGTGCAGTAATAGACACATTATAATTACCAAAAGTTAAAGCAAACTCGCCTCTACCCGTAAACTGGTGATTTTGCCAACCCTGAAAATCAGAGTATACGCAAAGTCTCGGAAACCACTGAGCCATGGTAAACACACTGTTACCGTCTTCAGGGAACAATTCGTAACCGCCTCTACCTCTAAATACCATACGATCAGAAATTTTGTAAGACCATGTGATATTGAATACAAATTTTTGACCAGGCTGAAGTGTTGTAGGCAAATCAACACGCATCATGGTTTGGTTAATGGTATATTTTAAAGCCTTACCAGTAGCGTCTGTAATTTTAGAAATAATATGACCATAGCCATTGTCTTTTTTTGCATCTTCTAACGCATTAATAGAAGCTTGAGAAACCTGACGAAGCGAACTTCCATCCTGAAAATCAGCTTTATTTACTGTGCTATGCTCATTTTCGTCGAGTTGTAACCACAAATACGTTAACGCATCAGGAGAGTTGTTAAAATAGGTGATGGTTTCACTTCCTTTTAATAAAAGGTTAGCTTCATCCAGCTCACACTTGATGTTGTAGTCGGCACGTTGTTGCCAATATTTAGGCCCAGGGGCACCACTGGCTGTACGATACTCGTTGGGCGTAGATAAAATAGTTCCTAACTGCTCAAACTTGTTTCCGTGGTTTGAGGTTGGGTTGTTTTGAATGTTTTGCGCAATTGACAAAGTGCTCACTGCAACAAACATTAAAAATGCAAAAAATTGCTTCATAGCATAATGGATTAAAGATGAAAATACCGCTCAATAGACATTTGAAGAGATAGTGCAAGAATGCCACCACTGACAATCAAAATAAAATCTCTTCGGGGAGCCTTTAAAAGCATGACGAATATAAATGAAATAACTAAAATAGCCATCACAATGATAATTTGGCCTATTTCAAGCCCTACATTAAATGCTAGTAAGGCTGGCGCTATATTTTGCTGTATACCTAACAAGCTTTTTAGGTAAAAACTGAATCCTAACCCGTGAATAAGGCCAAAAAATAGGGCAAAAAAGTAGATGACCGGAAATTTGGTATTAAAAGTAAACTTCTTGACAAACATATTACTAATTGATGTAATAAGTATGGTTAATGGAATAAAAAATTCTATCCAATTGGTAGCAAAATCGAGGTAATTAAAGACACTCAAAACAAGGGTAACCGAATGACCGATAGTGAATGCAGTAATTAAAACCAGCCACTTTTTCCAATCAGACAGTTGATACCTGATACATAAGGCAGCTACAAACAAAATATGATCCATACCAGATAAATTGGCAATATGATTGAATCCTATTTGCATATACATCAAAAACTCATGCATAAAAATCAATTTTTTAGTTAGACCTTTGTTATCTAGATCAGGACACTATGGTAAATATACTAATTCATTGGACGCTCACGAGCCTTCTGGCAATATTGCATCCATTTTTTGTATCTGTAATTGATATTACCCATAATCCAAAAGAAAGAAGCATTGAAATGAGCGTTCGTATTTTTAATGAGGATTTAGAAAAAACACTTCAAAAATATACCTCTGCCAAAATAGATATTTTGCAACCCACCAATAGGGCTTTTGTAAATGAAGAAATTCAAAAATACATGTCCAAACATTTAACTGTTTTGGTAAATGGAACGCCGATTAAATTTACCATCATTGGTTTTGAACAGCAAAAAGAAAGTACCTGGTGTTATTTTGAAGCACAAAATATCAATAGTGCCAATACGGTAGGAATAGATTGCGACATACTTTATGATTTAGAAAATACGCAAGTGAATATCATACATGTTAAAAGCAAAGGCACAGAAAAAACGTATAAGTTAGACTACCCCAACAAAACAGCGAAATTTGTATTTTAATTAATCTTGTTCGTTAAGCGTTACAAGAATTTTATCGATACGATGCTGATCCATATCTACAATTTCAAATTTAAAGGTTTTCCAAGAAAGGATTTCCCCTGTGGTAGGAATTTTTTCCAAAGAATGAATAATAAACCCTGCTAGTGTATCAAACTCCTGATCACCTTGCAGCATAAATTCTGTTTTATCAAAATAACTTAAGAAATCATAAAATGGAAGTTGCGCATCAATTAAAAAAGTACCATCTGCTCTTTTCAAGATTTCATAATCATGGTCTTCTTCTTGAGGGATATCCCCTACAATAGCTTCTAGTATGTCATTTAAGGTTATTAACCCCTCTATAGATCCATATTCATTTACAATAAAACAGTGGTGTATTTTTGACTGCTTGAATCGCTCTAACACTTGATAGGCCGAATTATTTTCCGGAACATACTTTGCCTCTTTCGCAATATCACGCAGGAGTTGATCGCCATTAGCAACAAATAAATCTTTGAGTGATACGACCCCTTTAATCTGGTCAATACTACCCGCACATACAGGATACATCGAATGTAAACTTTGAGGCATACTGGCTCTTACTTGAGCAACAGTTTTAGTAGACTCTAACCATAAAATATCACTTCGATGTGTCATAAGTGATGTTATATTTCTGTCACTTAAATGAAAGACCCTTTCAATAATTTCTTGCTCCGCTTCCTCAATGGTTCCTTGCTCGGTACCTTCACTAATAATGGCTTTAATTTCTTCTTCTGTTACCTGATTGTCATTGGGCTTCATACGTAAAATGCGCATGATCAAATGAGACGAAGCACTAAGCAACCATATAAATGGATACATGATAAATGTAACTGATTGCATTACGACAGACACCGATTTCGCAATACCTTCTGGATTACTCAAACCTATTCTTTTTGGCACAAGTTCACCAAGTACCAAAGAAACATACGTTAAAAGTATTACAATAAGGAGTGTTGCAATTGTTTGGGCATAAGGTGCAATAATAGCGAATTGAGTTAGCCAATTTGTAAGGGGTTCTTTAAATGTTCCCCCTGAATAAATACCAGTTAATACACCCACAAGGGTAATGCCAATTTGTATGGTTGACAAAAATGTGTCGGGGTGGTTGGCTAATTTAAGTGCCCGTTTAGCATCAATATCCCCTTTATCTGCTTGAGCCTCTAACCTAGCCTTTCGCGCAGAAACAAGCGCAATTTCGGCCATAGAAAAGAACCCATTAATCAGTATCAGTCCTAGAATTATAAAAATCTCTGTCATTGATGTAGGTTCGTTTGATGTATGTCTACTTTGCCAAAGTTACAATAATATATGGGGTTACTTCCTTATCTCTTGTATCTGGATTTAAAAATGGCAGTGTGAGCATACTTACCCCAAAATAAGCGTTTTTGTGCAGTATGGTAGTTCCCGGAAATTTTTGCTGAAGCGCGGGTAAGCTTGATGCTTTAGTTATGAGCATTTGCCGCGGCTTTAGCAGGCTGCTATCAAATATCCTTTCAAATGAATGATTGCCATAAAAATGAAGCGCCCTGCTCTCATCAATTTGGTATACGTAAACATTGTTTTTTGGCAATTTATTTTCATTGATAAATGATGCAGCAGAAACGCCAAGCTCGAACTTTAAAAGTCTTGGATAAAAAGAAGTATTTAATATAAAATTAACGCCCAGTATCGTATATAAGGCAAGTGAAATGAACTTTGGGGTTTGACCTTTATAGCGGAACAATAAATATACATAATAGACACTGCCAAGTGTCGCAGCTAATTTAATATAAAGTGGCATATCTGTAAATACAAAAAGTACAATCATTAGTACAGCAGCCCATAATAACGTAAATATGAATCCATGAAAATATAGAAGCACTTTTTGAAGTTTCAAAAATCCTTCCGAAAAATAAAGTGCATGCAAACCCTTTGCCGTAACAATGGCGGCGAGTGGGAGCACTACAAATATATAATGCGGAAGTTGCGCCTGACTTCTTGCAAGCATACAATAGGTAGCAATAAAGCCGCCAGCAGCAATAAACTCTTGATGGCTTTGAAGTTTAAACTTGGACTGAATAATATCCTTAACAGACAACACTAGCGCCATTAAAAATACAAATATCCAAGGCAAAAAACTCCAAAGCATATTTTCTAATAAAAATGTAAAATGATTCATTTCATTAAATACATTTTCGCCGGTATACCTTCCAAAACTTTGCGTCCAGTAATAAAAACGAAGCCCCGACTCAATGGGTACACCATGAATTATTTTCCCTGGATGTACATCAAACTGCGTATAGAGTCCAATACTCATTGGCATAAGTAATAAGCCTACAATTAAAATGCCAATGATATATTCCCACCTAAAAAACTGCTTCCAATTGCGCTGCAATAAAAAGTGTATCGCAAAACTTACACCCGGAACTACAATGGCAATAGGTCCTTTGGTTAACATACCTAGTCCAATGCCTATAAAAGCCATCATAAAATGTTTCCAAACATTACTTTGATACCATGCTGCTAACTGCCAAATACTAAACATCACAAATCCCATGAGCATGGTGTCACACCTAACATCATGTGCCATTAAAATAAATGCTTGTGATGTAGCAAGTACCAAAACAGATAACTGAGCTGAAAGCTTATTGTAATATAAAAGGGTAAATCGATACACCGACCATAGTGCTAGACCCAAACACAAAACTGAGGGTAAACGGTAAGCCCAATCATGCACACCAAATAACTGGATACTAAAAGAGGACAACCAAAATAGTAAAGGTGGTTTATCTAAATAATCGACGCCTAAATCATAGAGTTGTAAATAATTACCTGTGTTAGCCATTTCCCTACTCATTGAGGCATATTGTGCTGCATCGATGTCAATTAATGGAATACCAAGCATTCCTATCACGCATACCACACAAGCGGCTATTAACGAAATGATGAAGCACTTTTGATTCATACGCTAATATGTAATGGATCTGATTTTTGATAGGCCCAACAAACAAAATGCCCTATCATAAATCCAAGTAATGCACCAAAAATTACATCAAATGGGTAGTGTACACCAACATAAACCTGAGCGTAACAAATAAGTGCCGCCCAAATAAATAGTAGGTATTTCCAACTGCCAAAAAAACGACCAAGGGTTACAAACAAAAAAGTAGCAACACCAAAATGGTTAGTAGCGTGTGATGATGTAAAACTATATCCTCCCGAACAATGATCAAGAAGCAATCTTACTTGATTTGAAAACAATGGATCAGCGCAGGGTCTTGGACGTTGCACCCAATTTTTTATAATACTACTACTCAACTGATCGGTTAGTAAAACCGTGATGAATGCAAATAATAACCACACCCACCCTTTTTTACCAAAATTGACAAAAACAAAAACAATTAAAAATAAATAAAAAGGAATCCAAAAAGTAGATTCTCTAAAAAAAGGCATAAGCACATCCAAAATAGGATGCGTCGCTATCCGATTAACAAAAACAAACAAAGATTGATCAAATGATTGTAAGGATTCAAAAAAAGAAGACATAAACAACTACTTAATAATTAAAGATACTAAGAAATTGAATGCTTTTGAGCTACTAAAATAAGTCTATTAGAGCTACTAGCTTCATAGGCGTTAAGTTGATAGTCTCCAAAAGTTGCGATTATTTGTAGTCCCGCTTTTTGCATAAATACGACAAAATCATTCAAATTATATTTCCTAACACGCTCTTCAAAAACGCCTAAAACTTCATGAGACATCGCATCAACAACCTTGATTTCTTTAAATAAATAGAGGTCATCCTGCCATTTTTTGGTGTGAAATATCAAATGTTCCATTTGGATCATGACATCATCACCGTTCGTTTCTTCTATTAATCCAACATTTAAATAATCGATTACAAGCGTACCATTTTCTTTCAAATTTGCTGCAATAGCACTTATGGCTAATTGGTGCTCTTCATGCGTATCAAAGTAACCAAAACTTGTGAAAAAATTAAAGGCATAATCAAAATGATTGGCCTTAAAAGTTTCACGCATATCATGACAAAAAAAATGTAACCCATTGGTTTTCATATTTGATGCAGCTTCAATGGATGCAGGCGACAAATCAATGCCTGTAACATCAAATCCCGCATCAAATAATGCCTTACTATGCCTCCCCTTTCCACAAGCGATATCGAGCATTGTTGCATGTGGCAACGGCTTCAAATAAGCGAGTAAATTATCAATAAACTGAAAGGCTTCCGTGTCATCACGGTGTTGGTACAATGTGTGATAATAGCTAGAATCAAACCAATCTGAAAACCAACCCTTTTTGCGCATATAAATGTTTAAAACTCATGCGAAATTAGGGTAAGCAAAGCAACAAATTTGATTTATGTTTGCAGCTTTAATGAATAAGTGATATGGCATTAATTAAGAGCATTTCAGGCATAAGAGGCACAATTGGAGGTGTCCCAGGAGAATCGTTAAGTCCACTAGACATTGTTCGATTTGCAGCAGCTTATGGGTCATGGCTTTTAGCAAACTCGGATGGCAATAAAAAAGTAGTGATTGGAAGAGACGGTAGAATTAGTGGAGAAATGGTACAATCACTCGTTGTAAATACCCTATTAAGTTTAGGTATAGATGTTATTGATCTTGGTTTAAGTACAACGCCTACCGTAGAAATGGCGGTTGTATTTGAAAAAGCTGCTGGTGGCGTTATTTTAACGGCAAGCCACAATCCAAAAGAATGGAACGCCCTTAAATTACTCAATCATAAAGGGGAATTTATTAGCGGTGCAGATGGTGCTACCCTATTAGACATTGTAAAAGCAGACAATTATCATTTTGCTAGTGTAGATCATTTAGGCACTGTTACTAAAAATGAAACTGCATTAGACGAACATATAAAGGCCATATTAGCACACCCACTTGTAAATATTGAAGCTATTACGGCTAGTAACTTTTCAATTGTTGTGGATGCCATTAATAGTTCAGGCGCTTTTGCTGTTCCTCAATTATTAATTGCACTTGGTGTAAGTCAAATTACTGTTATCAATGAAGAAGTTAATGGCAAATTTGCACACAATCCAGAACCACTTCCCGAAAATTTAAGGGCCTTATGTAGTGAGGTTTTAAAACAAAATGCAAATATGGGTATCGCTGTAGACCCTGATGTGGATAGGCTTTGCTTTGTTTGTGAAGACGGCACTTTATTTGGAGAAGAATATACACTTGTGGCTGTTGCAGATTATGTTTTAAAAAATAAAAAAGGAAATACAGTAAGCAATATGTCTTCTACTAGAGCCCTCAGAGATATCACAGAAAAGTATGGTGGCAAGTATACACCAAGCGCCGTAGGGGAAGTAAATGTTGTTGCAAAAATGAAGGAAACCAATGCGGTGATTGGAGGCGAAGGAAATGGTGGAATTATTGTGCCTGAACTACATTATGGAAGAGATGCCTTAATTGGTATTGCCCTATTTTTATCTCATTTGGCGATAGAGAAAAAAACAGTTCAACAGCTTAGAAACACGTATCCCGACTATTTTATGAGTAAAAATAAAATAGAACTTACCCCTGGAATAGATCTAGAGAAAATATTTACAAGCCTTAAAGAAAAATACAAGAACCACACTATCAACACAGAAGATGGTTTAAAAATTTATTTTGAGCATGATTGGGTACACCTAAGATCAAGCAACACAGAGCCCATTATCAGAATTTACGCCGAAAGCAATTCTCAAAATGTGGCTGACAATATTGCTCAAAAACTAATGAAAGACATCCAAGAAGTGGCTATTTCCATTCAATAAATTACAAATTCTTATCTTTGAGAACATGGAAAGGATTTACCTAGACAATGCGGCCACTACCCCTTTAGACCCTGCAGTACTTGAGGCCATGATGCCTTATATGACAACCCATTTTGGTAATCCCTCCTCTATTTATAGTTATGGCCGCGAAACACGCTTGGCCATAGAAAATGCGCGAAAAAAAGTAGCGGCATTATTAAATACGCGTCCTTCAGAAATATTTTTCACAAGTGGTGGCACCGAAAGTAGCAATACCGCAATACATGCTGCTGTTTATGATTTAGGTTGTACACATATCATCTCTTCGACAATTGAACACCATGCGACTAGTCATACCGTTGAGCATTTACATAAAATTGGAGCAGCATCTTTAAGTTATGTAAAGCTTTTGCCTAATGGACATATTGATATAGATGACTTAGCATTACTACTAAAAAATAGTACACAAAAATGTTTGGTAACCCTCATGCATGCCAACAATGAAATTGGTAACATGATTGATTTGTATGAAATTGGTAACCTTTGCAATACCTATAATGCCATTTTTCATAGTGACACGGTACAAACAGTGGGGCATTTTCCATTTGATTTGAAAAACACGCCTGTTCATTTTATCACTGGCGCAGGACACAAATTTCATGGCCCAAAAGGTGTAGGCATTTTATACATACACGAGTCCATTAAAATAAAACCTTTCGTGCATGGCGGTGCACAGGAACGCAATATGCGTGCAGGTACCGAAAACTTGTATGGTATTGTTGGCTTTGCAAAAGCGCTAGAAATTGCCAATGAGCAATTTGAAAAAGATAGTGCCTATATAAATGGGCTTAAGCAGTATATGATGGAGCAGCTTGAGCAACATATTGCTGGTGTAACTTTTAATGGCGATCCAACTGGGAGCTCATTATACGCCGTTTTGAGTGTCAATTTTCCAGCTTCGAGTAAAAGTGAAATGCTATTGTTTAATTTAGACATTCACCACATATGCGCTAGTGGTGGAAGTGCTTGCAGTAGTGGTGCCAATGCTGGCTCACATGTGATAAGGGCTATCAATAATAATCCAGATATTACAACTGTGCGTTTTTCCTTTAGCAAACACAACACCAAAAATGAAATTGATGTTGTGGTTGCCAATTTGAAGGAAATGATTTAATGTATTTCTATCTATTCGTGTCTTTAGACATTACTTTTCCAGGAATTTCAACAGAAGGATTATACATCGTTTGCATTTGTGTTAGTGCTTGCAAATAACCCTCAGCTGTTTGTTTTTCCTGCGCCATATTCTCGGCTTTCATACCAGATAAAGAATTGTAAAAATTAACTTGTTGCGTTAAATCTTTTTTAACCGCAGCACTTACTTTTTGAACAAGTGACTGATCTCCTGCTAAATAACAAGCTTGTAAAAATAATAGAGAATTTCTATTATGCAAATTTCCTCTGCTTGTTAAGCCATATCCAAAGTTACTTTCATGCATCATTTTGTCTGCTTTATTGAGCACAACTCTGGCTTCTTCTTTTCTGTTTTTTTCAGCTAAATCAATAGCAAGTTCGGCATATGCAGACCTAATACCACCAAGGTGTCTTCTATTTTCTTCATCAAAATAAACACCCGGCTTATCGGCATTACCAAATGCAAACTTATTGGTTAGTTTATCTAACATCCAATTGGTGTTGACCTTGCTATTTTTAACAGGTGCTAAACGGTAGCTTAATCCATCTCTACGTAAAAACTGATCAAAGCCAAGCTCTGCACCAGCATTGGTAAAATAAATAGGACGCTTCCAATTGTTGGCTGCAATGATATTTAAAACCGCTGATTCATTTTTCATTAAAGCATTACGTGGTAATGAAAAATCCAATGAAGACAACACGCTATCAGTAGCATTTACAGTACCATTTTTGATAGCTGCAGCTACATCTACAGGAACTGTTACATTTTTAACAGGGAAACTGTAATCATTATCTGGATTATCCTTACCCACATAATTTTTCATGACGTTGTACAAATTGTAAAACTTATCATCCGGCATAGATGCATTTGGCTTGTACTCGATATAATCACGCTTGCCGCCTTCAATTTGATCTGCAGACCATATTACATCAATAGCAGGGCTCTCATTTACTTTGTAACGAAGTTGATTGATATACCAATCAATACCCAATAAACTGTAGTTAATAACACGAATATCTTTTCTAATACCTTCTACTTCTTGCGCATACCAAAGCGGATAGGTATCGTTGTCTCCAAACGTAAATAAAATTGCATTGGGGGCACAGCTCTCTAAATAATCTTTGGCTAAATCTCTTGCAATTACTTTATTACTTCTGTCATGATCATCCCATTCCTGACTTGCCATTAAGGCAGGAACTGCTAACAAACAAACAACAGTTGCAAGTCCTGCAGCTGCTGTTTTTTCAATTGCAATCGCTTTTACAAATAATTCTTTTACCATTAAAACCCCAAGACCAATCCAAACAGCAAAAGCATAAAAACTTCCTACATACGCATAATCTCGCTCACGCGGCTGATAGCCTGCCTGATTTAAATAAAGTACGATCGCAAATCCAGTAAAAAAGAACATTAAAAAGTTAACGCCAAAATCTGCTCTCTTTTTTCGATAATGAAAAACCATACCTAATAAACCAAGTATACATGGAAGTGCAAAAAGTTTATTATTCGCTTTATTATTTTTAAGACTATCTGGCATAGCAGACTGGTCGCCATATAATAATTGATCGATAGGTGCAATACCTGTAATCCAGTTACCATCTCTAACATTGCCTGCAAACAAACCTTGGTTATCGTTTTGTTTACCTGAAAAGTTCCACATAAAATACCTAAAATACATCCAGTTTAATTGGTATCCGAAAAAGTATTTGATATTATCAACTTGATTTATTTCATGATCATATGTGCCATCTTGCATCCGGTTCATACCCAAATAGTACGCATAATAGTCTGCGTGGTTTTGATCATTACTCATATCCCAAATACGTGGAAATACCATTTTGTCTTCTGGAGCAAAAACATATTTACGATCTTCTCCAAGCTCAATGTATTTGTCTGTAGACTTTTGATAACGCATGCCCGTGGTTTTTACATCAACGGGTCTTGCAGTAAATTTTTGACCGTATAACAAAGGAAAATCACCATATTGTTCACGACCTAAATAACCTACAAGGCTAATTGGATTGTCAACATTGTACATATCTACAGATGGATTAGCGCTACTTCGAATCATCGTGGTTAAATAAGTACTATATCCGATCAACATAAATGTTAAACACCAAATACCAAGCCTAAGCATCGACCATCCTTTTGATGCAGCCACTTTTAAACCATACCAGATTAGTGCAGCAACTAAAACAAAGAAGGTAGTAAAGCCTGTAAAAAATGGCAATTTAAAGTCATTGACAAAGATGCGATCAAAAAAACCAGCAATTTTTACTGTGTATTGAATAACACCAACCTGGACAATTCCAGTAATAGCACATGCGATTACAAAAAAGATATAAATTCCTGCGTATGTTTTTTTCTTGCCTTTATCTAAAGATTCAAAAAAATACAATAATCCAATGGCTGCAATAGTTCCAAGTAACATCAGCCCACCTAGCGTACTATCCAATTCAACACCACGCTCAGGATTTACTTCGGCATTAGCTACAAGCAATCCACCTATAAAAGCAAGAATGCCACCAACACCAATGATGACTAAAAACCACTTTTTAATAACAGCATAGTTGAAACTATCTTGTTTACGGAAATAGTACACCATTACAATGGCAGGAATGGTTAATAGATTTAACAAGTGAACGCCAATAGAAAGTCCCATCATAAAAAATATGAACACAATCCACTTATCTGCATCAGCTTCATCCGCTTGATTTTCCCATTTTAAAATGGCCCAAAAAACAATAGCGGTAAAAAAAGAAGACAATGCGTATACTTCGCCTTCTACAGCACTATACCAAAAAGAATCACTAAATGTATACGCAAGCGCGCCAACAACACCAGCACCCATCACACTAATCAATTGACTTGTAGTTAGCGTTTCTAAAGTTTTGAGACCCATAATTTTGCGCGCAAAATGGGTAATGGTCCAAAACAAAAATAAAATGGTAAAAGCACTAGCAAGTGCACTCATTATGTTAACGGCCTTTGCAGCAGTTAATGGATTATCGCCAAATAGCACTATAAATACACGACCAATGATTACAAATAATGGGGCTCCGGGTGGATGCGGAATTTGAACCTTAAAACAACTACTCACAAACTCACCACAATCCCATAAACTACCACCAGCCTCTGCCGTCATAATGTACACAGTGGCAGCAATCAAAAACACAACCCAACCAATCAAATTATTAATTCTAGTAAAAAGCATAATTCTTCGTTTTAAAAGACAGACAAACATAACTTTTTAATTGTAAAATCTAAAGCCAAAAGGCTATTATTTCGTATTTTAAGGTACTATTAAGGGTCAAAAAATCCATGTTCCTGCTTATCTTTGTGGGCTCATGAGTCAAAATAGAACCGTTGCCTTTCATACACTTGGCTGCAAACTAAACTTTTCAGAAACCTCCACCCTTTCTAGAATGCTAGAACAGGAGGGTTTTGATAAAAAAGAGTTTGATGATTTGGCCGACGTGTACGTTATCAATACCTGTTCTGTTACAGACAATGCAGACAAAGAATGTAGACAAATTGTGCGCCGTATTCAAAAAAGAGCCCCCGAAAGTTTTGTTGTAATTACAGGCTGTTATGCGCAGTTAAAACCCGCACAAATTGCCCAAATTCCGGGTGTAGATCTAGTGCTAGGCGCTGCCGAAAAATTTAACTTAGCCCAGCATATAAGCACCCTTTCCAAAGGCAATCCTACCACCATTTGCAGTTGCGATATTGCAGATGTAACAGGTTTTACCGCTTCTTTTTCACAAAATGATAGAACTCGCTGCTTTTTAAAAGTACAAGACGGGTGTGATTACAACTGCTCTTTTTGTACCATCCCTATGGCAAGAGGTAAAAGCAGAAGTGATTTAGTGTCTAATGTGGTTGCGCAGGCCAAAACGGTTGCAGCTAGCGGCGCTAAAGAAATTGTTTTAACAGGTGTTAATTTAGGGGATTTTGGAAAAGGCCCCAATGGAGAAAAACATACCGAAAGTTTTTTTGATTTGATTCAAGCCCTCGATACTATCGAAGGCATAGAACGCTTTAGAATATCCTCTATAGAACCCAATTTACTAACTCCAGAAATCATTGAATTTGTTGCAAAGAGTAAAAAGTTCATGCCACATTTTCACATACCCTTACAAAGCGGCAGTGCCGAAATTTTGGGACTCATGCGTAGGCGCTATCAAAAAGAATTGTATCAAGAAAGAATATCGCTGATTAAAAAATTGATACCACACTGCGCCATTGGTGTAGATGTGATTGTAGGATTTCCTGGCGAAACAGATACGCACTTTAAAGAAACCTTTGATTATTTACACGATTTAGATATTAGCTACTTGCACGTATTTACCTATTCAGAAAGGGACAATACCAAAGCATTGGAAATAAAACCTATAGTTCCTGTTGCTACCAGAAATGAACGCAACAAAGCCCTTCGGAACTTATCTTTTATGAAGCTTCAATATTTTACAGCAGCACATGTAGGAAGTGCCCGGAAAGTGCTCTTTGAAGACTTTAATAAAAATGGAATGATGGAAGGATATACAGATAATTATATCAGAATTACAACTCCATACAGGACCGAATGGGCCAATCAAATTATTGATTGGGAAATGCGATAAAACCTATACTAAATAAGGCTTACATGGGAATGTGGGAACTCTACAACCATCACCTGACCTAAACTTTGTAACCGAACGTATACCTTCTTTTTATCACTAAAGGTTACCATACCTTCCCTATCCATAAACACACCGTAATTGATACGTATTTTGGTGTCTTCTCTAAAACCTTCATCAGAAATTAATTGGAGTGTTGCTTCTTTTTCTCCAAGATATTTTTGAATCATATCTATTTCTTCTTCTCTAATAACCGCAGGCTTTCCTAAATAAAAAACGAAATTCAAAACACCATCGGTCATTTTTACTTTTGCGGATTCGGTATCGTCAATATGAACAAAAACATAAGACCTAAAAAGAGGCTCCTCAATAATTTTTTTTCGATCGGTCCATTGTTTCTCAATTTTCTGTAAAGGACACCAGCAATCGACGCCTTTTTTTTTGAGCAACATGTCTATTTTTTTCTCCCACCTTGGTTTGGTATACAGTGCATACCATTTCTTTTGCTGCTCCATACTTCAATTACTTAAACACAAAACTAGACTTGGCAAGTATCATTTTATTCATGACTTTAACCGATTCGCTAATTGGCATGTCTGATGCAATGGCCGTAAGCCATGCTTTGTAACGCTCCCCTTTGTTTTTATCGGGATTGTTATAAAATTTAGCACTATCCACTGCCACAGGTTTAACTGATAAAGGTTTTGACACTTTTAACAATGCGCTATTTTGTTCAACTACTTTTTTAATTTTTATTTGTAATGCCTGGTAACTTGCAAGATTTAATGACGCATACCCCTCAGAAGTACTAGCAATCCAAGACAAATTATTCTTTAGCGTCATAAAATTAGCGTCCTTTTGTACCCTTTCTTTTTCGGCAGCAATGGCTGCTTCATAGACAGCACTTTGACTCCATAAAAAATAAGGCGCTGTAGGGATTTTGTGAAATGGCAGTGCAGATTCATTGTCCTTTTCTCTTATTTTGAGGTATTCATAACTATCAGGAAGTACAATATCAGACTCTACTCCTTTTAATTGAGTAGATGCTCCATTTACCCTGTAAAACATCTGAAAGGTAAGTTTTACGGCACCCATATCAGTACGACCACTAGACTGATCGATGGGATTACCAAAAGGAATACTTCTTTGTACTGTTCCTTTACCATAAGTAGACGTACTTCCTATAATTACGCCTCGCTTATAATCTTGTATGGCACCAGCAAAAATTTCACTTGCAGATGCACTAAACTCATTGACCATTACTGCCAATGGACCATCGTATAATGCGCCCGATTGACGATCACTTAAAATATTAGACTTGCCTTCTCTGTCTCTTACCTGAACGACAGGTCCTTGATTAATAAAGAGTCCCACCATTTGAACTACTTCGTATAAAGAACCGCCTCCGTTATTGCGTAAATCAATAACAATGCCTTTTACATTTTCTGCTTTAAATTTTACGATTTCTTTTGCAATATCTTCTGAACACCTGTTGCCATCTTCTCTTTCATAATCGGCATAAAATTCAGGTAAATAAATGTATCCGATTTTATCAGTACCTTCTGTTACAATCGCACTTCTTGCAAATGTTTCATCCAGTACAATTTCTTCTCTTATAAGTGTTACCACTTTTACGGTACCATTGGTTTTTTTAATCGTCAAACGAACTTCTGTACCTTTATTTCCTCTAATAATTTTTACGGCGTCTTCAGTGGCATAACCAACAACATCAACAGGTTCGGCACTTCCTTGTGCCACTTTTAAAATAACATCGTTGGCGTCAATTTCTCTGGACTTCCATGCAGCACCGCCAGGTTGTACACTAGCTATTTTAATGCCATTTTCATCTTCTCCCAATTGTGCCCCTATTCCATAAAAACGACCACTCATACCTTCATCAAAAGAACGTTTTTCGATAGGTGGAAAATAATCGGTGTGGGGATCCATAAGACCTGTTATCGCATTGATATATGATGTAAAACGCTGGTCTTCGTTGAACGTTTTTTGTATGCGGTCAAAACGTTTATTGGTTGATTTCAATACCTGCTCTCTAGCCATTCGCTCAAGTGTAGAATCTGGCTTAGCCACGTAATCTTTTTGCCCTTTATTTTTTTCTCTTTGCTCTAAATAATCTGCATAACGCTCAAGCGCTGCATAGGTTAATTGTTTCCTCCAACGTTCTTTTCTAATAGAAACATTATTTGCAAAATCTTGTTTGGTATTTTCCAACAGTACCGAATCATTGGCATCAAAATCAAAAGGGTTTTTTAATAGTTCTTTGTACAGTAACACCGTTTCCTGAAGTCGCTTTGTATAGACAGCACTAACGGCAGGTACAAAAGCAATCGGCGCTCCTTTTATTTCATCATCCAAACTTATTTCAAATTTTTTAAACCCGGCAATATCTGATTGTAAAAACAATGTTTTTTCAGGATCCAGCGCTTTTAAATAGGCTGTAAAAAGCTTTTTAGAAAAGTTGTCGTCTATCACTTTGGGGCTATAATGTTGCGCTTCTAACAACGCACCAACAGTTGCCAATAATTTTTGACGCTGTGTTGGTTGAAGTTCAGGTGAAACTGTACTTACCTTAAATGCAAAAAAGATAGTTCCAAATAAAACAATACCTGCTAATAATAACCCTTTCTTTGTTTTCATAAATGCTTTAAAATTTTCCATGTTGGAAATATGGTAGAATTCAAAAATAACTGAAAAGAACCACCAAAAAACAGGATTTAAGCCAAATTAACAAAGGTTTTGATAAGCGGCAACAAAGAAAGTTTAAAATGAGATTTTGTTAAATGCTCAATTACCTTATTTTTGCACTCCTAAAAGACGGAGGGCGTAGCTCAGTAGGTTAGAGCGTCAGTTTGTGGCACTGAAGGCCGTGGGTTCGAGACCCATCGTTCTCCCATCATTATAAAAACCTGTAAGTATCCCTTATAGGTTTTTTAAATTAACAACACCATATCTACAATATGTCTCCTCTTATTCTTTCAATCCCTTTGATATCGGCATTTATAGGGTGGTTTACCAATTGGATAGCCATCAAAATGTTATTTCATCCAAGAATCCCTGTTAAAGTATTAGGTCTAACATTTCAGGGTATTTTCCCAAAAAGACAGCGCCAATTTGCCCAGAAATTAGGCAAATTAGTGAGTGAAGAGCTTCTTTCCTTTAAAGATATTGAAGCTAAAATCACCGATGGTAACAACCTGCAACAAGTAATGCCACTTGTTGAAAACCATATTGACAACTTTTTGCGCAATAAATTGGCCGCAGAAATGCCCATTATAAGCATGTTTATTGGCGACAAAACCATCGATCAGCTTAAATCAGTGTTTATGAAGGAGTTAGAAAGCTTATTTCCAGTTCTCATGGCCAGCTATATGGAAAAACTCAAGCACGAGCTTGATTTAGAAGCCATTGTAACAGAAAAAGTAAGCAATTTTAGTTCCGACAAACTGGAGGAAATCCTTCAATCCATCATGTCCAAAGAGTTCAAGTTTATTGAAATTATTGGTGCAGTATTAGGATTTTTAATTGGTATCCTTCAGGTGCTTATAACCTGGATTGGCGGGTAATCTCCCTTATTTTGCCGTTTAGCGATAAAAAAGTGCCCTTTTTAGCCTTTTTCAAAACTTTACCCTCAAAAAATTGTCATACTACCGCTTGTCCATTGTATTTATTGAAATCAATAAATTGATGGAACTTTGCATAAATCATTATAAATTAATAAGATGCGTAAAATAATAGTAATAATTACATTATTCGTTGGATTTTGCTTGAACAGCCTTCAAGCCCAGTATCCTGGTGCGAGAACAGGCGGTATGCCTACTGGCGCCCAAACGAATATTGGACATTTTTACGGTAAGATAGTAGACAGTAAAACAAACAAGGCGATTGATGCCATGACCGTACAGTTAACAGGCAATAAGTTTGATACCGTAACTAAAAAAATGAAGGAAGTGGTGTTGAGCACTCAAATCACCAAATCAAATGGAGATTTTAGCTTTGAAAACCTTTCTTTATTTGGCAACTTTAAACTAAAAGTTTCTGGATTAGGATTTAAAGCACTCGATCAAACCATCAGCTTTGGTATTAAAATGCCTCAGCCAGGTGCAACTCCAAATATGCAACAAATGATGGGTATGGCCGATAAAGATTTAGGGAACATCAAAATCACTGCCGATGCCACCGATCTTGGAAACGTTACGGTAACATCGACTAGTAAACCGCAATTTGAAATGGGTATTGATCGTAAAATTTTTAACGTAGATAAAAACTTAGTAAGCACTGGTCAGTCTGCGACAGAAATCATGAAAAACATTCCCTCTGTAAATGTAGATATTGATGGAAACGTTACTTTAAGAAATTCAGCACCTACAATATTTGTAGATGGAAGACCAACCACTTTGACACTTGATCAAATTCCTTCTGATATCATTGACCGCGTGGAATTAATCACCAACCCTTCTGCAAAATTTGATGCATCGGGTGGTAATGGTGGCATTATTAATATTGTATTAAAAAAGAATAAAAAAGTTGGCTACAATGGAGGCTTAAGAGCAGGTATTGATTCACGAGCTAAAGTAAATGTAGGATCTGATATTAATATCAGACAAGGCAAGGTCAATGCTTTTTTATCTGCTAACCTAAACCAGTTCAAATCAATTAGTAATAGTGCAACTACTAGAGACAACTTCTTTTCTACACCAAGCTATATCAGCAATACCGCAAAATCAATTAATGATGGTGGATTTAGTTTTATGAGAGGTGGTTTCGATTATTTTATTGACAACAGAAATACATTGTCGTTTGCGGGCAATTACAACACCGGCAATTTTGATTCTGAAAACAACCAAAAAGCAGACTCCACCATCAAAGGAGTTTACACTTCGTTCAATCAAATCTTAAGTGGCAACGCCTCAACCTCAAATAGTTTTGGAAGTCAATTAAGCTTTAAACACAACTATACAAAAAATGGCGAAAGCTTATCTGCAGATGTAAATTATAACGAAAGAAATAGCAATAATACCTCTAACGTTAATACACAAACATTCTTTATTAATAATACATTGAAAGGATTTCCTTTATTACAACAAACCATTGGTTCAGGTAATTCTAGTAACATTACCGGTCAATTGGATTATGAAAATCCAATTACTGATGATAGTAAACTTGAAATGGGATTAAGAGGTACTGTTCGCTTAAACGAATCAGTATCCAATCAATTTAGATACAATCCGGTTACTGCAAAATATGATATGATTTCAAGAATCAGTAACAGTTTTAAATCCAATGATCAGGTGTATGCTGCGTATGCAACGTATACATTTAGGGTTAAAAAAATAAGCTATCAATTAGGACTTCGAGCAGAGAGCTCAAATTATACAGGCACACTTTTGACTGCCGCCGGAAAAGACTCAGCAAGCTTTACGGTAAAATATCCTTTAAGCCTAATACCTACTGCATTTTTAACGTATAAACTATCTGAAAAAGAAGATTTACAGTTTAACTATGCTCGCCGTATTAATAGAGCAAATTTCTGGCAGTTAATTCCTTACCCAGATTTTTCAGATCCTCAAAATATCAGCGTTGGAGACCCTGGTATCAGACCTGAATTTACCAACTCATTTGAATTTTCATACAACAATGCGTATAAAAAAGGTGCTAACTTTTTAGCCACCGCCTTTTTCAAATACAGCACCGATTTAATTACTCGCTATGTTTATACGGGTAAGAATGAATTGAACCCTGCAGATACAATGCCAGTTTACTACAGCTCATACATCAACGCAGATAATAGTATCATTTTTGGATTGGAACTAAGTAACAAAGTACCAGTAACCAAATGGTGGGATTTAACGTTAAGTGGTAATTTATTTAGTTCACAAATTAATGCCACTATTCCAGGTCAAAATATAAGCAACGACGCGCAGGTTAGCTGGTTTGCAAAAATGAACAGTAGCTTTAAATTAAACAAAACGCTTTCCATTCAATTGAGTGGTGACTACCAAGCTAAAACCATCCTTTCTCCAAATGTTGGAGGTGGCGGTGGCCGTGGCGGCGGAGGAGGTGGCTGGGGTGGCATGTTTGGCGGTGGTGCTCAAACATCGGCACAAGGTTATAACATGCCTCGATATGGCCTTGATTTGGCGATCAGAAAAGAGTGGACATGGAAAAATGGCAAGAGCGGTTCTTTAACGCTTAGCATGAATGATATTCTAAGAACACAATTATTTAAATCATATTCCGAGAGTAACTTTTTCACTCAAATGAGTGAACGCAGAAGAGATCCTCAAGTATTAAGGGTGAATTTCAACTACCGCTTTGGTAAATTTGATGCTACATTGTTCAAACGCAAAAATACCAAAGCAGATCAGGGTGGTGGCGGAATGGATATGATGCAATAAAATATTTTACTACCGGTGTTAGCGGTTCTTACCCGTTAACATCGGTACAAAAGAAAAAATATCAAAAGACGTTTCTGTAATTTCACCATTAGCGTCCTTGGTAATACGGATCATTCTTTGTTGATCACCCTCCCCCTCATTTACAGGTAACACCATAATGCCACCTGGCTTTAATTGCTCCACCAATTTAGGCGGAACGAAGGGTGCAGCAGCAGTGATAATAATTTTATCGAAAGGTGCATAAGTAGGAAGGCCTTCAAATCCATCTCCATAGAAAAATTTAATGGTTGGATATTTGGCTTTAAAGACATAATCGATATGTAAATCAAATAATTTTTTTTGACGTTCAATAGTATAAACACGAGCCCCCATTTCAGCTAAAATAGTTGCCTGATACACACTACCCGTTCCGATCTCTAATACTTTGTCTGACTTATTAATTTGAAGTAACTGTGTTTGATAGGCCACTGTATGTGGATGCGAAATTGTTTGACCCTCACCTATGGGAAAAGCCCTGTCTTCGTATGCATGTGTTACAAATGCAGAATCTAAAAAATAGTGCCGAGGTACTGCATTGATGGCCATTAATACCGATTCGTCGGTGATACCTTTTTCACGAAGCATATCCACCATTTGTTTACGAAGTCCCTTATGTACGTGTTTGTCTTCTAATTTTTGCTGCATGATACACCCTATGCCAAAGACATGTCTTTAATGATTCGTTGAATTTTTTGATCAAGGCTTGCAAAGGTAGCATCATACGCATCTTTAGATGCCAGTGTGGTATGTACACTAAAATAAAATTTTATTTTAGGTTCTGTTCCTGATGGCCTTGCAGAAATTTTACTTCCATCGGCGGTTACAAATTGAAGTACATTACTTTTAGGCAACTGAAGCTTCCAGGTTTCGCCGCTTACTAGATTTTTTCCAGCTTGCATTTCGTAGTCCAACATTTCTACTACTGCTGATCCGTCGATGGCCTGTGGAGGACTGGTACGAAACCCTTCCATCATGGCAGCAATTTCTTTTTGACCATTCATGCCCTTTTTGGTAATACTAATAAGCTGTTCGTAATAAAACCCATACTGCATATATAGTTCCAACATTTTATCAAACAAGCATTTACCTTTCGCTTTTTCATACGCCGCCATTTCACAAAGTAAAGCAACGGCACTCACTGCATCCTTATCTCTAATTTCATTTCCAATCATGAGACCAAAACTTTCTTCACCCCCAATAACGTAGTTTTCATTCGCCTCCTTTTCTTTGATAAGTTCGGCAATCCATTTAAACCCAGTAAGTACATTGTAACATGCTACCCCGTTTTGTTTAGCTACCTCATTAATCATAGCGGTTGTTACAATGGTTGAAATAACCATATCGTTTGGCTTTGCAATGCCTTTGGCTTTTCTTGCTTCGATGAGATAGGCAAATGCTAATACAGCCGTTTGGTTACCATTCATGAGCACCCACTCTCCTTTATGGTTTTTTACACCAATCCCTACCCTGTCGGCGTCTGGATCTGTGCCTAATAAAATATCTGCATCTAATGATTTTGCCATAGCAAGTCCCATGGCCATCGTTTCACTTTCTTCGGGATTGGGATAACCTACCGTAGGAAAATTACCATCGGGCGTTGCCTGAGCTTCCACGATATGCACATTGGTAAATCCAAAACGGGACAATACTTCAGGAACCAGCGTAATGCCAGTGCCATGAATTGGGGTATATACAATGGATAAATCATGCTGGGCTTGAATCACTTCGGGATAAACGCTCAAGCTTTTAACCATACGAATGTAGGCCTCATCCATAGCACGGCCTATCCCTGTAATATTTGCTTCGCCCCCCGTCCAATTCACTTCATCAACACTTGTAATCGCTTCTACTTCTGTAATCACATTTTTATCGTGGGGGGGTACGAGTTGACCACCATCATTCCAATAGGCTTTATACCCATTATATTCTTTAGGATTGTGTGACGCAGTACACACCACGCCCGCCTTACAACCAAGCTGCCTAATAGCAAAGCTTAATTCGGGCGTAGGTCTTAAAGCCTCAAACAAATAAACTTGTATACCATTTGCAGCAAATACACCAGCAGTGGTTTCGGCAAAAAAACGGCTATTGTTTCTACTATCATGACCAATCACTACCGACATGGGTTCACTGCCATATGTTTTTTTAAGGTAGTTGGCAAAACCTTGCGTCGCCATACCCACCGTGTATTTATTCATACGATTGGTACCCACACCCATAATGCCACGCAAGCCTCCAGTACCAAATTCGAGGTTCCTATAAAAAGAATCGGCCAATTCATCTGGTTGCAAATTTGCAATGGCGTTTTTAGTAGCCTGATCGTAATTACCAGAAAGCCATACCGAAACTTTGTCTTGAATAGAATGATCCATAAAATAGGTTTGAATAGACTACAAAAATAGTAAAAATTAAGCCTTGCTTTCGACGCAAACACCTTCGATTTCAGTATCCGTAACCAGCACCCGAATATGATCTTGTAAAGAAGTGGAAATGGACAAACCCACATAATCAGGTTTCACTGGATAGAGGCGGTACATTCTTTCAACAAGAACTAAGGTTTGAATACTTAATGGATAAAAATCTAACAATGGTTTGATGGCATATAAAAGCGTTTTACCACTATTAGATACATCATCCACTAAAACGATATGCGCTCCAGTATATTGCGCGGGTGCACTATATGTAATTTCCGAAGGCGTATCCTTGTCTAAAGAAGCTTCTAAAATAGTGATCGTACACTGAACATACGGGGCGATTAATGCAGCAATTTTATGGGCTATTACGACCCCATTATTTCGAATACCAATAAGTATCAAAGACTTTGTTGCAGGCGCTATATTTTCTGCTAATTCAAGTGCCATACGGTGCATTTTTTGCTGGGCCGCAGCGGCAGAAAGAATAGAATTGTTGGGTTCCATAGACGCAAGATTTAGTATCAAATGTAACAAGAATAATTGCACAATAGTAACTGAATCACAACTAAATAAAACAACTTATCTTAGCGCCATAATTGCGCACCATGGAAATGTTTGCTCCACTGATTTTTTTAGCCCTTTTGGCTACTGCTGGCTTCCTTTTTTATAAAAAGGCCTCCCTCATAAAAAAAACCATCTTACTGGGTAAATCCGAGATTCAATATGAGCAACCAGCCCTTAGATGGAAACAAGTATTATTGCTAGCATTTGGACAAAAAAAGATGTTCAAAAATCCTTTGGTTGCTTTTTTACACCTTATTATTTATGCTGGATTTATTATCATCAATGTAGAAGTTTTAGAAATAGTCATTGATGGCATTACGGGCAAGCACCGTGTTTTTTTACCCTATATCGGATCCTTTTACACCTACTTTATCAATGTTTTTGAAATACTGGCTTTTGGTGTAACCGTTGTTTGCGTTATTTTTTTAGTACGTCGAAATGTATTGTACATAAAAAGATTGTCAAGTAACGATTTAGCGGGTTGGCCTAAAACAGATGCAAACCTCATACTCGTTGTTGAAATTGTTTTAATGAGCTTATTTTTTTTTATGAACGGCGCAGATCAAGCGTTACAAAATTTGCAAGTAGCTCATTACGCTACTACCGGATCTTTTATTGTTTCAAGCATGTTGGTGCCCAGCTTAAGCCAATTATCAGCGGATACACTCCTACTTATTGAGCGCTCGGCTTGGTGGCTCCACATCATTGGTATTTTGGCCTTTTTAAATTACCTACCCTACTCAAAACATTTGCATATTATTCTTGCATTTCCTAGTGCTTACTTCAGTTCACTACAGCCTGCAGGGAAAATGAAAAATATGCCGTCGGTTCAAAATGAAGTATTGTATGCGGTGGATCCAAGTAAAGCACCAACAGATGCTACACCGCCTGCCACTTTTGGCGCAAAGGACATTTTTGATTTGAATTGGAAAAGTTTAATGGAAGCATATAGTTGTACAGAATGCGGCAGGTGTTCTGCAGCTTGTCCAGCAACAACCACTGGTAAATTATTAAGCCCGCGTAAAATTATGATGGCTACAAGAGATAGACTTGAAGAAGTAGCTCAAAACATCAATAAAAATACAAATTTTATAGACGATCAAAAAACGCTACTACACAATTACATCGGCGTTGAAGAACTCAGGGCTTGTTCCACTTGTAATGCATGTGTGGAAGCTTGTCCTGTAAGTTTATCGCCACTTGATATTATTATGGAATTAAGAAGATCATTAATCATGGAAGAAAGTAATGCACCTTCCGAGTGGAATAATACATTTTCAAATATTGAAAATAATTTTGCACCATGGAAATTTTCTCCAGAAGACCGTGAAAATTGGGCAAAAGAAATCTAATACGATACGTATGAAAGTAAATACAATGGCCGAAATGATGGCTTCAGGAACAATGCCAGAATACTTATTTTGGGTAGGTTGCGCAGGTAGCTTTGACCAAAGAGCGCAAAAAATTACCAAGGCATTTTCTCTTATTTTAGATAAAGTAGGCATTAGTTATGCAATATTAGGTAAAGAGGAAGCATGCACTGGCGATCCGGCTAGAAGAGCAGGTAACGAGTTTTTATTTCAAATGATGGCATACCAAAATATTCAGGTAATGAATGCTTATGGTGTTAAAAAAATAATTACCACCTGTCCGCACTGTTTTAATACTATCAAAAACGAATACCCTGAACTTGGAGGAAATTATGAAGTCATACACCACACCACTTTACTTCAATCTTTAATCAACGAAGGAAAAATTATATTAAAAGAAGGCGGTGCATTTAAGGGTAAAAAAATATCTTACCACGATAGCTGTTATTTAGGTCGTGCTAATAATATTTATGAAGCCCCACGAAAAGTGTTAGAAATATTAGACGCCGAACTTATTGAAATGAAAAGATGCCGCTCTAATGGACTATGCTGTGGAGCAGGCGGTGCCCAAATGTTTAAAGAAGAAGAACCAGGCACCACTAGAATTAATATAGAAAGAGCCGAAGAAGCAGTAGCAACAGGGGCTCAAATTATAGCATCAGCTTGTCCTTTTTGTAATACCATGATGACAGACGGGATAAAAAATAAAGAAAAAGAAAATGAAATGGCCGTGCTAGATATAGCAGAGCTCATTGCAGAAAGCATGGCTTAATTAAAATATTGAATGATGAATTTTTCTATAGAAGCGCATATACCAGCCCATTTTAATGACAACGCTCGTGTTTGGATTTTTCAAAGTAGTAGACTTTTTACCATGTCTGAAGCTTTTGAAATTGACAGCATCTTAAAAGAGCATTGTAATGGTTGGAAAAGCCATGGCAAGGAGGTTAACGGCTATGCCAATTTATTTTTTGGACAATTTATTGTTGTAATGGCCGACGAAACGGAGGCCACTGTTGGCGGCTGTAGTACAGACAGTTTATTTAGAATGATCAAGCAAATTGAGGCCCTATGCAAAGTCAATTTATTTGATAGACAAATGCTTGCATTTTTAGTAAACGACAAAGTACAACTATTACCACTCGCTCAAATTAAGTACGCGGTATCAAACAATCATATTAGCCCAACTACTATCTATTTTAATAATACAGTAGGTACAAAAAAAGAATTGGTTGGTAGCTGGATGATTCCTATTTGCGAGAGCTGGCTTTCAGCAAAGGTTTAACTGGTTTTGTAACCACTTTATTTAATTGATAACTAAAAGCAATTCTGTAGTTTCTTGTATTACTTGAGCTAAATGATTCTAAATTAAAATTAGCGCCATATGCAAAGGTTTGAAACTGCTGCTGTGTTGTGGGGTCAATGATATTAATAGATACAATTAAACGGCGATCTAAAAACTTACGCTGAATACCAAGGTTAACCGTTAAATTACTCCTACTCCTACCTTGGGGATCTGCAAAATTATTGTAGCGTGCAGTTCCTTCAAAAGTAAGCAGGTTGCTCGGTGTAAAATTATAATTGAGGCTGGTATAAAAAGTAGCGCCATCACGGTACTTGTATAAGCGTTTTTCGGCAGTACCATATTGATTGAAGGTATAACCTGCACTCCCATTGATTCTAAACTTTTTAGTAAATGTATACCCACCCCAAGCACTAGCTTCATATTCACGTCTATCAGCAATATTTTTCCAAGTCACTTCAGTTTTACCACCCGCTTGTAATGTGCGGATACTATTAAAAACCTGCTTCAATTGATTATAGCCTAGTGATGTATTGATATAATACTTGCCCTTTACATAACTAAAATTCCAATCATAATTATGGGAAAGGGTTGGCTCTAAGTATGGATTTCCAAACCTGATATTATAAGGGTCACCATAATCAATATTTGGATTTAATTCACCAATACCTGGCCGTCTTATAGTAGCCCTATACACAAGGGTTGTATTCATTTCCTTGGAAAACTCTTTACGGAGTGTGAAATTTGGTAGCACATTCCAATATCCATTGTCTACATCACTGGCATTCCCTTTTAGAAAAACAAACTGCAAATTGGTATACTCAGCTTGAACGCCAAATGATAAGCGGTATTTACTTTTAAAATTGTAGGACAAACCTGCTCTTGCTGTTGCCACGAGTTGGTTATTGGTAAAATCATTACTTAGTAAATCATTGGTAGCAAAGACTTGGTCTTGCTTTCGAAAAAATTGTGTGTTAACACGTCCGTGGTACCAAGAATTTAAAACAGAAACCCCCGCATTAAAATTATGTTGCTTGGTTTTTAAAGGTCGTAAAAAATCTATCCGTAAGGACGCTGAATTATTGTCAGTATTAAAGAGTTGACGTTGGGTAGAATCAACCCCAGTTGGTGTTTTATCGGGAAATAGAAACTGCTGAAAAAATGTTCTATTGTTATGGGTATTTGATAAATTAGCATTTGCAATAAAGCGTAGGTACCCCGGTCCTGTTTTTTGTTTGATATTATAACTTCCCGACAATGCTTGATTGAAGCCACCACCCACACTGTGGTTGTTACGATTGCTTAACCGGTAAATTTGTTGCTGGTTATTGATATTGGTAAACGTATTACTAGAATTGTTGTCAAAAGAATTTGGGTTTAGCTGATAGGTCAGTGATAAAACATGCTGTTTATCAATTTCATAATCGACTTGTGCTCGAAAATTAGGCCTCGATGAAAAATTAGTGAACCTATTTTGTGTATTAAAATAATTTACAGAATCTCTATACATATTTTCTCTTTTCGAATAGCCATTACCGGTAATGGTACTTACACCAACGCCTCCATTTAAGTTTAATACAAGTTTTTGATTGCGGTAACTGCCATTTGCAGATGTTGATGATTCACCCCTTGTTCCAGCACTCACATTTACCCTTCCAACCCATCCAATTTTCCCTTTTTTAGTAACAATATTAATGACGCCTCCCGTTTCAGTAGCGTATTGAGGCGGAGGGGTTGTCATAACCTCAATTCTATCAATACTATTTCCTGGCAAACTCTCTAACAAATCTTGAAGTTGTTGCGCATTTAAATCGGTGGGTTTATCGTCAATGAGAATTCGAGGCTCTCTACCCTTTAGTAAAATTTTTCCAGTAGGGTCATTGTTAATAAGCGGCATATTTTTTAATAGTTCGGCAGTAGTGGCACCTCCACTCAAAGCGCTTTCACCCACATTAAAGATGATTTTATCGTCCTTGTTTTCTATGAGTGGCTTTTCGGCATACACAATAACTTCTGAACTAGCCGCGCCAGAAACGTTTAATTTAACATCGCCCAAATTGAAATCGTATCGCTCCTCCCTTAAATAAATACTATCAATTTGAAGATCGGCATAACCCACCATCGTTGCTTTTAGCTTGTAATATCCAAATGGCAAATTCAAACACTCAAAAGCGCCGTTTTTATCAGATACTACCTGAAATGCCACAAGCGTATCTGACATTTTTTTTAATTGGATACTAGCAAATGATAAAGGCTTGTTGGAAGTTGCGTCTAACACATTGCCAATAATAAGCCCCATCGATCGACTGGCCACTGGAGACGGTTTTTGACAATAGCCTTGTATACAAAAAAACAAGGCACTCATTATGCATAAAAAAGACTTCATAGTATCGATTACAAAATAAATCTTTATTAGCAAGATGAGAAATAATAAGGGCTAATTGGTTAATTTTATAGAAATAATCGGCCACCATGTTAACGATCTACGGCATACCCAATTGTGACACTGTAAAAAAGAGTTTAGACTGGTTTACAAAATACAAAATTGAATATGTGTTTCATAACTACAAAAAAGAAGGGGTAACAGCTACCTTACTCAAAGATTGGATGTCTCAACAAGATTTTACACTGATTGTAAATACAAAATCTGCTACCTACAAGAAATTAAGCCCAGAAGATCAAGCAAAATGCGCAAAAGCAGCTACTGCTGTTGCCGTATTACAAGAAAACACGAGCTTAATCAAAAGACCCATCGTTACAAAGAAGGGTAAAATTATAGCCATTGGTTTTGACCTAGAAACATACGCAAGACTATTTTAAAATAGCCGCTAATTTTTGTAAGAGGTCTTCACCCCTTAAATCTTTCCCAATAATTTTTCCTGTAGGATCAATTAACAAATTAGCTGGAATGCTTTGAATACGGTATAGTTGTGCCACTTCGTTATTCCAGTATTTTAAATCACTTACATGCGTCCATGTGAGTTTGTCTGTTGCAATAGCCTGAATCCAACTGTTTTTATCCTGATCTAAAGAAACACCAAGTACCGTAAAATTTTTTAACTTATACTTGTTATATGCTGCAACAACATTAGGATTTTCTTGCCTGCAAGGTCTGCACCAACTAGCCCAAAAATCAATAAGTACATACTTACCTTTAAATGAAGACAACTTTATAGGCTTGCCATTTTGATCATTTTGTGTGAATTCTGTTGCCATCGAACCTATTTGTCCAATTTTAGCATCCCCCACAGACTTTACAATCATTTCAGAAAAATAGCCTTTTTTAGCAGCAGGCTCTAGTGTATTATATGTAGATTCTAATTCTTGCGGTCCTGAAAATAAAGGCCCAACAGCAAAAAGTGCAAATGAACTTATAACAGAAGCAGGGTTAGCATTTGCAAATCCTACCGTTTCATTTAAAAGCACTTGCTTATAGCTATTATATAAATTAATGAGTGAATCACGTTTTGGTGTTTGTGCCGTTTCTGCCTGAATAAGCGGCACAATGGCATTGAGCTTGTCTTTTAAAGGGGCAAACTGAACTCTAAATTTCTCGTAAGTCTGGTGTAATACCGATCCAGTTAATTTAATTTGATCTGGAGCAGCTAAATCACCTTCTATAACAACAGCTTCATTGCCAATAAACATTTCGATGTTAATTTGGGGTGCCGCTGAAAACGAAAGTTGTAAAAGCATCCCTTCATTTACAGTTCCCTTCAAAACAAATGCCCCATCTGCAATATTACCCGTAGCAAGCGCCTGACCATTAAAAACATTTTTTAAAGTTGCGGTACTGCCATTTGTCAATCCCTTAATTTTTCCATTCACTGAAAAATCAGCAGCAATGGCAGATTGAAAAGCTATTAAAAGGGCAAGTGTGTATATGATTAGTTTACGCATAAAAAAAATTTGAATCTATTTTTTGTGTCTATTTTTTAATATTTCAATAACATCCTGCAAACTGTAGCCTTTTGCCTGTAATAAAATTAAATAATGAAAAAGTAAATCAGAGGCTTCATTTAAAAACAATAAATCATTGTCATCTTTAGACTCTATCACAAGCTCTACTGCTTCTTCTCCAACTTTTTGCGCAATTTTATTAATTCCTTTTGAAAATAAAGAAGCGACATAAGAACTATCAGGACTGTCGTTTTTACGGCTAGCAATAACTGTTTCCAAGTAGGTTAAAAAGTGAGCGGAATTATTTTCTTCGCCAAAGCATGTATCACTACCAGTATGGCAAGTTGGTCCAACAGGTACTGCCTTAACAAGAAGTGAATCAGCATCACAATCGAGTAACATATCTTTGTAATTCAAAAAGTGACCACTCTCTTCTCCTTTTGTCCAAAGTCTATTTTTAGACCTACTAAAAAAAGTAACTTTTTTAGTAGACAAGGTTGTTTCAATAGCAGTAGCATTCATAAAACCAAGCATCAAAACCTTACCGCTTTCAATATCTTGAACAATTGCCGGCACAAGTCCATCTGCATATTTTGAAAAATCAATTTTGTCTAACATAATAGGTCGTAAAAGTAAAAATTAAAGCCTAATTGGCAAGCCTTTATCAAATAAAAATGATTTTAAAGCGTATACTTCAATTTCTTTAAAATGAAAGATACTAGCAGCCAGAGCCGCATCTGCTGCCCCAGTTGTAAAAACATCCTCAAAATGCGCCATAGTTCCACCTCCCCCCGAAGCAATTACCGGTATTGAAACAGCTTTAGAAACAGCCCTTGTAATATCTAAAGCAAAGCCAGCCTTGGTACCGTCATGATTCATAGATGTTAAAAGAATTTCGCCAGCACCCAGCTTTGCAGCTTCTTGAGCCCAGGCCAAGCAAGTTGTTTTGGTAGCAACCGTTCCCCCATTTAAATAAACGTACCACACACCATCCGCTTCTTGCTTGGTATCAATTGCCACTACAATACACTGACTTCCAAATTCCTTGGCCAAAGCTGCCACTAGTTCCGGATTTTTGAATGCTGCAGAGTTCACAGCTATTTTATCGGCACCATTTTGGAGCAGTACACGCACATCTTCAATGCTTGCAACACCACCGCCAACAGTAAATGGTATATTAATTACCCCAGCAATTTTTTTGGCTAGATCTGCGAGTGTTTTGCGTTTTTCATTGGTGGCTGTGATATCTAAAAAAACAAGCTCGTCTATGCCGGCAGCTGCATAAAAAGCACCAAGCTCGACAGGGTCACCTGCGTCACGAATATTTTCAAAATTGACACCTTTGACGGTTCTCCCATTTTTAATATCCAAACAAGCAATAATTCTTTTTGCTAACATACTTTTAAATTATGCGTTAAACTGCTGTAATGCTTTTAGTGAAATACGGTTTTCATAAATTGCCTTGCCAACAATGGCACCAGCGCAACCAATACCAGAAAGCGTTTCAAGATCTTGAAGCGAACTCACGCCACCACTTGCTACTAATTTTAAATTGGGAAACTTCGTTAAAAGTGATTGATACAGAACCGTAGAAGGCCCTTCTAACTTGCCATCTTTTGTAACGTCGGTACAAAAAATATTGGTGATGCCTCTTTCTAAATACCCGCTAATAAAATCATTGATAGAAATATCAGACGTTTTCATCCATCCATTTACTGCAATGAGATTATCTTTCACATCGGCGCCTAAAAAAAATGCATGTGCGCCATAGGTACTTACCCAGTTTAAAAAAAGTTCGGGATTGGCAACGGCAATACTCCCAATGGTTGCAAGGGACGCCCCACGCTCAAAAACAAGTGCAACATCCTGGTCCGTTTTTATACCGCCACCAAAATCAATCACTAATTTTGTATGTAGTGCAATCGATTCTAATACTTTCCAGTTTTTTACAACCCCTGCTTTAGCACCATCTAAATCCACCAAATGAAGCCTTTTGATTCCGGCATCTTCAAAAGCCTTTGCCACTTCCAATGGATTTTCGTTGTAAATGGTTTTTTGCGCATAATCACCCTCCGTTAACCGAACACATTTGCCATCAATAATATCTATTGCAGGTATGATTTGCATATTATTTAATATCTAAAAAGTTTTGTAAAATTTTTTCTCCTACTGCTGCACTTTTTTCGGGATGAAATTGTACCCCATAAAAATTATTTTTTTGAAGTGCTGCACTATAAGGCAATATATAATGGGTAGTGGCAATGGTGTCTGGCCCAAGGGCTGCGTAATAACCGTGTACAAAATAACAGTAGGCATCAGGGACTAAGCCATTAAATAATGTTGAACCATATCCACTTATCGTATTCCAACCCACTTGTGGAATTTTATCGGTTCCATTGGGCAAAAAAGACACAACACGCTCATCAAATACAGATAAACAGGGGGTATTATTTTCTTCAGAATAAGAACATAATAATTGCATGCCTAAACAAATGCCTAGCACGGGCTGTTCCAATGTTTTAATAACAATATCTAAATTTCTTTCCTTTAAGTAGGCCATAGCATTACTCGCCTCCCCAACACCCGGAAAAATAACACGATCTGCTTTTTGTAACAGCTCCACATCATCTGTTAGAACTGCGCTAACACCAAGTCTTTCTAGTGCATAGGTAACTGATAATATATTTCCTGCATTATATTTTACAATAGCAACATTCATATTACTTTTGACCAATTATAGATGATAAAAATTGAGCTGTTGTTGCTGTAACATCTGAACTATTTTCTAGCGCTTTGATATATGCAGATCCAATAATGGCACCAGTTGTATGCCTCGTAGCAAGTTCAAATGATGCAGCATCTTTAACCCCAAACCCAACCAAAATAGGATTGTTTAAATGCATCTGCTTTAGTTTTTGCAGGTAAGCATCTACAACATCAAAATTAAGTGCCGATCCTGTAGTTGCAGAAGCACTCACTGCATATAAAAATCCAGAACTGAGCGAATCAAGATAAACAATACGCTCTGTGGGTGTTTCTGGCGTTACTAAAAATATGAAATCTAACCCGTGCTTTTTTACGATAGCACCATATTTAGCTTCAAACTCATAAGCAGGCATGTCTGGTAAAATAAGTCCATCCACCCCCACCGCCGCTGCCGCTTCACAAAATTTATCGAAACCAAATTGCAATACTGGATTCATATAACCCATGAGTACCACTGGTAATTGAATAGTAGGCCTTAATGATTTCAATTGATCAAACAATAGTTCTATAGACATACCATTTTCAATGGCTCTAGCACCACTCTCTTGAATCACTGGTCCATCTGCTAATGGATCTGAATAAGGCATGCCAATTTCTACTAAATCTGCTCCATTTTGCTCTAAAGCAGCAATGATAGGGAGCGTGCTATCTAATGTTGGATAGCCTGCCGTGCAATACACATTGAGCACCTTAGATTGCTTTACCTCAAATAATTTTTTTAATCTTGTCATGAATCTAATTTTTGCATGTACGTAGATAAATCTTTATCGCCACGGCCACTTAAACAAATAACAACCGTATCAGTTGGCTTCCACTCTATTTGATTGAGCGCTGCAAAAGCATGTGCTGTTTCTAAGGCAGGAATAATTCCTTCCGTTTTACTTACATGGAATGCAGCATCCATTGCTTCATCATCTGTGGCACTCAAAAAAATACCCCTGCCAGAAGCATATAAATTGGCATGCATGGGGCCAATACCTGGGTAATCGAGACCTGCCGAAATACTATGCGGCTCTACTACTTGACCATCTGGCGTTTGCATCAATAAACTTTTACTGCCATGGAGTATTCCGGGCGTACCAAGCTGCGTAGTGGCCGCACTCATACTTGTATGAACCCCATGACCAGCTGCCTCCACTGCGACAATTTGTACCGAAGGCTCTTCTAAAAAATGATAAAAAGCGCCAGCAGCATTACTACCCCCACCCACACAAGCAATAACATGTGTTGGTAGTTCGGTACCAGTTTGCGCTAGTAATTGCGTTCGAATTTCTGCACTGATTACACTTTGAAAACGGGCAACCATATCGGGATACGGATGTGGCCCTACCACACTACCAATGATATAATGCGTATCCGTTGGGTTATTTATCCAATCTCTTATGGCTTCATTGGTGGCATCTTTTAATGTTTTACTACCACTTTTTGCAGGAACTACCGTAGCCCCTAACATACGCATACGAGCAACATTGGGCGCTTGCCGTTCAATATCTTTTTCGCCCATATACACAATGCATTCCATTCCTTTTAATGCACAAACTGTGGCAGTTGCCACCCCGTGCTGTCCAGCTCCTGTTTCGGCGATGATTCGTGTTTTACCCAGCTTTTGAGCAAGAATAATTTGACCAATGGTATTGTTAATTTTATGCGCACCGGTATGGCATAAATCTTCTCTTTTTAAATAGATCGTTGTTCCATACTGTTCACTCAAACGTTTCGCTAAAAATAAGGGCGTGGGTCTGCCCACATAATTTTTCAAAAGGTCGTTACACTCTTCTTTAAAATTTTCATCGTCCATGATCTCTAGATAACGGCTTTTTAGTTGCGCTACATTCGCAAATAACATTTCTGGAATAAAGGCACCGCCAAAATCTCCATAATAACCATGCTCGTTTGGATTTGTAAATGTTTGTTGCATATTTAAAGTGCTTTAATGGTAGGAATAAAAGATTGTAATAGTGGTATATTTTTTTGGCCTGGTGTCGTTTCAAACTTACTGTTTACATCTACAGCAATACAATTACCGGCCGCTTCAGATTGTACAAATGAAGTAATTTTAGAGATATCATCAGGTCCAATGCCACCACTTAAAAAGTAAGGCTTTTGACGGGTAGCATTGGCTAGTTTTATCCAATCAAATGAAATACCAGATCCACCATACACACTGGAAGCAGTATCAAATAACAGATAATCTATGTCTTCTAGATATTCAGAAATTTTATATACAACATCATCTCTTTTGGAAATTCTAAATGCTTTTATTACTGGGTAATGATTGGCCATCTCTTTACAATAGTTGGGTGTTTCATCACCGTGAAGCTGCACCATATCAAGCCCCGCAGCAGTAGCTGTAGCAATAACCTCGTCCATGGGTTCATTCACAAATACACCTACTTTTAATACCCCTGGCAACTGAATGCTTTTAATTTGAGCAAGGGTTAATGCATGTAATGCATAACGCTTGGATGGCGGATAAAAAATAAACCCTAGATAATTTACACCCGCTTTACTTAAAGCAAATGCTTCATCGATATCTGTAATGCCACAAACTTTAACTTTCATTTTCTCGTTTTTTTAAATCAGCTACAAAAGCCTCGAATGCTGCAGCAGGATCTGGTGTTTTCATAAAATTTTCACCAATTAAAAACCCATCAAACCCTTCCTTTTTAAGTTCAAGTATAGTTGATACGTTACTGATACCGCTCTCTGCAATTTTTGGTAAATGAGCCGGTAACATGTTAGCAAGCGCAATAGAATGCGCAAGGTCCACTTCAAAAGTTTTAAGATTGCGATTATTGATTCCTACCATATCGATCCCATCACATACATGATCCAACTCATCTTTAGTATGAATTTCAAGTAACACTTCTAGTCCAATATCTTTTGCAACAGTAGCGAGTTCCTTAACAGCTAATGGTGTAAGGCAAGCAGCTATCAATAATATCACATCAGCACCATAAGCCTTTGCTTCAATAATTTGATACGTGTCAACCATAAAATCTTTTCGTAAAATAGGCGTGTCATGAACCCTCGCAGCTGTAAGGTCTTGTAAAGAGCCACCAAAAAAATCAAGGTCTGTTAATACAGATAGGCCTGAAGCACCAAACGAAGAGTAAGCAGCCGTTACCGCAGTAACAGTGGCTGTATTATTAATAATACCCTTACTTGGAGACCTTCTTTTAAATTCGGCGATGATCCCCGTTTTTAAAGGACTTGTTACAAAAGAAGACATAGACAAAGCATTCGCCTTAAAAAAAGGCATTTGCTTTAACACAGCTTCTGAAACAAGTGCTTTTTGAGTAGCCACCTCTTCTTTTTTACGCGCAATAATTTGATCTAATATATGCATACTATTGAACTGCAATTAATTGTTGTAAAACTTGATATGCTTTTTGACTATCCAAACTTTCTACCGCCGCCGCATAGGCATCATTATAGGTACTATATTTTTGGGTAGCAAATAAAGCAGCTGCTGCGTTGGCAAGCACTACGGCGTTTTGCGCCATAGTTCCTTCTCCTTTTATGATTTTTAAAAATATTTGGGCTGAAGCTTCTACGGTATCTCCACCCGCTAAATCTTCTGGAAAAACAATTCTTTTACCAAGCTCGTTCGCAGAAACGATACGCTCCCCTTTTGCTGTAAATATTTTAGTATCACTTGTTAATGAAATTTCGTCGTATCCATCTAGTCCATGTATGATCGTATAATTAATACCTTCTTCTTGTAACAAATAATGATAAATTCTGGCCATTTCTAAACTGTACACCCCAATGAGCTGATGCGCTGGCTTTGCCGGATTCACAAGTGGTCCTAGCATATTAAAAAAAGTACGAACGCCTAGGTTTTTTCTGATAGGGCCAACTAGTTTTAGCGCTGGATGAAAAAGTGGTGCATGCAAAAAACAAATATTGGCGGCATCTAACTCTTGCTTTAACTCGTCTTCGTTATTTTTAAATACATACCCTAACTGCTCCATAACATTTGATGACCCACTAATGGTGCTTGCGCCATAGTTACCATGCTTGGCTACTTTTTGACCTGCACCTGCCACTATAAAACAAGAAAGTGTAGAAATGTTAAACGTATTTTTTCCGTCGCCACCTGTACCTACAATATCGAGTAAATCATTTGTATCTAATTGAATAGGAACCGCAAGTTCAAGTAGTGCCTCTCTAAAACCTTGCAACTCCGCAATGGTAATACTGCGCATTAAAAACACCGTCATTAAGGAGGCTAATTCGCTATCATTGTAGGCGCCCGAAGACATAGAAAGCAGTAAATCTTTAGCGGCTTCTCTAGAAAGTGTTTTATGCTCAAATAAATATTGTAAAATCTTTTTCATTTTAATAACCAATTTTTTATAACCGTTTCGCCACATGGCGTTAACACACTTTCGGGATGGAATTGAACACCACAAACATCATAAGACGCATGCTCAATAGCCATGATCAATCCGTTTTCATCGGTGGCCGTTACTTTAAGCACATCAGGCAGGTTCTTATTTGAAATAACCCAACTATGGTAACGCCCTACTTCGATGGTATCTTCTAACCCGTTAAATAAATAATTCGTATTATCAATTGTAATGGGGGTTGCAACACCATGGTAAACTGTTGATAAATTTTCTAGGGTTGCGCCAAATACTTCACCAATGGCTTGATGACCAAGACATACACCAAGTATCGATTTAGACGCGGCATACTGCTTAATTAACGGCAGTAGTAGTCCGGCTTCAGAAGGAATACCAGGGCCAGGAGATAAAATTATTTTATCATACCCTGCAACATCATCGAGATCTATTTGATCATTTCTAACAACCGTTACTTTTTGATTCGTTATATTTTCAACGAGGTGCACAAGGTTGTACGTAAATGAATCATAATTATCAAAAACCAATATTTTCATACCAACTACTTTTATATTCCAGCAGCTAAAACCACTGCTTGTTTTAATGCATTTAATTTGTTGTTGACTTCTTGTAATTCACTTTCAGGATTGGAAGAAACAACCACACCTGCGCCTGCTTGGTAGTAAAGCGTATTGTCTTTACTTAAAAAGCTTCGAATCATGATAGCATGGTTAAAATCACCGTTGAATCCTACAAAACCAATAGCGCCTCCATAATAGCCACGTGCCGTTGATTCCAAACCGTCAATAATCTCCAATGCCTTAAATTTAGGCGCGCCACTTAAAGTGCCAGCAGGAAATGTTTGCGCTAATACACTAAACGGATTTGCATCCTTCCCTAAGGTTCCTACAACTTCGCTCACTAAATGAATCACATGCGAATAAAATTTTACCTGCTTGAACTGACTTACTGTTACTGCAGTACAAGACCTACTCAAATCATTACGGGCAAGATCCACTAGCATCACATGCTCGGCGTTTTCTTTTGCGTCTTCTAATAATTTTGCAGAAAGTGCTTTATCTTCTTCATCATTCCCTGTTCTTTTAAATGTACCTGCAATGGGATGCATCACTGCTTTGTTGTTACGAACAATTAGTTGCGCTTCAGGAGAAGAACCCATCAATTTATAATCACCATAATCAAAGAAAAATAAATAGGGTGAAGGGTTTACGCTTCGAAGCGCCCGGTACACATTAAACTCATCCCCTTTAAAGGATTGCTCAAAACGTCTACTAAGTACAATTTGAAAAACATCGCCACGTAAACAGTGCTGAATACCCTTTTCAACCATGGCCTTATATGCCTCGTCTGAAACGTTTGAACGCTCATCACCAACAGGGGTAAATGGAAATTGTGGTACGTCTTTATTTCGAATGAGGGATTCAATGAGTGAAGTGTCGGCCTGTTCGTTCGCTAACAAATTTTGACATATAAAGAGTTCGTCTTTATAATGATCAAATACGATTACATACTGATACAACCGGTAACGAATGAGCGGAACGTTTATTTTTTTCGCATCAGCAAACGAAATAGTTTCAAATAATGGAATGGCATCGAAACTAGTGTAACCAAATAAGCCTTGTGCGAAACTTGTTTCTTTGTGCGCATGGGGTACTACTTGATAGCCCTGCATATAGCTCCACAACTGATTGTCAATTTGAGCCGTAGTTACATGCTGCTTTATTGGATCTTGATTTGGATACTTAATTTCGATTGTTTTTGCATCCTTCACTTCAATACCACCAATAGCACCTATACAAATAAATGAGTAGCTATTTTCAGCTACATGCGCATCGGTGCTTTCCAATAAAATAGTGTCTCTAAACCGGTCTCTTAGACGCAGGTAAATACTAACGGGCGTATACACATCCGCTAACATTCTTTTACTCTCTGTACGTAAATCAATTTTCTTCATAGGTCACAAATAAAAAACCCCGACTTATAATGGTCGGGGCTTTTGAAATTATTCAAAAAGTAGTGGACAGGCCATTACAATCCCCGATTGGAGTTAGTATGCCACCACCACTTGTTATTTAATACTTGAATCATGGTTACAAATTTAAGAAATATTGGGCATTAATGCCAGTTTTTTTCTAAAAAAGGGATTCCGCCACAATTAAATCTTGTGGGCGTGTAATTTTAAGGTTACTATACTCCCCTTCTATTAAACGAACCGAATGTCCAGCCGCTTCCACCACTGTAGCTTCATCAGTAAAGCTAGCTTGGTAGGGCTGTTCGAAGGCAGGCAATAAAACCTTGCTTAAAAATGTTTGTGGTGTTTGTATGATTTTTACCCCGTTTCGGTCAATTACCTGGTGCGATTCACCGGATACGAGCCTAATACTATCAGTAGCTGTTACTGCTGGAATTGCAGACCCGTATATCAAAGCCTCTTCGTAGCACTTTCTAATAAGATCACTAGATACCAAACACCTAACACCATCGTGAACAAAAATCACGCCTGGATCTTTAACCGTCTGTAACCCATTTTTTACAGATTCAAAACGAGTAGCTCCACCCTCCACAAATTGTATATGCGCAAGTTGAGCTGTTTCAAAATAAGTAGCTGCTTCACCAATATAGGATGCAGGCAATACAAGCACAATTTGAATATCGTAGTAGGCGTAAAAGAACTGTTGAACAGTATGCCATATAATGGGTTTGCCCTTCAAATGCAAAAACTGCTTAGGCACAGCAGTACCCATTCTTACACCTGACCCACCCGCAACAATTACAGCCGTTTTTTTCATTGTCATTTATTTATAAATAGCGGTAGCCGATTCGCCTTTACTATTTTTAAAAGCCCTATACATTCCAGCGCTATTAAATACCATAGCTGTATTGCCTTTAGCATCCACCCCAATCATACCACCCTCACCATTTAATGCCATTAATTTTTCATGCACCACCACTTCCATAGCGGCTTGCAAACTAAGGCCTTTATATTCCATTAAGCAGCTAACATCGTATGCAGCTACTGATCGAATAAACATTTCACCATGACCCGTACAACTAATGGCGCAGGTTTTATTGTTGGCATAAGTTCCACTACCAATAATAGGACTATCTCCAATACGTCCATATTTTTTATTGGTCATACCACCGGTAGAAGTAGCACCTGCAATATTTCCGTTGGTATCACAGGCTACTGCGCCCACCGTACCAAATTTTTTATCCTTTAATAATTCCTCTAAATGATGATTGGTATGATCTAATGAATAGGCATCAGAATCGCGAATGGCTTTCCACTGGTCATATCTGAATTGAGAATAAAAATATTCGTCAGGTGCTAACACAACACCTTGTTTGATCGCAAAATCATTGGCACCTTTACCACTTAAAAAAACGTGATTGCTATTACGCATTACTTCGGTAGCGAGTTGAATGGGATTTTTAACATTACGAACAGCAGCGATAGCGCCAGCTTCAAGTGTTGCACCATCCATAATGGCAGCGTCCATTTCTTGTAATCCCTTTTTGGTAAATACGCTACCTTTTCCAGCGTTGAATAAAATATTATTTTCTAAGGTAAAAATAGATGCTTGTATGGCATCCACTGCCGTACCACCATTTTGCAAAATGGAATAACCAGCATCCAAGGCTTCTTGTAATCCGTTTTGGTAAGCTTGTTCTAATTCGGGAGACATATCGGCTTTCAAAATAGTGCCTGCTCCCCCATGTATAACCAATGAAAATTGTTGCATCGTTTACTATTTTATTTATCCAATAGTAGTTTACATTCTGCTAGTAAATGTGCTTTATTGATGGCTGCAGTACCTACTTCTTCACAAACAAGTCCACCAGCAATATTGGCCATTTCGGTGGCAAGTTCAATATTTTTTGTTGCAGCATACACAAGTGAAGCAATTGCAATAACAGTATCGCCTGCACCACTTACGTCTGCAATAGAACGGACATGGGTTGGAATAATTTTAGCCGTATCGCCGGTATCAAAAAACATTCCTTTTTCTGATAAAGTAATGAGTGATATTTGATGTGCTAAATGCGTTTCAAGTGCTGCATGAACCGCTCTTAAATTTTCGAGTGTAACCGAAGCAATAGGAACTTGCAATCCTTCTTTTACTTCTTTTAAATTAGGCTTAAATAATGTTACCCCTTTGTAGGCTAAAAAATTATTTTTTTTAGGATCCACAGACATTACAATATTTCGCTCCAAACAAGCAGCAATAGCCGCTTTAATACATGTTGGCGTTAATACACCCTTGTCATAATCTTCAAAAATTACCACATCCGGTTTTTTAGCATCTAAACAAAAAGTGAATTTTTGTAGTAATACCTTTTCAATATCGCTACTAATGGGTGTTGTAATTTCTGCATCTAGTCGCATCATTTGCTGGTTGCGACTCATGACGCGCGTTTTATTGGTTGTAATGCGCGAATCATGCGTTAATAAATAACTGGTGTCGATGTGTTGTGCCTCAAAAAGTGATTGGAGTAATATACCATCAGGATCTGTACCAATTACGGATACAATAGTTGTTTGCGCACCCAGTGCTACTGTATTTAAAGCAACATTGGCAGCACCACCCACGCGGTGTTCTTTACGCTGCAGTGCAACGACCGGTACAGGCGCTTCGGGAGATATACGGTCTACCTGACCCCACCAATAGGTATCAAGCATTACATCGCCTATGATTACAACTTTTAGTTCGTTGAAGTCTTTAAAAAGTTGGTCAAAATTTGTCATGTTTATTTTTTATTACTTCGCACTGCAAGGTAATACAAAGGAATACCTAATAGTGCAATGATAAGCCCAGGCCATGTAAAATTAGGCTTATAAATGATCAATAATACACAAAACAGGGTTCCCATGATCACATAAATTGCGGGTAAAACAGGGTAACCCACCGCTTTGTAAGGGCGTTCGATATCAGGGCGCTTTTTGCGTAAAATAAAGATGCCTATAATGGTTAAAACATAAAAGATCACTACAATAAAAGAAACCATATCAAGTAGGTCACCATATTTACCACTCAAGCAAAGTAAGGCAGCTACCACACACTGAGCCCACAAAGCCCACTCTGGTACCGCATTTTTATTAAGTGTAGAAGCTTTCTTGAAAAACAAACCATCCTGCGCCATGGTATAATACACACGCGCTCCAGCTAAAATAAGTCCGTTGTTACAACCAAAGGTTGATATCATAATCATAACTGCAATTACATAGGTTCCAATGTTACCAAAAATTGCATTAGATGCAGAAACTGCTACCCTGTCTGCGGGTGCATGTGCAATGTCATTTAAAGGAAGTACACTGATATACATTAAATTAGCAGACACATAAATAATGGTAACAATTAGCGTACCTAAAAATAAACTTAACCCAATGTTGCGTTTAGGATTTTTAATTTCCCCAGCAATAAATGTTACGTTATTCCATGCATCACTACTAAAAATAGAACCTACCATAGAAGCTGCAATAGCGCCAAAAATTGCGAGGCCAATAACCGGTGTGGTACTATTATCTGCAGCAACAGTTTTCATGCTCCAAGCGTCTTGCCAATTGGCATTCCAAATTTCTGATTTTGCTGCAAGTAAAAAACCAAAACCAATAAGGCCAAATAATGAAACGAGTTTTGTGACTGTAAAAGTGGTTTGAATGAGCTTGCCACCCTGCACCCCTTTGGTATTGATATAGGTTAATAAGATAATGATGGCAATGGAAACGAGCTGGGCGGGATATATTTTTAGAAACCCAGCTTGAAAAATAATATTGGCATCCGTCATTTCTAATGCAGGAAAAAAATAGCCAGCAAATTTACTAAAGGCAACACCTACCGCTGCTATAGTACCTGTTTGAATCACCGAAAAAAAGCTCCAACCATATAAAAAACCCAGCAATGGATTGTACGACTCTTTAAGGTACACATACTGGCCACCTGCCTTTGGGAACATAGCACTTAGCTCGCCATAACTTAAGGCCGCTGTAAGGGTCATAAAGCCCGTAATTAACCAAATAGCTACTAGCCAACCCGCTGAACCCACATTGCGGGTAATATCGGCACTTACAATAAAAATACCAGAACCAATCATGCTACCTGCAACAATCATGGTAGCGTCAAATAATCCAAGGGATGGTTTAAATTCGGGTGTCGTTGTACGCATAAAAAAAGTTCTGTTGGTTAAAACAGAACTTCAAGATAATTAAAAAAAATAAGAAATCAGATGGCTATTTTTTTGCTTTATACAAATCATTTAAACCCTTAACAAGGTCTGTAGTGATATCGTAGGCAGTATCTTTATAATACATAGAAAGCATATCTGAATTATTACCCAAAATAAAAGCATACCCTTTAGCCTTGTTATATTCCGCTAAATAATCGGTAATTTTTTTCTTCACGTCTTGTAATTTTTTCATACTCTCATCCTGCATTTCATTATTCATCATTTGCTCCTTGCTCTTAAATGTCTTATCCATTTGTTGAAGCTCTTGCTGCTTAGCATTTACTTCTGCTTCTGACATGCTCTGACCATTTTTTTGTAACGCTTGGTACTTGGCTGCAAATAATTCTTTTAACTGATTAAGCTCGTTATTGTTTTTCTGAGCCTTAGCTTGAATAGAATTACTCACTTCTTTGTAGTAATCAAATTGAGACTCTACCGAATCAATTTCAAAATAGGCGATTCTAAAATCGCCCCCTGCAACCGATTTAGATGTAGAAGCTACAACAGGTTTAGATCCACTAAATTGAAAATAGAACAAAACTGCTACGGCAATTCCGAGAACAACATTTAAAATGGTATTGATATTTTTCATGTAACGAATTTATATATTTTATACATTAAAAGTAAAAGTAGGAAGTGTTAGCTTCCTACTTTTACAAAATTATTAAGATAATGAATTATTATTCCTCCTCATCAAAGCTCATTGCTTCTCTAGTGGTAGCTAATACTTCATATTCTTCTTTGCTTCCTACAATCATATTCTCGAACTCTTTTTGTCCGGTACCTGCAGGAATCAAATGACCTGTGATTACGTTTTCTTTAAGGCCTAACATCAAGTCTTTTTTACCTTGTATTGCCGCTTGGCTTAATACTTTAGTTGTTTCTTGGAACGAAGCAGCTGAAATCCAACTTCTTACGCCAAGAGACGCCTTGGTAATACCTAGTAATACTGGAGTAGCGGTTGCTGGTTTTGCATCACGCACTTCTACTAGCTTTCTGTCTGAACGGCGTAGAATTGAATTCTCTTCGCGTAGTTCTCTCAATGTTATAATTTGACCAGCTTTGTAGCTTGTACTTTCGCCAGGTTCTGTAACTACTTTTTTGTCATAGATACGGTCATTTTCTTCAATAAAGTCAAATCTATCTTCTAGATCCTCCTCTAAGAATTTGGTATCACCAGCATCTACAATTTCTACCTTCTTCATCATCTGACGTACAATCACTTCTACGTGCTTGTCATTGATTCTTACACCTTGTAAACGGTATACCTCTTGGATTTCATTTACAACATATTCTTGTACTGCAAATGGTCCTTTAATAGCAAGTATCGCAGCAGGTGCAGTTTGTCCATCAGACATTGGCGTACCCGCTTTTACGAAGTCACCATCTTGAACTAGAATTTGACGTGTAAGCGGTACTAAGTACTTCTTAACCATGCCATCTTTAGATTCAACAATGATTTCTCTGTTACCACGCTTAACACTACCAAATGCAACTACACCATCGATCTCACAAACAATCGCAGGGTTACCCGGATTTCTTGCTTCAAACAATTCAGTTACACGTGGAAGACCTCCTGTGATATCGCGGAGCTTACCTAAAATACGTGGAATTTTAACCATAACAAAACCAGCTTTTACTTCATCGCCTTCTTCTACAGCGATGTGAGATCCAACTGGTAAGTTGTAATGCTTGTTATCCTTTCCTTCAACAATGATGGTAGGTATTTTAGTTTTATCTTTTGTTTCAATAACCACTTTTTCGCGGTGACCTGTTTGCTCATCGGCCTCATCACGGTAAGTAATACCTTCGAGAACGTTTTCAAATTTGATCTTACCGTTTTGCTCAGAAACAACTACGTTGTTAAATGGATCCCAAGTACAAATCACATCACCTTTTTTCACTTCTTGGCCATCTTTTACATTTAAGGTAGCACCATAAGGAACGTTGTTGGTGATCATTAAACGATCATTTTTAACATCCGTGATTCTTACCTCACCTGTACGTCCAATAACAATTTTAGCTTTTTTGCCTTCGTTGTTTAGAGACTCTACCGTACGTAATCCGTCAAACTGAATCGTACCATCAAACTTAGCTACGAGTGTAGACTCGATAGATGCAGATCCTGCCACACCACCTACGTGGAATGTACGAAGTGTAAGCTGTGTACCTGGTTCACCAATTGATTGTGCTGCAATGATACCCACTGCATCACCACGTTGTGCGAGGTAACCAGTTGCTAAGTTCTTACCATAACATTTTACACAAACACCACGCTTACTTTCGCAAGTAAGTACAGAACGAATCTCTACAGACTCGATGCCTACTTCATCAATTTCTTTAGCAACATCAGATGAAATTTCTTCACCTGCATTGATAATTAATTGCTCCGTAACCGGATGGTAAACATTATGTAATGAAGTACGACCTTCTATTCTGTCCGATAATCCTTCAATAATATCTTCATTGTCTTTTAATGCAGATGTTGCAATACCACGTAAAGTACCACAGTCATCATCCGCAATAACAACGTCTTGAGAAACGTCTACGAGACGGCGTGTTAAGTAACCTGCATCGGCCGTTTTTAACGCCGTATCCGCAAGCCCTTTACGCGCACCGTGCGTAGAAATAAAGTAATCTAATACATTAAGACCACTCTTAAAGTTAGATAAGATTGGGTTTTCAATTACCTCAGATCCTGCGCTACCACTCTTACGTGGCTTAGCCATTAGACCTCTGATACCTACTAGCTGCTTAACCTGTGTTTTACTACCACGAGCACCTGAATCAAGCATCATGTAAACAGAGTTAAAGCCTTGCTTGTCTGTTTGCATTTCATGCATCAATGTTTCAGTAATTCTCGTATCTACACGACCCCAGATATCAATAACTTGGTTGTAACGCTCGTTATTGGTAATAAGACCCATGTTGTAGTTTTCCCAAACTTCTTCTACTTCTGCTTTAGCACTATCAAGTAACTCACCACGCTTATCAGGAACGATAAGGTCGTTTACGTTAAATGATAAACCACCACGGAATGCCATTCTAAATCCTAGTGTTTTAATATCATCTAAGAATTTAGCGGTTGTAGGAACGTTTGTGATTTTAATGATATCACCAATGATATCTCTTAAAGATTTCTTGGTTAATAGCGCATTGATATAACCTACTGGTGCAGGAACGTGTTGGTTGAATAAAACACGACCAACCGTTGTTTCAATTAATTTTTTAACAATCACACCACCTTCACGCACATTGGTTTTTACTTTGATGTTTGCGTGTAAATCTACACGGTTCTCATTGTACGCAATGATCACTTCATCCATGCTGTAGAAAGCCATGCCCTGTCCTTTTACGGTTTCAGTATCAGTGGTTTTCTTTCCCTTAGTAATATAGTATAAACCAAGTACCATGTCCTGAGAAGGAAGGGTGATTGGCGTACCATTTTGTGGGTTAAGGATGTTGTGGGAAGAAAGCATTAATAACTGTGCTTCTAGTACCGCTGCACTGCTAAGTGGAACGTGTACCGCCATTTGGTCACCATCGAAATCCGCGTTAAACGAAGACGTTACGAGTGGGTGTAATTGAATGGCTTTACCTTCTACCAACTTAGGTTGGAAAGCTTGAATAGACAAGCGGTGAAGTGTTGGGGCACGGTTTAATAATACCGGGTGACCTTTTAAAATATTTTCTAAGATATCCCAAATAACAGCTTCTTTTTTATCCACTAATTTTTTAGCAGACTTTACTGTTTTTACAATACCTCTTTCAATTAATTTACGAATAACAAATGGCTTAAATAATTCGGCAGCCATATCTTTTGGTAATCCGCACTCGTGCATTTTTAACTCAGGTCCTACCACAATTACAGAACGACCAGAATAGTCTACACGCTTACCTAATAAGTTTTGACGGAAACGACCTTGCTTACCTTTTAATACATCCGATAAAGATTTTAAAGCACGTCCTCCTTCTGCTTTAACCGCATTAGATTTACGAGAGTTATCGAATAAAGAATCGATTGCTTCTTGTAACATACGTTTTTCATTACGTAAGATTACTTCTGGTGCTTTAATTTCTAACAAACGCTTTAAACGGTTGTTACGAATAATTACACGACGGTATAAATCGTTTAGATCTGATGATGCAAAACGACCCCCATCTAGAGGTACTAATGGACGAAGTTCTGGTGGAATAACTGGAATGTATTGCATCACCATCCACTCCGGCTTATTTACAATACGTGTGCTTGCATCACGGAAAGATTCAACTACGCTCAAACGCTTTAAAGCATCTGCTTTACGTTGTTGAGAAGTTTCGTTAGCAGCTGCATTACGCAATGAGAAACTTAAACCATCTAAATCAATTCTTTGCAATAAACCGTGAACAGCTTCTGCACCCATTTTAGCGATGAACTTGTTTGGATCTTCGTCAGGTAAGAATTGGTTTTCTTTTGGTAACGTATCCAATAAATCAAGGTATTCTTCTTCGGTTAAAAGATCACCCATGTTAAGGTTTTCTTTGATACCGCCTTGTAGTACGACGTAACGCTCATAATAGATAATGGTTTCTAATTTCTTAGAACTCATTCCTAATAAATAACCAATTTTGTTAGGTAAAGATTTGAAGTACCAAATGTGCACGACAGGTACCACCAATTTAATGTGACCCATACGCTCACGACGTACTTTTTTCTCTGTTACTTCTACACCACATCTATCACACACAATACCCTTGTAACGGATTCGCTTGTATTTACCACAAGCACACTCATAATCCTTAACTGGACCAAAAATTCTTTCGCAGAATAAACCATCTCTTTCAGGCTTATATGTACGGTAATTAATGGTTTCAGGCTTTAATACTTCACCGAAACTTCTTTCTAATATATTATCTGGAGAAGCCAGACCGATAGTGATCTCGGAGAAAGTTAATCTTGGTCGATTGTCTCTTTTATTGGCCATATCTAGTTTGTAAATTTGTAATGATAATTGTTGTTAATAGATGTGTTGGTTTTATGTAAAATCTTATTCAAATTTTAAGTCTAAACCTAAACCTCTCAATTCATGTACTAATACATTAAATGATTCTGGTACACCCGGACGTGGAATGTTTTCACCTTTAACGATGGCTTCATAGGTTTTTGCTCTACCTATGATATCATCAGACTTAAGGGTTAATAATTCCTGTAAGATGTTAGCAGCACCATATGCTTCAAGTGCCCAAACCTCCATCTCACCAAAACGTTGTCCACCAAACTGCGCCTTACCACCAAGCGGTTGCTGGGTAATTAAGCTGTATGGTCCGATTGAACGGGCGTGCATTTTATCATCAACCATGTGGTGAAGTTTAATCATATAGATTACACCAACCGATGTTTTTTGGTGGAAGCGCTCTCCTGTTTCACCATCATATAAATACGTGTGTCCATTTCTTGGTATACCCGCATCTACACAATATTGTTCGATTTGATCGGTACTTGCACCATCAAAAATTGGAGTCGCAAATTTCACGCCTAAACGCTTACCAGTCCAACCTAAAATGGTTTCATAGATCTGACCAAGGTTCATACGAGAAGGTACCCCTAGTGGGTTAAGAACGATGTCGACTGGTGTACCGTCTTCCATAAATGGCATGTCTTCTGCACGCACAATTTTGGCAACGATACCTTTGTTTCCGTGACGACCCGCCATCTTATCTCCCACTTTAAGCTTACGCTTAACGGCTAAGTATACTTTAGCTAATTTTAATACACCCGCTGGTAATTCATCACCAATAGAGATGTTGAATTTCTCACGCTTATAACGACCTAGTTCTTCGTTGAAACGAATGCTATAGTTGTGTAATAAAGTATTGATTTGTTGATCTGTTTTTTCGTCACCAGTCCAACCAAGTGGATTTACGTTTTGGTAATCGAGGGTTACTAAGTTTTTCTGATTGAACTTAGAACCTTTAGGAATCAACATTTCGCCAAAGTTGTTGCTCACACCAGAAGAAGACTTATCTTTTAATAGTGTTTGTAATTTATCAAGCAACAATTCTTTGATATGCTCTCTGTTTTGTTCGTGTACTTTTTCTACTTTTTCAAGTAACGCTTTTTCACGAATTTTTCCGTTCTTATCTTTTTTAGCGCGTTGGAATAATTTCTTATCGATAACTACACCTTCTGTTCCGTTTGGTGCTTTTAATGAAGCATCTTTTGCATCACCTGCTTTGTCACCAAAGATGGCACGCAATAACTTTTCTTCTGGTGTAGGATCTGATTCACCTTTAGGTGTAATCTTACCAATTAAAATATCACCTTCTTTAATCGTTGCACCAATTCTGATGATACCATGCTCATCTAAATCTTTGGTTGCTTCTTCAGAAACGTTGGGGATATCTGGTGTTAATTCTTCTTCACCTAATTTAGTATCACGCACTTCTAATTCATATTCATCAATGTGAATTGAAGTAAATAAATCTTCACGTACTACTTTTTCACTGATTACAATGGCATCCTCAAAGTTGTAACCTTTCCATGGCATGAACGCCACTTGTAAGTTACGACCTAGTGCTAACTCACCATCTTTTGTTGCATAACCTTCGGTTAAGAAATCTCCTTTTTTAACTTTTTGTCCTTTTTTAACAGCAGGACGTAGGTTGATACAAGTAGCTTGGTTTGTTTTGATAAACTTAGTTAGTTTATACAATTGTAAATCATCACTGAAAGAAACCAAACGGTCTAAATCATTTCTATCATAACGAACATGAATTTCGTTTGCATCCACAAACTCAACCACACCATTACCATCTGCATGGATTTGGATACGTGCATCACGCGCAGCTTTTCCTTCTAGTCCTGTACCAACAATTGGTGCTTCAGGAATAATCAACGGAACCGCTTGACGTTGCATGTTTGAACCCATTAGGGCACGGTTGGCATCATCATGTTCTAAGAATGGAATTAACGACGCACTCAAACCAACAATTTGGTTAGGTGCAACGTCCATATATTCTACATCTTCTTTGTCTAATATTGGGAAGTCTCCGGTTTGACGAGAAACAACTTTATCTTCTGCGAATTCTAATCTATCTGTTAATGGTGAGTTAGACTGTGCAATTTTTGCAGTATCCTCTTCTTCTGCACTGAGGTACGTCAATTGCTTCATGTTTACTTTACCATTTTCTACTTTACGGTATGGTGTTTCAATGAATCCCATATCGTTGATAGAAGCATGCACACACAACGTAGAAATTAGACCAATGTTTGGTCCTTCCGGTGTTTCGATGGTACATAAACGGCCGTAGTGAGAATAGTGTACGTCACGTACTTCAAATCCTGCACGCTCTCTACTTAAACCGCCGGGTCCAAGTGCAGAAATACGACGCTTGTGCGTGATCTCTGATAACGGATTTGTTTGGTCTAAGAATTGAGATAACTGAGAAGTACCAAAGAATGAATTGATAACACTAGAAAGTGTTCTTGCATTGATTAGATCAACGGGTGTGAACACCTCATTGTCACGAACGTTCATACGCTCACGAATCGTACGCGCCATACGCGCTAAACCAACACCAAATTGAGCATACAATTGCTCACCCACGGTACGTACACGACGATTGCTTAGGTGATCAATATCATCAATCTCCGCTTTCGCATTGGTTAAACGAACTAAGTATTTAACAATCTCAATGATATCTTGCTTTGTTAAAACTTTTTTCTCCAATGGATAATCTAAGTCAAGCTTACGGTTGATTTTATAACGACCTACTTCACCTAAATCATAACGCTTATCAGAGAAAAATAATTTGTCAATAATTCCACGCGCTGTTTCATTATCTGGCGCATCTGCACCACGTAATTGACGGTAGATATGTTGAACCGCTTCTAATTCTGAGTTAGAAGTATCTTTATTTAACGTGTTGTAGATGATTGCATAATCACCACCAAACTCTTCTTTTTGAATGAAGACACTCTTCACATCCATTTCAACGATTGTTGCAATAGCAGCTTCGTCTAAAACAGTGTCACGCTCCATTACAATTTCGTTACGCTCAATGCTCACTACTTCACCCGTATCTTCATCAACGAAATCTTCTACCCATGTTCTTAAAACACGCGCAGCTAATTTGCGACCAACTTGATTGGCTAAAGATTTTTTATCGGCTTTGATTTCATCAGCCATTCCAAATAATTCTAGAATGTCTTTGTCAGTTTCAAAACCAATAGAACGCAATAAAGTTGTTACAGGGAACTTCTTCTTACGATCGATATATGCATACATTACATTATTGATGTCTGTAGCAAATTCCATCCATGCACCTTTAAAAGGAATTACACGAGCAGAATATATTTTTGTTCCGTTCGGGTGAACTGATTGACCAAAGAATACACCAGGTGAACGGTGTAACTGAGATACAATAACACGTTCAGCACCATTAATTACAAACGTACCACGCGGTGTCATGTAAGGAATGTTTCCGAGGAATACATCCTGAACGATGGTTTGGAAATCAACGTGCTCTTCGTCATTACAGCTTAAACGTAGTTTAGCTTTTAATGGAACTGCATACGTTAATCCGCGCTCCATACACTCGTCGAGTGTGTAACGTGGGGGATCAATAAAGTAATCTAGGAACTCTAGTACGAAAATGTTACGCGTGTCTGTGATCGGAAAATTTTCCTTAAACACACGGAACAAGCCTTCCACATTTCTGCGGTCTGGTGTTGTTTCTAACTGAAAAAATTCTCTAAATGACTCTAACTGAATGTCAAGTAAGTCTGGCGTTTCTGCCAAGTGCTTTGTTTTACCAAAGTTGACCCTGTTGTTTAAAGTTGTTGTAGACATGTATATAAAACCGGTTTAAATACAAAAAATATTGAGATAAGTATCCCAATTTAAGGATGGCAAAGGTACGAAATGAGGGGCAGGAAACAAACAAATACTGGACCAAAATGTCCAAAAAATCAATAATTTTTACCGCAAAAGTCAGCCTGTCATGAAAAATGGCTTATTTTTTAGATAATTTTTTATAAAATGTTGATTACCAACATATTTTTAGAAAATGAATTTTGTTAAAATTGAGCTGGGTTCGAGAAAAATATAGCAAGATGGCATAAAAAAAGCGGTTTCAACAAGGTTGAAACCGCTTTTTTTGAATGTATTGGACTAGAATTAGCCGTAAATTACTTTACTTCTACTTCAGCACCAGCTTCTTTAAGCTTAGCTACGATATCGTCAGCTTCTGCTTTAGAAACACCTTCTTTAACTGGTTTTGGTGCACCGTCAACTAGATCTTTTGCTTCTTTAAGTCCTAAGCCAGTTAATTCTTTTACGATTTTAACTACGCCTAATTTGCTAGCACCACCGCTTACTAAGATTACATCGAAAGATGTTTTCTCTTCTACAGCAGCAGCTCCGCCGTCACCTGCGCTTACTACAACTGCAGCAGCAGCTGGTTCAATACCGTAATCAGCTTTTAATACATCAGCTAATTCTTGTACTTCTTTTACTGTTAAGCTTACTAATTGTTCAGCTAATGATTTTACGTCTGCCATTTGATTTAAATTTTTTCCGCCTTCATACTTTGTTACAAGTCCGGCGGAGGGTTTAAAAAAATTTGCCTTTATTTTCCCTCAGGCCTGGGATATTTTTACGCTTCTGGTTCTGCAGCTGGAGCTTCTGTTGCAGGCGCTTCAGGAGCTACTTCAGGAGCCGCTTCTACAACTGGTGCAGCAGCTTCTTCGACAGCAACTTCTACAGATGCTACAACAACTTCAGCTTCTGTCTTTGAACTACCATTCTCGGCGTGGTTTAATAAAGCAGCAATGACGCGCTTAGCCGGAGATTGTAATAATCCAAGAACTTCACCAACAAGTTCGTTCTTCGTTTTAATTTGTGTTAACGCCTTAAGTGTGTTATCGCCAGAGTAAACATCTCCATTGATGAACGCCGCTTTTAATTGAGGCTTGTCTCCACCCTTTCTAAACGCGCTGATAATAACAGCTGGTTCTTTAGGATTTTCAGAGAACATTAACGCAGTAACATTATTTAATGCTGGATAAATCGCAGCATATTTTTCTGCATCGATAGCTTCTAATGCTTTACGGATAAGCGTGTTTTTTGCAACTTTCATTTCTACTTGCTTATCAAAACAAGTACGACGAAGTGCAGAAACCTGCGCTACAGATAAAGATTCGGTATCGGTAATATAGAAGTTATTGTATTGAGTGAACTTTTGTTTAAGAACCTCAATCACTTCATTTTTTTGATCTTTTGTCATGTCTGATCTTTTTTAAAAACCTGGGTCATTTTTCTAGAAAATAGAAATCACCAGGAATTAGTTCATTAATGATTTTGTGTCTAACATAATGCCAGGACTCATGGAGCTAGCCATGCTTACACCTTTGATGTAAGTTCCTTTAGAAGAAGATGGCTTTAACTTAATAATAGCGTTGATTAATTCAGTGCTATTTTCGGAAAGCTTATCTGGTGCAAAAGAGACACGTCCAATTGAAGCATGAACGATACCCGCTTTATCAACCTTGAAAGCAATTTTACCACCTTTTACTTCATTAACAGCACCTGCTACATCGTTTGTAACAGTACCTGTTTTAGGGTTTGGCATTAAGTTACGAGGACCTAATACTTTACCTAATTTACCAATCTTAGGCATTACTGATGGTGTTGCAATGATTACATCAATATCAACCCAACCGCTTTCGATCTTTGCGATGAATTCATCAAGACCCACATAATCAGCACCTGCTTCTTTAGCAGCTGCTTCTTTATCAGGTGTACAAAGAACCAATACTTTTTTTGTTTTACCAGTACCGTGTGGTAATGATACAGTACCTCTAACTTGTTGGTCTGCTTTTTTAGGATCTACACCTAAACGAATGTGTAAATCTACAGAGCTATCAAATTTTGTACAGTTAATTTCTTTTACAAGTGTAGACGCTTCTTTAAGGGAATAAGATTTGTTTTTATCCACCTTTGTAACTGCTACTTTTCTTTTTTTAGTAAGTGACATTTTTTAATAATTGAAGGTGAATAAATTAATTTTCCCAAGGAGCTTGACCATCTACTGTGATACCCATACTACGTGCAGTACCCGCCACCATGCTCATTGCACTGTGAAGGCTAAATGCATTTAAGTCAGACATCTTGTCTTTAGCGATTTCTTCTACTTGCGCCCAAGTAACTTTACCCACTTTGTCACGGTTGCTTTCTTTAGATCCTTTTTGGATTTTAGCAGCTTCCATTAATTGAACTGGGGCTGGTGCCGTTTTGATGATAAAGTCGAAAGACTTATCTGCGTACACCGTAATTAAAACAGGAACAACTTTTCCTTGTTTGTCTTGAGTTCTAGCATTAAACTGCTTACAGAACTCCATGATGTTAACACCCTTGGAACCAAGGGCTGGACCTACTGGAGGTGCAGGATTGGCTTGACCGCCTTTAACCTGCAGCTTTACGTAGCCTGTGATTTCTTTAGCCATTTTTTTTTGATTTAATTGGTTATAGCGTAGTACCATTATGGATCTACTCCCAAAGTCAATCATTCTTCGTAAAAAGAACTTTTGGGGCAGCAAAGGTACAATTAAATGGCAAAAAAACAAGCGAAATTCAAAAAAATAAGGGCTACCCAACGGGTAGCCCTTAAAAAATTCATTATCAACACGTTAGAAACTTTGTTAGCTAATTTTTTCTACTTGCATGTAGCTGAGTTCTACTGGCGTAGAACGTCCAAAGATTTTAACGGTAACTTTTAGTTTCTTCTTCTCTTCGTTAACTTCTTCGATAACACCGTTAAAGTCGTTGAAAGGACCTTCAATAATTTTGATGGTTTCACCCAAGATAAATGGCTCACTAATGCTTCCGCCCATATCATTCATTTCATCCACTTTACCCAACATTTTATTCACTTCACTTTTACGCAAAGAAATAATGTTACCCTTAGAACCTTTACCATCTGTTAAAAAGTGCATCACATTGGTGATATTGCTTATGTGCATCACCATATCATCATTTAATTTACCATCGAGCACTTCAATCATTACGTAACCTGGAAAATAGTTTTTCTCGCGCATTACTTTTTTACCGTTTTGCACTTTGTATACTTTTTCCATCGGTAAGAAGATCTGTTTGATGAGATCTTGCCAACCGCTTCTTAAAATATCTTTATCTAGATACTCTTTAATTTTACGCTCCTTACCACTCACTACACGAATCACATACCATTTTGTTTCTGGCTTAGCTACCGCAGGGGTTTCGGGAGTTATAATATCTGTTAATGCTTCCATGATTAGATTACTTGAATAATGAATAAATCAACTTCAGCAATTGGTTGCTAGAGAAATCCATAACCCACACAAATGCGGTAATGATAACAGTAGCGACAAGTACAATAATGGTACTTTGTTGCAACTGATTCCAAGTTGGCCAGGTTACTTTTTCTAGTAACTCGTTGTAACTTTCTTTGAAGTAAGTTGTGATCTTGTTCATGAGAACAAATTAATAATTTTTAAAAAAAAAACATTAGCACGGGCACTAGGATTCGAACCCAGATCAAAGGTTTTGGAGACCCGTATGCTACCGTTGCACCATGCCCGTATAAAGCTAAAAGCTATTCCGTTTGTAGCGGAACAGCTTTTAGAATTATTTACAAATATAATAAAATCTATTTGCTTGAAGCTAAAAGCTTTCGCTTTGAGCTTATTTGATGATTTCAGTTACCTGACCTGCACCTACTGTTCTACCACCTTCACGAATCGCAAATTTAAGACCTTTTTCCATTGCGATTGGTTGGATTAATTTAACAGTTAAGTTGGTGTTATCACCAGGCATAACCATTTCTGTACCAGCTGGAAGTGAACACTCACCAGTTACGTCTGTTGTACGGAAATAGAATTGAGGACGGTATTTGTTAAAGAATGGAGTATGACGTCCACCTTCTTCTTTTGATAGTACATACACCTCACCCTTAAATTCAGTGTGCGGCGTAATAGAACCTGGCTTACAGATTACCATACCTCTACGGATATCTTTTTTCTCAATACCACGTAGTAATAAACCTGCGTTATCACCAGCTTGACCTTCGTCCAATAATTTTTTGAACATCTCAACACCAGTTACTGTAGAAGTAAGCGGCGCATCCATCAAACCAACGATTTCAACACCTTCACCTACTTTGATGATACCACGCTCGATACGACCTGTAGCAACTGTACCACGACCTGTGATCGAGAATACATCTTCTACTGACATCAAGAACGCCATATCAACTGGACGTGGAGGAAGTGGGATATAAGAATCTACTGCAGCCATCAATTCGTCAATCTTAGCAACCCATTGTGGATCTTCAGAAAGCGCACCAGTTGCAGAACCTTGAATAATTGGTGTATTGTCACCATCGAAACCGTATAAAGTTAATAACTCACGGATTTCCATTTCAACTAATTCTAATAATTCAACATCATCAACTAAGTCTACTTTGTTCATGAAAACAACGATACTAGGTACACCTACCTGACGAGCCAAAAGGATGTGCTCTTTGGTTTGTGGCATCGGACCATCAGTTGCAGCAACAACTAGGATGGCACCATCCATTTGTGCAGCACCTGTAATCATATTCTTAACATAGTCAGCGTGACCTGGACAGTCAACGTGCGCATAGTGACGATTATCGGTTTGATATTCTACGTGGGCAGTATTAATGGTAATACCACGCTCTCTTTCTTCCGGAGCACCATCGATTTCATCATATTTTTTTGCGACGTTACCCATGCCCTTTTTAGCCAAAAGCGATGTGATGGCAGCAGTTAAGGTGGTTTTACCGTGGTCAACGTGACCAATGGTACCAACGTTTACGTGAGGTTTTTCCCTCTTAAAGGTCTCTTTAGACATTTTTATCGGTTTTATTTGTGTTTTAAAAAAATTTGCCTTTTGGGCTTTATTTATTTCGAATCATTCCTTTCGGAAAAATTGCTTTTTTGGTGTTCCTTTTTTTATGCTTTGTTGTTATCGGCGCGCTAAATTAGGTAATTTTTTGCGCTTTTAACTATTATTATGCGTTGTAACATAGATTAGAGCCGTTAGTGAGAATCGAACTCACGACCTCTTCCCTACCAAGGAAGTGCTCTACCCCTGAGCTACAACGGCTTAGCCTCGTTTAAAGCCTGGTAGCTCCAAACGAACATGGAGCGGAAGACGAGGGTCGAACCCGCAACCTATAGCTTGGAAGGCTATCGCTCTACCAATTGAGCTACTTCCGCTTGTTTTACAAAGCTTTCGCATTGTAATCAGTTATTTTAAAGAACTAAGTGGGCAGAGTAGGGTTCGAACCTACGTACTCGTGAGAGAACAGATTTACAGTCTGTCGCCTTTAACCACTCGGCCATCTGCCCTACTAGAAGTTTTTGATATAAAAAATAGAGCCGAAGATGGGACTCGAACCCGCGACCTACTGATTACAAATCAGTTGCTCTACCAACTGAGCTACTCCGGCATTATACTTCTATAAAAAAAGAACAACCTCTTTTAAGGGACGGCAAAGGTAATGGAAAACTTTATTCGGCAAAATTTTGGACCATAAATTTTCCAAGAGTTTTTAACAGTTTTTTGAGGTGTTGGGGCAAGTGCGCTTAAATGGATCCAAAAAGCCTGCACAAAACGGAAAAAGATGGCGCAAAAAAGGCCTCCCGTTAGAGAGGCCCGTACTACTAAATCCAGTATTTTGGCGGGACTAACCCGCAAAAATTAACCCGCAGAAATTGCGCCGCAAAAATTAACCCGCAAATATTAACCCGCAAATATTACGCCGCTAATTTTTCTTTGTGTTTTTTGATTTGAGCGACCATCGCATCAAAAGCGCCATCAAACGCCGCTTCAAAAGTTTTAGCACTATCCTTCACAAAAAAATCATGTTTGGGAACGTGCACGCATATTTCTACCACTTTGTCTTTAATGTGGTGAACAACATTGTCTAGTTTTAAGAAGATTTCCATTTTGGTGATACCGTCATGAAATTGGTTGAATTTTTTTGTTTTTTGTGTTACCCACTGGGTTAATTTTTCGTCTGCAACAAAGTGCACAGTTTGAATTAAAACGTTCATACAACAACTCTTTAAATGGTGATTAAAATAATTGAAAAGAACCAACAGTAGTATCTTACAATTTACTACTTAAATAACACAATAAAAAGTTAAATATTTAAACGGCAACGATATGGAATTTGCTTAGCTAAACGCTTACGGTTTGGAATTTTAGCGTTTTAGGATTTTGGGCGCAAACCACTACGCCTTAGGATGCGATTTTTTGAAAACTTCTTTTAATTTTTCGATGGTGTTGTGCGTGTAAACCTGTGTGGCTGCAAGGCTACTGTGCCCTAGCAGTTCCTTTACTGCATTGAGGTCTGCCCCATTGTTCATTAAATGCGTTGCAAAACTATGCCTTAAAATATGTGGGCTTTTTTGCTGCAGCGTCGTTACTAAACTTAAATAATGTTTTACAAAAGTATATACCATGCGTGGCTGCAACGCCTTTCCATTTTCACTAGTAAATAAGTTGTCGATACCGGGTAATTTTGTAGGACGATTAGCAACGTAATCTTGTAGCTGTTGCAGCAGCGTTGGACCAAGCGGAAGCAAGCGTTCTTTATTTCCTTTACCGACCACTTTTAACTGCTTTAATGAAGGATCTAGTTGTGACGCTTTTAAATGCACCAGCTCACTTAATCGCATACCGGTACTATAAAATAATTGGAGTGCTAATTTTTCGGTGCGGCCCTTCCAGGTGTCTGGAAACTCGACATGTGCAAACAAAGTTTCCATATCAACTTCGGCAACAAAAGCAGGAAGCCTCTTACGTACTTTAGGCGTGACAATGGTTGCCATTGGACTTGTTACTAATACCCCTGTTTTGAGTTGGTATTTAAAATAAGATTTGAGGGCCGAAATTTTACGGTTTAAACTTTTGGCCGTTAGCCCCTCTTCTTTCATCTCGGCGAGCCAAGACCTAATGTACATAGCGGTAATTGATGCTAGCGGGGGTGCATCAAATTGACTGGTGAGGTAGGCAAAAAACTGGGCTAGATCGTTTTGATAGGCAATAATAGTATGCTGCGCATAACGCTTCTCAAATTTGAGATGGTCTAAGAAAGGTTGCAATATGGCCGCGTATGCATCAGACATGAACCAAAAGTTTGGGCATAAAAAAAGTAGCCTAAAGTTAAGGTACTTAAGGCTACTTACTATGATTTAGGAAACAAAGAGTAATTACCCTTCGATTTTTCCGCTAGCTATTTGTTGCTTGTAGATTGCTTTTAACACTTCTTCACGACGCACAACAGAAGGCTTTGTGAAAGCTTGACGCCCTCTTAATTGTAAAAGCGTTTTGCTTTTTTCAAACTTCTTTTTGTACTTCTTAAGCGCTTTGTCGATGTTTTCGCAGTCTTTTGAGTCGATAATTAACATACTATGATACCTCCTTAGGTGATTTTTAGGACTGCAAAGATAAGGGAAGCTTATTAATTTACAAACGGTTCCGAAAAATAATTTTCAAATTAGAGACCAAGCCTAATTATTAAAACTAAAATTTAGATAGACTTGCCTTTTAATGCCCCCTTTACCGCCTCGTCCATGGCACGCTCTGCAAATGGTCTAGTGGTTTCGTTCAGGGCTTCTATTTTAGCTTGAATTAGGTTTTTGTCCTCCATGGTGATAGCCAGTTGTAGCGCTTGCAACGCAAGCGCGGTTTGGGTCACTTCTTCCGGGCTTAATAGAGATTGGTGTTTTACCATAAACTTTTCGGTAACGGCAAGGAGCTGCTCTCCTTCTGTTCTTGCTTCTACCAGGGCCCTTAATACCATATCGGCAGCCGCGTTTTCAATACTGTCTTGTAACATCTTTTCTACCTGGTCATCGGTTAAATCTAATGCAGGTTTAACTTCAATAATTTGTTCAATACTACTTCGTAACTCTTTGGCTTTCACTACTAATATGCCATCTGCATTCAATAAAAATTGGATGTCAACCTTAGGGAGTCCAGCTGGCATACCAGGTATACCGGTAAGGTTGAACTCGGCTAATTTACGGTTATCTTTTACCAAATCACGTTCCCCTTGATACACCGAAATACGCATACTCGACTGCCCGTCTACGTGTGTGGTATATTGCCTACCAACCTGCATAGGTACTTTTGAGTTACGTGGAACGAGTACTTCCATAAGGCCGCCCATGGTTTCAATACCCAGGCTTAAAGGTGTGATATCGAGTAGTAAAAAGTCTTTGTTATTGCCCGCAAGTATATCTGCTTGGACCGCTGCACCTAGTGCAACAACCTCGTCTGGATTGATACTATCATTGACAGGCTTCCCAAAAAAGGTTGCCACTGCTTCTTTAACTGCAGGAATACGGGTACTACCCCCCACCATTACTATGGCATCTATATGACCGGCGTTTAGCTTAGCATCTGCTAGCGCATTTTTACAACAATCAATCGTTTTACCAATGATAGATGTGATCAATCCCTCAAAAACAGGCTTTGTAATTTGATATATTTCTCCTTCAATTGTTGTTTCAAACTGATCCGTACCACTTAAAGTTATTTTAGCTTCTTCTGCACTTAATCGAATGGTTTGCAATAATTTAGGAGTTGTTTGTAAAACTTTAATATCAATTGATTTTAGTGCTAACCAATAATCAATGATAGCACGGTCAATGTCATCTCCACCTAAATAAGTATCCCCATTGGTAGATAGTACATCAAATACCCCGTCGGTTATTTTAAGGATAGAAATATCAAAAGTACCACCTCCTAAATCGTATACCGCAATGGTCGTTTCCTCATCTTTTTGAAGACCTAGGCCGTATGCTAAACTCGCTGCTGTTGGCTCATTTACAATCCGGAGTACATCTAGTCCAGCTAATTTACCCGCATCGCGCGTGGCCTGACGCTGGGCATCGTTAAAATAAGCAGGCACCGTAATAACCGCTTTGGTTACGGGTGTTTTTAAAATATGTTCGGCGCGTTTTTTTAATTCGGCCAGGATAAAAGAAGATAAATCAGTGGGTGAATAAAAACTCGACCCTACCTGCACTTTTACGAGCGCATCGGTGTTGTCATCAATTACTTTGTAGGTAAAATACCCGGCACTCTGGCTAACATCTTTATAGCTTTTACCCATCAGGCGCTTGGCACTAAATATGGTATTAGCAGGGTCTGTCTCTAAAAACTGTTTAGCGCCCTGTCCTACTTCTGGATTGCCAAAAACATCAAAGTGCACCACACTAGGTACCAAACTTGAGCTATCATGCTCTTTTAAAGCAACGGGTTGCTTGGTTTCGGGATGAATGATGGCCACCAAACTATTGGTAGTACCTAAATCTATTCCCACAATCATTTCAGCCTTTTGAAGGCTACCAGTTGCGATATTAATGCCAATCTTTGCCATAAGTAGGTAGTAAAATTACGACTCTACCACCATAGTTCCACTCAAATAATCATGCAATGTGGTTCCTAGAAACGGAATAAAAAATGGATCAATGATGATGAGCCTTGCTAGAGATCGGATAAAAATTTGACCTACACTTGCTTTAATAGTTGTCTCTAAAGTGCTTTTGCTAGATACTACCTTACAAGCAGTGAGCCATTTGGCGGGTGTTTTTGCAAAAAGGAGTTCTAAAATAAAATAGTAAATGAACAGGGACCCAAAGAAAAACCAGCCAAAATTTAAGTGCATATAGCCCCAGTATAGTACATGAAAATTCCACCACTTGTACAGCAGAATTGCAAGTATCCAATAGAGTAGCGTATCTATTAAAAAGTTTAATACACGGGTACCATCTCCTACTTTTTTCATGGTGCAAAAATAACGCCTTGTTCCCGTAATTACCCTACTAACTATTCCTTACTTTTGCAACAACTAAGCGCACCGTTATGACTTTGATTGAAGAACTACGTTGGAGAGGCATGATTCAAGACATGATGCCAGGTACAGAAGAATTGTTGGCAAAAGAAATGGTATCTGGCTATATTGGATTTGACCCTACTTCAGATAGTTTACATATAGGAAGCCTTGTGCCTATTTTACTACTTGTTCATTTGCAAAATGCAGGGCATAAACCCTATGCACTTGTGGGTGGCGCTACCGGCATGGTGGGCGATCCATCAGGTAAAAGCGAAGAGCGTAATTTATTATCTGAAGACATTTTACTCCATAACCAAGAAGGTGTCCGAAAACAATTAGAAAGGTTTTTAGACTTTGATGCATCTAAAAAAAATGCAGCCGTTATGGTGAATAACTATGACTGGTTTAAAGAAATTAATTTTCTTTCATTTATTAGAGATGCGGGCAAACATATCACTGTCAATTACATGATGGCCAAAGACAGTGTAAAAAAGAGATTAGAAGGCGACACTGGTATGAGCTTTACCGAATTCACCTACCAACTTATACAGGGTTACGATTTTTACTGGCTATACCAAAACAAAAATTGTAAACTTCAAATGGGCGGAAGTGACCAGTGGGGCAACATCACTACCGGCACCGAACTCATTAGACGCAAAACGGGTGGTGAAGCATTTGCATTTACTTGCCCGCTTATCAAAAAAGCAGATGGTGGCAAATTTGGCAAAACAGAAAAAGGAAATATTTGGTTGGATCCTACAAAAACAAGCCCTTATCAGTTTTATCAATTTTGGTTAAACGCTTCTGACGAAGATGCAAAAGGTTGGATTAAAATATTTACACTTTTACCAGTTGCGCAAATTGACGCTTTATTAACAGAGCATGAAGCTGCACCACACTTACGATTATTACAAAAGAAATTAGCGGAGTGCTTAACTACTTGGGTGCATAGTGATGCCGATTATGATTTTGCAGTTAAAGCTTCTGACATTTTATTTGGTAACGCCACTACTGAGGTATTACAAAGCTTAAATGAAAACGAACTATTACAAGTAATGGAAGGCGTGCCTACAGCAAAAGTGAGCAAAGCTTCACTAGCTAACGGTTACGACCTGATAGACCTTCTAGTTGAAACTAACATTTTTACAAGTAAAGGAGAAGCCAAAAAAATGTTTGTTGCTGGTGGACTTGGTTTAAATAAAACCAAAATAGCACAAGAAAAAACAAGCGTTAACACAGATGACCTTTTACAAGGCAAATATTTATTACTTCAAAAAGGAAAGAAAAACTACTATTTAATTATTGCCGAATAGTTCGTGGTTAGCGTTATCTTTTTATAAAGCACCAAGCACATTCCACATGGCTTCTGCTAACACTGTATTTCCTTTTTCATTTAAATGTACGCGGTCGGTGGTTAAAATTTTAGACTCCTGATTGTTAGGATTGTTGGCTGTATTATAGTCCATAAAAACTTTACGCACATCAACCAGTGGTATATTGTTTTTAGCACTAAAATCACGAATCCATTTGCTGTATAAATTTAAATCACCGTCTAGCTGATTGCTATTGTCTGTTCTTTCACCAATTACACCAGGCGTACACACCACTACTTTAGCACCCGATGCCTGAATTTTTTTAACAAGGGCCTCATAAAATGGCCCAAACTTCCAATAATCGGTACCTGTTCCAGAAGATGCTTTATGCCACACATCATTAACACCAATATAAATAACAACGATATCCGGATTTTTTGCAAGTACATCGTTTTCCATACGGAGGTACAAATCATATACTTTGTTGCCGCCTATTCCCGCACCTACTAATTCATATTTTTGAGCCTTACCTGCATTTACAAGCATCTGCTCCATCATTTTAATATAACCGCCAGGTTTAGCCCCTGCTTCGGTAATAGAATCACCAAAAAATACAATCTTTTTCTTTTTATCATCTCTAAAAGAGAGTAAAAACAAACAGCCTATAAAAACGGATAATAAGAGTAATTTTTGCATGGGTTTAGTTTTTTGTCCTTTAAATATAAAACATTTGAACAAAGTGAGTCCCATTTAGGCACCCGACGCTAAATTATAGTCTGATTTTGAGGGTTTTAGCGAAAAACGGGTCTAAAATATTTGGAAAATTTTAAGTTGCACCCTATTTTTGCAGCCCATTCAGCAATGAATGACAGGATTGCCTGATAGTATAATGGTAGTACGACTGTTTTTGGTGCAGTTTGTCTTGGTTCGAATCCAGGTCGGGCAACCAACTTTAACTAACAACTCATTGATTTTCAATGAGTTGTTTTGTTTTAAGACCATTAAAAGTAAGTTTTTACCCCAATTCTTACCCCCAACATATTTCATTAAATTAAAAAAAAATACCAATGTAATCTATATTGGTATTGGATTGTAGTGATTTTCAGAGGTAATAAAAAGAATTACCCCAATTTTGTGATATTACACCTAAAAAACATCAAAAGATTGGTAAATATCCTCAATTTCTTCTTTTTGTATCGAAAGATATCGTCGTGTCACAGAAGTTGTCGAGTGATTTAATAACAATGAAAGTTTTATTAAACTATCATCTGAACAACCAAATGTTTCATAAACATACCTTCCTCCACTTTTTCTGAAACTATGTGTGGAGATATTTTTGTTTCTGATTTTACAATCTTTCCCACCCTCTTTTAAAAGAACATTGGTGTGTTGTAAAGAATATTTGAATATAAACCCATCCATAGGAGGTTGAAGTTGATTATAGGTCTTTCTAATATCATTTTTTAATGATTGAGAAAGAGTAATAGTTCTTCTTTTTGAGGTTTTCTTCTCATTTAAGACCAAAACATCCTTATCTAAAACATCAAACCAACGAATTCTTTGAATATCACTATACCTCAAAAGTGTTTTAGTTTGGAATAAACATAATAGTTCCATTCTGTGGTTCCCCAATTTGTTGAAATACTTACATAATCTATGAATTTCATCTGAAGTCAAATAGTCTGAAGTGAAATCTTTAGTTTGTCCTATCGTAGTCATAATTTATAATTTTCTATGTTTTTCTAATCGGATATAAAGATACCACTTATCTTCGGAAATACCAATAATTTCTCATTTCTGAAGATAATTAAATAACTGATTTTCTAACTATATGATTATCAACACTATTGTTCTTCCCTTTTATTAAAATAGAAGATTTTACCTCTATTTATGACTAAAAATGGTATTTCAACTCAATTCCTTTCCGTTTCGGTTAAAATCTAATATATATAATGGTAGAGATTGATAAATCCAACAATCCGACCTAATGAGAATTAGTAGAAATGGTAAAAATGAACATCAAATAAACAACGAAATGAAAAACCTTCATGTTCCCTATCCTATGACAAAGAGAGAGGGTTTAAAGAAAATTGGAGTTATGATAAGGAAATGGAACATAACAGACAAAGGAGACAAACAGAACCCTTCTAAAAGGAATTTAGATAAACAAATAAAAACACTTCATAAGAAGATGAAGAAGGATAATTTGGTTTATACAGAATATTCAATAGAGAAGGATAGATATGATAACAAATACCATACCCATTTGATTATTCACTATATGGATATAGATAAGGTAAATCAGATGTTATCTCACTTCATAGGAGGTAATGAATGGAAGAAAAGAGAAATAGGGTTAAATACATTTAACGAAGTAAATGGTAAATATGGAATGATACATACCGAACAGATTATGAATGAAAACCAATTTAGAAGATATATAAATAAAATAAACCAATCAAAAACACTAATATGATACAATTACAATTTGAAAATTTAATTACAATTGAAGAACTATCCACAAAATTGGATTTAAACCCCTCTACCCTATATCGTAAAATTAGAGAAGATAAGTTTCCAAAAGGAATAAAGGTAGATGGTCGTAGATATTTTAAAGTAAATGAAATAACAACACATTACAATCAGATGGGGATTGATGTAATAATGATGAAATAAAAATACCTAACCGAGTTTAATGTAGTCGATAGAATTCAAAACAACTTTTTTATGAACCCTACCGTCAAAAATATCCCGAATGGGAAAAATGTTCCTAGACCCCTTTTTAACATACACATTTAACACACTATGGAATTAGATAAATTCTTAAATAAGACAGACATACAACTATACAGAGGTATCCTACATAAAATCTATAAAGACTTTGACAATATGGAACCATCAGTATTAGGAGATTTACTGGATAAGTTAAAAGAACTTCATAATGAATTAGATAAAGTAGTTCAACAAAGGAATACTCAACAGATGTATAATACTCCTTATGACAAAAGATTAAACCTTCTTAAAATTAAAAACGATAAAGAAGAATTAGAGAAAATGAAGAATAAAGAAGAATTGTATAAGGAGTATGTTAAAACCAATGGTGTATTATTATCAGACATTTACAGAGAAATAAGAGATAATAAGGGAAGGTAGAGTTAGTATGTAATAACTATTTTGTATATTAGTGTTGTTTGTAATAACAACCTATGAATTTATTAGATAAAAAGATACACAAATTTGATACTATTGGTAATCGGTTTGAATTTTACTATAATGAACGAAACAATAATTACTATGTATTTGATATATTGTTAAATACAAAAACTGATTTAGAAATAAAGGTTCGTAAATATAAGGATTATAAAGAGGTCAAAGAATTACAACAAATAAGATATTGGTTTCCTAAACCAAATAACATAGGTAAGAAAGTATATTATAAATCGGTTTCAGATATAAAGTTTAAACTATTCAGAGAATATGAAGGTAAAGGTGGTTCTCCTTTAAGTTTAAGTATTGACGATTGTAAAAAAATTATAAAAAGTAAGTATGATGAAATTGGGTCATTCACATATACTGATATGATACAATCAAAAGACCCAATTTTAAAAAAAATATATTCTTATATTAGTCTAAATGGTGGTGTTTCAAAATTCAGAGAAATAACAACAGAATTAGGATTAGACATAGAATATTATTATAAAGACGATAAGGGTATATTCTTAAAATCATCATACGAATTCATTTTCTTCTCTATTTTACATTATAATAATATTAAATACAAATATGAACCATTTAAAGTGGGAACATTTGACCCCGACTTTTATATCCCAAAAAGAAATTTTTTAATTGAGATTTTAGGAATGTATGGTAGAGATTATTATTATAAAAGGACAAAAGAAAAAGAAAAACTATATATTTCTGAAGGATATAATTACAAACCAATTGTTGTTGATAGACATCACCCAACAGAAAGTATTTTTAAAAGATGTGAAGAAATATTTGGGAAATTAAAACTTCCTAATTTTATAGAATATCATAAAAAATATATTCAAACATCAAAGGAATTTATAGAACAACTGAAAATATATTTAAAACAAATAAATGATGGGGAATTAAAAGTATCTGTAAGAAATGATAAAAGTGGATTTAATGAAAAATATAGTAAATACTATGAATATGTTTTAAAGACATATGGAAATGTTCAAATTGGGATTAAAGAACTAATTGGAATACCATCAACAAAATTCAAAAGTCAAAAAATTGAAAATTATTGGATGAATATTAGTTATGTTAAAGATGAGTTAGAAAATGTTTTTAAAAATGAAAAGAGAATACCAACGAGAAAAGAATGTTATAAGAAATTTAGAAAGAAATATAATATTTGGAATGTATATAGATTTTGGGGTGAAAAATCCTTATTAAAAGGTGGAGTATTTTACAAATTTGTAGAAGGACTTAAATTGAAATATGGATTTATAGATATTGATTTAGAAAATAAGATTAAAAAAGAAAAAGAACAAATAGAATATCAGAAAGAAGTTCATAGGGTTGTGTTGTTAGTTTATAATGGTAAATTATCTGTAAATGGTAAGGTTAGTTTATTCACTAAATATCGTCCGATTTATAGTTATTTATTTAAAAATTATGGAGGAGTATTTTATTACATTAAAGAGAATGTAGGTTATCCCCCACCAAATATTTTAAGACCAAAAGGATACTATAAAGTTGAAAAAAATGTAAAATATGAATTGGAAGAAAATTGGAAAAAATATAAACGAATATTAGGTGATACTGAAAGGTTAGTAAAAAAAGATGATAATACATACTATAACATGGTTCATATTTTAGGTATTAAACAATTGAAAAAAGGTGGAAAGTATTTTAGATTTATTGAAACATTGAAAGTCAAATATGGTTATGATGATATTATTGAAAGAAATGAAAATGAGTTAGAGAAAAATTTACATAAATATTTAAAAGGAATAAATGATGGTAGGTGGAATACTAAAACAAAATCATCAAAAGAATTAGGATTACATAGTAAGTATTTATCATTAGTTCATAGAAAATATGGTAATGTATTTAAAGGTGTAAAAGAACTCATAGGTTTCCCAAATCCTAATGTAATAAGATATCATAAATATTATGATAATATTGAGAATTGTAAATATGAAATAATAGAAAATATTAAAAGATTAGGATATCTACCAAAGAGAAATGATTTAAGAAAACCACCACTTTTAGGGAATAATTCTATAATGGGGATTTATGAAAAATATGGTGTGAAAGAGTTTGAAAAGGGAGGAATTTTTTATAATACAATACAGAAATCATTAAAAGGTTCATAGATTAAAATTATTTAGTATATTAGTGTTCTTCAAATATATACGATGAAAAAAATAATCATCCTCCTATCTATCGTATTTCTGTTTAGTTGTAATGAACAACCTAAAGTAAAAGAAATTCAAACGGAAACTTTAAATTATACAAAGTTTGAAAGATTTTTATTAGACTTCAAAAATGAAAATCCAAATTGGGGAAATAATCAAAAAACTATAAAAGAAACTTCTAAAGTATTTAAAAAAGGACTTACTGATTTTTTTAAAACCAATGATAGTGTTTTTTACTACCACCCTCTTCAATTAAAATTTACTTCAGATAATGGTAAGTTCGGAATATTTCGTATTTGGGGAACAGATAATATAAAATTTAAAGGAGTAGAACCTACTTATCAAAATAGTTGGTATGTTGATGTTGTAATGGAAATTCCAAAATCACAAATAGATACTTTAGTAGAGGGGACATACTATAAAATTATTGGGAAATTTAACAAATACATCAGTGAGAATGATGGATATTTTAATTTAACACAGAGTTGGACATTTGAACCTTCGATTGGTAAAAATACTATCGGAGTTGTAGTATTTAATATTGGTTGTATATACATTAAACCTACAAAGATTGAAACCATATATGGAAACGAAACAAATGGTGATTACTACTATTTGAGAAAATTTGTAAAGAGTAAAGATTAGAATTTTTTATTTCAATAAATCTCTAACCAATCCTTCATATACAATTTTAGTAAGAAGTTTCTTTTTATACAAACCTTTTAACTCAATCAGTCTTTCCTCTTTAGTCATTTCTTTAACTACTTTAACTTCCTCATTTTTTACAAAATCAAAAACTCCTTTCAACTTGTCTTTATTTACACTTATATATCGTGAAGTGATGGAACCTCCATTTGAATGACCTAATTGATTTTGAACACTAAACATATCTACCCCACTTTCATTTAGAATTGTAGAAAAACTCTTCCTACTATTATGAAATCCTATTACCTCATATAAATTTAACTTCTGTTTAGTTGATATCTTACCTACCATTTTTATATCATCTACTTTCCTATTTAGTCCTACTATCTGAAGAACTTTTTTTAGATGGATATTCCCTTTTGTATTATAATTTCTTCTACTTTGGTCTTCTCTAACTATTTTCTCTTTTCTATCCTTATCAATTGGTAGAGGGAAAAGGTATTGTTTAGAACTAATTCCATCAACATATTTCATCCAAATTTTCTTACTTATATAATTTTCAACAATTTGAACCTGTTGTGAAGTTTTGATTTGAATTGGAGTGAATTCCTTTTCGTCATAATCCTTATCATCACCTTTTATCAAACAAAGATTACTCCACCTCAAACCAGTTGAAACTCCAAATAGAAACATATCTTTTATTACCTCATAAATTGTAAATGTTCTAATTTTCCCACTCTTTGTTTTAACATTCAAAAGATAGTCCTTCTCCTTATACCGATGGTAAAATTCGGTTGATTTAGGATTTACTTTTCCTTTCTCATTTAAATAGTCAAAATCATTAAATTCAAATAGTTTAGAAATTTCTTCCTTTTTTAAGGTCACAACAACTTTATAATTCAAAGGAAGAGATACTCTATACGATGTATCCCCATATTCGGTTTTTCTATTCTTCTTACACCAAACAACAAATTGACGGAATTGGGATATAATCTTTGATATGGTGTTATTACTTAAATCTTTACCAATAAGGTAGGTTTGGAGTTTATCAAAGAACTCATCCAAAACCTCATAGAATTCTAATTGATTATTATACTCCTTTAGGATAAACTCTTTTATATGAACAAACCTACTTCTTACAGATTTAGAATATGGAGTATCCTTATCAGTTGGGTTTAGTTTCCTACCTCCACTATTTTTATCAATATGGGATAGGTATTCTTCTACAACATCAATAACAGATGGTGAAAGTTTTTGTGACGGAATTTGAGAATGGAACTTCTTTTCCCTTTTAAACTTCTGATATTGGTAATTTACCATTTTCGTAGTAGGTTCCTTCTTTTCCTCATTTACAATCCTACTAATGATTTTCTCTATACCTAACTTAAAATCCCTTAAAAAGTCATTATAATCCCCATAATTGGGTTCTGTTCTTAAAATGGGTGAATACCCTTCCCCACCACCAAAGTCCTTTTTTTGAACCTTTATAGAGGTTGAAAACTTCGTTTCCTTCTTATCATTTTTATAACATAAAACCACATAGTCTAAATCTTTAGACCCTTTCTTCTTTTTTGTATTTTGGGTAGGTTGTAATTTGAAGTATAAACCCATAAATGGTAATTTTACCCCACAACTTACAACATTTACCCCTAAATACGGTAATTCTTACCCCATTATATTTTAAAAAACACTATAACTATTTGATTATCATTATATTATAATAATGGTTTCAATACAGGTCGGGCAACCAAATTAAAAAGCCGCAATTTTATTGCGGCTTTTTTTATGCTTTCAAATATCAATTACAATTCGTACATGCAGCATTGCACAAATACTTTGATTCTACCCAAAACTTTTTATTCAATTTCTTATAAAGAACATAGTACATGTCATTTTTGTAATCCAATACATTGACAAAAACATCTGAAATCTTAAGTTTTTCTACTAACCCAGATTTATTGCTAGAAGCATAAACTGGAAGTGCAATGTTTGCATAATTGGAAATAAAAATACCTAAAACACTATAGTGTATATAACCTGGCGTAGTCAACTTAATTTCATCGCTACCGCAATTTTCATATGAATCAACATAAAAATAGCTGCCTTCTTTAGCAATAACATGCACCGTAGCAAGTTCAGCTCTTGAATCAATAGTAGCGATTACACTTCCCCCTGGCTTTACCCTAACATTTGTAGGCGCCTGCTTGTCGGGGTCATTTAGAATAAGCGTAATTGATTGAGCATACGTATTTATAGAATAAAAAGCGAAAAACAAAAAGAGCATTTTTTTCATAGCTAAATTTTTAAATTAAGAACCTATTCCTTAGCTTTTGCTATTACTTTTAAAACCACAGGATATGAAACTTTTTTAGACAATGAGTACCATTTCCCCGAAATAGTTTGACCTACTTTTTTATTCCAATCAGCATCCAAAATAAAGTAGCCCGTTTCTTTACCATTTACACTTTCTACAATTTTTACGTCATCTGAAGAACATAAAAATATTTTTCCTTTACTGTTGGTGTAATAATATTCCCCTATTGTAAAACAAGTAGTTGCACCTCCATAAGGGATTGCCAACTTCATTCGTATTTCATATTTACCAACAAACCCGCTAAAAGTAGTTTGACTTGTCCATATCGTTTGAGCATGAATAACACCCAAAGCAAATTGTAACATAAATAATAAGCGTACCTTTTTCATATATTAATTATTTTTTAACTGCAATATACAATCACTAAGCGCCAATTCCCAATGGGGAATATGTAAATTTAATTCCTTTTCTATTTTTTGAGTATCTAGCACCGAATAAGCAGGTCGTTTTGCGGGGGTAGGAAATTGATCCGAATTTATAGCAGTTAATTGACAATCAAGTCCTGCCAATTCTTTTATTTTCTGCGCAAAATCAAACCAAGTAGTCTCTCCAGCATTAGCATAGTGATAAATCCCTTTGATTGTAGCTCCAGCATTGATGGCATTTAATACCTGAATACTGGCAAATGCCAAATCTTTCGCATAAGTGGGTCTCCCCTTTTGGTCTCCAACAATATTTAATGAATCTCTCTCTTTCATTAAACGAATCATGGTTTTTACAAAGTTATTACCATGGCTACTAAACACCCAAGAAGTTCTTATAATAATGGCATCCGGATTAACGGCTAATGCCATTAGCTCCCCATCTGCTTTAGTTTGCCCATAAAAATTTATTGGTGCCAATGGAGTATCCGTTGTATATGGGCTCGTTGCATTCCCACTAAAAACATAATCGGTAGAATAGGTGATAAATGGTATGTTTTTATTTTTTGCGATGCTTGCAAATTCGGCTACAGCTTCTGCATTAATGGTATGCGCCAATTTAGTTTCAGTTTCTGCCTTATCAACAGCAGTGTATGCTGCAGCATTGATAATCGCAGATGGCGCAAATAATTCAACAATTCGTTCCAATTCACTCGGAATTGATAAATCCATTGCATGACGATCTAAAAATATATATTCAAAATTAGGGGTCACTTTTGCAGCTTGCGATAACGCCCAACCCAATTGTCCATTTGCGCCGGTAACTAATATCTTTTGTATCCTCATTTTATGATTTTAGAAAATGCAAATAGAAATATTATTTAGAAATAAATTCTTTAGGTAGCTTAGTCCACTCAATCGGGGGTAGCGATTTAAAATAAGCATAGGTTTTTTGTAGTCCTTCTGCACGTGAAACGGTAGGCGCCCACCCTAGTATAGCCGCAGCCTTTGTAATATCTGGCTTACGCTGTTTAGGGTCATCGATTGGAAGTGGCTTGTAAATTATTTGAACAGCAGCATCCGTTAATTTCAACACTTCTTCTGCAAAATCTTTTAAAGAAATTTCGTGGGGGTTACCAATATTTACTGGCATCGAATAGTCACTTAACAATAACCTGTAAATACCCTCAATTAAATCACTCACATAACAAAAGCTTCTTGTTTGAGAACCATCACCAAAAACGGTAAGGTCTTCACCCCTAAGCGCTTGGCCAATAAAAGCTGGCAAAGCCCTTCCATCATTGAGTCGCATGCGCGGACCGTAGGTATTAAATATGCGCACAATTCTAGTTTCTACACCATGAAAACTATGGTAGGCTGTTGTAATTGATTCCATAAAACGTTTGGCTTCATCATACACACCTCTTGGCCCAACCGGATTTACATTGCCCCAATACGATTCTGGCTGCGGATGCACAAGTGGATCTCCATATACTTCACTGGTACTAGCCACTAGTATTCTAGCTCCTTTATCTTTTGCAAGGCCTAAACAATTATGCGTGCCAAGTGCGCCTACTTTTAAAGTTTGAATGGGAATTTTTAAATAATCGATGGGGCTTGCTGGTGATGCAAAATGCAAAATATAATCAAGCGGCCCATCTATGGTAATATGCTTTGTAATATCATGTAATACAAATGAAAAATTAGGTAAGCCTTTTAAGTGCTCAATATTTTTTTCGTCCCCGGTAATTAAATTATCCATGGCAATGACATGAGCGCCTTCAGATACAAACCGGTCACACAAATGTGATCCTAAAAATCCAGCAGCTCCTGTAATTAATACCGTTTTATTTTTCATCATACTATTTATTCATTAAATGCTTGCTCTACCAATACTATAATAGGCGAACCCAAGTTCTTTCATTGCTTGTAATTCAAATAAATTTCGTCCATCAAAAATTAATTTTGAAGGAAGCTTTTTTGAAATTTCTTCAAAATCGGGTGTTCTAAAAACGCTCCATTCTGTTGCAATAATTAAAGCGTCTGCATTTTCAAGTGCAGCGTATTGATTTGATGCGTAATTTATTTTATCTCCCACAACCTGCTTCACGTGGGCAGTAGCTTCTGGATCAAAAGCTGTAACGGTAGCACCACCATCGAGTAGTGCCTCAATAATGGTAAGTGCTGGCGCTTCTCTGATATCGTCTGTATTGGGTTTAAAAGCCAAACCCCAAAGTGCAAAATGCTTACCAGCGAGGCTGCCATTGAAATGATTTTCCATTACATGCACCAAGTGCATTTTTTGCTTTTCATTAACGCGCTCAACTGCATTTAATATTTTAAAATCATAATCATGCGCTGCCGCAGATTTGATTAAAGCCTGCACATCTTTAGGGAAACAACTGCCGCCATATCCGATACCTGAAAATAAAAAACGTTTACCAATTCTATCATCAGAACCAATACCCCTTCTTACCATGTCAACATCGGCACCCATTCTTTCGCAGAGTTGTGCAATTTCATTCATGAAAGATATTTTAGCAGCTAAAAAAGAATTGGCTGCATATTTTGTTAGTTCGGCACTGGCTTCATCCATATAAATAACCGGATTACCCTGACGCACAAAGGGCGCAAACAAATCACCCATTAATTTTTTTGCGCGATCAGAACTAGTTCCAATAACAACACGATCTGGTTTCATAAAATCATCAACAGCAACCCCTTCACGTAAAAACTCAGGATTACTCACGACATCAAATTCACCACTATAATTTTTTGCGATGGCAGCATGCACTTTAGCGGCAGTACCAACAGGTACGGTACTTTTATCTACAATTACGGTATAGCTTTTTAATAAATGACCCAAATCGTCAGCTACTTTTAAAATGTATTGCAAATCGGCGTGACCATCAGCACCTGGCGGTGTAGGAAGCGCTAAAAAAATAATGCTAGCCCCTTCTATCCCTTCCTTTAAATTGGTTGTAAATTGCAAGCGACCTTCTTGTAGGTTACGCAAAAAAAGTTTTTCTAGACCCGGCTCGTAAATGGTAATTTCTCCGCCAGACAAACTGGCCACTTTTGAAGCATCAATATCTACACAAGTTACTTTGTTGCCTGTTTCAGCAAAACAAGTGCCTGTTACAAGTCCAACATATCCGGTTCCAACAACTGCAATCTTCATAAATTATTTATTTATAAAATTTAAAACGGCCTCTGTAATATACGTCAACTGCTCCGTATCCATTTCGGTATGAATCGGTAATGAAATAACACGGTTTGTTAAATCGTCAGTGGTAGGAAGTAAAGTATCCGGCAAACTAAAGGATGCAAACATTTTTTGTTTGTGCCCTGGCACCGGGTAATAAATCATGGAAGGAATCCCCTTTGCTGCCAAATGCGCAATCAATCCATCTCTATCGCCATCAAATAAAATAGTATACTGATGAAACACATGCGTACTATATGATGCCGTATTTGGTGTAGTAATGACAGCACAATTTTCAAAAGCTTGGTTGTAAAATGTTGCAACGTTAGCCCTTGCTTGATTGTAGCGGTCTAAATGTTTTAATTTAATATTTAAAATAGCCGCTTGTATACTATCTAGTCTAGAATTACATCCAACGATGTCGTGGTAGTACCTTTTTTCTTGGCCATGGTTGGCAATTGTTTTTAAAGTATGTGCAAGTGCATCGTCATTTGTAAATAATGCACCACCATCTCCAAAAGCACCTAAATTTTTACTCGGGTAAAAAGAAGTGGCACCAATATGTCCCATGGTTCCGGTTTTTTTAACAGTTCCATCTGAAAAAGTATAGGAGCAACCAATGGCTTGTGCATTGTCTTCTATTACGTAAAAGTTGTGCTTTTTAGCAATATTTAAAATCTCTTCCATGGGTGCAGCCTGACCGTACAAATGCACCGGAACAATCGCTTTTGTTTTTGGCGTTATCGCTTTTTCTAACAGGACTGGATCCATACAAAAAGTGATAGGATCTACTTCTACAAAAACAGGTTTTAACCTGAGCAGTGCCACCACCTCAGTGGTAGCGATATACGTAAAAGAAGGAGTAATTACTTCGTCCCCTGGCTCAAGCCCAATGGCCATCATCGCAATTTGTAAGGCATCGGTACCATTGGCGCAAGGAATTACATGTTTAACACCCATATAAACAGCAAGTGCAGCTGCAAAGTCTTGAACTGCCTTTCCGTTAATATAAGCGGCGCTATCGAGTACTGCATGTATGGCAGCATCTACTTCGTCCTTGATTTGAAGATATTGAGTTTTGGTATCCACCATCTGAATGGGTCTCATGTGCCAGTATTTATAGGGTCAAAATTACTGCAAAAAAGCCTTTGTTCATCGGTTTATCGGAACACTTATTCTAGTAGATAAAACGTTGGAATGGGCATTAATTTGTTTATTTGCACTATAAACCACCATATTTTGCTTTTTCTATACAACCTATTCATTTGGATCTACCCAAAAGCCGCATGGATACTTGGATTTATGAATCCAAAAGCAAAACAGTGGCATAACGGCAGAATTGGAATTTTTAACAAAATAGCTACCTCTTTTGAGCATAATAGCAAACCTATTATTTGGATGCATTGTGCCTCTTTAGGTGAATTTGAACAAGGACGTCCGGTTTTAGAGGACCTTCAAAAGCAATACCCAAATTACAGTATCCTACTCACTTTTTTTTCGCCATCTGGCTATGAAGTACATAAAAAATATAGCGGGGCAGATTTTGTTTTTTACTTGCCCATGGATAGCGCGGGAAATGCGCAACAATTTTTAAAAATAGTAAAACCTGCCATTGCTATTTTTATAAAGTATGAATTTTGGCATTACTATCTTACAGGGTTAAAAAAACATGAAGTACCAACTATTTTAATTGCGGGCATTTTTAGAAAAGATCAATTGTTTTTTAAATGGTATGGTAGGTTTTATAAAAATCTACTGCAATGCTTTAGTGCTTTTTTTGTACAAGACCAAAGCTCACAATCTTTACTACATTCCATTGGCATTAAAGATGCGGTTTACATTGGCGGCGACACCAGATTTGACAGAGTTATTGAAATTGCAAACGCCTTTTCACCAATAGATCCAATTGCGCATTTCTGCAATAATAGTTTGGTGCTAGTGGCAGGAAGTACCTGGCTTCAAGATGATGAAGCCATTGCTCATTTTGAAAAAGCAAACCCGAATATTAAATTTATTATTGCGCCGCACAATATCAACCATCAAAGGCTTCAAAACTGCTTAACTTTGTATAAAAATGCAGTACTGTATTCTGATTATGTACAGCAGTTTAATACACCAGATATTGCGCCGCAAAAATTCAATACACTTATTATAGACAATGTAGGCATGCTTAGTAAACTATACCACTACGCTACTGTAAGCTATATTGGCGGGGGATTTGGCGCAGATGGCATTCACAACTGTTTAGAAGCGGCTGTGTATTTCAAGCCCGTATTATTTGGGCCAGTCTATAATAAATACATAGAAGCCATTGGACTTATCGAAGCAGGTGGGGCGGTAAGTATTAAAGACGCATTAGATTTTGAATCAGTTGCTAATCATTTATGTAGCAGCGAAGAAAGTAGACATAAAATAGGGCAAATTGCCGGAAATTTTGTGCACGCCCACAAAGGCGCTACAACAAAAATTATACATTATATTGAGGAAAAGCGTCTTTTAACAAGTTGATCAAAATGCATGACAGTAGCACTGTTTTCGTTCCAACCAATTTTTAATTTTAGTTCACGTTGTATCCAAAATTGTGCCTCTGGATAAATAGCAAAACCATCAATTGTTTTTATACTTCTTTCGTACATGGTTTCATCCCCTCTAAAAAGTTCTTGCACAAACAAAAAACGGTCATTGATACCAATTCCTTTTTTTAATTCTTTGATGGGCTCGTTGTTTAGCAGGGATCCTATTTCTATTTGATTGGCTCGGAGTTTTTCGTTTAGTACAGGCATTGAATGAATCGACTTCATGAGTTGATTGATCTCTTCAAATTCATTTTTCTTTGACTGTAAAGCAAGGGTTGGAATTTCTGTAGACGTATCAAATAACCAACCACTATTCATTTCTGAAATAACGGGTCCTTTTGATGGAGCAACAGTTTGGGTATTGATTGGAGTAACTAGTGAGGCGTCTTCCAAAATATAGTCCGGTATGTCAAGGGCTAGTTTTGCCTGAATTAACTGCTCAGGCTTTGTAGCTCTCTCCCCCCGAGGCATTACCACAGAAACACCCATTTTACCAGGTTTTTCGGGCGCTAACAATGGAGGGTTAGCCGTTTCAAGTTCGGCTAAAAGCATTTGAGCAGCGGCCATGAGTTGTTCGCTATTGGCGCCCTGATCAAAAAGATCTTTTAGTTTATAAATTAACGTACCAACTCTTTCCATTCTATGTAATACATTTGGGGTCTTAAATGGGACTGGTATCCGCTCCTATTTAACGTCTAATCTACAAATTTATTTGATACATGTTTATAGAACCTAACATAACAGGTGACAAAAGAGGCTGGATTGAGGTGATTTGCGGCAGTATGTTTAGCGGCAAAACTGAAGAACTCATTAGAAGGCTAAAGCGTGCAAAAATTGCCAATTTAAAAATTGAAATCTATAAACCAGCATTGGATACCAGATACAACGAAAAAGAAGTGGTAAGCCACGATGCCAATAGCATACCCTCTATTCCCGTAGATCATGCACAATCAATTTTATTATTAGCAGGCGATGTAGATGTTATAGGCATTGACGAAGCACAATTTTTTGATGCAGAAATTACGATGGTATGCGAAACATTGGCGACAAGAGGAATCAGGGTTATAGTAGCAGGTTTAGACATGGATTATTTAGGTAAACCATTTGGTCAAATGCCTAATTTATTAGCCGTCGCAGATTACATTACAAAGCTACATGCGATATGTATGAAATGCGGCAACATCGCGCACGTATCATTTAGAAAAACAGCCAACGAAAGCAAAGTACTACTTGGAGAAAAAGATACGTACGAACCACGTTGCAGAAAATGCATGCATGAAAAATAAAAACGCCATACTTGCTTTATTACAAAAAGATTTTCTGTTAGAACTCAGACAGCAGTATACTTTATATGGTATTGTGCTCTATGTGGTAACAACCATTTTTGTGGTGTACTTATCTATGGGCCAACCAGATGATCAGGTATGGAATGGACTATTTTGGGTGATCCAATTATTTGTTTGTGTAAACGCGGTAGCAAAAAGTTTTTTACAAGAAGGAAGTGGACGCATGTTATACTTCTACTCCATTACCAGTGCTCAAAATTTTGTACTCGCTAAACTTATTTTTAACCTAGTACTGATGCTTGCTATGAGCTTATTAAGCTTGGCCGTTTTTACATTATTACTAGGGAATCCACTTACACATGCCTTTGTATTTACAGGCATTGTTTGCTTAGGTGGGATGAGTATCAGCTTGGTATTTACTTTTTTGGCAGCCATCGCCGCTAAGGCGCAACAAAACGCTGCAATGATGGCTATTATGGGCTTTCCGCTTATAATACCACAGCTATTACTTCTTATGAAAATTTCTGCAACAGGATTTTCATCTGTGATACAAGGCGGCTTTATACAAATGGTAGGCATGCTTGTAGGACTCGATATTTTAGTGGTAGCCCTAGCACTGATTTTATTTCCTTTTTTATGGAAAGATTAAGTCCACAATAAGATCTTAGTTGGGATCCTAACTAGAATCTTAAGTGTCTTACTGTTTGCCCTTTATTTATGAGTTGCTTTAAAGAATCGATACCAATTTTTAAATGATTCTCCACAAAATCACTCGTCACTTTCACATCACTTGCTTCTGTTTTTACACCTTCCGGTACCATGGGCTGATCACTCACTAATAATAAGGCACCTGTTGGAATTTTATTATAAAACCCAACTGTAAAAATAGTAGCTGTTTCCATATCAATGGCGTAAGCACGAACACTTGTCAAATAATCTTTAAATACTTCGTCATGTTCCCATACCCTTCTATTGGTAGTATACACAGTACCGGTCCAATAATCAACCTTATAATCCCTAATTGTGGTTGAAATTGCTTTTTGCAAGGCAAAGGCAGGCATTGCTGGTACTTCTGGAGGGAAGTAATCATTGGACGTTCCCTCTCCCCTAATGGCCGCTATGGGCAGTATTAAATCACCTAAATTATTTCGTTTTTTAAGTCCGCCGCATTTTCCTAAAAACAACACCGCTTCTGGCTCAATAGCCGTTAATAAATCCATCACCGTTGCAGCGCCCGGGCTACCCATACCAAAATTAATGATGGTTATACCATTAGCTGTTGCGCACTGCATTGGACGGTCTTTCCCAACCACTTCAACACCATTCCACTGGGCAAACAAGTTTACATAATTGCTAAAATTGGTCAACAAAATATACTTTCCAAAATTTTGAAGCTGCTCTCCGGTATACCTTGGAAGCCAGTTATTTACAATTTCTTCTTTCGTTTTCATTGGTTGGCATTTTAACCCAGTGTGGGTATATTTGAAAAAAGTTAATTGGCTAAATTACAAAAAAGCCCTGATAATTCAATTCTTATGATTCAAGTAGAGTATCCAACATATGCGCATCAAATAAAAAGTTTGGATCAAAAGGAGCAAATTTTTGACCCCTTTCGAAAAATTTGGGTGCGACTAACCCCCGAAGAATGGGTTCGTCAAAACTTTTTGCAGGTACTCGTCCAACATCAACAAGTACCCGCATCCCTCATTGCCATTGAAAAAGAAATCAAATGGGGAGAAACAAAAAAAAGGTTTGATATCCTTGTTTACAAAGACACCAAACCTTGGCTAATTGTTGAATGTAAAGAAATGAATGTCCCCCTTAGCGAGTCTGTACTGCAACAAGTATTACATTATAATAGCAAACTAGAAACGCAGTACATCATTATTACAAACGGAAATGACAGTTTTGGTTTTGATGTACGAAATGCGCAACCAATTGTAATGACAGCACTCCCAAGCTTTACAACCCATTAAGGGAAAATACCAAGCTCTGCATAAGACGTTCCCACTTTATTGATAGCACATACATAGGCTGCTGTGCGCATATCAGGAATAGAAGGATTGTCTTTCCATATTTGCATAATTTCTCTAGTTGCAGTAATCATAGTTTCTTCTAGCCCACTATGCACCAAATCTACTTCTTCCGGACCATGCATGATAAAACTACGTTCGGTCGCAGAAACAGATTTGCCAGTCAATTCTTCTATTTGAGAAAGAATATGGGTATTCAAATTTTCTGTAAATCTTTTTTCCATACGGCCATAACGCACGTGACTTAAATTTTTAAGCCACTCAAAATAGGATACCGTTACACCACCTGCATTCAAATACATATCAGGTACCACAAGTGTTCCCTTCGCTGCAAAAATTTCATCTGCTTCTGGTGTTAAAGGACCGTTGGCTGCTTCTCCAATAATTTTAGCTTGTACACGTGTTGCATTTTCGCCATTGATTACATTTTCTAGTGCTGCAGGAATTAATATATCACAAGCGAGTTCTAATGCATCTGTACTTTTTACAATGTTGGTAGCACCAGGGAAATTTAAAATAGAACCCGTTTTTTTACGGTGTTGAAAAACATCTTCTTCGTTAAGGCCGTCTGCATTAAAAATAGCGCCTTCAAATTCTGCAATAGCAATTACTTTAGAGCCATGTTCTCTAAAAAATTTGGCACTATGGTAACCCACATTTCCCAACCCCTGTACAACAATAGTTTTACCTGCTACGCCCACCGTTAGTCCACGCTTTTCCATTTCCTCTTTCATGTTACACACTTCACGGATACCAAAAAAAACACCAAGTCCAGTTGCTTCTTTTCTACCCCTTACACCACCTTGTGTAATTGGCTTGCCCGTTACACAACCTGCTGCATCAATTTCACCAGGTTTTAAAGAAGCATAGGTATCAACAATCCATGCCATTTCACGCTCTCCAGTACCGTAATCAGGCGCAGGAACATCAATGCCAGGACCAATAAAATTCTTTTTTACAAGCTCTGCAGTATACCTACGTGTAATTTTTTCTAACTCATAGACAGAGTGTTCACGCGGATTGATTTTAATCCCGCCTTTACCACCCCCAAATGGGACGTTCACAATAGCACACTTGTATGTCATTAGTGATGCTAGTGCCATCACTTCGTCTTGGTTCACTTCTTCGCTAAAACGAATACCACCCTTACAAGGAGATTTGTGTTGCGAGTGCTGTACACGATAGGCTTCAATTACTTCAATTCTACCATCATCCATTTTTACTGGAAAACGCATACTGTAAACACTATTACAAGCTTTAATTTGTTCAAGCAATCCATTTTCCCAATTGGTAAACTTAGACGCTTTGTCAAAACTTTTTTCTACACTTTTAAAAAAACTATATGGTGTATTACTAGACATAACAATCGATTTATTTGTTTTCTAATTTTGAGATTTTTTTATCTATAGAATATACGTATAAAAAAAGACCCGTTACAATGGTTACCACTACAGCCATCACAACATAAATTTTTCCATTGCTACGCATCACATCTGTGTTTGCATTTGCTGCACCATCTTGAGCTTGAGCAGCAACAAAATAACCAAGCGCAAATAATACAAGCAGGAATGATTTCAAATATTTTTTCATAATTTATTTTGCTTTAAGTAATTCGTATCTGATTTTTAAGGTACTCACCCACACACCAAGTAATGTCCAACCTATAACGGCCGGATAAAATACAGACCGCATATTGGCATCCATATCTTTTCCATTAATGCCAGGGTTGCCTTCACTTCCCTGACCGCCAGGATGTAGCGACTCTGTGAGTCTTGGTAAAATCCATAGTGTAGGGAAGAGCATAAAAAAAGCAAAAATGTTATATACCGAAGCAATGCGTGAACGTTTATCTTCATCTGTCATGCTTCCACGCAAAACAAAATAAGCAAGGTAAATAAGCATGGCAATAGCTGCACCATTTTGTTTGGGATCGCCACTCCATGGACTACCCCATTGATAATTTGCCCAAATGGCCCCTGTAGATAAACCTAGAAAACCGTACAAGGTTCCAGTAGCTGCAAATGCTTTAGAATAAAAATCATCGATGGGTGACGTGGTGCGTAAATATTTAGCTGCATACCACACCGAAACAAAAAGTAATATCATCATGGCAAACCACATCGGCACATGAAAAAACATGTTACGAATAGAGTGCTCAAGCCTGTCATCTAATTTTGGAACCTTGACAATAAAACCATAAATACTAGTGTAAAAAAGAAGCAAAAATGCAACCCATTTCCACCATGCTTTTCGAATCATATTCAATCATTTAGATGACCTACATGCGCTAGTAAACTAACAGATGTAAGTGCAAAATTACAAGAACCCATACAATAATGAACAGTATTAACAAATATTAATCCACATTAGCATAAAATTGGCGAATTTATTTGTTTAATCTTGTGTAAAACTAAGGCTTAATGGGCACCCCCTTGTTACAAATTAACAACCTCACCGTTTCTTTTGAAAAAGAGAACAACAGCTTTACTGCTGTAAAAAACCTCAACATGCGTGTTTGTAGAGGTGAAATTAGAGCGCTTGTTGGGGAATCGGGTTCTGGTAAATCCGTTACGTCAATGTCTATTTTACAACTCATCCCAAGCCCACCAGTTTCTTATAAAAGTGGTTCGATCTTGTTGTACAAAAATGAAAGCGAATGTATCGATTTACTTCAATTAAATACATCCGAATTACAAGCCATAAGAGGCGCGAAAATTGCGATGATTTTTCAGGAGCCAATGACTGCACTTAATCCTGTGATTACCTGTGGCGAACAAATTATTGAAACCATCATGTTGCACCAACAGCTTTCAAAAAAAGCAGCAACAATAGAAGCCATTCATTTATTTACAAGTGTTAAAATAAATGACCCGGAAAAAGCAATTGATAAGTATCCGCACGAATTAAGTGGTGGACAAAAGCAGCGCGTTATGATTGCCATGGCCATGAGTGGAAAACCCGATTTACTCATTTGTGATGAGCCCACCACAGCACTTGACGTGCAAGTTCAAAAAAGCATTTTAATACTTCTTAAAGAATTGCAACAAGAAACGGGCATGGGTATTTTATTTATCACCCATGATTTAAATGTAGTGGCGTCTTTTGCAGACGTTGTTACGGTACTGTTCAAAGGAGAAGTAGTAGAAGAAAATACAACAAAAGCATTATTTGAAAACCCAATACACCCTTATACAAAAGCACTATTGGCATGCAGACCCGGCTTATATCCCAAAGGATACAAGCTCCCGGTCGTACATGATTTTTTGTCAAATCCAAACTATAAAGTCCCCTCTATTGTTCGTGAACCGGATGTGCCATTACCAAACAATCAAGCCACACTATTAGCCGTGAACAATGTTTCGATTCATTTTCCCGTAGCTACCAATATTTTTGGGAAAATTACCAAAAGTTTTACCGCCGTAGATCAAATTTCTTTTGACATTAAAGAAGGTGAAACACTTGGTCTTGTAGGTCAATCGGGATGCGGAAAAACAACACTTGGTAGGTCAATTGTAGGATTACAAACCATTAACGAAGGATCCATTATTTATAAAGGAGAAACCATCGCCACTCCAAACAAACCATACAACCAGCAGTATAAAAAAATAATTCAACTCATTTTTCAAGACCCGTATAGTTCGTTACATCCTCGCATGCGTATTGGTGATGCCATCGCCGAACCACTACTTGTACATCAAATGGTACAAAACAAATCAGAAAGAAAGGAACGGGTGATTGACATGCTAGAAAAAGTGGAGCTCCCCGCCGATTGCTACAATAAATACCCACATGAATTTAGTGGTGGTCAACGTCAAAGAATTGTAATTGCCAGAGCGCTTATTATGGAACCCAAATTTGTAATTTGCGATGAGAGCGTTTCTGCCCTCGATGTCAGCGTTCAAGCACAAGTGCTTAATTTGCTAAATGACCTAAAAGCGTCAATGCAGTTTTCTGCATTGTTTATCACCCATGACCTAGCTGTGGTGAAATACATTAGTGACCGAATTATGGTCATGAATGCGGGGAAATTAGAAGAAATTGGGCCTGCCAACACTGTTTACAATTCGCCTAAAAGCCTTTATACACAGGAACTTATTGCAGCCCTACCTTAATTTTGACATTTTTTACCTACTTTTGCAGCCTTCACTAAAAAATCATGCCGTAACATGAAATTATCACAATTTAAGTTCGATCTACCCTTAAACCTGATCGCACAAAATCCAACCAAAAGAAGAGAAGACAGTCGCCTTCTTGTAGTAGACAGAAAAAGTGGTCATATGGAAAATAAAAATTTCCGTGACATTTTAGAATACTATGATGATAAAGATGTTTTCGTAGTAAACAACACCAAAGTATTTCCGGCGCGTATGTATGGTCGTAAAGAAAAAACTGGTGCTAAAATTGAAGTTTTTTTACTCCGCGAATTAAACAAGCCAAACCGCTTATGGGATGTGATTGTTGATCCCGCAAGAAAAATAAGAGTAGGGAATAAATTATATTTTGGCGACAACGAAGAACTTGTTGCAGAAGTGATAGACAATACCACAAGCCGTGGACGTACTATTCGTTTTTTATGGGACGACGATGATGAAAGCTTCAAAAAAATGTTAGAATTTTTAGGAGAGACACCACTACCTAAATACATTAAACGCAAACCAGACGAAGAAGATAAAGAGCGTTACCAAACGGTGTATGCAAAGCATGAAGGTGCGGTTGCAGCCCCTACTGCAGGATTACACTTTAGTAAAGAACTCATCAAAAGATGTGAAATATTAGGTGTGAAATTTGCAGAAGTAACACTACACACTGGCCTTGGAACATTTAGACCCATCGAAGTAGAAGACTTAAGCAAACATAAAATGGATGCAGAGTACTACCAGATTACTGATGAGGCTTGCAATATTGTGAACAAGGCCAAAACAAATGGCAAACGTATTTGCGCTATCGGCACCACCACCATGCGTGCCATGGAAAGCAGCTTTACAGCACAAAAATTACTGAAACCAAGCGAAGGTTGGACCAATCACTTTATACATCCTCCTTACAATTTTAATGTAGCAGATAGCCTTGTTACAAACTTTCATTTACCAAAAACAAGCTTACTTATTATGACCTGCGCTTTTGCTGGTTATGATTTAGCCATAGAAGCATATAAAAAGGCCATCAAAGACAAGTACCGTTTCTTTAGTTACGGTGATGCGCTATTGATTATATAATGTATTAATTATACTGAAAACCTAGTTAGCTTCTACTACCAACTGAAGTCTAGCTAGGTTTTTTTCCATTAAAGTGCCAAGTATTTTATCATTCATGAGCGAACTCAAGCGCTCCCAGGGATACCATGCAACATCTTGTTCGAACTGCCACTGCACAATAGTTACAGCCTGGCCTGGGCTGTAAATCAACCTGAATTTTGTCGTATAATTTGCCTCTGCTGTTTTCCAGTTGGCAACTATCAAAGAGTCTGATGCAGAAATTATTTGTATTTGTTGGTGCTTATTTAAAGTAGTACTATCCATCCCTTCCATCCACATATGCCACTGCGACTTATTTTGAATAAGCTGCAAAATAGATATTGGCTTTGCTTTGATGTTTACTGCACGTGAAACAATATTATGTGATGGTAGCAGTAGGCCACCGAGTGTAAGCAATACAAAAAAAATAACAACACTAATAAAGCCTAATTTAATAACGCGCATGTTAATCCCATTTAAATGTTTTAAAAGCAATCCCATATACACCCACAATCCATAAACCAAGAATCAATAGTTCTTTACTGCAGGCTGCTAATGAAGCGCCTTCAAAAGCAATATTACGCATCGCATTATTAAAATGTGTCAAAGGAAGCGCATTGCAAATAGGTTGAAGCCAGGTTGGAAAAGCTTCTACAGCAAAAAATGTACCTGCGAGTAAAAACTGGGGCAACGTAAATAAATTTGCAAATGGCGGAATGGTACTTTCATTTTTAGCAAGCCCACTCACAATAAATCCAAAACCCATAAATAAAACAAGCGCTATAAAACTTAATAGCATAATTGTTAAAAAAGTAGTGAGCCCATGCACGAGCGTAAATCCAAATGCATAATGACCAACGCCTATTACAATAATTGCAGTCAATAATTGAAATAAAACCCTACTAAGTGCTTCTCCAAGTACAATATAAGCGCGCTTTATTGGCGTGGCATAAAACCTTTTTAACACCAATTGTTGACGCAAATTAAAAAATAAAAAAGCGACGCCAAAAACACCAGAACTGAGTAATGAAAATCCGAGCTGTCCAGGCAGGATAAAATCGATTGTTTTATAAGCCCTTCCTGGTATTTGCGATATAGTAGCATCGACATGCGCAATGGTTTGGTTACTTGCAAAATACTTTTGATTCATCCCTGCAATCACACCATTTATCACAGACTGCAATAGCTGAATATTTTGAGGCATAACAGCGCCAGAACTAGTTATTTTAATGGTATAAGCTGGGCTTGATAAGCCAGTTTTCGAAATCAATACTTTTGCTGTGATCCTACCCTTTTCTAATTCTTGTAACAAAAAAGCATCCTCACCTTTAACTATTTTAATACTATTGATATGTGTGAGTGCTGTATAAATAGGACTAGAGGTATCGGACCCTTGATCAAGTGCAATTTTAACAGTAGTTTTCCCACTACCCCCGCCAATAAACCCGAAAACCAAAATAAAAATTAAAGGGAATGCAATACTAAATACGACCGCAGAAGGACTCCGCAAAATAGCCTTTAAGCTGCCTTTTGTTATGGCAAGCATTGCTTTTAATTGACTGTACTTTGCGGACATACGAATAGATTAAGAACAGTGAAATTAATGAACAATAACGGTGTATGGTAATTTTGCCTGTGGCACGCCCACCATCGCTTTTACTTTTTTAAATTGTTGCATTATCATTAATTGATCAGGACCTAACTCAGATTCTATCAATTGCATAGAAATGTTACGCTTATAATTAGTAAAGAGCTGTTCTAAAATATTCTTTTTTTCTGGATACTCTTTGAGTTTATAGCTTTTAACTTTTGCCATAGCAGCAGCTGCTTTAATGGCATCTGAAAGGGTCCCAATTTCATCAACAAGTCCAACAGACAATCCCCTACTACCCGTCCAAACACGACCTTGCGCAATGCTATCAACATATTCCATATTTTTTTTACGACCCTCGGATACACGTGATTTAAATGTGTGGTAAATAGAATCGGTAGAAGCCTGAAAAAATCTTATTTCTGGCGCTGTTAAAGCCCTATCCATGCTTCCCATATCGGCATATGGTCCAGTTTTAACCCTGTCTGTAGTGATACCTATTTTATTTTTCAGAAACGATTCAATATTGGGTATAATACTAAAAACCCCAATAGAACCAGTGATTGTTGACTCGTTAGCAAATACTTTATTTGCGTTACAAGCAATATAATAACCACCCGATGCAGCTACATCTCCCATAGAAACAATTACTGGCTTTTCTTTTTTGGCGAGGCTAACTTCTCTCCAAATCACATCACTAGCAAGGGCGCTTCCACCTGGAGAATTTACACGAAGCACAATGGCTTTCACTGATTTATCCAATCGCGCTTTTCGAATAAGTTCTTTATAATCATCACTAGCCACCTCTTCATCGGTTCCAGCTCCGCCAACAATATCGCCATTTGCATAAATAACGGCAATTTTTTCTGAAACAGCGTAATCGTCAAGCGTTACAGATTTCGCATATTCCCCGAAAAAAATAAAATTAATTTTTGAATTGATTTGCAAATTTAAACGACCCGTTATTTCGTTTTTAATTTGGTCGTCATATTTTAATCCGTCAATTAAATTATATTTTACGGCATCGGCAGCTGTTTGAATTTTACCTTCAACAGCTAAAGATCTAATTAGCGCTGTATCTAAATTACGAGCAGCAGCTGTTTGGTATAAAAATTGATTGTATAAATCGCCTAACCAAACACTTGTTTGCAAACGGTTGGCTTCTGTCATTTGCGTTTCACGAAGTGGTTCAGTGGCACTTTTAAACTTTCCGGCATAAATAATTTGTGGTTTGATTTCTAATTTATCCAACATGCCTTTTAAGAAAATTAAATTACTTGAAAATCCAGCCCATTCAAGCCCACCTTGCGGGTGCACAAAAATCTTTTGTGCCACATTAGCAATTGCATATCCTTTTTGAGAAATTGTTTCGCCGTAAGCCACCACAAATTTCTTAGACTTTCTAAAATCAAGTAAGGCCTTTCTAATTTCTTCAGAAGCACCAAATCCATTTGCATTATCACTCGCTAAAATATAAATCCCTTTTACGTTAGCATCTTGTTTAGCATGCTCAATAAGCCTAACCATTTCATATAGTGACGGTGTTTCGAAATTCTCATCACTGGTTAAAGCAGCAAATGGATTTTCTTGCACTCTTTCTTTAAAAGTGTTAGATAAGTCTAATACCAAAACAGCATCAGAAGCAATGACAGGTTTTTCAGAACTTGAAGCAGATGCCGCTATACCAATAAGTACCATTACGCCAAGTATTGTAAACACGATCAATGCTAGTATACTAGCAAAAAATATTTTAAAAAAGCTCTTCATAACAATAGGTTAAAATAAAAGAGGAACAATATTGTTCACACCTGCATTTAAAGACGTGAAATTAAAGATATTTGAGGCGATTAATGGGGTAATTTATGAACACAGCATATTTACTGATAGGCGGGAATTTAGGAGACCGAGCGGCTTATTTAGCGGAGGCGATAAACCAAATTTCGGCCCAATGTGGTCGTGTTATTAGTACCTCCTCTATTTATGAGACAGCTGCCTGGGGAAATGTCAACCAGCCAGCCTTTTATAACCAAGCCGTTAAGCTCGTTACCATACTATCGCCTGAGGCTCTTATAGAGCGGCTTTTAGCCATAGAAAATGAAATGGGGCGAGTTCGCACTGAGAAATATGGACCTCGAACCATTGATTTAGACATATTAATGATCAATGACATTGTTATAGATACTCCAACACTTACAATTCCCCATCCGCAACTGCATAACCGCAGATTTGCACTCCTGCCACTCCATGAAATAGCACCTGCGCTTCATCACCCTGTATTAAACAAAACCATACATGAATTGCTATTAAACTGCCTCGACACCCTCGATGTGCAAAAAAAATAAAGGCAAAAGCCAAGTTCGGCTTTATTTTTACCCATTGAGAATGAATTTATATGAAGCATCAGTTTATTACGATTGAAGGGAATATTGGAGTGGGTAAGACAACCCTAGCTAACATACTAGCACAAAAACTAAATGCGAAACTAATTTTAGAGGAATTTGCCGATAATCCATTTTTGCCAAAATTCTATGAAAAGCCGGATCAATATGCCTTTCCATTAGAGCTTTTTTTTATGGCCGAGCGCTATAAACAACTCAAAGACTATTTACATACCCAAGATCTATTTCAGGAAGTAACCATTTCGGACTATCTATTTACAAAATGCTTGTTGTTTGCAAAAGTGAATTTACCCGACGAAGAATTTAGATTGTATCAAAAACTATTTGATATCATTCACCAACAAATTAGCTTCCCAAATATTTTAATTTACTTACACGCGCCAGTGCAAAAATTAAAGGAAAATATTAAAAAAAGAAATAGAAGTTACGAGCAGGATATTAAAGACGATTACTTGTTTAATTTACAGGAAACCTACACCAGCTATATCAAACAACACAATATAAAAACCATTTTTATTGATGCTAGTAATGCCGATTTTATAGGTAATGAAGCACATGTTCAAGTAGTTTTAGATGCCCTAGACAAAGACCTGTCGCAGGGTCAGCACTATTTTAATTTACCATAACAAGAATACCAGCAAAATGCAACAGGAAGCGTCTTCAACCATAACAAAACATGACCCGTTTGAAGCTATGCGGATTGCAGAATTCAGGCACCTTATGTTTGGACGATTTTTGTTTATTATGGGGCTTCGCATGATGGGCACACTTGTGGGCTGGTGGATATACGAACTTACCGACGAACCATTTGCGATTGGCCTTATAGGTTTATCTGAAGTCATACCGGCTGTTTCACTATCACTATACGCTGGACATATTATAGATATCAGTGAAAAAAGAAAACTCTTATTAACCGGGGTTGCGCTTTATTTTACCTGCGCCATATTTTTATTATTATTATCTACCAGTTTTACAGCGAGTCAGATAAGCAAACATTGGATTGCATTTAGCATTTATGTTGCCATATTTTTTACCGGCGTATTTAGATCTTTTACAGGTCCCACATTTGGCACTATACTATCTGCCATTGTGCCTAAAACGACCATTCAAAATGCTACTACTTGGGGACAGGGGATTTGGCTAGGCGCCTCTGTTACAGGCCATGCTATTGTTGGATTTTTAATTGCCCTTATAGGAAACACAGGCTCTTTAGCGATTATTTGTACACTCGTATTTGCGGGCTATCTATTTATGTACCAGCTGAAGCCCAAGCCTTCACTGAATGAACCTGGAGAGAAAAAAACATTGGAAAGTGTAAAGGAAGGACTTAGGTATGTATATCAAACCAAAGAATTGTTTGGTGCTTTAACACTCGATTTATTTGCCGTTTTATTTGGGGGTGCAGTTGCAATGATTCCTGTTTTTGCAAAAGATATTTTAAACGTGGGGCCTATTGGTTTTGGCTGGCTAAATGCAGCATCAGACATAGGTTCAGTTATCGTGATTATACTACTCACCGCATTCCCATTAAAAAAAGCACAAGGAAAAAAACTACTCATTTCCGTTGCTATTTTTGGAATTTGCATCATTGTATTTGCCCTCTCCAAATCATTCTGGCTCACCTTTATCGTACTGCTTATTAGTGGTATTGTTGATGGAATCAGTGTTGTCATACGCGGCACCATATTACAACTCAAAACGCCCGACAATATGCGCGGGCGTGTTATGAGTGTAAATTCTATGTTTATTAATAGCAGCAATGAATTTGGCCAGTTTGAAAGTGGCGTTGCTGCTAAAATGATGGGCGTAGTTCCCAGTGTTGTTTTTGGCGGATGTATGACACTTTTAGTGGTCGTAATTACTTGGTTTAAAGCACCTACACTAAAAGAAATGGAATACTAATCCGGTATCACCAGTTTATTATTGCTTCGATTAACATCAGCCATCCTAAGTGATGGATCAATTTCTATAGACTTAATGTCTTTAATTGATTTATTTATTGTTACTTGATAAACAGGGTCTACCCATTTCCATGCTGCATGAACCGTTCTTGGAGCATTCCCCTCTATTAGTTTTTCTCCAAATTGCAAATTAAGGGGTACATAATGCATTTCTTGAGAACCGTCTTTATAGGTCACTAAAACATCTATAGGCATTGGCATTTTCCCTACGCGTTTAATGGCAATATTTGTTTTATCATTTACAAGGTTGATATCCCCTACTGCATAATCAATTGTTTTGGTAGAATTGATCCAATATTCTTTGTACCAATCAAGTTCTAAACCACTTCTTTTTTCTGCAACTCGTACAAAATCATTTGGATTGGGATGTTTAAAACGCCATGCGTTATAATAATCAATTAAAACTTGATCTCTTACTGAGTCTCCAATTATATACCCCAACTGACTCATAAATACAGCCCCTTTACTGTAAGCAGAAGTGCTGTATGCTAAATTGGTATTATAATGATCAGAATGCGTACTTGCAGGCTCATCATAGGGGCTTTTTGTTAAACTAATATAACCTCTATAAGAACCATCATAAGGAAAGCCTTTGGCACCATTAAGCTCAGCCATTACACGTGTACTTGCATAATCGGTAAAGCCTTCATCCATCCATGGATACAATGATTCGTTAGATCCCATTAACATTTGATACCAAGTATGCATCCACTCATGAATGGCAGTGCCAACGCTCGCACTTTTTATAAGTGTAGACATCGGGTATTCCATACCCCCATCACCACCCTGAATAAACGTGTATGTTTTGTAAGGGTATGCACCAAAAGTTTTTGCAATAATGGGGTACGCATTGTTTACTACGTCTGCCATTTTTTGCCAATTGTTTTCTAAAGAATCCACTGCTTTATAAACGACTCTCAATAAAGGACCACCGCCCGCAGGCTTTCGCGTAATCATTTTATAAGTAGGATCGGCGGCCCACATAAAATCATGCACATTATAAGCCTGCCATTTCCAAGTTTTGGTGTCTCCTGAGGTTGCGCTAATTTTCGCACCCGGTGTTTCGTAACCCATACCAATTTCTTGTGCATTTTGCAAGTCACCACCTGCGGCAACAAAATAGTTTTTATCGATAGTAATGTTAACATCAAAGTCACCCCATACTCCATAAAACTCTCTAGCAATATACTGGTTGGCATGCCAGCCCTGGTAATCGTACTCGGCCACTTTAGGATACCACTGACTCATACTATACCGGATCCCTTCTTTATTGTCTCTGCCACTTCTTCTAACTTGAAGCGGTACTTGTGCTTCGAATGCGACTTCCATTTGCACCGAAGATTTAGGTAATATAGGTTTTGATAAAACAACTTCTACAATCGTTTCATGTTCTTTTAATTTTTGCTCAACACCGTTTATCTTTACATATTTCATATGTTGATATCCGATTTCGGAAGGCGATAATTTACTGATACGATCTTTAACACGGGCATCCCAATCAAGTCCATCACCCATTCGGGAAGCAGGTCGAATTTGAGTTTGACCAAGCTCCCTACTTCTGATATCCATGCTACTTCCTGGTTGAAAGGCATTCCAATACGTATGAAAAAATATTTTATTTAATGTATCCGGCGAATTGTTGGTGTATACTACTTTTTCGGTACCATTCATTTTATTCGTCGCTACATCCATATTAACATTGATGGTATACTTAATACGTTGTTGCCAGCGATCCGGTTGCGCAACAACTATTAAAGCATGCGTAAGTAGTAGACATACAAATCCAAACAATACAATCTTTTTCATTTATATTAAATTAATAGTTGCAATAAAAGTAAGGAATTATTCGGCGCCAGCCACGACAATAACGATTTCGCCTTTTACCGTTTTTGACTCAAAATACAGGGCCAAATCTAGTAAACTGGCTTGTTTATTTTCTTCAAACATTTTAGTAAGCTCCCTGCTAACACTTGCGAGGCGGTCAGGTCCAAAATAGGTAGCCAACTCTTTAAGCGTTTTTACGAGACGCATGGGGCTTTCATATAAAATGATGGTTCGGGGCTCAACAGCTAACTGCTTTAATAAAGTTTGTCTCCCTTTTTTTAAAGGCAAAAATCCTTCAAACACAAATCGGTTGGTAGGAATGCCGCTGTTTACAAGCGCCGGCACAAAGGCAGTGGCACCCGGTAAACATTCAACTTTTACACCTTCTTTGATACAATCACGAACCAATAAAAAAGCAGGATCAGAAATACCAGGTGTTCCTGCATCTGTAATTAATGCAAAAGTTTTGCCAGCCTTTAGCTGATCAATCAAGTGCCCGACAATTTTATGCTCGTTGTGCTGATGATAAGGTGATAACGGTTTTTGTATCTGATAATGCTGAAGTAGTTTAGAAGATGTTCTCGTGTCTTCACACAAAATAACATCTACCATTTGCAGCACTTCAACACTTCTAAAAGTCATGTCTTTTAAATTACCAAGTGGCGTTGGAACCAGGTATAGCATGGCTTTTGAGTTAATAAGAATTAAGCTAAGAATTCTATTTCAAAATACTCCATCACTGCGTTTGCTAATAATTTCTTGCTCGCATTTTCTGCAATAACAGTAGCTGCTTCTTTACTATCTGCTTCAATTTGTAAGCTTATATTTTTCCCTACACGTACATCTTGCACACCTGTTAATTCAAGATTATGAAGTCCGCTTAAAACAGCTTTACCTTGAGGGTCTAATAAATCTTTCAAGGGCATTACCTTAATTTGAACATTGAAAATCATAAGTACCAATATTTGAGAGACAAAGATAGAACTACATAAGCAATAAACACAATTGGAACAGCAATCCAACCAAAACTTAAGGCAGAAATAGCTCCAATACTTGCCAAAATGATGAGCGGTAGTAGCTTTTTAAAAGAGATTTGATTAAATTTAAACGCCATCATGGGGAGTGTAGAAACCATTAAATAGCTACAAACAAGCACCACCACATACCAAAACCATTTATTAAGCAAAAGATCCGTTACTATAGGTTCATACCAATACATGATAGGAAAAGATGCAAATAATAGGCCTATTGCAGGTACTGGAACACCGGTAAAGCCAGCAGTAGAAGGCGTCGAAATATTAAACCTAGCCAACCGGTAGGCTGCAGCACAAGGCAAAATAAAAACAGGCAAGAGTAGTACCCAAGAGGCAGACAGTCCATCTATATTTTGCGCGTACGAAAGCCTTAAAAATTGATAAGCAATTAAAGATGGGGCTACACCAAAACTTACAAGATCAGCGAGCGAATCTAATTGCTTGCCCATTTCAGAAGAACTATCCAAAAGTCGAGCTAAAAAACCATCAAAATAATCCACAACGGCTGCAAGCGCCAAACATATACTAGCCCTGTATATCTGTAGCGGAATTTCAATTATATCATTACCGGCTTCACCTACTGTAATTATGATGCCAGGCATTGTGATATACACAATAGCAACGCACCCAAAAAAAAGATTGAGTAGTGTAAATAAATTGGGTATTTGCTTTTTAATCATGCTACTTATTTCTTTCTTTTAAGAGGGGTTGATTTCATGAATGATTCAATTTCACTTACTGTTATAGGGATATTTTTCATCAGATCTATATTACCCGTTTTAGTGATCCAAAAATTATTTTCGATGCGAATACCCATTTTTTCTTCTTCGATATAAATACCAGGCTCAATCGTAAATACCATGCCAGCTTCTATTGGCGCTGTTCTTGTACCAAGGTCGTGTACATCAAGTCCTAAGTGATGCGAAATACCATGGTATAAATATTTTCGGTAGGCAGGATTTTCGGGATCCTGATTTTTTATATCAGCCTTTTTTATGAGTCCAATTTTTTCAAACTGCTTAGAAGCTTCTATGCCCACTTTATCGGTGTACTGCACAACCGAAATACCAGGCTTTAAAATTGATTTGGCATAATTGTGCAAATGCAAACAAGCATTGTATACTTCTTTTTGACGCTTTGAAAACACGCCATTCACAGGCACTGTTCTGGTTAAATCGGCACAATAACCTCCATACTCTGCACCAAAATCCATAAGCAACATCTCCCCTGCTTCACACACCTGATTGTTTGAAACATAATGAAGCGTTCTAGCCCTATCACCACTTGCAATAATGCTATGGTAAGCTGGACCTGTTGCGCGCCTCTTTAAAAATTGATGGTAAATTTCTGCTTCAATTTCATATTCAGTAACACATGGCTTAATAAAGCCTAATAAATGTCTAAAGGTTTGATCTGTGATATCAATAGCTTTACTGATAACGGCTACTTCTTCTTTTGATTTAACAGCTCTTAATTTACGCATGATTTTAGCAGCACGTTCATATCCATGCAGTGGATACATCGCTTTCATTTCTGCTACAAACCTATAATCGCGGCTAGCAACATCACTAGCTTTTCGATCATTTTCGTTGGTATCTAAATAAATAGTGTCCGCTAAATGCACCCAAGTTTGAAGCATCGCGTCAATACTATCTAACCATACAATGGTTTGGATACCAGCAATAGCAGTGCCCTCAGCAGTGCGTAAGCGTCGCCCATCCCACTTTTCTTTCAATTCGTTGGGCCTTACTAAAACTAATACTTCGCGATATTTTGGATCGGGGCAATTAGGAAATAATACAACCATTGAATCTTCCTGCTCAATACCTGACAACCAATATAAATCTGTATTTTGCTTAAACGCATGAAGTGCATCCCCATTAGAAGGCCACTCATCATTACTTACAAAAATTGCAATACTGTTAGGCTTCATTTCCTGTATAAACCGCTTGCGGTTATCAATAAAAATTTGCTTGTTGAGGGGTAAATACTTCATAGGTGAAAAAATATACGCTTGTCAATAATGCACTAAAAATAAGAAAAGAATTAGAATTTCACCGAAGGACATCTTACACCCCTTGCCAGTGCAGAAGAAACAGCTCCTGTTTTGATAATCGACAGCTCATAGGCACCCCTGGTATTATTGGCTGCTTTTAGGGTTGAAACAGTAGCATCATAATTAAAAGTAAAGCGGGTGTCGCTTAATTGAAAGCCAAAAACTGGAATAACAGCGTCGCCATTTCGCATATAAAGGCCCAAAATCATTTGCCTAGATCCATCACCACTTAAATCGCGATTGGCATTAACACCAAGCACCAATTCAGATGCCGTATTCATTTTACTAACATACAGGTTCGGATTTACAATCCAAGCTTCTCCAATTTTTAAACTTGCATTTAAAAATGCGGTGTAACGCATATCAATACTTGCGTCGGAAACAAGCGGGTCAAAAAAACTTTCTCTAGGCCTATTAATGTGTTGTGCACTAAGGCCTGCATTCAAGTAAAATTTATCGGAAGCGAAATAGGCATAATTAATACCCGCTTGTAAATCGGCGTAAGATGTTTGGCTAAATGCAAAAGGTTCGTTAGATGGAATAGTAGCATCAAAAAATTGACCATTCCACTGGTTATCAAAAGATAGTTTAGCAATATCGATGCGCTTACTAATATATCCACCCGTAAAACCAATACTTAATAAACTACTATAGCCAAGCATTTGATGATAGGCCACAGAAGCATAGGCGCTTGTATTTAGCAAATTTCCGGATCCTGCAGCGTCTCTATATAAGGCACCGCCCACGCCCATCCATCCGTTTTCAAATTTACCTGTAAATAGTTGCGCATCACCCCACACAGACATTGTTTTAAATGGAGTACCCACAGTGCCCCACTGATTTCGGTAGTTAGCGCCAATGCGGTAATCATTGTCCGGATTGAATCCTGTATTAGCCGGATTAACCAAAATGGGCGCATTAAAGTACTGACTAAAATGCAGGTCTTGCGCATTTGATTGCAGCATACCCACAACCAAACCAAGAAATAATATGTAGTGCATTTTAGATTTCATTGGCTATCTAAGTAGAGTGATATCTCCTTTTTTGGCTAATTTTTCGCCGGTATAAAATTCTACAACAGCACTGTAATGATATACATCTTGTGCTTGTAATTTTCCTTTGAAATATCCATCCCAACCCGTGTTCATATCTGAAGATGCAAAAACAATTTCACCCCATCTATTAAATATTTGAAAACTCACTTTGGCGATTCCAAATCCTCTAATAAAAACACGATCGTTAACGCCATCACCATTAGGAGAAAACGCTGACGGAACACTATAACCTACTTCTACAGTAGCATCAATTTGTATACATGTTGTATCGGAACAACCTGTTGCGTTGGTAGCAACCAAACATGCATTGTATTTCCCCGTTTTTTGATACTGATAAGAAATGGTTGTATCTCTTTTAGAAGTTGCAAACGAATTACCATCGCCAAAATTCCATTTGTACGTAACGGCGCCAGAAGATGTGTTTGTAAATTGTACCGGCGAATTGGGCCTTGAAGGATTTGGCGAATACGTATAAGCAGCAGTTGGCTTACTAACAACAACAAGGTTTTTAATAATGGTATCCCGTTTATTACAAGTATTGGCATCCACCGCAATTAATTGAACGGGATAGGTACCAGGCATAGTAAAGGTGTGCGAAGGATTGGTTAGTGTAGAAGTCCCACCATCTCCAAAGTTCCAGAAAAACTGTTGTCCCGCAAGAGATGTATTTCTAAAACTAGCATTAAAAGGTGCGCAGGCAGCTGGTGGCAAAGTAAAATTAGCAACTACATTGGGCGCTAAACTTATTTGTTTGATTAAGCTATCAGGGCTATTGCAATAATTGGTATCATTTAATGTGAGCTTAACATTATAGGCACCACCCACAGCATATGTATGTCTAATGATACCAGTTGCTGCAGCTAATTTTGTGCCATCTCCAAAATCCCAGGTAAAACTTTTATTGGAGAATGGTTTAGAAACTGGACCCGTACTTGTATTATTAAATTCAAAAACCAATTGATCACAAGGTGGCACTTTTGCAAAATCAAATGATAAGGCAGCGTTATCATTTCTAACATGCATATTGATGTACGTTGTATCTGCAATATTACAAGTACTGGAATCGATAGCCACCAATGAAACCTTGAACATACCAACTGTTGTAAAACTGTGAGCGATTTTTGCAGTAGTAGATGTTACGGATGGCGAGCCATCACCAAAATTCCATACATACGATTTTCCTTGCGCCAAAGTATCCGTAAAGTCTACGGTCATTGGAACGCAACCTGAAGTGTCTCTGACAGTTCCTTTAATAGATGCTTTTAAACCTGCGCCCACACCCGCCAAATTAAACGCAAGTTTGATGGCCAGTAAATTACATCTAGCAGAGCTAGGATCGGCAGATAAATTATTAGGAGACCAAACACCCGCAGAGCCTCGTAAAGCGGTTCCTGGAGCAGGATTAGCACCTAAACAAGAGCACACAGATTGATAGATGGTTCCATTTTTATCAAACCTGCTAGTACCTCCATCTACGTGGTCGGCAAGTGGACCATTGGCACCTGTTATAGAACCAAAAAAAGTTGCGTATAAAATATTTTTAGCGCTTTTTTCAAGTACAAAAAAGTACAAATCTTCGCCATCTGTTGTAGTGCTCAATTGACCTGTTCCAAATGTAGTGAGTCCTCTTGTGCCTGCAGATGGAAATCCAGGTGCCAATGTTCCACCCCAACCAGACACGTATACATTTTCACAACGGTCCACCAAAAAAGCAGTTGGAGAAATATTGGGAACACTGCCGGTTGCAGTACCAAAATTTGCAGAATAAATAAACTGCGTTAAATCAGGTTGCAGTTTAGAAATAAATTGTTTACCCGAAGCCTGATTGCCTCCACTATTAAATGGAGAATTGATGATGGGCCATGCTACTGTAGTAGTTCCCATAATGTAAGGGAAACCAAATTTATCAAATTGAATACCATAAATAATATCATCACCTGATGTGCCAAAATAACTTGTTGCAATTTGTCTTGATCCGTCAGGGCTTATAAAAGTTACATAGCCATCTACTTTACCCTGATTGGTACCAAATAAAACACCTGCTTTACTTCCAGGAAAATCAGTACTTGCGGTTGCACCTGCAACATATATAAACCCTGTTAACGGATTAAGAGCAAGCACAAATGCAGCATCATCATCACCTCCTCCTAGAAAAGAACTAAATATAACAGCATCCAAATTAGGTGTCATTTTTACCAACACACCATCCTGAAAACGAGTAGTCGTTTTTTTACCTGGCGCTGCTTGAAAAGCACCTGCAGAGGTTCTAAAATCTTCGGACTGTGTTGCAGAAGCCAAAATAATATTTCCAGCAACATCCACAATTACTTCGCTACGTGCATCATCACCATAATTTCGCCTAGTAGACTCAGACACTTGTGGCTTGATATAATTGGGTCTAATATTTACGCCATCATCGGCAGTTCCACCCATACGTACAGATCCAATAAGCGCATTACCTGTTGTATTTAATTTTGTAATGACAATATCAAACAAACCACCGAGTGGACCATACGTTGATAAGCCTTTTACAGGATAAGTGCTACCTGAAGATGTTCTTCCTGCTATAATTAAATTTCCATTTGCATCTACTACTAAACTATGGGGTTGCTCGTTTCCTTTTCCGCCAATATAGGTTGCATACATCCTGTTCACGCCACTGGGATCAAATTTAATCACCCCAATATCCATAGCCCCAATATCGCCTTCTGGCACACCCCCACCAAAGGTGGTTTGAAATGCACCATTACTTACTGGAAACGTACCAAAACTTCCAAATACAATGCCGCCTGCATAGAAGTTGCCCTGCGAATCATAGGTAGCTGTAAAGCCCCAGTTATCTGCAGTGCTGCCCGTATATCCGTAAAAAACAATGGAAGGATCAATCACCAATGTTTGGGTTTTGTCATAATCTCCAGCAATAGAAAATTTGACAATATTTCCTTTTACCGAATAGTTGCAATCCACTTCTTTTTTACCTTCATTTTTTAGCTGATAAGAGTACGGAGCTAATTCGGAAATAGTGGTTACCCTTGTTTTTATTTCTAGTGCGCGGTTTTTTATTTTAATGCCATCTGCACCATCAATGTATAAAGCAATTTTTGAAACGTCGGCTCCGGGATGTACAATAATATCATACTTTAATTGCGCTTCATTGGTGTAATACCTGATATCAATACCAGGATACACTTCTTTATAAACAACTGCTTTATAAATTTTACAATCACTTGCCCACTTGGACGAATCATCGCCTATAAAATAATTATTGTAAGAGGTTTGTATCTTTTCAGGGACAATAGTTGGATTTGGATTCGCATTCAAAAATCGAACTTCATACGCATGCGAATGGAGAACACCGTCGAAATTTTCAGGTACCGTTGAAACGTGATTTTTTTCGCGCGGATGTGTGTTTAATGCAGCTAGATCTTTAGGGTTGTGAACGAGTACACGATACCCATTATTTTGAAGTGCAAATGCACCGGCAACGGTTTGTGCTTGAAATTTAATAGCACTCGGCCACTGCCCTTTATTTTCTATAAATTCGAGGTACTGCTGCGCACTCACCTCTACCACAGAGGCGGTAAAAAGAAATAATAAAAGGCCAACTAATCTGCGCAGCAACATCATGATAATTTATAAGTTACGATATCTTTCCCCACCCCGACCTAGACTTTTGGGACTCAAGATAGTTTTTCAATTCTAAATTTTTTGCCAAAGTCAGGGTATGGTCTTCTTCTACCAGCTTTTCGGCAGCAGTTTTGGCCACTTCCAGCACTTCTTTGTCATTAACAATATTAGCCAGCTTAAAGTTCAAAGCACCACTTTGTCTGGTACCTTCAATATCGCCAGGACCCCTCAGTTCTAGGTCTTTTTCGGCGATTAAGAACCCATCATTGGTAGCACACATGATTTTGATACGCTCCTTCGCAAATTGGCTCACTTTTTGACCTGTTAATAAAACGCAAAAACTTTTTTCGGAACCCCTTCCTACCCGTCCGCGTAACTGATGCAGCTGCGACAGGCCAAATTTTTCGGAACTTTCTATCACCATAACGGAGGCATTGGGCACATTCACCCCAACTTCAATAACGGTGGTAGCTACCATAATTTGCGTATCTCCTTTTACAAAGCGGGCCATATTGGTTTCTTTTTGATCCGCAGGTTGTCTACCATGCAACATGCTAATTCTATAATTTGGTTCAGGAAAAAAACTTTTCACTTGCTCATATCCTTGCATGAGGTCTTCATAGCTGAGTTTTTCACTCTCCTCAATTAACGGATAAATAAAATAAACTTGCCTCCCTTTTTCAATTTCTGTTTTAACAAAGTCCATGACGGATGCGCGCATCATTTCATTTCGGTGCACCGTTGTAATGGGTTGTCTGCCTGGCGGCAACTCATCCATGACACTATAATCGAGATCACCATACGCAGTCATGGCAAGGGTTCTAGGGATTGGCGTTGCAGTCATCACGAGTATATGTGGAGGCACTAATGCCTTCTCCCATAACTTAGCACGCTGCGCTACACCAAAGCGGTGCTGTTCATCCACAACAACAAATCCTAAATTTTTAAACTGTACTTTTTCTTCAATAACAGCATGCGTGCCCACTACAAAATGCAGTGTGCCATCTTGTAATCCTTGCATGATTTTTTTTCTTGCAGCTGTTTTGGTACTCCCTGTTAACAACGCAAGTTCTACACCCATATCTTTTAACAATTCACTGAGTCCATGATAATGCTGCTGCGCTAAAATTTCGGTGGGCGCCATTAAACAACTCTGAAATCCATTGTCTGCCGCAAGCAGCATACTCAAAAGTGCGACAATGGTTTTTCCACTACCTACATCACCTTGCAAAAGACGATTCATTTGACGTCCTCTAGCAGTATCGGTTCTTATTTCCTTGAGTACTCTTTTTTGCGCACCCGTTAATTCGAAGGGTAAGTATTTGTTATAGAAAGTATTGAAAAAGTCGCCTACTTTTTCAAAAACAACGCCCCTACTAGACTTGTGTCTGGCAAGGCGCACAAGGTTTAAGCGCACTTGTGCCACAAATAATTCTTCAAACTTTAAACGTCTTAATGCTGCTTTATAGGCTTTTTCAGAAACTGGAAAATGAATATTTGAATAAGCCTCATATCGGTTCATGAGCTTATAATCGGATAATATATTAATAGGTAAATTTTCAGGTATATCTGCGGGCTTCATCATGGAAAAAAGCTGGTAGGTGAGTTTTGCCAGTTGTCTTCCATTAAGCCCACGGGCCTTTAATTTTTCGGTGGCGGGGTACACCGGTTCGAGGTAATCTTTGCCGCCTTCTTTGGCCGGGGTAAAAATTTCAATTTCGGGGTGTACCATTTGAGGTTTCCCATTAAAAAAGCCTGTTTTTCCAAAAACTAGGTATTTCTGACCAGGAACCAGGTTTTTTTGCACCCAGTTAGCCCCCTGAAACCATGCTAGTTCCAGTGTGCCCGTTTCATCTACTAGTTGGGCAATTAGGCGCCTAGCTCTTTTGTCCCCCATTAAAACGGGTGGCTGGAGAATGCCTACTACCTGCACAAAGTCTGTGTCGGGGCTAATGGAGTCTATCTTGTGCACCTGGGTTTTATCGATATGCCTATGCGGATAATGCTCCAATAAATCTGAAAAAGTGTAAATCGATAGCTCCTTTTTCAATAACTCACCCCTTAAAGGACCAACGCCTTTAAGGTATTCGATGGGTGAACCTAGTATGTGATTGGAACCTTGAATGGCCTGCAGTTTTAGGGTATTAGAATAGCAAATATCATGAAAAAGCGTCTTATCTTCGCGGCTATGGAAAAAGAGGTGGTTTTAAGTGGCATTAGGCCTACAGGATTCCTTCATTTAGGCAATTATTTTGGCGCTATGCGCAATTATGTGCGCATGCAAGACGCGTTCAATTGTTACTTTTTTGTAGCAAACTGGCATAGCCTTACCACCCACCCAGATACCAAAGAATTACAAGCAAATGTTTTACGGGTGATTGCCGAAAATATTGCTTGCGGTTTGGATCCAGAAAAAGTAGCCTTGTATGTACAAAGTGACGTTCCACAAATTGCAGAACTCTATTTGTATTTAAACATGATGGCGTATAAAGGTGAACTTGAAAAAACGGTAACCTTTAAAGAAAAAGTGAGGTTGCAGCCAGAAAACGTAAACGCTGGACTCCTTACCTACCCTGTATTACAAGCCGCAGATATTTTAATTCACCGCGCTGTAAAAGTACCTGTAGGGAAAGATCAAGAACAACATTTAGAAATGGCCCGCAATTATGCAGAGCGCTTCAACCATAGATACGGCGAGGTTTTACCGCTACCCTATGCATTTAATTATGGCGGCGAACTTGTAAAGATTTTGAGTCTAGATGGCGAAGGGAAAATGAGTAAAAGTGAAAATCAAATGAATACACTTTACTTAGCAGATGAAGATGATGTGATTGTTAAAAAACTCAAGCGAGCTACAACAGATGCTGGCCCTAAAGTTCCAAACGCACCAATGCCTGCTTACATCGAAAACTTATTTACCCTAATGGGCCTTGTAAGTACGCCAGATACCGTGGAAAAGTTTACCGCCGATTACAACAATAGTAGTGAAGGCAATTGCATCATCAGATATGGTGACCTAAAAATGCAACTAGCAGAAGATATGGTGGCTTTTATCAAGCCTATTCGTGAAAAGGCCGCTGATTTGCAAAAAGACACCGCCACCCTTCAAAAAATCATGAAAATGGGTGCCGAAAAAGCATGCGAAAGTGCCTCAAAAACGCTTACACTAGTTCGAAGCGCTATTGGCATGAATTATTATTAAAAAAATCAAACTATAATTATCTTTTTAAGATACTCATTTCGTACTTTCAACCCCTATGGCAAAAGCTAAGAAACCCAAACACATCGCTATCGCAGGTAATATCGGCGCAGGTAAAACAACACTTACAGAAATGCTAAGTAAGCACTACCGTTGGATACCTCAATTTGAAGACGTAGACCACAATCCATACCTGATGGATTTTTATGAAGACATGCCTAGATGGAGTTTTAATTTACAAGTGTACTTTTTAAATGGTAGACTTAACCAATTATTAGAAATTGCAAGAGGTACTGAAACCATTATTCAGGATAGAACCATTTACGAAGACGCCAATATTTTTGCGCCCAACTTACACGAAATGGGACTTATGAGTAAGCGTGACTTTGATAACTATTATGCGTTTTTTACCACGCTTAAAACCATGGTACAACCTCCGGATTTACTCATTTATTTAAAAGCTTCTGTTCCTACCCTTGTATCACAAATACAAAAAAGAGGAAGAGAATACGAAGAAAATATTAGACTCGATTATTTAAAGCGCCTCAACGAATACTACAACAAATGGATTGATGGATATCAAGAAGGTCCATTACTCATTATTGATTGTGATAAAAATAAATTTGGCGAAAACGAAGCAGACCTTGGTGATATCATTGGCAAAGTTGATAGCACCTTATTTGGTCTCTTCTAATTTTTCTTTATAAATACTTTACGAATGGCAAGCGAAAATGGTCTCGTAACTGCTTCTATTGTAGAACAGTTCAAGCAAATTATTGGCAATGATTTTGTTGTAGCAGATGAAGAAAGCCTCCACCGTTATGGCAAAGATGAAACCGAAAACTTATTGTATTTACCAGCGGTTGTTGTAAAGCCAAAAACAGCTGCTGAGATTGCGGCCATTATTAAAATTTGTAACGAACATTTATTACCCATCACGCCAAGAGGTGCAGGTACTGGACTAACGGGTGGCGCACTTCCACATTTAGGTGGCGTTTTATTATCTACCGAAAGACTCCATCAAATACTTGACATAGACGAACGCAACTTACAAGTAACCACCGAACCTGGTGTGATTACTGAAGTGTTGCAAAATGCAGTCAAAGAAAAAGGACTTTTTTATCCCCCCGATCCTGCTAGCAAAGGGAGTTGTTTTATTGGTGGTAATATTTCCGAAAATAGTGGCGGACCCAAGGCTGTTAAATATGGGGTTGTAAAAGATTATGTGTTAAACCTAGAAGTGGTATTGGCTTCTGGTGAAATTATTTGGACGGGATCTAATGTATTAAAAAATGCTACCGGATATAACCTTACACAATTAATTGTTGGTAGTGAAGGAACGCTTGGCATTGTTACTAAAATCGTGCTCCGTTTAATTCCGCATCCAAAATTTGATTTATTAATGCTTGCTCCATTTAATAGCCTTGAAAAAGCAAGCGAAGCAGTGAGTGCGATTTTTAGAGCAGGCATTACACCAAGTGCTATGGAGCTCATGGAAATAGACGCCATAACACTTGCCACAAAAATGTTAGATAGCTCAGCAGTTCAATTAACAGATGGCCTAGCAGCGCATTTAATTATCGAAGTAGACGGAAATAACCTAGACGTTTTAATGAATGAAATGGAAGCCGTTTCAGAAGTATTAAACAACTACGAAGTGGGTGAAATATATTTTGCAGAAGACGCGGAGCAAAAAAATGAACTTTGGAAAATTCGCCGCAAAGCAAATGAGGCATCTGTTATGGCAGGCTATACCATTGAGGAAGACGCTGTTGTGCCAAGGGCTGAGTTGCCTAAACTAATTAGAGGTGTTAAAGAAATTGCAGCTAATAACGGATTTAAAGTCGTTTGTTATGGTCATGCGGGTGATGGTAATTTGCATATTCGTATCAACCACCCTACCATTAAAAACAGTTACAACAATCCTGAAATGACAAAGGCACTCATGCCACTGTTTGAACTTATTGCAAGCTTAGGCGGAACCATTAGTGGGGAACACGGCGTAGGACTGATTCAAAAGCCTTTTTTGAAAACTGTTTTTTCAGAAACGCATATAAGACTGATGCGTTCTATCAAAAAAATATTTGACCCTAATAATATATTAAACGCAGGTAAAATTTTTGATGCGGAAAGTCATTAAAAACTTTCCAGTAAATCCATCGCTTCTTTTGCAGTTGTAGCAACCATTAAACGGTCTTCAAAATTCTCATATAAAAATCCTTGCACTTGCATCACATGCATATGTGCAAGCAAGTGATCATAAAAACCGTTACAGTTCAATAAAATTATTTTTTTATCGTGGATTTTTAAAGTATTCCAAGTAAGCATTTCAAATAGTTCGTCTAAAGTACCGTTTCCGCCAGGAAGTATTAGCGCTGCATCACAAAGTTCATACATCATCTTTTTTCTTACGTGCATGTCTGATACAACGTGCAATTCGGTAATGCCCTCGTGCTGGTGCTCCCATGCAATCAAGAGCTCAGGTATTACGCCAATAACTTTTACGCCAGCAGCCATGGCGCCATTGGCTAACGCTCCCATAAGTCCCTTGTTCCCACCCCCATAAACAAGGTTCATACCAGCAGTTCCTAATAAATTGCCAAAGGCTGTTGCCTCCTTTAAAAAATTAGGGTCTAACCCATCTTTGGAACCACAAAAAACAGCCACTGTTTGTATAGACATATATCAGATTCTTATGCGTGAAAAAGGAGCAATATCCTTACCTTTAAGTCCTACAATTTAACAAAAAATAACGATTGCCTATGTCGCCCATTGTTTTATTTTCTTTTGTAATAGTCTACTTTCTAATACTTCTCGTTGTTGCTAAAATTACAGGCAAAAACAGCACCAACGATTCTTTTTTTATAGGTAATAGAAATAGCAATTGGATGCTTGTGGCATTTGGTATGGTGGGCACTTCACTAAGTGGCGTTACCTTTGTGAGTGTTCCAGGGCAAGTGGGCACCCTTGTAGGTGGTACCAATTATTTAAATGCATTTTCGTATTTACAAATTACACTGGGCTATGTCATTGGTTATTTAACCATCGCTTATGTGCTACTCCCTCTCTACTACAAGCTTAATTTAACTTCGATATACAATTACTTAAGTACGAGGCTTGGAGTTGCTTCTTATAAAACGGGTGCTTCCTTCTTTATTTTATCTAGAACGCTTGGTGCCACTGCAAGGCTTTATTTAGTGGTGCGCATTTTACAAGATGCAATCCTACAAAGTTTTCATGTTCCTTTTTGGGCAACCACCCTTATTATCTTACTGATGATATTATTATATACCTATGAGGGCGGGGTTAAAACCATTGTTTGGACCGATACACTCCAAACATCTTGTATGCTTTTGGGACTTGTGATTTGCGTCTTTTATATCCTAAACCAACTTCATGTAGGTTTCTTTGAAAGCTTATCTACTATGGCAGACAAGGGTTACACTAAAATCTTTTTTACGGAACCTTCCAGTAAGCTGTTTTTTGTAAAGCAAATATTAGCAGGTGCATTTGTTACCATTACGATGACTGGTATGGACCAAGAGATGATGCAAAAAAACATTTCTGTTAAGACCCTTAAAGATTCGCAAAAAAATGTAATCACGCTAGGCTTTACCATGCTAGTGGTTATTACACTGTTTTTATTTTTAGGCGGCTTATTGTATTTATTTGCAAGCGCTAATGGTGTAGCTGTTACAGGTGATAAATTATTCCCAACCATTGCATTAGAGCATATGCCGCCTGCTATGTCTATTATATTTATCATAGCCCTTATTTCTGCATTATTCCCAAGTGCCGACGGTGCTATTACGGCCCTCACCGCCACTTTTTGTATTGACATTTTAGGTATGCAACGTAGAGAAGATTGGGACGAAGCAAAAAAGAAAACCATTAGACAACGTATACATATTGGATTTGCCCTTGTGTTTTTATTATTTGTGATGGTATACAAGTGGATTGATAATCCAAGTATGATTGGGGTTATTTTAAAAGTAGCAGCCTACACGTACGGCCCGCTATTAGGCCTCTTTACATTTGGCATTATTTTAAAAAGAAATGTATTGGATAAATGGGTGCCGCTTGTTTGTTTACTCTCGCCACTACTTTGTTTGTTAATTGACCTCAATCAAAAAGCAATATTTGGATCTTTTGAAATTGGCCTCGAGCTCCTTATCATCAATGGGCTTATTACATTTATAGGACTCCTGCTTATATCTAAAAAAGAAACCGCGATTTAAACATTTATGTCAGTACCATTTATTATTGATAAGGCAATTTCATATTCGGATGTTTTTACAACACCCGCAGATCCTTTATTGCAAATAATATTAGATGAAACAAGAGCAGCACATCCAAAAGCGCATATGCTTAGTGGTGAAGTACAAGGGCAATTTTTAAGCATGCTATCATGTATAAAATGTCCAATGCATATTTTAGAAATTGGCACATTTACAGGCTACAGTGCCCTTTGCTTGGCAAAGGGACTTGACCCAAATGGAAAGCTGCACACCATCGAAAATAGAAAAGAAGACGCAGAAAAAGCGGCACGATATTTTGCAAAAAGCCTAGATGGCCATAAAATAGAATTACACGTTGGAGATGCAAAAGAAATTATCCCTACCCTCCACTTTTCTTGGGATATGGTTTTTATAGACGCCGACAAAACCGGTTATATCGAGTATTATGAAATGGTGGTTCCGCTTCTAGCTAAAGGGGGCATCATCATTGCTGATAATGTGCTGTTTCATGGAGAAGTATTAGAAGACACCATTTCAGGCAAAAATGCAATGGCCATTCATGCATTTAATGAACACGTGAAAAATGATCCGCGCACAACACAAGTGCTATTAACAATTAGAGACGGTATGCTACTAATTCAAAGAAACGAACAATGAAATTAAAATTAATATACACGCTCCTATTGACCTTAACATTATCATTGACTGGTATTGCGCAAACAATTGGCGTGGAAAATGCTGCCTATATCAACCAATATAAAAATATAGCGATGCAGGAGCAAATAAGAACAGGCGTTCCTGCAGCGATTAAATTAGGGCAAGCCATATTAGAATCGCAATCAGGAAAGAGCAAACTTGCTTCAGCGTCTAATAATCATTTTGGTATCAAATGTAAAACTGAATGGAAAGGACCAAAAACTTACCACAATGATGACGCAAATGGCGAATGCTTTAGAGTGTATGACAATGCCGAGACCTCCTTTATAGATCACTCGAATTTTTTAAAAACCAGAATACATTACGCTTTTTTATTTAAACTCGATGTTGCCGACTTTACGAGTTGGGCTTTTGGACTCAAACAAGCCGGCTATGCAACTAATCCAAATTACCCCTCTATACTCATCAAAATCATTAATGATTACGATCTAGCACAATACACCCTACTTGCGATAGAACAAAAGAAAAAAGGAATTGATTTTAATGAACAACCAGCAGTAACTACAAAAAAAGCGGATTCTGTTATCCAAACTGAAATAGTAAAACCTACAATCCCTGTATTACAAATTGAACCTACCAAAGAAGTGATTCCTGCCCCAGTAAGCTTACTTGAAAATACCAAAGTAACCATCAATCATACTAGGGCTGTTGTTGCAACAAAAGGAAGTTCTCTACTTGCAATTGCAAACAACAATAAAGTAAGTTTAAGTAAAATATTCGAATACAATGAACTTGCTGAAATGAATATTTTAGACCAAGACCGTATTTTATTTATAGAAAAGAAACAGAAATATGGTGCATCAGAAATTCACACGGTAACAGGCTCTGAAACACTCTATAGTATTGCACAAAAAGAAGGTGTTCAATTGAGTACATTGCTTACACTTAACCCTTCTACAGCTAAAGAAAGTATCTTACAAGTTGATCAAAAAATTAAATTAAGGTCAGAAAAATCAACCAAACCTGTAGCTAAAAAAAATAAAAAAGGAAAGAAAAAATAAAGATATGTCTACCATTCAACTACACGGAAAGCGCTTCGAAATTTTTTTACCTGAAGCACTTATCCAAGAAAAAATTGCTGCATTAGCAACTGAAATAAATACAGCGTATGCTGGTAAAAAACCTTTGTTTATTGCCGTGTTAAACGGCTCATTCATGTTTGCATCTGATTTATTTAAATCTATTTCTATAGAAGCTGAAATCTGCTTTATTAAACTAGCTTCATACAAAGGCACCGCCTCAACTGGTCAAGTAATCACAGCAATTGGACTTGACATAGACCTTACCAACAGACATATTATTGTACTAGAAGACATTATTGATACGGGCAAAACGCTACATACCTTTTTGCCACAATTACACAACCAACAACCTGCATCTCTAAAAATTGGCGTGCTGCTTCATAAGCCAGATGCTACCGTGTTTGAAGTTCCTATCGATTATTGTTGCTTTTCTATTCCTAATAAATTTGTACTAGGCTATGGATTAGACTATGAAGGATATGGAAGAAACAGCAAAGATATTTACAAACTTGTTGAATAAGAATCCGCAATAAAGAAAATTAATTAAAGGCTTCTTTAACCCTATCGAAAAAGCTCTTATCGGACTTACTTGGATTAGGCTTAAAGTTTTCACTTGCTTGTAATTTTTCTAGCATCGCCTTTTCATCCTCACTAACTGTTTGTGGCGTCCAAATATTTACGTAAATCATCTGATCCCCTTTTGCATACCCTTGCACTTCCGGAAATCCTTTTCCTTTGAGTCTAAATATTTTACCGCTTTGCGTACCTGCAGGTATTTTTATTTTTGCACGACCATCAATAGTTGGCACTTCTACTTGTGTACCAAATACAGCGTCCACAAAGTTTAAGTGTAAATCAAATGCTACATTAAGGCCATCACGTTGTAGTTCTGGATGTGTTTCCTCTTCAATTTGTATAATTAAATCGCCTGCGCCTCCACCTCTTTCCCCAGCATTACCTTTTCCATTCATGCTTAATTGCATGCCTTCTTGAACACCTGCTGGGATATCAATAGAAATCGTTTCTTCGCCATACATTCTACCCTCACCTTTACAAGTACCACATTTAGCTGTAACGGTCGTTCCTTCTCCATTACAAGACGAACAAGTAGTCACAGTTTGCATCTGACCTAAAAAAGTATTCGTGAGTTTACGCACCTGCCCACTACCGCCACAAGAACTACAAGTTTGAACGCTGTTTTTATCTTTTGCACCGTTACCACCGCAACCGGTACATGTAACATGCTTTTTTACTTTTACATTTTTGTTGACACCTTTTGCAATTTCCTCAAAATTCAATTTGATTTTAATACGCAAATTACTTCCGCGTTGGCCTCTTGCAGCCCTACCTCCACCGCCTCTTGATCTTCCACCACCACCAAAAAAAGAACCAAAAGCATCGTCACCAAACATGTCTCCAAACTGGCTAAAAATATCATCCATATTAGAGCTATGAGAGGCACCACCACCCGTTCCCGGACCAAAAGCGTTATGACCAAACCTGTCATACTTTGCTTTTTTATCGGCATCGCTTAAAATCTCATAGGCTTCTGCAGCTTCTTTAAATTTATCTTCTGCTTCTTTATCACCCGGATTTCTATCTGGGTGAAATTGCATCGCCACTTTACGGTATGCCTTTTTAATTTCATCTGCAGATGAAGACTTAGATACTCCTAATATTTCGTAATAATCTCTTTTTGCCATTGCTGATTTATTTTCCTACCACCACTTTTGCAAAGCGGATAATTTTATCATTTAAATAATATCCTTTAATCACATCATCAATTACTTTTCCTTTTAAATGTTCTGAAGGTGCAGGAATTTCAGTAATGGCTTCATGTTTTTCAACGTCAAATTCTTCATGGATACTCTCCATTACTTTAACGCCTTTTGCTAACATCGTAGCACGCAATTTATTAAAAACGAGTTGAACCCCTTCTTTTTGAACAGCGATATCATCTGAACTTTGCAACTGCTTTTCGGCACGGTCACAATCGTCTAATAAATCAAGCATAGAAACGATTACATCTTTGCCCGCTGTTTGAATAAGTTCAAGTCGCTCTTTTGCTGTTCTTCTTCTGAAATTATCAAATTCTGCCATTAAACGTAGGTATTTGTCCTTTTGCTCCTCAAGCTCATCCTGAAGCTTGGTTATAGGGTCTTCATTTGCTACTGGCTCGTTTAAATGCTCGGTTCCGGGAATATTTTCGTCGGTATTGAGCTCATTTTCAATATTTTGCTCCATTTCATTAGGTATAGAATCTTCCATAAGGATTACTTGTTGTTTTGTTCCTTCAATATGGCAAAAATTTTGCCGTTGCAAAGAAAAGGGAAAAATTGGCAGATTAATCCGCCTTATCTTCGCGGACATGACAAAGTTGTTTCTAAAAAAGAAGATTGCGGCACGAATCGCGAATGGTCACCCTTGGGTTTTTGGTAATGAAGTCGACAAAATTGATGGCCCTATAGAGCCAGCTGCTACTGTAGACGTTCACTACGCCGATGGGAAATTTGCCGGAAGAGGGTACATTAACCCAAAATCTCAGATTCTAGTACGTTTGTTGACTAGAAAGCCAGAAACCATCGATGCTGCGTTTTTTCACCGCCGTATTGCAGAAGCATGGGCTTACCGTCAAAAAATAGGCTACACCGAAAATTGTCGACTTGTTTTTGGCGAAGCAGATCAAATGCCTGCCCTTATCATTGATAAGTTTAACGACTACTTTGTTTTACAAACTTTGTCATTAGGCATGGATCATTGGAAGCCTGCGATTGTTGAAGCACTTAATACCATCTTTTCTCCAAAAGGTATTTATGAAAGAAACGATGTGCCAGTAAGAGAATTGGAAGGACTCACGCAATTAAAAGGTTTTTTATCGGAGCCATTTGATACCAAAATTATGATCAATGAAAATGGACTTCGGTTTCATGTTGACATAGAAAATGGACAAAAAACAGGTTACTTTTTAGACCAACAAGACAACCGAAAAGCCATACAACATATTGTAAAAGGTGCCGATGTTTTAGGTGCATTTACGTACACTGGAACATTTGAAATTCATGCTGCTCATTATGGTGCAAAATCTGTGCTGGGTTTAGACATTTCTGAAAATGCAGTTGCCCAAGCCAATAAAAATGCAGCACTCAATGGACTTGATGCGATTTGCAAATTTGAAGCGATGAACGCATTTGATGTACTCAAACAATGGGGTAAAGATGGCAGACAATATGATGTTGTAATGCTTGACCCACCTGCATTTACAAAGAGTAGAGAAAGTATTCAAAAAGCGATTACGGGGTACAAAGAAATTAATTTGCGTGGTATGAAATTAATTAGAAACGGCGGTTTTTTAGTGACGTCAAGTTGTACCAATCTCGTACAACCGGAACTCTTTTTGCAAACCATCGAAATGGCTGCCAAAGATGCGCGCAAAAAAATTAGACAAGTTACGTTTCAAGCGCAAGCATCTGATCATCCCATTATTTGGGGCATGGATAATACCAATTATTTAAAATTCTTGATTGTTGAAGTGACGGATAAATAACAATGAAAAAATTACTTACTTACCTGAAATTTACCAGACTCAATAAGTCTACCTGTTTGGTCGCGGAGTTGAAAAAGATACAATCCACGCGTATAATTATCGTCTAAAATAAAGGCTACTTTATTACTAGATAAACGCTGTTCACTCATTTTTTTTCCATAAAAACTATAGATCGCGATTACACTTGTAGACGCTACCGATTTATCAAATTCAAAATTGATAACGGTGGTAGCAGGGTTGGGAAAAAAGCGGATCACTTTACTTGTAGTAGGTGCGCTAAAAAAAGAGTCATAAAAACCATTACCCCCAGGTGTAAAACTGGAGGTAATGATAAATAATATACCAATTATAATTAAGCTCTTTTTTTGCACGCTTTTAACCTTATAGTACAAAGATACAACAAACTAAACTAAGCTAGTTTAGCAAGGGTTTCTTGGATAGCCGTAAAGTTTGGCAAATCACCAGGGGTAGGACAAACTTCGGCGTATTGTATAACACCTTCTTTATCAATTACAAAGGCGGCACGCTTGCTTACACCTTGCATTTCAAATGCAGGAAATACATCATATAAAACGCCAAATGCTTTTGCAGCATCTTTGTTAAAATCGCTCAATAAAGGGAAATTTAATTGCTGCTCTTCTTTAAACTTACCTAGGGCAAATAAAGAATCTACCGAAACACCAAATACAGTTGCACTGGTATTATTGTAAACTGCAATATTGTCTCTGATAGAACAAAGCTCTGTGGTGCAAACGCCAGTAAAAGCTAAAGGGAAAAACAATAAAACTACGTTTTTACCTTTTTGATCTGCTAAATGAACCTGATTTTTATCGGTGTCAAATAAACTAAAATTAGGTGCTGTGATGCCTGTGGTTAAACTCATATATTTTGTTTTTAATTGTAACAAGTGAAAATAAATATTGTTTATTTCTTTAAGGTTTTTAGTTTTTGTTTATTGGCATAAGTCTCTAACGAGTCTACTAGCTCTTTATATGCCACTGGATGGGATTCGTAATAATGATAGCTATCAAAAAACTCTTTTTTTGTAAGCTTATGAATAGCAAATACCTGCTCATACAATGGAATATCATCTTTAATTCTTAACATAAGCGTATCGCCTGCTAATTTTCGTGCATACCATTCATCTGCTTTAAGCATATCAAACATGACTACCTTCATCGTATTAACTGGCAATACATTTTTGGGCGTTCCGCTGTTACATGAAACAAGGAGCACTAAAGCAAAAAGCAGTGAATATATTAAACGCTGGATCATTGAAGTGCTTCTTTGTATTTAGGCGCATTTGTAGGATCAAGCACTGTCAATAATTCGACGGCTTTTACGCGATCAGCTACTTTTGCCTTTTTAAAAATGCCTGATAATTCTGTGTATTTACTTTGTAAAAAAAACTGCTGAATCATACTATTTTGGTTGTCCTGCGCAAAGGTTTGCAGTTGAATAAGAGCGGCTAGTATTGAACTTTGTGCCAGCACTTCATTATCTATCAAATGATCCAATCCATTTCGGTAATAACCATAAAAAATATCGTGAATGACATTGTTACGGGCATTGGTTAGGTTTTCTGCGAGCCAAAAACGGTTGCGAAGTCCATCAAACATTTTCCAACCTTGTATTCCTTTTCCTTCTGGCGCATTGTTTACAATGTTTAGCGCTTTTCTAAAATACGCTTCGCCGCCTTTAAGTGCAAACGAATCATAATCTAACCCAATAATCATATAAGCGTAATATGCAAAAATAGCAGGTAAATTAGCAGTGCCAGCATCTGTGCCTTGCACCCTTGCTTCATTGAATTCGAGTGGTTGAAATTCTTGGTATTTAAATGTTACATCGGGATCTTGAAAATTAACCATACTAGCTTTGTAACTAGATCCAAATACCGGACGCGCAGCTTGTATACTTAATGTGGCCTTATATACATTGGTTTCAACGATAGACTCTATATTAACAATAAAACTACACTCAATTTTTTCTTGTGGCTTGTATACATCAGATGTCCACTTTCTATTGTTAAGTAAGTTCGTTAACTGCGTTTGTAATGTTGCAAATATTTTACGATCTACAGTTGTAGCTACCCTATTTGACAATACGGTTACCCTCGCCTGCAATTCCTGGGCTTTAGCACTCGAAAAAACGAGCACCAACAAAAAGATACATATTGTTTTTACAACCTTCATATCAGATCAAATAACGTACTCTAAAATAATAAAAAAAGACAGTAATTACACTGTCTTTTATATAAAATAGGTGGGTTTGAATTAACGGAATAAATCGTTCTCTTCATTTTTTCTATAATACACTTTGCCTTCCATAAATTCTTGCGTTGCTAAGATAGCTGGGTTAGGCATTTTCTCGTAAGCTCTAGAGATTTCGATTTGCTCTTTGTTTTCATGAATTTCTTCTAGGCTATCTGTGTGGCTAGCAAACTCTTCCAATTTACTGTGCAATTCTTCTCTGATAGATACATTGATTTGATTGGCTCTACGTGCCACAATTGCAATAGACTCGTATAAATTACCAGTTTTTGCTTTAATATCAATTAGGCTCTTCGTTTCAACAACGCTTGGCGTGTTGGCACTTAATTGTCTTCTTAGCTTACTCATTTTTTTGTATTGTTTAAATAATTTGAAGATGCTGTTTTGTATTTATTTACATCGGCCACATACTTACTTGTATTGTAGCGTTCTAAAAAATCATCTGCTTCTATAAGAACTTTTCCGTAACGTTCTTGTTGCTTTTCTTCGTAACTCATTTCGGCATATTTATAATAAGATACCACTACTTGGTATTTATACAAGTCTGCCTTTTTTGAATCCGGAAAATTATCTGATACATTACCAAAAGCCACCGCTGCTGCTTTATAATAACCTAGGTTTAAATAAAGCTGTGCTGCCTTAAATTCTTTTTCTTCTAACTTCTCTCTACACTGATCTATAATTTCTGTTGCATCGAGCACTCTCTTAGAACCTGGATGTCCATTAATAAACACCTGCATTAACTGCATGGTTTTATTGGTATTGGTTTGATCTAAATCTACTTTTGGTGATTCTTTAAAGAACGAGTACGCACGCATGTATTCAATTTCTTCCAACTTGTTAGAACTCGGAAAGTTTTCCAAGAAGTTCTTAAACAAGTTTTCTGCGTTCGAGTAATCTTTTTGGTAGTAATAAGAATACGCGAATTTGTAATACATGTCTTCGTAACGAGGGGTACCTTTCATCACCTGAAAAATATCTTCGTATAATACTTGCGCTTTACTGTAATCTTTTTTGGCATAAAACTGCTCCGCCATCTTATACTTATACTCGACGTCTTTGCTCTTTAAGATTTTAGAAAACTTTGAGGAGCAGGAACCCAGTATAAAAGCCGCCAAAAAAATAATTACAATTCTATTCATACAAGTTGGCAAAATTAGTTAATTGTTAGCAAATTAGAAATTTGATTTCTGATATTGACTATCAACTAGTTAAGAAAAACATAAAAAGCTGCCTAACCGGGGGGTTAGACAGCTTTTTGACCTATTCCTAATGAAAGGGGACTAATTAGTTCCCACCTTCACCTTCCTGCAATTTAGCCTTGATGTCAGCAAGTGCGCTCAAATCACCCAAGGTAGACTTCTCTACTTTAGACTGAACCGCTTTTACTGCCTTCTTGGTGTTGTCAGATTCCGCTTTGGCTTCTTTCTTAGCTACTTCTTTTTCTTCAGCTATTACTTGTTCCCATAAGCGTGCATGTGATAATACAATACGCTTTTCGTTGCGATCAAATTCGATCACCATAAATTGCGCAGTATCATCTGCTTTTACCTGCGTACCATCTTCTTTGTTCAAGTGACGGTTAGGCACGAATCCTTCTAAGCCATATTGTAATTGTACAAGCGCGCCTTTGTCATCCTTGCGGGTAACAGTACCTTCATGTACAGATCCAATTGCAAAAGTTTCTTCTAATGCATTCCAAGGATCTTCTTCCAATTGCTTATGACCTAATTGTAATTTTCTGTTTTCTTTATCAATGCTCAAGATAATGATATCGATCGCTTCTCCTACTTTAGTGTAGTCAGAAGGGTGATTGAAACGCTTCAACCAGCTTAAATCGCTGATGTGAATCATACCACCAATACCTGGTTCCATTTCAACAAATACGCCATACGGTGTAATGTTTTTAACAAGACCTTTGTGCTTGCTATTTTCAGGGAATTTAGTTTCGATGCTGCTCCAAGGATCTTGGCTCATTTGCTTAATACTTAAGCTCATTTTGCGTGCGTCCTTATCAAGTGTTACCACTTTAGCTTCGTACTCATCTTGTAACTTAAAGAATTCTTTTGCGTTGATTGGCGTGTTAGCCCATGTAATTTCAGATACGTGTACTAGACCTTCAACACCTGGTTGAATTTCTAAGAACGCACCGTAATCTTCAATGTTTACAACTTTACCTTTCACAACAGAACCTTCTGAAAGCCCTTCTGGTAATACATCCCAAGGGTGTGGCGTTAATTGCTTAAGACCTAAACTGATACGTTTTTTGTCATCATCAAAGTCTAATACAACAACTTGTAATTTTTGATCCATCTTCACCACTTCGCTAGGGTGAGAGATACGACCCCAAGAAATATCGGTGATGTATAATAAACCATCAAGTCCACCTAAGTCCATAAATGCACCAAAGTCAGTGATGTTTTTAACAACACCTTCTAATACTTGACCTTTCTCTAATTTGCTCATGATCTCTGCACGTTGTGCTTCGATATCGCTTTCGATGAGGGCTTTGTGTGATACAACTGCGTTCTTAATAGTTTCGTTGATTTTTACAACTTTAAATTCCATTGTTTTACCAACAAACTGATCGTAATCAGTAACTGGCTTCACATCAATTTGAGAACCTGGTAAGAAAGTTTCCATACCAAATACATCAACGATCAAGCCACCTTTAGTTTTGCTGGTAACAGTTCCTGTAACCACTTCACCTGTCTTGTGCACTTCCATAATTCTTTCCCAAGCACGGAAGATGCGCGCAGATTTGCGGCTAAGGTGTAAGTTTCCTTGACGGTCTTCTTTTTCAACAACCATCACTTCAACTTCATCACCAATTTTTAATCCTTGAAGATCACGGAATTCGTTAGAAGAAATAAGGCCATCACTTTTAAAACCAATGTTGATTACAACATCTGTTTTAGTTAAAGCAACAACGATACCATTCATGATTTCGCCATCTTGGATTTGTACGAAAGTGCCATCATACACTTTATCATACTTTACTCTTTCTGCTTCGGCATAATGACTCACGTTACGTTTGTCAATGCTCCAGTCAAAATCATCGTGCGCAGTTTCTACTACTGGCGCTGCTTCAGGGGCATTTGTTGTCGCAGTTACAGTATCTGTTGCCTCGGCACCAGTGCTGTCCTGAGCATCTGCGTTTAATTGTTTACGGAAAATTTGCATAAAATAACCCCGATGGTTTAATGAATTCGGGGGTGCAAAAGTATGAAAAAAGGATTAAAAAAAACATCAAATCCCCAATAAATAATGGGTTTTAGCTATTTTTTCCGGCATCGGCAATAGACTTGGCGGCGATCCAGCCAGAGGTCCAAGCATTTTGAAAATTAAAGCCTCCAGTAATGCCGTCAATATCCATGATTTCACCCGCAAAATAAAGCCCTTTATGGAGCTTACTTTGCATCGTATTGGCGTCTATTTCGGCTAGTTTTACCCCACCGCAAGTGACAAACTCTTCTTTAAAAGTGGTTTTACCCGCTACCTTACATTCAAAGCTAGTTAATGCTATAATGAGTTTATTTTGGCCACCCGATGTAAGCGTTGCCCAACTAGCCCCGGCATCAATCCCAGAAACGGCTAGCAAATGCAACCAGAGCCTACTAGGGAGTTCAAATGGATTGCGTCCACCCATTTTGGCATTGCCTTGCTCGGCTCTAATTAAAGGCCAAGCTGTGCGCAAATCCTGCTCAGCATATGTGGGGATCCAGTTAACACGAATGCTGAACTGATAACCCAAATTTGCAAGTTCTCTAGCACCCCAAGCCGAACATTTTAAAATGGCAGGTCCACTCATACCCCAATGCGTAATTAATAAAGGGCCAGATGCAGAAATTTTAGTGCCGCTAATTTTTACATGCGTTTCAGGTACACTTACACCCATGAGTTCCGTAATTGGATTACCTGGCATGTTAAATGTAAACAGTGATGGAACAGGGGTTTCGATGGTATGGCCTGTATTTGTAACAATATCAAATTGAGCTGCTTTTGGAAATCCGCCAGTTGCCAAACAAACATAATTAGCGTCTATATTTTCTTTGTCAGTAACGATGACAAATCCCCCAACATCTTTACTGGTAATTTTTTCTACTCCAGTTTGTAACTGAACTTGAACTTTGTATTTATCTGCTTCTTTTAACAAACAATCAATAATGGTTTGCGAATTATTAGTGGTCGGAAACATTCTACCATCCGCTTCTGTATGAAGCGCTACGCCACGCGCTGCAAACCATTCGATGGTGTCGTTTGTATTAAACCAATGAAATGTTTTCTTTAAAAAATTTTGTCCGCGCGGATATTTTTGTACGAGTTCCGGTAATTCAAAACAGGCGTGCGTTGTATTGCATCTGCCGCCACCGCTAACCTTTACTTTAGCAAGTAATTTATTGGACTTTTCTACAAGTAGAACTTGCAAGCCCGGATTCAAACGAGCTGCATTTACTGCACAAAAAAAACCTGCAGCACCACCACCTATTACGACTAATTTTTCATGCATGGTCGTTGTATAAAAAATTAATAATAGCTGCTATTTAAATTTGTATTTAATTTTTCGGCGGCTTCAATGATACTAAAATCAGATAATATTAGTGCTTCGTTTCTTTTCACACAAATGTCATGTTCAAAATGTACAGATACTTTTCCGTCCTGCGTTTTTACAGTCCAACCATCATCTTCGGTGTATACTTTATGCGTACCTAAATTAATCATGGGCTCAATAGCGAGTACCAAATTTTCTTTGAGTTTGGGGCCATTGCCACGTTTACCATAGTTAGGCACTTGTGGATCTTCATGTAAATTTCTGCCAAGCCCATGCCCTACTAGCTCACGCACTACACCATATCCATGTTTGAATTCTGTATGTTCTTGAATCGCATATGAGATATCACCAATACGGTTGTTAACCGTTGCTTTTTCGATGCCTTTGTATAAAGATTCTTTGGTCACTTTTACGAGGTCTAAAATTTCTGGGGCTACTTCTCCAATAATAAAACTATAGGCATGATCACCATGCCATCCATTTAAAATAACACCCAAATCTATAGAAACAATATCTCCATTTTTGATGGGTGTTTCGTTAGGAAAACCATGAACCACCACGTCATTAACAGAAGCGCAAATATTAAATGGATACCCTCTATAATTAAAAAATGAAGGTACAGCTCCATGGTCTTTTACCACTGTTTCACACAACTTATCAATTTGCAAAGTAGTCACACCTGGCTTAATAAATCCAGCCACTTCCGTAAGTGCTTTACTCACTAGCAAAGCCGCATCTTTCATGAGTGCTACTTCTGCTTCGGTTTTATACATCATACCAATATTTCTTCGGGTCATTGTTAAAAAAGAAAACCTGTCAGGCCACAAGCACTGACAGGTTTTATTATCGTTTTGTCAAATAATATTACATGCCACTTGCAGTATCAACTTGTCTGCCTTGTACACGTCCACCTTCCATTAATCCATCGTACTGACGCATTAATAAATAGGTTTCAATTTGTTGAAGTGTATCAAGTACAACGCCTACCATAATTAATAATGAAGTACCGCCAAAAAATGAACTAAATCCTTGCGTAACACCTAAGCGTTGTGCAAAGCCTGGCATAATACCTACAAGTGCTAAAAAGATAGCGCCTGGTAAAGTAATTTTATCCATGATAGCTCCAATATAATCGGCAGTAGGTTGTCCTGGCTTAACACCTGGTACAAATCCATTATTGCGTTTTAAATCTTCAGAAATTTGCTTTGGATTAAAGATAAGTGCTGTGTAAAGGAAAGTGAATCCAATGACCATGATAGAATAGATAGCCATATAAGCCCAGCTACTATGGTCATTAAATACTTTTACAATCCCTTGCGCCGAATCTAAATTGGTAAAAGAAGCAAGCGTTGGTAAGAACATAATTGCTTGCGCAAAAATGATTGGCATAACACCAGCACTGTTTACTTTAACAGGCAAAAATTGGCGCGCACCACCAAATTGACGACTACCAACAATTTGTTTTGCATAGTTCACTGCAATTTTACGAACCCCTTGTACAAGTATAATAAGGCCCATAATAATGATCACTAAAATAGCAACCTCAATTAAAAATATTAAAAGTCCACCGCCGCCTTTTTGGCCCTTTGCGCTAAACTCCTGAATAATAGATTGTGGTAAACGAGCTAAGATACCCACCATGATAATGATAGAAGTACCATTGCCTAATCCTTTATCCTGGATTTTTTCACCTAACCACATAACAAACAAAGTACCTGCTGTTAATGTGATAACGGTAGAAAACCAGAAATAAGGCGCATACGCAGCAATAATAGCTGGCGCATAACCTGGACTGTTTAAATAAGCAACGTAAGCACCTGCTTGGAACGCTGTAACAATAACTGTTAGGTAGCGCGTCCATTGGTTAATTTTTTTACGTCCGCTATCTCCTTCTTTTTGAATTTTTTGCAATTGAGGAACCAAGATGGTCATTAACTGCATAAAAATCGAAGCGGAAATGTATGGCATGATACCCAGTGCTAAAATAGATGCTTGAGAAAATGCACCACCTGCAAACATATCAAATATGCCAAGTAGGCCATTGCCTTGAGCAGCAGCAGAAGCTGCTTCTATTTTATTTGGATCGATACCAGGAAGGGTAATCTGCGTACCTAAACGATACGTTAGTACTAGGGCAAGCGTAACAACAATTTTGTTACGAAGCTCATCAATTGCCCAGATATGTTTTAATGTTTGAATTAGTTTTTTCACTTAAATCAATTGTAGCGTTAATAGTATTCACCATGGCTAAGCCATTGGCAATTTACGGGAAATTACTTTACAATTTCAAGGGTTCCACCTGAAGCTTCAACAGCAGCTTTTGCCTTGTCACTTGCAGCGTTTACCTTAAATGTAAGTTTAGCCTTTAATTCGCCATTTGCTAATATTTTTACACGATCAGTTCGGCTAATTAAACCGTTGATGTATAAATTTTCTAAGCTAAATTCAGTGAAACCATATTTTTCAACCAATTGATCAATTTGACCTAGGTTAAAAACTTTAAATTCGATACGATTGTTATTCTTAAATCCACGTTTAGGTACACGACGTTGAATAGGCATTTGACCACCTTCGTGACCCATTTTGCTTTTGTAACCTGCGCGGCTTTGACCACCTTTGTTACCTTTTGTAGAAGTACCACCTTTACCAGATGCTTCACCACGACCAATACGGATAGCTTTGTGCGTAGATCCTTCTGCTGGCTTTAAATTGTGTAGTTTCATTTGTGTTTGATTTTGAACTTACGGGGTATCACCCCTCGCAATTGTTAAATAATGAAAATTATGCATATCAAATTAAATAAAAATGAATCAATTGAAAAATTGACTCATTTTATTAATTATATAAACATGCTTTTATAGTATTAAGCGACCTCTTCTACTTTTATTAAATGGCTTACTTTATTGACCATTCCTAAAATTTGAGGAGTTGCTTCTACTTCTTTGCATGCATTTAGTTTTCTAAGACCCAATGCAATTAAAGTTTGTTTTTGGCGCTCAGATCTGTCAATACCACTTTTGATCTGAGTTATTTTAATTTTTTTCATAACCAGAGGTTTTATCCGTTAAAAACTTTGCTTAGTTTAATACTACGTGTTTTAGCTACTTGTATAGGCTCTCTTAAAAGACTTAATGCTTTTAGCGTTGCTTTTACCACGTTGTGTGGGTTAGCTGAACCTAAACTCTTTGCTAATACGTCAGTAACACCTGCACTTTCAAGTACTGCACGCATGCTACCTCCTGCGATTACGCCCGCACCGTGTGCAGCTGGCTTAATCAACACTTTAGCAGCACCTAGCTTAGCCCATTGCTCATGCGGAATAGTTCCGTGCATGATAGGGACTTTCAAAAGGTTTTTCTTTGCGTCATCAATACCTTTTGCAATTGCTTCTTGTACTTCTTTTGCCTTACCCAGACCTTGTCCTACTACACCATTTTCATTACCTACTACGACAAGCGCTGAGAAGCTGAATGTACGTCCACCTTTAGTGGTTTTAACCACGCGATTAATAGCAACTACTTTTTCTTTGAGTTCCACATCGCCAGCGGCTTTTACCTTATTTACGTTTACTTTAGACATTTATCTAACGATTAATTGTTGTTAGCAAAATTAGAATTGAAGACCGGCTTCTCTCGCACCATCAGCCACAGACTTAACACGGCCATGATACAAATTACCACCTCTATCAAAAACCACAGCAGCTAAGCCTAGTTCGATAGCTTTACGAGCAACTGCTGCGCCCACCAACTTAGATTTTTCAATCTTAGTGATTTTTTGAGCAGCAATATCTTTATCTCTTGAAGATGCAGACGCAAGTGTTACACTGTTGTCGTCATCTATCAATTGAGCATAGATGTCGGCATTGCTTCTGAATACAGACAAGCGAGGCTTTACAGCAGTACCTTGCACCTTTTTGCGGATGCGGTATCTGATTTTTTGCCTTTGAATTAATTTACCCATTGTATTTCTGTTTGAAACCTCCGATTCGGCCGGAGATTGTTGATTATTTTATTTATTATCGATCTTAGCTTATTTACCAGCAGCTTTACCAGCTTTTCTTCTAAGAATTTCACCAGCGTATTTAACACCTTTACCTTTGTACGGCTCTGGTTTACGTAGGCTTCTTAATTTCGCAGCAACCTGACCAATTAATTGCTTGTCGATACCTTCTAAGAAAATTTTAGGGTTTTGACCTTTTTCTGTAGTAGTTGCAACTTTTAATTCGCTAGGAACTTCAAAAATAATATTGTGAGAATAACCAAGTGCTAAATCTAAAACGTTACCAGTATTGGCAGCTTTAAAACCCACACCCACTAATTCTAGTTCTTTTTTATAACCTTCAGTAACACCTTTTACAAGGTTACTAATGAGTGAACGGTATAAACCGTGCATAGCTCTGTGACGAATTTGTTCTGTGGGACGAGAAACAACTACTTCTGTTTCACCAACAGTTACAACGATATCTCTATCTATATTTTCTTTTAATTCGCCTTTAGGACCTTTTACAGTCACTACGTTTTCTTTGCTTACCGTTACTGTAACTCCTGAAGGAATTGCAACCGGGGCTTTACCAATTCGAGACATAGTCGATGTTTTTTAATTTGTTAATTGAATCCGGGCACCGTGTTCTGCTCCGACTAAAAAGCATAATTGTCAGTGTCGGTATTTATTTTAGTAGATATAGCAAAGTACTTCGCCACCTACGTTTGCAGCCTTAGCTTGCTTGTCTGTTAATACTCCTTTTGAAGTACTTAAGATAGCAATACCTAAACCGTTGATTACTCGTTTGATTTCGGCAGGCTTAGCGTACTGGCGTAAACCTGGACGGCTAATTCTTTCGAGTGTACGGATAGCTGGTTGCTTGGTATTCTCATCGTATTTTAATGCGATTTTGATGACACCTTGCTTGTTATCTTCTTCAAACTTATACTTAAGTACATAACCTTGATTGTATAAAATCTCAGTCATACGCTTTTTTAAATTAGAGGCAGGAATTTCTACCATTCTGTGACCGGCCATTTGCGCGTTACGAATTCTCGTTAAGAAATCTGCTATTGGATCAGTTACCATTTTTATTAAAATTAAATCAGTTCAAAATTTGTTTACTAAAAGGGGCAGTATTACCAGCTCGCCTTTTTTACACCTGGAATCATTCCGTTAAGTGCCATATCACGGAACATTATTCTTGATAGACCAAAGTACCTGATGTACCCTTTAGGACGACCAGTTAATTGACAACGGTTTTTTAAGCGAACAGGAGACGCATTTTTAGGAAGTAGGTCTAATCCTGCATAATCACCTGCCTCTTTTAAAGCGGCACGCTTTTCTGCAAACTTAGCGACCATCTTCTCGCGTTTTCTTTGTCTGGCTTTTACTGATTCTTTTGCCATGTTTTATTTATTTGGGTTTGAGTAGGTTCCGGTGATTGTGTTATTACAAAGTCGGCTGCTACCAGTTTTTTTTAATTAGTTAGTGTCCTTTTTTGTTCCTTTGAATGGCATACCTAATTCTTTTAATAACTCATACGCTTCTTCGTTTGTTTGCGCACTTGTTACAAAAGTGATATCCATACCTGTAATCTTTGTGATTTTGTCGATATCGATTTCAGGGAAAATGATTTGCTCAGTAACACCTAAAGTGTAGTTACCACGGCCATCAAATGCCTTATCGCTAATACCTTTGAAATCACGTACACGTGGAAGTGCAACAGATACTAAACGATCCAAAAATTCGTACATCTTTTCGCCCCTTAAAGTTACGCGAGCACCAATTGGCATACCCTTACGTAATTTAAAGTTTGAGATATCTTTTTTAGACATGGTAGGAACTGCTTTCTGACCAGTGATCATGTTTAGTTCATCTACAGCGATGTCAATTAATTTTTTATCGTTTACCGCACCGTTTACACCACGGTTGATACAGATTTTTTCTAATTTAGGAGCCTGCATTACAGTTTTGTATGCAAACTTTTTCATTAAAGCAGGTATCACTTCTTTAGTGTACTTGTCTGCTAATCTTGGAGTATATTTTACTGTGCTCATTATTTAATTACCTCCCCTGATTTTTTAGATACACGAACTAATTTACCACTCTCGCGTGTGCGGGTAGCTTTGGTAGGTTGACTCGTTTTAGCATCCCATAACATAATGTTACTAATGTTAATTGGTGCTTCTACTTTAACGATACCACCTTTTGTATTTTGTGCAGAAGGTTTCGTATGTTTTGTAACGATATTAACGCCTTCTACTACTACACGGCCTTTATCTACAATAACTTCTAACACCTTACGAGGCTTTTTCAAGTCCTTGTCATCACCGGCGATTACCACAACGGTATCTCCTTTTTTGATGTTGAATTTAGGTTTGAATCTTGTACTCATTGTTTTTAACTTAAACGTCTATTAATGACTTATTATTATAATACTTCTGGAGCTAATGAAATAATCTTCATGTAACCTGCGTCACGAAGTTCACGCGCTACTGGCCCAAAAATACGTGTACCGCGTGGTTCATCTGAATTGTTTAACAACACAACAGCGTTGTCATCGAAACGGATATAAGAACCATCTTTACGACGTAATTTATTTTTAGTACGCACGATAACTGCTTTAGAAACCGTACCTTTTTTAATACCGCCTGCAGGGATTGCACTTTTAACAGTAACAACAATTTTATCACCAATTTTGGCATAATCTTGACCACTGTTACCAAGTACCTTAATACAAAGGACCTCTTTTGCACCACTGTTATCAGCTACATTCAATCTACTTTCTTGCTGAATCATTTTTTTAGCTTTTAGCTGTTAGATCTATCACTTTTTTAGCGACAGAAGAATGTTTATTTTTCAGAGGCTACATCCGTATAATTACTCATGGACGGTTTGCAGCATGAAGCCCGAGGGCCTATTTTGCTTTTTGGATAATTTCAACGAGTCTCCAACGCTTAGTCTTACTAAGTGGACGGGTTTCCATTATTTTTACTACGTCTCCAATACCGCACTCTCCTTTTTCGTCGTGTGCGTGGAACTTTGTTGTTTTCTTTACGAACTTACCGTAGATAGGGTGTTTTACTTTTCTTTCCACAGCAACTGTAATGGTTTTATCCATTTTGTCGCTAGTTACTAGCCCAGTTCTCGTTTTACGTAAATTTCTTACTTCAGCCATTGTTTTTTATTTATGGTTTAGATATCCGATTAGATACCCAATTCTTTTTTCTTCAATTGCGTTTTGATACGTGCGATATCTCTACGAAGCGCGCGAATATTCATCGGGTTTTCGAGTGGAGAAATTGCGTGAGCGAATTCAAGCTTTTTCAATCTTAATTGATCTTCTTGAATTTTAGCCTGTAGGTCCTGAACGTTCATGTCCGTGAGGCTTTTGTTAAAATCGTATGATGTCTTGTTTGCCATTGCAAATTATGTTTTAAATTAAGCTTGCAAATCCCTTCTAGTAATGAATTTGGTTTTGATAGGTAGCTTTTGAGCCGCTAAGCCCATTGCTTCCTGTGCCACTTGCGCTGTAACACCGTCGCACTCAAAAATGATGCGTCCTGGTTCAACAACAGCAGCCCAGAATTCAGGGTTACCTTTACCCTTACCCATTCTCACCTCTGCAGGCTTACGGGTAATAATTTTATCAGGAAATACGCGGATCCACACGTTACCTTCTCTTTTCATAGCACGTGTCATTGCTTGACGAGCAGATTCAATCTGACGGTTTGTTAACCAGATTGGCTCTAATGCTTTTAAAGCGAATGAACCGAATGAAATGGAAGTGCCACGCTTAGCCACTTCGCGTATGCGGCCTTTTTGCTGCTTCCTGTGTTTACTTCTTTTAGGCTGTAACATTTATTTCAATTTGAAAATTCAAAAATTGTCAATTCTTTGTTGTGCAAGGGATATTATCCTCTGCGTTCTGGACGAGGACCACCACCACGGTTGTTGTCTCTTCCACCACCACCACCTGGTCTGCGATCATCTCTTCTATCGCCACCTGGTCTGCGATCATCTCCACCTCTTCTTTCGCTCATGTCATTTTTGCCACCAACGAAGTTTGGATTTAATTCACGCTTACCAAGAACTTCACCTTTACAGATCCATACTTTGATACCGATTTTACCGTAAACGGTTTGTGCAAATACGTTTGCATAATCGATATCCATACGGAAAGTATGTAGAGGTACACGACCTTGTTTAAATTCTTCAGAACGTGCAATTTCTGCGCCGCCTAAACGACCACCCAATTTTACCTTGATACCTTCTGCTCCCATACGTAAAGTAGAGGCAATAGACATTTTAGTAGCACGCTTAAAGTTGATACGATTTTCGATTTGACGAGCAATTGTTTCTCCCACGATTTGTGCGTCTAATTCTGGACGACGAATCTCAAGGATGTTAATTTGAACATCATCTTTTTTCGTTAAGTTTTTCAACTCTTCTTTGATACGATCTACTTCTCCACCGCCTTTACCGATAATGATACCAGGCTTAGAGGTATGAATCGTTACAATTAACTTACCAAGGGTACGCTCAATTACTATTTTAGCGATACCGCCCTTGTTGATACGGGCATTTAGGTAAGTACGGATCTTATGATCCTCAATCAACTTATTAGCATAGTCTTTTTTAGAACCATACCAGTTGCTGTCCCATCCGCGGATGATACCTAACCTGTTACCAATTGGATTTGCTTTCTGACCCATATAGTGGTTTTACAATTAGTTTTTAGAATCTACGATTAATGTTACATGATTGCTGCGCTTACGAACTCTGTACCCGCGGCCTTGTGGAGCTGGACGCATGCGTTTTAACACACGACCACCGTCTACAAATACCGTTTTTACAATAAGGCTGCTGTCGGCAGCACTTGCGCCATTGTTTTTTTGTTCCCAGTTGTTGATGGCACTTTTTAGCAATTTAGCCAAAGGCACTGCGTTGTGCTGTGGGTGGAATTCTAGAATCGCCAAAGCTTTTTCTACTTCCATTCCACGGATCACATCAGCAAGCAAACGCATTTTGCGCGGCCCCGTTGGATAATTGTTCAGTTTAGCTACTGCTTCCATTTCTTTTTAGTTTGACGTTTGAAGTAAAAAATAAGTTTTACTTCTTACTGTTTATTTTTTAGTTCCTGCGTGTCCTCTGAAGTTACGTGTAGGTGAAAATTCACCTAGTTTGTGACCTACCATGAATTCTGTTACATACACTGGGATAAATTTATTTCCGTTGTGTACTGCAAAAGTATGGCCCACAAAATCTGGAGTGATTGTACTTCTACGACTCCATGTTTTGATGACACCTTTTTTTGCTGAACCATCATTGATTGCTAAAACCTTGGTTTCAACATTGGCATCAACGTAAGGACCTTTTTTAATCGAACGACCCATAGTTATGAGTTAATTGAGTTATGATAAATAGTATAATTTGAAAATGTTTTTTGATTATTTAGCGAGCTTTTTTCCGTCTCTGCGTTGAATAATTAACTTGTCACTTCCTTTTCCTTTTGTTCTTGTTTTTTCACCTTTTGCATACTTACCAGTTCTGCTACGTGGGTGACCACCTGAAGCTCTACCTTCACCACCACCCATCGGGTGATCTACTGGGTTCATGGCTACACCACGAACGCGAGGGCGAATACCTTTCCAACGATTCTTACCAGCTTTACCAGCAGTTTCGAGGTTGTGATCGCTATTTGAAACCACACCAACTGTTGCATAACAATTGATGAGTACTTTACGAAGTTCACCAGAAGGCATTTTTAATACACCGTACTTTTCTTCTTTGTTCGCAAGCTGTGCAGATCCACCAGCACTGCGCACCATTTTACCACCCTGACTAGGTTGTAATTCGATGTTGTGGATAGTGGTACCTAATGGCATGCTCTTTAAAGGAAGTGCGTTACCTAATTCTGGAGCAACATCGTCACCAGCAATTACAGTTGCACCCACTTGTAAACCTTGTGGAGCAATGATGTAACGTTTTTCTCCGTCGGTGTACTGCAACAAAGCAATAAACGCTGTACGGTTAGGATCGTATTCGATAGATACTACAGTAGCTGCAATATCACGTTTGTCTCTTTTAAAATCTACAATACGATAATGGTGCTTGCTTCCACCTCCCATGTAACGCATTACACGGCGACCTTGGAAGTTACGGCCAGCCGTTTTCTTCTGTGGTTCTAACAAACTCTTTTCAGGTTTGTTGGTCGTAATTTCAGCATAAGCATTTCCAATTCTCCAGCGTGTTCCGGCAGTAATTGGTTTGTACTTTTTAAGTGGCATTTTCTATTTGTTTAAATGCAGAATTCTCAGCTCTGCGTACTATAAATTAAATATTTGCGTATAAATCAATGGTTTCGCCTTCGGCAACAGTAACGAATGCTTTTTTATAAGCAGACTTCATACCTTGGATAAAACCAGCTTTTGTATAGCGTGCTTTATTTTTACCTGGAGCAACAGCAGTGTTAACATCTACAACATTTACACCGTAGAAAGTTTCTACTGCTTTTTTAATTTCTAATTTGTTGGCCTTGCGATCTACTTTAAAAGCATACCTTCTCAAAGTTTCTTGTTGAGCATTTGCTTTTTCAGTTAAAATAGGCTTTATCAATACGTCGGTCGGTTTCATTTTATTTGTGTTGAAACGTTTCTAAAATTATTATGCTGCTGCTTCCTCTTCTGTGAAGATTTTAGCAGTTGCTTCTGTGATTACTAATACGTCTGCATTCATGATTTCGTAAGTGTTGATGTCAGCTAATAAACTGCTAGCAACATTAGGAACGTTACGTGTGCTTAAGTATAAATTATCATTGTATTCTGGTAAAACAAACAAAGACTTTTTAGTAGAGAGATTTAAGTTTTTCATTACCTCTACTAATGTTTTTGTTTTAGGAACATCCATTGTGATGTCTTCAACAACAACAATTGCATTTTCTTTTGCTTTGTAACTTAAAGCAGAAAGTTTTGCAAGGTCTTTTACTTTACGATTTAATTTAAAATCGTAGCTATGTGGTTTTGGACCAAAAATGGTACCACCACCCTTATATAATGGGTTACGGATATTACCCTTACGAGCACCACCCGTTCCTTTTTGCTTGTGTAACTTACGGCTAGCACCTTGTACTTCTGCACGTGTTTTTACTTTGTGCGTTCCAGTACGGGCCGCAGCTAAATATTGCTTTACAGCCAGGTAGATCACGTGATCATTTGGCTCGATACCGAAAATCTCAGCTGGTAATTCTACCGTTCTGCCGGTTTTCTGTCCTTTTATATTTAATACATCTACTTGCATGGTAATTTTGAATTAGGTGTGATTACTTCTGGATTAAAACGATAGAACCATTGTGACCAGGTACTGAACCAGTAACTAGGATATAATTCTTTTCAGGGAAAATTTTAACCACTTTAAGACCCTTCATTTTAACACGGTCTCCACCCATACGGCCGGCCATTCTCATGCCCTTAAATACGCGTGCTGGATAAGAAGAACCACCGATTGATCCTGGTGCGCGTTGACGATCGTGCTGACCGTGTGATGCTTCACCAACACCAGAAAATCCATGGCGCTTTACAACACCTTGGAAACCTTTACCCTTAGTGGTACCAACTATTTCAACTTCGTCACCTTCAGAAAAAATATCTAAAGTAACGATCTCGCCTAGTTGCTTTTCTATAGAATAATTACGGAATTCTTTTACAAATTTCTTAGCTGAAGTTTGGGCTTTTGCGTAGTGATTAAGCTCGGCTTTAGTAGCGTGCTTATCTTTTTTGTCGCCAAATGCTAGTTGAAGTGCAGTGTACCCATCAATATCTTGGGTTTTCACTTGAGTTACGGTACATGGACCAGCTTCAATGATGGTACAAGCAGTTTGCTTGCCATCTTCTTGGAAGATGCTGGTCATCCCGATTTTTTTACCAATAATTCCTTTCATCGTGTTGCGGTTTATGCCCCGCATAGGTTATAGAGGACATCCTGCCGATGAAAGCGGGATTCAATCCTTGTTTGCCACCGACCTTTTCCTTTGTTTTCAATTTGTTTTTAAAACACTTGAAGGGGAAGTACCGGTAGTAAACAAACCTCGAAGGGCCTGTTTATATGTATGGTTTAAATATGACACTTAAACCTTTTTATTTTTATCAGAGCTGTTTTCCGATAACCAGTTATTTAAAACGAGTTATTGTTGACAGTTGACGAATTTGTAAGAACTTTTGTGATGGTTGTCTTAGGCGGTTAAACCGGGGCTAAGACAGCTTATCAAGCTTTAATTTCAACTTCTACACCAGAAGGCAAGTCTAACTTACTTAGCGCATCTACAGTTTTTGAAGAAGACGTGTAAATGTCCAACAAACGCTTGTGCGTTGCTAGTTGGAATTGCTCACGGCTTTTCTTATTTACGTGTGGTGAACGAAGAACAGTAAAGATTCTTTTGTGTGTTGGCAAAGGAATAGGACCTGTTACTACGGCACCTGTGCTGCGTACAGTTTTTACGATTTTTTCTGCAGATTTATCTACCAGATTGTGATCGTAAGATTGTAATTTGATTCTGATTCGTTGAGACATAGTCGAAACCCAATTTTCTTATTGGGGTTGCAAAGGTAAGGGACTGTAACCGAATGGTCAAGAAAAAAACAATAATTTTTAAGAAAAAGGCTGTTTTTTTTCAAAATAGTTTAAAAAACAAGCCCCACTCCGGTTTGGAGCAGGGCTTGGGCTATAAAACACTTATAAATCAATAAGATAGAAACCTTATTCTTCGATTTTAACTTTACCCTTATTTTTCGCCATTATTTCTTCAGCAACGTTGTTTGGTGCTGGGTTGTAATGAGAGAACTCCATGGTTGAAGTAGCACGTCCAGATGATAATGAACGAAGTTGGGTTACATAACCGAACATTTCACTAAGTGGCACTTTTGCCTTGATAACCTGTAAGTTACCACGGCTGTCCATGCCTTCTAGCATACCACGGCGACGGTTAAGGTCACCAGTAACGTCTCCCATGTACTGATCTGGTGTTAAGACCTCAACTTTCATGATTGGTTCAAGTAAAGTTGGTTTAGCTCTACGACCCGCTTCACGGAAGGCAGCTTTAGCACACAATTCAAAAGACATGGAATCAGAATCCACATCGTGGTATGAACCATCATATACACGCACTTTCATGTTGTTAACCGGATAACCAGCTAAAACACCTGTACCCATTGAAGTTTCAAAACCTTTTTGAATCGCAGGAACAAATTCTTTTGGAATGGACCCACCAAACAAATCGTTTATGAATTGGAAATGCTTGCCTTCGTTTTCTTTTAGCCACTCTTCGTCTGCAGGACCAAAAGCAAATTGGATATCAGCAAATTTACCACGACCACCTGATTGCTTCTTAAGCACTTCACGGTGTTCGATAGTGATTCCAAATGATTCTTTGTAAGCAACCTGTGGCGCACCTTGGTTAACTTCCACTTTAAATTCACGACGCATACGGTCAATGATAATTTCTAAGTGTAATTCACCCATACCTCTTAAGATGGTTTGACCTGTATCTTCGTCTGTGTTTACACGAAGGGTTGGATCTTCTTCCACTAATTTAGCAATGGCCATACCCATTTTATCAACGTCTGCTTGCGTTTTAGGCTCAACAGCTACCGCGATAACGGGCTCAGGAATAAACATATTTTCTAGGGTGATTGGATGGTTCTCATCACATAAAGTATCACCTGTTTTGATTTCTTTGAAACCTACTGCTGCTGCGATATCACCTGCTTCAATAAAGTCTACAGGGTTTTGTTTGTTCGCAAACATTTTCATGATACGAGAGATACGCTCTTTTTTACCACTACGTACGTTAAGTACATAAGAGCCTGCATCTAGGTGACCAGAATAACATCTGAAGAACGCTAAACGTCCCACAAAAGGATCGGTCATGATTTTAAATGCAAGTGCAGCAAATGGTTCTTTAGCATTAGGCTTACGTGTGATGATTGCACCTGTATCAGGATCTGTTCCTTGTGTATCTTCTAGATCAACTGGAGATGGTAAGTAACGACAAACCGCATCTAGCGCTGTTTGTACCCCTTTATTTTTAAATGAAGAACCACACATCATTGGAACGATACTTAAATCGATACAAGCTTTACGGATGGCTTCGTGTACTTCGTCTTCAGAAATAGTATCTGGATTTTCGAAGAACTTCTCCATTAATTTATCATCATATTCTGCAACCGCTTCAATCAAATTCTGTCTCCAGAATTCAACGTCTTCTTTCATATCTGCAGGCACGTCAATTTCATCAAAAGTCATACCTTCTGTTTCCATATGCCAGATGATGCCTTTCATTTTGATTAAATCCACAACACCTGTGAAATCATCTTCGGCACCAATAGGTAATTGAAGTGGCACGGCTTTAGCACCTAGCATTTCTTTTACTTGGTTTACCACCATTAAAAAATCAGCGCCGGCACGGTCCATTTTGTTAACGAAACCAATACGTGGAACTTTATATCGGTTCGCTTGACGCCACACCGTTTCTGATTGTGGTTCTACCCCATCAACTGCAGAAAAAAGTGCAATCAAACCATCTAATACACGCATTGAACGCTCTACCTCAACGGTAAAATCCACGTGACCCGGCGTATCGATGATATTGAAATAATAACTATTTGTATTAGCATCTACCTTACCTTTTACAGTCGGAAAATTCCATTGGCAGCTAACCGCAGCAGAAGTAATGGTAATACCTCTTTCTTTTTCTTGCTCCATCCAATCGGTGGTAGCAGCACCATCGTGCACTTCACCAATTTTATGAATCATACCTGTGTAGCGTAAGATACGCTCTGTTGTAGTGGTTTTACCAGCATCAATGTGTGCGGCAATACCAAAGTTTCTTTGAAATTTCAAGTCAGCCATAATAGTGCTTGTTTTTTAATTTTTTGCTTGGGGAAACAGTTCCCCAATTTTCGAGGCGGCAAAGGTAATAATTATACCGATTGGAAAAAGGTTTCCGGGGTAAATTATTAATTAATTATACACAAAAAAGGCCCCAAACCTAAGTTTGGGGCCTATATAAGCAGTTTGTTGATACTTAAATTTTGAAGTGAGAGAACGCTTTGTTCGCCTCAGCCATACGGTGTGTATCTTCTTTCTTTTTGAAAGCAGCACCTTCACCTTTACTAGCCGCTAACATTTCGTTCGCTAACTTGTCGGCCATGGTACGACCATTTCTCTCGCGGCTGTAACGGATTAGCCATTTCATGCTCAATGAGATTTTACGATCAGCACGAACCTCAGAAGGAATTTGGAAGGTAGCACCACCAATACGGCGGCTACGTACTTCAACAGCAGGCGTTACGTTAGCAACAGCTCTTTTCCATACTTCATATCCATCTTCACCGGTCATTTTAGTAACCTTGTCTACTGCATCATAAAAGATGTTGATTGCAGTACTCTTTTTACCCTGCCACATTAAGTTATTAATGAAACGAGTAACCAATTTATCGTTGAAACGACCATCAGGAGCGAGGGGTAATTTTTTGGCTTGTGCTTTACGCATGTGATCTACTTATTAGCTTTTTTGTAATAATTTTTAGAGACTATTTTTTAGCCTTTTCTTTTTTAGTACCGTACTTAGAACGAGACTGCTTACGGTCTTTAACACCTGCAGTATCGAGGCTACCACGAACAATGTGGTAACGTACACCTGGTAAGTCTTTTACACGACCACCACGGATTAATACGATTGAGTGTTCTTGTAAGTTATGACCTTCACCAGGGATGTAGGCAATAACCTCAATTTTATTTGTCAAACGCACTTTCGCTACTTTACGTAGGGCTGAGTTTGGCTTTTTAGGCGTTGTCGTATACACCCTGGTACATACACCACGACGTTGAGGACAAGCATCTAAAGCCCTAGACTTACTTTTAGCCCTGATAATTTCACGACCTTTTCTAACTAATTGCTGTATTGTAGGCATTCTAAACCGTTTAAAATTTCGGACGGCAAAGGTAATGGCTGGAACTGAAAAATCAAAAAGTTTTAAAAAGAATTCTTAAACTAGACGTAAAATACTGATTTTCAGTACAAATACGAGGGTCCAAAAGGAGTAAATACTTGATTTGGGCGGTAAATAAAACAATCCTATCTGATTGATTTAGATTGGCTAGCCAAAAATAACCGCACTTTTTATGCTTATTTCTTTTTTTTGCTTGGTTCGATCGCTGAAGTCAGTTGCGCTGGCTGCATGGATACTTTTTTGGGGTTCAAATATGGTTTTTGGTCAAATTTCAACCACCCCGTCTAGCTACCCCTACCCGGCCGTTAACTTTGTATACACCCAAAGCTTTTCCAATTTGCCCGTAGTAAGCACCTATGCTAGCGGCATTACTGGCAAGGGTCCCTATTATTTGGGCAGTTTACATCCAGGACTCAATGGCTTTTTTATCGCTCAAACAACTGGCAGTAATGCTGCGCTCAATTTTGCCACTGGTTCTGGATCCAATGCGGTAGCTGGCATTTTTAGCTATGGGGCTAACAATGGCCCTAGCAGAGGGCTTGGCAGCCTTGCAAGTAGCGCGGGCAGTTATGTTTTTGGCATCAGTTTTGCCAATACCACAAACACTGTAATAGATCAATTTGAAATAGAATTTACAGCCGCTCAGTGGCGTAAAGGAGGCAGTGGCAAAGCCAATGAATGGACTTTTTCTTACCACACTTCTGCAACAAATCATGTGTTAGATACCCTCACAAAAAAAGATACGGCACTCAATTTCACATCAGTACAAACAAGCACAGGGACAGCAGCACTTAATGGACTTTTAACCACCAATCAGCAACAAAAAAAAGACACACTTTTTAATTTAAATTGGCGGCCAGGCGAGCAACTTATTTTAAAATGGCAAGACAAAGACGAAATAGGAAACGATGATGGCATGGCGTTGCAACAATTAAATGGCAAAGCACTTGCGCTGCCTGATAATACCGCCCCTACTGTGTTTGCACTAATACCACCAGCAGCAAAAACATATACCGCCGGCGATACACTCAGTACAAAAATTATATTTTCGGAGACTTGCTTTTTAAATAGTAGTTCATTCATCCCTTACTTAGTTGTTACCATTTCTGACAGTGCAAAAAAGATGCTATACACCAAAGGATCGGGCACCAACGAGTGGCAATTTTCATACATCATTGATAAAGGCGACCTTGTAAAAAATGGCCTCAACATATATCCCCAAATTAATAGTGACCAGGGCGTCATTAGAGACGCCGCATTCAATTATTGTAACGGCATTATAACAAGCAATACCCGTTTTTTACAAGTAAAAATTGACGCCGCCCCGCCGGCTTTTATAGATACGCATACACTGCGTCTAAATAGCTGCAAGCGACCATTAGCAATCGTTCCCGATCAGCTGGGTGTGATTCAAACAGATAGTAGCGAAACTATTTATTGGAAAGTAAAGTTGGCTCCTAGGCAGGGAGAAATTTTGGGCCTACCGTTTTCGAAGAAAACGGTAGGCGATAGTACTTTCCCGAGAAGTATTGTTTTTTTACCGTCGGTTACATACACTGGCATTGATAGTGCCATCATAGAAATATCGGATGGCATTAATAGCGCGTCCAAAAAAATAATGTTTCAATTGGATAGCGGGATTGTAAACAATAAAATTACAGGAGATCAAATTATTTGCAAAGGTTTTGCGCCCACATTATTTATTGGTAGTAACCCCGAAAACACAAGCTACCATTGGATATACAAAGAAGACAGCGCAGCTAACTATAAACCTGTTACTGGCATTAGCCATCTATACAATTATCAAACAGGCACATTACATAGCAGTACATTATTCAAAAGAATAGCCACTCGCTTTTCATGTACCGATACCAGTAATTTTATTAGGGTTGATGTAAAAAATAATGGACTATGGATTGGCACAAATGATGCGCTATGGCAAGTAGGCAGTAATTGGTGTGGCGGACTTATCCCGGATAGTAGTACCCATGTGATCTTGCAACAAGGTGGTCAAATTATTATTAGTAACGCATTCCCAAATCAAACCATTTTTGCCAATACTATAACACTCGACTCCAATGCAAACATTGTTGTAAACGGGCTATTACATTGGCCTAAAGCCCTGTTGGGCAGTGGTACCATCGATGCTGCAAATGGTCGTATAAACATAGAAAATGACAGCACCATTATCAAACCCAATGTTTTCAAAAATAAACGCATTCATACCCTACAAATTAACACAAAAAATAAAGTGCAATTTTTAGATTCACTTGTTATCCAAAACAGCATTACCCTATTTAATGGCAGCTTACAAACCCAGCACTTAACGCTACTAGCGCCAGCGCAAATTAATAGCTCGGGTAATAACACCGCAATTATTGGACCAGCAACCGTTCATAAAACGTATAATTTACAGCAAGGTCAAACCAAATTATTGTCATTCCCTTTTTTAAATCAGCCTAGCTTACGAGACTTTAATAAGAGCTTACGTATAACAGGCAAAGGTGCTACTAGTAGTGGATTTGACAGTGCTGAACATGAAAATCCATCTGCCTATTTTTTAGATAGTACCAGGGGCACTAATGCGCTATTATCTTTTATTCCCTTTACCAAATTGGATAGCAGTTTTTGGGAACAAAACAGCGCCATTAAAATTTGGCTATACCCAAATGATTCTAGTTTTAAAAACGAAACTCCATTTATAGAAACTAAAAAACATAATTCATGGGTAAATGTATCCATACATGGAATACCACAACACGGCCCCCTCGAAATTAACTTTCCTGAGCACCCAGCAACGCGTTATTACTTAACTGGAAATCCATACCCTGCAGCCATTGACATACGTAAAATCACAAGCAGCACTAACATTGGAAAGTACTATTGGTATTGGGATGCAGGCCTTGGTGCAACGGGTAATTATACCGCTAGACCATTTAGATTTCCAAATATTATACAAAAACTAGACGGCTATATTATTAAAAATAATGCGGGAGCTGCAGGTTATTTATTTTATGAAGAACGCACCAAATTAAATCAAAACGATACGCCGGATACCATCCGTTACAAAAAAGAATACGCGCATATAAGCCTTCAACTCATGCAGGAAAACAACCTATTGGACAGGCTTGAAATAATGGGTATTGATAGTGCTAGTAGCCGGTTTGAAAAATGGGACGCAGAAAAAATAAATGAAAATCAAACATCCCTCTATTCAATTTCTAGAGATAGTGTAGCGCTTTGCATAGATGCAAGACCCTTTACCAATAACCTTTTCATTCCGCTTGGTATTAAAAGCAATAAAACGGGAAAATATATATTGGTTTGTAACGCCTATCTAGTAGACAATAGTTTGGTAGCCTACCTACATGACAAATTATTAAACAAGTATCAAAAAATAATGGAGGATAGCAGTTATGCTTTTGAAATTGGAACAGATACCACTACGTCTGGAGAACGCCGCTTTGAAATTACGGGACCACCTCCACCACCAAGACAAGAAGACCCAATTGTAGCAAGCGTCACACCTAATCCCGTGCTGGGCCAACTAGGTATTCGCTTTTCATTTAGAGAGCCGCTTTCATACCAAATATCCATCCATAGCATAGATGGAACCCTTCTACTCAACAAAACATTTGCCACTAGCAAAAACGGATTTGTAAGTATAGATGTACTGCAATTAAAAGCCGGCGCATATGTTGCCGTTATTAAAGCAGGGAAAAACTATTTACTCAAACAGTTTATTAAACTTTAAACAACCAGTGGTGGGTATCTGGTGCAGTCGCATACCTAACAGCAGTTAACCTATCTTTTAATTCTTTGGCTACACCCGCCTTATCTGTATCAAAATGCATGCTATACTCTTTATATCGAAGCTCTTTAATTTTTGAGATGGTCGCAGCGGTACCTGTGCCAAACACTTCATGTAATTCACCTTGCTTTTGTAAAGCAATGAGTTCATCAATCGTGATTTTCACTTCTTGTACATCCATGCCCATTTCTTTTAAAACGGTGATCGCACTATCTCTTGTTACACCTTCTAAAATGGTACCTTCTGTTAAAGCCGGGGTTAGTACTTTATTTCCAACTACAAAAAACACATTCATGGTACCTACTTCTTGCAAATATTTGTGTTCAAAAGCATCAGTCCATAACACTTGATCGTAACCAGCTTCTTTTGCTTTTTGTGTAGCCAACATACTTGCCGCATAATTACCTGCATTTTTTGCAAAGCCAACACCACCCGGAGCAGCCCTGGTGTATGTTTCTTCTACATAAATTTTCATGGGTGTGCTATAATAAGGCCCAGTAGGACTTAATAAAATCATGAACTTATAATTGTCCGAAGGTTTTACACCAATAACCGGATCAGTAGCAAACATAAAAGGTCTGATATATAAAGAATGATCCGCAAGGGCAGGGATCCAACCTCTATCCATATCAATCAGTAAACGCATGCCCTCCATAAATATATCTTCCGGAACTTCAGGCATACACATACGTGCTGCAGAAATATTAAATCTTCTAAAATTATCTTGAGGTCTGAAAATATTTACTTCACCCGCATCACTTTTATAGGCTTTTATACCTTCAAAAATGGACTGCCCATAATGGAGCGCAGCCAAAGAAGGATCAAATTGCAGCGGCTGATAAGGTCTAATTACCACATTGGTCCAAACACCATCAATACAGTCTGCTTCAAACATATGGTCGGTAAAAACACGGCCAAAAGGAATATTTTCAAGCGACGTATTTGCTAACCTACTGTGCTGAACTTTTTCAATCTTTACGTCAAGTGCTGCTGCCATAGTTTTATATTTGGTGCAAAGAAACAAAAAAAAAGAAAACTAACAATCGTTAATATTGTAAAATAGCCATGAATTCTGAAAATAATTTGCTTCCACCCTTTGTTATTGCCTCTTTATACAAAAATGAGCTTGTTTTAATTGATACCCAAAAGATAAGTAACGAGGATAAACCTACAAAGAATGAGGCTGTTGCAACTGCACCCCAGCAAATACAAAAGCCCATCAACTATCTTGGCGACAACCAAAAAAAGGTAACCATTTTACTACAAGACACCACAGCTGTTCACGTGGCAGATGAATCTTTGCAATTTTTAACAGCCATACTTGCTGCTTGCAAACTAAACATGGGCGATGTGGCCATTGTTAATACCGTACATCAACCGGTACAATACACGCAGATAAAAACAGCATTAAAACCGTCTACTATTATTTTATTTGATATCAGTGCGGCAGCTATAGCGCTACCTTTTGAAGTTCCTCAATATCAGGTGCAACAATATGACAACTGCACGCTTCTTTTTTCTGCACCATTACAGTCAATGCTCGAAAAAACGGATACGGCAAAATTAGAAAAAGGAAAACTTTGGAATGCACTTAAAAAAACATTTAACATCCAGTAGTACATGAAAATTATTTTTGCAACCAATAATAAAAATAAGGTAGAGGAAATCAAACACCTCAGCCATAAAAATTTTCAAATTTTAACTTTGCAAGAGGCTGGCATTGACATTGATATTCCAGAACCACACGACACTTTAGAAGCCAATGCAACCGAAAAATCTTCTACCATTTATACAATCACAAACGAAGCTGTATTTAGCGAAGATACAGGACTGGAAGTTGATGCACTTAGCGGCGCACCCGGTGTAAAGTCGGCGAGGTATGCTGGTGAAGGAAGGAATATGCAAGACAATATTGATAAACTATTACAAGAACTAAAAGATAAACCAACAAGAGCTGCTCAATTTAGAACAGTCGTTTCACTGATTATTGCAGGAAAAGAATACCAGTTTCAAGGTATTTGCAAAGGCCATATAACAAATGAAATGGACGGAACAAATGGATTTGGCTATGATCCCGTTTTTATTCCAGAAGGCAGTAATACAACATTTGCAAACATGGATATTGCAGAAAAAAATAAATTTAGCCACAGAAAAAAAGCAGTACAACAACTCATCGATTTCTTAAACGAATACCAAGCCTAGATATGAACACAGAAACCATAGCTTCCCGAAAAATTTTTACGATAATCGCATGGGTGATTTTAATACAATTCATTGCTACATCAACTATTGTTGCACAAACAATTCCTCTGTATAAAAACAGCAGAGCGCCTATCAATGAAAGAGTGAAGGACCTTCTGGGCAGAATGACCCCCACCGAAAAGTTTTGGCAACTATTTATGATCCCTGGCGATATCAAACCTGGAGAAGGTTATAAATACAAAGATGGCCTATTTGGATTTCAGGTAAGTGCCGCATCTGCAGGCGCAGAAGGTGCACAACAAATGCTTCAATACAATGCATCAGAAACTGCTGTAAGCCTGGCCAAAAAAGTGAATGCAATACAAGCATTTTTCATGGACAGCACCAGACTTGGCATTCCCATGCTACCCTTTGACGAGGCCCTACACGGGCTGGTAAGACAGGGCTCTACGATATTCCCGCAAAGCATTGGGCTAGCTGCTACATTTAATCCGAGCACCATGGAAGCAGTAGCTGGCGCGATTGCAAAAGAATCAAAAATCAGAGGCATCCGACAAATACTATCGCCGGTTATTAATATTGCTACGGACGTTAGATGGGGACGCACCGAAGAAACCTACGGAGAAGACCCTTTTTTAAGCAGCAAAATGGGTGTTGCATATATGAAAACTTTAGAAGACGAAAATATTATTGCTACCCCAAAACATTTTGTTGCCAATGTTGGTGATGGTGGTAGAGACAGCTACCCTATTGATATGAACGAAAGGTATTTATCTGAAATTCATTATCCTCCTTTTAAAGATGCGGTACAAAAAGCAGGTGCTAGATCCATCATGACATCTTACAACTCAGTAAATGGAAGTCCTGCAACTGCTAACAATTATTTATTAAATGATCTACTCAAAAAGCAGTGGGGTTTTAATGGATTTGTAATATCCGATGCTGGCGCCGTAGGCGGCGCCAATGTTTTACATTACACAGCAAAAGATTACCCAGATGCAGGAAGAAACGCCGTCAACAATGGACTTGATGTTTTATTCCAAACAGCACAAGAACATTATAAACTATTTATTCCACCATTCTTAAACGGCGAAGTAAATCAGGCGCGATTAGACGACGCCGTTAGTCGCGTTTTAAGGGCAAAATTTGAACTAGGTTTATTTGAAACACCCTACCTGGATATCAAAGCTACAGAAACAGCAAATTTTGAAACAGCACATAAAAAAATCGCATACCAAGCAGCACTAGAGTCCATTGTTTTATTACAAAACAAAAATGGATTATTGCCAATTTCAGATGCGGTGGAAAGCATCGCCCTCATTGGCACCGATGCAACAGAAGCAAGACTTGGCGGATATAGTGGACCCGGTACAAAAAAAGTAAGCATCTTAGATGGTATGCTTTTAAAATATGGCGCCAAAAAAATTATTACCGCAGCTGGCCCTGGCAGGAGCAATAAAAACTGGAACATTATACCTAGTAAATATTTATGGACTACACAAAACAATCAAAATATTGAAGGACTTGCTGCAGAATATTTTAATGGCATTGAATTTGGGAACAATCCTACACTAAAACGAATTGACAAAAACATTAATTTTCATTGGACTATTTCTACACCTGACCCATCAATAACGCCAGAATTTTTTTGTGCAAGATGGACAGGTAATATCAAAGCACCTCAAACGGGAAACTACAAAATTGGAATTGAAGGTAACGATGGCTATAAATTATACATCAACAATCAACTCATCATTAACAATTGGGACAAGCAAAGCTTTCATACCAACCTAGTTGATTATAATTTTACAGCAGGAAATAGTTATCCAATTCGAGTCGAGTTTAAAGAGCCAAACGGAAATGCAACAATCAAATTGATTTGGAATATTGATATTGCAAATACAACAGAAGAAAAAATTAATGAAGCCGTTGCTGCAGCAAAAAAATCAAAAGTGGCAGTTGTAGTTGTAGGACTAGAAGAAGGCGAATTTAGAGATAGAGCCTCCTTACAATTACCAGGCGAACAAGAACAACTTATTCAAAAAGTAGCAGCTACAGGAACACCAACTGTTGTTGTTATTGTAGGTGGAAGTGCTGTTACCATGGGTAACTGGATAGACAAAGTAAGCAGTATTGTAGATGTTTGGTACCCTGGTGAAGAAGGCGGATATGCAGTAACAGCAGTACTTTCAGGCAAATACAACCCGGGCGCAAAGCTCCCTATTACATTCCCAGTAAGTGAGGCCCAACTCCCACTGGTTTACAACCACAAACCAACAGGTCGTGGCGATGATTATGAAAATCTTACTGGTCTTCCCTTATTTCCTTTTGGATATGGGCTTAGCTATACCACATTTGAATACAGCAATTTGACAATTGAAAACCCGATCGCAAAAAAGGGAGATAAAATTAATGTTTCCTTTGTTGTAACAAATACAGGCAAACGTGCTGGTGACGAAGTAGCTCAATTATACCTTAGAGATCAAATAGCGTCGGTGGCAAGACCTGTTCAAGCATTAAAAGGATTTGAAAGAATTCATTTACAACCAGGCGCATCTAAAACAATTACGTTAACACTTCTTGCCGAAGACTTTGAAATGCTCAATGAAAAAATGGAAACCGTTATTGAGCCAGGAGATTTCACTATCATGATAGGCAGCTCATCTAGAGATATTAGGCTTAAAAAAGCAGTGACGCTTCAATAATATCAACTGTTCCAAATACGCCAAGACTGTTCAGCCTGTTCAACAAACATTTGTTGCCCATTTTGAATGGTGGCACCCATTTGCTTGCCTTTCGTCAAAAATGTTGACGCTGCAGGGTTATAGGTCAAATCGAACAAATGATGTTCAGGTGTCAGTAAATCATAAGGGATAGCCGGACAATCTTCAATATTTGGAAACATGCCAAGTGGTGTGGTATTAATGATAAGGGTATGTGACGCCATAACAGACGCATCTAAATCATTATAGCTAAACTGCCCAATCGTTGCAGTTCGGGATACATAACTAAATTCAATCCCAAGTTTTTGCAGTACATATACAATGGCCAGCGCCGCACCACCTGTTCCTAAAACCAATGCTCTATTGTGGCTTGGTTTTAAAAAAGGTATTAAAGAATTTTCAAAACCAATAACATCTGTGTTATAGCCGATAAGTTTACCTGATTCTATTTTAACACAATTACATGCACCTACTTCTTCAACAGCTTTAGAACGCTCTGTTAAAAAAGCAAGCACCTCTTTTTTATAGGGTATGGTAATATTAAACCCACGCAAATCTTGGTGCGAATTTAAAATTTCGTGTAAATCAGCAATAGAAGGCATTGAAAATCTTTCATAAACACAATCCTCAATTCCTTCTTCAATAAATTTTTGGGTAAAATATTGCTCGGACAATGAATGCGTTAAGGGATAACCAATGAGTCCATAACGTTTCATAAATAATTACTTATTTAAGTATAATTCAAAGGTATCACCTCTTAATCCAACGCGCATAGCTTCAAGTGCAATAATCTCATGAGGCGGAATATTACCTAGGTTTACATTGCAACCAATGAGTTCTAAGAAGTAGAGTTGCTGTGCTTTTTGCGGCGCTTCCCAAATTATTTTTTCGGCAGGAATTTGCGTTAAAATTTCTTGAACGAGTCCTTCACGTACTTCTCCACTGCCTCTATAAATACCCACATTGCCCGCTTCGCGCGCCTCCGCAATAACATAGGTTGCACCAGCCTCTAACTCAGCACGCATGAGTTCGATCCATTTGTAGGGTGGAATAATATGCGCAGCATCTTTGCTGCCTACTTCACTTAAAATGGTAAAGTGTTTTGCTAATTTTTCGATGTATCCGCATTTTTCGGTGTGCGGAATACTAATCGATCCATCACTAACTTCCATGTATGTAATTCCATAATCTTTACATATACTAACGTAATCATCAAATTGCCCTCGTACTAAAAATGCCTCAAATAAAGTGCCTCCAAAATAAAGCGGAATATTATAAGACTGATAGGCTTCTATTTTTTGCTTGAGATTTGGAGTAACAAAAGAAGTTCCAAATCCTAACTTAATCACATCAGAATGCGGGGCACCAACGCTCATGAAATTATGTACTTCGTTTATGCTTAACCCCTTGTCCATGATCATGGTTAATCCTGAAGTTCTTGGCTGTGTGGTACGTTCTGGAATTTGTGATAAGTTAAAATTCATAGTTCCGATTTTTACTGAAATGCAAAAATAAGTTAAACAAATGACTTTTTTAAGCTGATTCTAGGGACCACATGCATACTATATCTTCCTTCGACGCTTAAACCTTGCAATAACGTCTACCACCTGAGAATTTTGAAGAATAGAGGGTCTAACGTCAATGAATTTTTTTAATAGCTTAGGGCTGGCTGCCATGGCCTGCTCAAGTAAAATTAAGCCCTCCTTTGATTTGCCAATGATAAATAAGATGGCACTCTGGTAAAATAAAAATATAGGCTTATAATCGGTAGCGACAAGTGCATTATTACTTTGCAATAAGGCTTCATCAAAATATTCTGCAGCAAGTAAGCAATTGATTAACGCCTCCCACCCCGAAACATTTTTAGGCTTATGCTTAACAACAACGCCAAAATAATGCACCGCTTCTTTAAATTGGCCAAGGTTCAATTTGCATTCTCCCATAGCCAAATTGTATTCTGTAATGGCACGGTGCATGCGCATTGCATTTTCAAGTTGTTTAATAGCCGGCTGCCACTGCTTTTCTAACATGTATGTGGTAGCAATTTTATAATACAACTTACTGTCATCAGGATTTAGATGTACTGCTTTTTTGTAATAAAATCTTGCCTGCGCTATTTTTCCCATTTTATGATAACAATGTCCAATAGCCTCATAAATCACATCTTCAGGTCGTGTGAGTGATACTACTTTTTCAAGCACTTCAACAGCTTCTTTATATTTACGAAGGCGCAAATACGCATCGCCCATATTTCGGTATGCGTAGTCAAATTTATCGTCAATTGCTACAGCATATTGATAGGCATCAATTGATTTTTCGTAGAGTTTTAAACCTTGATAAGCAGCAGCCAAATTAAACCAAGCAAGTTCACTATAAGGTAGTTGATCAATTATTTTTTGATGCAGCTTAATACTTTCTTCATTACGCCCTGTATAGTCGGTCCAAAAACAAATTTTATACAACGCTTCTTCATTGGCTGGCTCTTGTTCTAAAATCAGCACTAAACAATCAAATACTTTTTCAAAAGATTCATAATCGTCGTAAACATCCGCTAGTTCAAAAAGTAAATCCACTTTTTCATCCCCTTCAAATTTGTACATAGCAGCTTCCAAAAGTTCGGCAGCTTTTTCTGGTTGATCGAGGGCCAAATAGGCATCCGTTTTTAAAATATAAAGGTCAATATCTGAATTATCGAAGAGTTCGGATGTTTCAAGAATGTCAAGTGCTTCGAGATAACGTTTATCAACAATCAATAAATCGGCCTTTTTAATCATGAGTGCCGAGGCAAAAGGAAATTGAGACAATCCAATTTCAACGGCTTCTAGCGCCTCTTTTACATCGTCTTTTTCGTCGAAATAGTCGATTATGCGTAAAAATGAGTCTTCTTCTAGAAATCGGTGCTGGCGGCCAAGTTTAAGATTACGGTACTGCTGGAGCAGTTCTTTGAGTGATTCCCGGTCTTCTTGGTATCTGTTTTGGCTCATTTTTGAAAGGAATTAACCTAAAATAGACCAAAAATCAAGGTTTTCCAACAATCTACACAACAATTTATAAACATATCTGTTGAATTAATGATTTGATAATTGTGAAACAATTAAGATTCCATACCTTTGTAATAATGAAACGCAGTAAACTTTTACTTACATTAACGCTAACCTTTACCCTACTAGTTGGGGTACAACTTGGCTATGCTGCGTTTACACTTAGTGGAATTACTACTGAAAAAAGAGGCAAACAATCAAAGTTTACCCTCAAAAATTTAAACTTACTTAATTCTAAAAGTTTGTCTTACAGCTCGCTTAAGGCAACCATGCAATATAAGAGTATTCAAACTTTAGGACTTCAATTAAAAGGGAACAATAATACTGAAATAAACTCGATGCTTCGTTTTGACAACGGCAATAGTTCATTTGTATTCCCATATAAGTTTAAAGTAAAAGTACCTAAGTTCAAGACGCCTTCTCCAGCATCAAACTAGTATTCGCTATCTTCCCTATTTCTACTCTACTGGAATAATCCGGTATCCTTTTGTGGGAATATCAAATTTAGATGCAGCAACAGGATTATATAAATTAATTTGCGTTGCCCTGAAAATTGTTTTTACACCTGCATCATCAATCATTTCATAGCCAAGTACAAATCCTGGAATATCCTTAAACATGTATTCATATTCTCGAACAGATGGAATGATAGCACTAGTAAAGTATACTGTTACTATGTCTCCATTTTTGAACTGCAATAGCCCCTTTTTGCAAGGATAATCTAATATAGAAATTGAATCATTGGTGAATTGTGTTTGAATACTATCGAGAGGCGCATTTACCTTATGCCACTGCTTCGTATTTAAAGAAGTCATGTATTTATCTTCGCCAAATGAGCGTAGAACAGTTGCTGTTACTGTTGTTTTGTTATAAATCGTAGTTTGCATGTACGCAGGTGCTACAAGGTCAACGCGGGCATTATTACTTTTTATATACACCGTCTTTATCGCTTTTTCTTGAGCTTGAGCTACGCCTGAATTTGATTCCACCTTATATACAACTGTGCACTCCGCCACAATACGCTGTTGCGCATTAACAAAATTTAAACACAATAGACAAAATAATATAGACGTGATTCTTTTCAAGTAAAGCGAATTTAAAAAAAGCCCTATTTATAACAGCAGGGCTTTTTAATTATTTTTTCTTAGGCGTTTTATCTTTTAAGTCCTGTAACTTTTTTTGACTCTGTTGCATTTGCTCAAAACGAGTTTGCCATTTACTTTTAGCTTTAGGCGTTTTTCGTTTTTCATCCATCTGTGCTAAAATTTTATCATGGTTGATGATATAATTTTGAATCACAAATTGTAAGCCTAATGTTACAAGGTTTGAAACCGTATAATACCAGGTTAATGCTGATGGTAATCTATTAAAGATGAAAAGTAACATGAACGGGAAAATATATGGCATATACTTAAGCGCTGGGTTATCCTGCGTTGGCGTCATGCTCATGTTGTAAATAGAAATAAGGAAACTTGTCAATACCGCAGTAATGGTAAACAAACTAATATGATCCCCAAAACCTAATGGAATACTAAACGGAAGGGTAGCAATAACGTCATAGCTTGATAAATCTTTACTCCATAAAAAGGCCTGCCCTCGAAGCGCAATGTGGGAATTAAAGAAACTATATAATGCAAAGAAAATTGGGATTTGAAGAAGCGCTGGAATACAACCGCCGAGAGGATTTACACCGGCTTCTCTAAACAATTTCATTTGCTCCATCGCAAAACCCTGCTTATCTTCTCCAAATTTTTTCTTAATGGTATCTAGCTCTGGCTTCAACACCTTCATTTTAGCGCCACTTAAATAGCTACTATAGGTTAATGGAGAAGTAACAAGTCTGATAAATAAGGTCAGTAACAATACTACCCAACCATAATTTGAAACAAAGCCAGCAAAGAAATCAAACACCGGCATAATAATGTACTTGTTAATAGGACGAACAAACGAATACATATCTCTACCTAAATTAACAATACGTTCCATTTCTGGCGCTTGCTTTTTTAAGATTTCGAAATCTGAAGGACCACTGAATAATTGTAAAGCCACTTTATTTGTTGCTGCTTGTGGCAATTTGATTTGTAACTCAGTTTTTGTTGTAGCCAGCTTACTAGAACTATCTGTATAGCGAGACCAGTTTACGGCACCCGAATTAAAACTGTTTTTTGCAATAAGCGTAGTATTAAAAAACTGCTGCACCACACTTACCCACTGTACCGGCTTTTCAAAAGTTTTTTCGTTATTCGCTGATATATAATCAAACTCATTTCCCTCAGAAAAACAAATATTAGACATCTGCCTTTCATATTCGGCAGTTCTTTCGAGCTGACTGGTTTCAGACAACCATGTAAAATTAAGCACCCCAGCTGTTAATAATTGATTGGCGCCTACCAACTCAATATCCCAATCAAGTGCATAGGAATTTGGACGTAATGTATAGGTATGAATGATTGACGTACCAGTAGCAGATGCAATGACAAATTTGATGGAAGTAGACCCGTCTTGTGCTTTAGTTAATGTAGAAGGCGTGAAATATAAATCAGATGATTGAGCTGTTTTATTATCGGCAGTGTTAACCGCGTAGCCCATTTGATTTTGCTGAACAAGTTTAACGGCAGCACTATCCTGAGTTGTATATTTTTTTAAGGTTACGCTTTTTACCTGACCTCCCTTGTTGGTTAATACAACACTGATTAAATCATTTTCGAGCGTTACCGTTGTGTCTTTGCCTAGTGCAGCCTTAGCAAAATTTCCTGCAGTAGCAATTTTAGCGATTGAATCTCTTTGTAAAGAATCAATTTTAGCTGCTACAACATCTTGAGGCTTTACGAGTTTGGCTTGCGCCTTAGCAGTAGAATCTTCTTGTTGTTTTTTGAAAGCAACGAGCGCCGTTTGCTGCTGGTTGGTATACCAGAAATAGGAAAAAAATAAGATTCCTAACAAAACAAATCCTATGAGCGAGTTCTTATCAGACTTCATGTGTGTATATATTGAAGGGCAAAGGTACTAGTTGAAACGTAGATTCATTACCGATCCATTAATAATTAGGGTTATTTAGCAGAATTTGAGGCCTGATAGAGCTTTGCAGCCGCTATAAAGCTAACAAAAAGTGGCGCTGGGACTTCTGCCGTACTCTTTAATTCGGGGTGATACTGAACCCCAATAAAAAATGGATGATTGGGAAGCTCCACTATTTCAACTAGGCCCGTTTCAGGATTTTTACCACTCGCTACAAGTCCGGCTTTCATAAAAGAGTCATAATAATCGTTGTTAAACTCATAACGGTGACGATGGCGCTCTGTTATAGAAGTAGCTCCGTATATTTTATGCGCTAGTGTTCCAGCTGTAATTTCACAAGGGTATGCACCAAGACGCATGGTTCCGCCCATCATTTTAATTTTCTTTTGTTCCTCCATCATATTGATAACAGGATTGGAAGTTTTAGCATCCATTTCGGTCGAATGTGCATCTTTTAAACCAAGAACATTTCGTGCATATTCAATAACAGACATTTGCATACCTAAACAAATACCAAAGAATGGTAAATTATTTTCTCTTGCATACTGCACGGCATGAATTTTTCCTTCAATACCTCTGTTACCAAAGCCAGGTGCTACTAATAAACCATCGAGGCCTTCTAATTTTTCTGAAACATTATCATGCGTCAAGTGTTCACTATGCACATTCACAACAATTACTTTTACCTCGTTAGGTGCACCAGCATGAATAAAGCTTTCTAAAATTGATTTATACGCATCTTGTAGTTCAATATATTTTCCAATGAGTCCAATACGCACTTCAGATTTTGGATTTTTTAACTTTTGTAAAAAGCCATTCCACTTATCTAAATTAGGTGCGCCGTACCCATTGATATTTAATTTTTTCAAACAAATCAAATCGAGCTTTTCACGAAGCATTAAAATAGGCACTTCGTAAATGGTTGAAGCGTCCATGGCTTCAATAACTGCGTCTTGCTTAACATTACAGAAAAGCGCAATTTTTCTCTTGATTTCATCATTTAATGGTTCTTCTGTTCTGCAAACAATGATATCTGGATGCACACCTGTTTCACTTAACATTTTCACACTGTGCTGCGTAGGTTTTGTTTTTAACTCTTTAGCTGCACGCAAATAAGGAATGAGCGTGAGATGCACGACCATTACGTCTTCTTCTGGGAGCTCCCACTGCAATTGACGAACTGCTTCAATAAAGGGCAAACTTTCAATATCACCAACAGTTCCACCAATTTCAGTTAATATAATGTCATATTTGCCGGTTTCACCAATCAACTTCATCCGGTGTTTGATTTCATCGGTAATATGGGGAACAACTTGAACTGTTTTACCTAAAAAATCACCTGCTCTTTCTTTATTAATTACGGTCTGATAAATACGACCCGTAGTTACGTTATTAGCCTGGGTGGTATGAATGTTTAAAAAACGTTCGTAGTGCCCTAAATCCAAATCCGTTTCTGCACCATCTTCGGTAACATAACACTCTCCATGTTCGTACGGATTTAAAGTACCAGGATCCACGTTAATGTATGGATCAAATTTCTGAATGGTTACTGTAAGTCCTCTAGACTGTAATAATTTTGCGAGCGATGCTGCAATGATTCCTTTTCCTAAGCTACTTGTAACGCCGCCCGTAACAAAAATGTACTTTGTCATAAATTAAATTCATCTAGTTATAAAAATAAAATGCACGCAATAGCAGGGCTATTGTGCACTCCATTTTTACATGGTTAAAATTGTTTTGACCTGATTTAAAAGGGAAATTTATTAGAGGTCATACAAACCTACATTAATTAAAAGGACCCGCAAAGCGTTTGCGTCTTGAATCGAAAAAATAATAGGAAATGTGCATAAAAAAGTTAATAAATAAGGCCTTTTTGAAGATAATTGACCACGTAATCCTGAACCCCATCTTCGAGACTCGTAAACCCGCCGTTATATCCCGCCAACTTCAGTTTTTCCATGTTGGCTTCGGTAAAATACTGGTAGGTATCTCTAATATCTTTTGGCATGTCTATAAACTCGATATTGGGCTCCAATCCAAGACCAGCAAAAGTAGACCTTACTAAATCTATAAAGCTTCGAGCCTCACCTGTACCTAAATTATAAAGCCCATTTTTTGTAGCGGGCCATTTTTTATCCAGCATTGATTCCAGCATCCATCCTATTACCGCCACAACATCTTTAACGTAAATAAAATCACGGAGCTGTTCTCCATCTTGGTAATCCGGTTTATGGCTCTTGAACAACTTTACTTTTCCAGTTTCTTTAATTTGATTAAAAGCATGGAAAATAACACTTGCCATTCGGCCCTTATGGTATTCGCCAGGGCCATAGACGTTAAAGAATTTTAATCCTATCCAATGAGCAGGTCCTTCCGTTTGCGCCAGCGCCCACTTATCAAATTCATTTTTACTTACACCATATGGATTTAATGGCTTAAGCCCTGCAATACCTTCGTGGTCATCGTTGTAGCCATTTTCACCAGCACCATAGGTTGCGGCCGATGACGCATACATCAGTGGAATATTTTTTGCAGTACAGTACTGCCAAATTAGTTTTGAATACTCGAGGTTAAGCGCTTCATGCACACTGTAATCAAACTCGGTGGTATCAGTTCTTGCACCTAAATGTATACAGGCATCAATTTTTGTTTCCGTCCTTTCTAACCATTCAAACAAAGAAGACCTTTCTACGATGTGATCGTACATCTTTCCTTCCCAGTTTATTCTTTTTGCTTCGACACCAAAATCATCCACTAAAATTAAATGATGATACCCTTGCGCATTTAAATAACCCGCCATACACGATCCAATAAATCCTGCAGCACCTGTAACGATTATTGTTGAAGGATTTGTTGTCATGAAAAAATGTTCGGGCAAATAAATTACTTAATTAAGCGCTCAATAGCGGTGTCGTATTTGTTTTTCCAATCCTGAATAGAACCCCAGTTTTCTGTACCTACCTGAACTTCGCCACTTGTTACTTTTCCTAAAACAGAAAAAGAAACACCCGCCGCTGCCGCGGCTTGCTCAACTAGGGCAACATGTTCGGCTCCACAACTCACCACCACGCGGCTTTGCGCTTCACCAAACCAGTATGCATCGGTTCTAAAACCAGCAGCTGCAGCACTTACTTCAAAACCAAGGTTGCTTGTAAATCCAGATTCTAAAAGTGTGATGGCTAAACCACCCTCACTGATATCGTGTGCACTTACAATGGTTTTATTTTTAATTAAACTAGCTACTAATTGTTGTACGTTATATTCAGTATCTAAATCAAAATGTGGCGCTGGCGAATATTCTACTTTTTTTAATTTATGTAAGTATTCTGAACAGCCAATATCATTTTGTTGTGCACCAATTAATACAATCACGTCCCCTTCTTTTTTAAAGTTAAGGGTCATGGTGGCGGTCATATCTTCAACAATACCTACCATACCAATTGTTGGTGTTGGATATACAGGACCTTCCGGACTTTGATTGTAAAAACTTACGTTACCACCTGTAACGGGTGTATTAAATTTACGACAAGCATCACCCATACCGGTTACTGCTTTTACAAATTGATAGTACACTTCAGGATCGTACGGATTACCAAAGTTTAAGCAGTTGGTAACACCAATGGGTTCGCCACCACTACAAACAATATTACGCGCTGCTTCTGCAACCGCAATCATACCACCTTTATAAGGATCAGCAAACACATATTTACTATTACAATCTACCGTCATGGCGAGGCCTTTACCCGTTCCTTTTGCAAGTACAATAGATGCATCACTTGGTGCATTGGTAGATGCATTTGCTGCACCCACCATGCTATCATACTGTGTATAGATCCAGCGCTTTGATGCAATGTTAGGTAGCGTTGCAAGTGCCTCTGCTGTTTGCGCAACACTTGTAACATCCTCAACACGATTGATATCAAAAGCTTCTATTTTTGAAAAATAAGCAGGCGCTGTGTATTCTCTAGTGTACTGCGGTGCACCACCTCCTAACACAAGTTCATGTGCAGGTAATGAAGCTTCGTGTACGCCATTCATATAAAAATTTAAGATGCCATCATTTGTCACTTCTCCAATATTGCTGGCAGACAAATCCCACTTTTCAAATATTTTTAAAACAGCATCTTCTTTTCCTTTTTCTACTACAATTAACATACGCTCTTGGCTCTCACTTAAAAGTAATTCCCAAGCTTTCATATTTTTTTGACGGGTCGGTACTTTTTCTAAATCAATGCGCATACCTACACCACCCTTTGCACTCATCTCTGCGGTAGAACAAATGATGCCTGCAGCACCCATGTCTTGCATACCAACAATGGATCCTGTATGAATAAGTTCGAGACAAGCTTCTAATAATTTTTTCTCTTGGAATGGATCACCCACTTGTACTGCTGGTAATTCTTCTACGCTGTCTGCTGTAATATCTGCAGATGCAAAACTTGCACCACCAATACCATCTTTACCTGTTGCACTTCCTACAAAAAATACGGGATTACCAATACCTTCGGCAGTTGCAGAAATCATATCACCTGCTTTCATAATACCCACACTCATGGCATTCACCAGTGGATTGGTATGGTAACAATCTTCAAAATAGATTTCACCACCTACAGTAGGCACACCAAAACAATTACCATAATGCCCAATACCGTGCACCACCCCTTTTAACAAGCGTTGTGTTTTTGTATCATTTAAATTTCCAAATCGTAAACTATTGAGTGACGCAATTGGACGCGCACCCATGGTAAAAATATCACGCTGAATACCACCTACGCCGGTAGCTGCACCCTGAAAAGGCTCTAGTGCACTTGGATGGTTGTGACTTTCAATTTTGAATACCACACCAAAGCCGCCGCCCATGTCCATTAAGCCCGCATTTTCTTCACCGGCTGCAACCAGCATTCGACCACCATCACGTGGCAATGTTTTTAACCACTTGATTGAGTTTTTATAACTACAATGCTCACTCCACATGGCACTAAATGAACAGAGCTCAGTGAAGTTTGGGGTTCTACCTAATTTTTGCTTAATTAATTCAAATTCCTCGGCTGTAAGGCGAAGTTTTTGGGCGGTTTCTACTGTAATTTCCATGATGCTGCGAAGGTAAGATAGCCGCTTCTAATTGTTTAGTCGAATTACCAACATTAAAGTCCATTAAATGTGAAATTCAATGCAAAAGCGCTAAAATAATTCTTCTTTAATTCATATATGATCTTTTATAATACAAATCTGGTCAATCACCAGCATTATTTTATCAATCAAAAAAATACTAACACAGATTTTAGCACTTTTTGAGCGATTAGGCCGTATTTATTAAAGAATTGGGGGATTTTTTGTTGATTAATTTCCAAAAAGTTAAAAATTTAGGCAGTATCTTTACATTTTAATCATATTAAAACTATTTATATGTCATTACGTTTTGATGCAATCCGTGATTTGAAGAACAACCAAACCACCGTTGCAGCGAGTGCAAAAATTACAGGTATTTTTAATTCCAGCGTTTTTACTGTAAAAACAGCTAGAGAATACCTCACCGATGAATCTTATAAAAGTTTAATCACTAGTATAAGAGGTGGTAAAAAAATTGACCGTTCAATGGCCAATCAAATTGCCATTGGTATTAAAGCATGGGCCGAAAGCAAAGGCGTAACACACTATACACACTGGTTCCAACCACTTACTGGAACCACCGCAGAAAAACACGATTCGTTTTTTACCTTAAAAGGTGATGGAACCGCTATCGAAGAGTTTGATGGTGCTGCACTTATTCAACAAGAACCAGACGCATCATCTTTTCCAAGTGGTGGATTACGTGCAACATTTGAAGCAAGAGGCTATACCGCTTGGGACCCTTCTTCACCCGCATTTATTATTGAAATTGGACAAGGTAAAACACTTTGTATCCCTACTTTATTTGTGGCCTATACGGGCGAGTCACTTGACTATAAAGCACCATTATTAAAAGCAGTAGAAGCCATCAATAAAGCAGCCATCGACGTTTGTCATTACTTCGATAAAAACATTACCAAAGTAACACCAACACTAGGTTGGGAACAAGAGTATTTTGTAATCGATGAAGCTATTGCCAATGCGAGACCTGATTTAGTGCAGTGTGGCAGAACCGTATATGGCGCTTCTCCTGCAAAAGGACAACAATTAGAAGACCATTATTTTGGCTCGATTCCAGAGCGCGTTTATGCGTTTATGAGAGACTTTGAACAAGAGTCTTACAAACTTGGTATTCCACTTCGCACGCGTCACAATGAAGTAGCACCTGCACAATTTGAGTGCGCACCAATTTTTGAAGAAGTAAATATTGCCGTAGACCACAACACGCTTTTAATGGACATCATGAACCGAGTTGCAAAGCGTCACAAACTCGTGGTATTATTTCACGAAAAACCATTTGCTGGCATTAACGGAAGTGGTAAACACAACAACTGGAGTTTAGCAACAGATACAGGTATTAATTTATTAGCACCGGGTAAAACGCCAAAAACAAACCTCATGTTTTTGACCTTTTTTGTTAATGCCATTAAAGCCGTTCACGACTATGCTGATATCTTACGTGCTGCCATCGCATCTGCACCTAACGACCATAGACTTGGTGCCAACGAAGCGCCTCCAGCCATCATTTCTGTTTTTGTAGGACAATATTTAGCCAAGGTCCTTGAAGACATTGAAACCCGTGTGGGCAGCAAGTTTGACGAGCAGGACGAAGCTATTTTAAAACTAGATTTACACAGAAGTATTCCGGAATTGTTATTAGACAACACCGATCGTAACCGTACGTCTCCTTTTGCATTTACGGGCAATAAATTTGAATTTAGAGCCGTAGGTTCTTCTGCAAACTGTGCTATTTCTATGACGGTATTAAATACGATTGTTGCAGATACACTCAAGCAATTTAAAGCAGATGTGGATGGTCTTGTAGAAAAAGGCGACAAAAAAGAAGTTGCCATCATGCAAGTGATTCAAAAATACATTGTAGAAAGTAAGGCTGTTTTATTTGAAGGCGATGGCTACAGTGAACAGTGGCACGAAGAAGCAGAACGCAGAGGTCTTCCAAATTTAAAAACAACACCTGTTGCACTTGATGCCATGGTTACTAAAAAAGCAAAAGATTTATTTGAAAGAAACCATGTGTATACCCACACAGAACTGGAAGCAAGACATGAGATTGAACTAGAAAAATATATCAAAAAAGTACAAATCGAAGCGCGCATTATGGGCGATCTAGCGATCAATCATATTTTACCTGCGGCGATTTCTTATCAAAATAAATTGTCTACTAATATTAGTGGATTAAAAGCCGCTGGTTTAGGTGCAGATGCCTATGCTAGTCAAAACGATTTATTACAACAAGTAAGTAAGCACATACAAGTTATTTACACGCAGGTAAATGCCATGGTAGAAGCTAGAAAAATAGCCAACAACATCGAAGACACCAGAAAAAAAGCCATCGCTTATGAAGCCGATGTGAAATCTGCATTTTTTGATGAAATCCGCTACCATGTAGACAAACTAGAACACTTGGTAGATGACGATAAATGGACCTTACCAAAGTATAGAGAAATGTTATTTTTAAGATAAGCGCACCGAATAATTAATTGGGTTAACCGAAAATTAAAATAGCAGAAGGCAAAATTTAGTAACTTAACAAAACTTAAAATTAAATTATGAAAAAAATAATCGCACTTTTGACAATTGTAGGTTGTATCGCAGCTACAAGTGTTATGGCACAAGGTGGTGGCGGTGGTCAGCAAATGGACCCTGCTCAAATGCTTGAAATGATGAAGCAACGTATCAAGCCTCAGTTAATTGAAAAAACCAAACTATCTGACTCAGAAGCAGACAAGGTTATAGAAATTCAATTATGGGTGCAAACACAAGGACGAGGGCTTCGTGATTTATCGGAAGAAGAAAGAGCTACTAAACAAAAAGAAACTGCTGACGAACGCAAAAAGAAATTAAAGGCAGTTCCTTTAACGGATGATCAAATTAAAGCAGTAGATGATTTCTACGAAGAAATGAGAAAGAACAGACCACAGCGTGGTGGTGGACAATAGTTCCAATCTTATTCAAAAAAAATCCCTTACAAATTGTAAGGGATTTTTTTTTATTTCATCGTAAAGGTTTCTAAAAACTTTGTGGTAAAATTACCTTTTCTAAAATCTTCATTTTGCATGAGTTGCAAATGAAAAGGTATGGTTGTTTTCACACCTTCAATTACATATTCCGATAAGGCACGATACATGGTATCAATGGCCTCCTCACGCGTTTGCGCAACGGTAATTAATTTACCAATCATAGAATCATAATACGGCGGAATCACATAACCAGCATATACATGGCTATCTACACGAACACCATGCCCACCTGGGGTATGTAGAACGGTAATTTTTCCGGGTGAAGGTCTAAAATCGTTGTAGGGGTCTTCGGCGTTGATACGGCACTCAATGGCGTGCATTTGCGGCTCGTAGTTACGGCCAGAAATTTTTTCACCCATTGCTATTTTAATTTGCTCTTTAATCAAATCGAAATTGATCACTTCTTCTGTTACACAGTGCTCTACCTGAATACGGGTATTCATTTCCATGAAATAGAAGTTGCGGTGCTTGTCCACTAAAAATTCTACGGTACCCACACTTTCATAATTAATGGCTGCTGCTGCTTTAATGGCCGCATCGCCCATTTGTTTACGCAGTTCAGGCGTCATAAATGGTGAAGGAGATTCTTCTACTAATTTTTGGTGACGGCGCTGTATCGAACAGTCACGCTCACTCATATGACATACCGTTCCGTATTGATCTCCAGCAACCTGTATTTCGATATGTCTTGGCTCTTCAACAAATTTTTCCATGTACACGCCGTCATTTTTAAATGCAGCAGCGGCTTCATGTCTTGCATCAGCATATGCTTTTTCAATTTCTTCTTCCTTCCAAACCACACGCATCCCTTTACCACCACCACCAGCAGTTGCTTTTAAAATAACTGGGTATCCAAATTCTTTGGCTAATGTTACTGCTTCCGCTACACTTTCTAACAAACCTTTACCACCTGGGACCACCGGAACACCTGCTTTAATCATGGTATCCTTAGCCGTAATCTTATCCCCCATTTTATTAATCATTTCGGGAGTTGGACCAATAAATTTAATGCCATGATCGGCACAAATTTGTGCAAACTTGGCATTCTCTGCTAAAAATCCATAACCAGGATGAATGGCGTCTGCATTGGTAATTTCGGCAGCCGCCATAATATGAGGAATGTTTAAATAAGAATCCACCCCTTTAGGTTTACCGATACAAACAGCTTCGTCCGCAAATTTTACGTGCAGGCTATCTTTATCGGCAGTAGAATAAACGGCTACCGTTTTAATCCCCATCTCTCTACACGTACGGATGATACGTAGCGCAATCTCTCCTCTATTGGCAATCAATACTTTATTGAACATCGTTTCAATTTAAAGTTTAAGGAAGAACCTACTTATTTATTAGGCTCTACTAAAAATAATGGCTGGTCAAACTCTACTGGACTTGCGTCTTCAACGAGCACCTTAACAATGGTTCCCGAAATTTCACTTTCAATTTCGTTAAACAACTTCATTGCTTCAATAATACAAACCACTTTACCACTAGCTACATCGGTACCTACGTCTGCAAGTAATGGCTTATCTGGGGAGGCTCTTCTATAAAAAGTTCCAATCATTGGACTCTTTATAGTGATTAGGTTGTCCGCCTTTGGAGCAGCAGGCGCGCTAGCTACAGGAGCTGCGGCTGGCGCTAATGGAGCAGCAGGAGCTGGCGCATATACTGCCTGGTTAGGTGCCGACGCGTAGGTTACAGCGGCCTCTTCCTTTTGCTTGATGGTTACTTTACCATCTTTATCTTCTATACTGATTTCGCCAATGTTACTTTTATTGACAATTTTGATTAATTCGTGAATTTGCTTTAAGTCCATTTTTACGGTTTTTGGGGTAAATTGGGGGTATTTTGATCAATTTCGGGGGCAAAATAGGCATTTTTTGCCAAAAAAAGGGGAAAACTGAATTTTCCCCTTTTTTTATTTATTAACGTTTTATCTTATTCTTTTACTCTTTCAACGTAGTCACCAGATTTGGTATTTACGCGGATTAACTCGCCTTCTTCCACAAACAAAGGAACCATAACAGTGGCACCTGTTTCTACCGTAGCTGCTTTTAATGCACGGGTAGCAGTATCGCCTCTTAATCCTGGCTCACAATAAGTAACCCTAACAACAATTTTTTCTGGTAATTCTGCACCAATCGCTTGGTCGGTTTCTGTATTGATAAATACAAAAACTTCAGCACCGTCTTTTAAAAACTGAGGTGCATCAATCATTTCTTCACCTAGTGCAATTTGCTCGAAAGTCTCATTGTTCATAAGGTTGAAACCACTTTCGTCTTTGTATAAAAATTGGAAAGCTCTCTTCTCAACACGGACTGGGTAAATGGTTTCACCACTATTCCATGTTTTTTCAATAGATCTTTTATTGTCTACGCCTTTTAATTTAGCCCAAACCTTTGCTGCTGCACGAGCCGTCTTGTTCTCGCCAAATTCAACAACTGAATATAAGCTTCCGTCTAATTTAAGGATCACCCCACGTGAGATGTCTGAAGTAGTTGCCATGTGTTTGATTTTAAAATGAAGACTTTTGTGAAGTCGAGCGCAAAAGTATGGATTGAACGGGATATTTTAGTAAAGTTTAATAGGAAAGAAGGTAAGGTATTGTTTTTCACCTATTTTTGCGGCAAATAAAAATACCGAGACCACTATGTCAGTATTAGTTAATAAGCATTCTAAAGTAATTGTTCAGGGATTTACCGGAACAGAAGGCACGTTCCACGCTACACAAATGATTGAATATGGCACCCAGGTTGTTGGTGGTGTTACCCCCGGAAAAGGTGGTACCACACATTTGGACAAGCCTGTGTTTAATACCGTAGCAAGTGCTGTTGCAGAAACAGCCGCAAACGTTAGTATCATTTTTGTGCCACCTGCTTTTGCAGCAGATGCCATTATGGAAGCTACCGATGCTGGAATCGAACTTGTTGTATGTATCACAGAGGGTATTCCAGTGCAAGACATGGTTAAAGTGAAAAATTATTTGCTCGGAAAAACAACCAGACTTATTGGACCTAACTGCCCTGGCGTTATTACTGCTGGTGAAGCAAAAGTAGGTATCATGCCAGGTTTCATATTTAAACCAGGACGTATTGGTATTGTTTCAAAGAGCGGTACATTAACATATGAAGCTGCAGACCAAGTGGTGAAAGCGGGTATGGGAATTTCTACAGCAATTGGTATTGGTGGTGACCCAATAATTGGTACCCCTACAAAAGATGCTGTCGAGCTTTTAATGAACGACCCTGAAACCGATGGTATTATTATGATTGGTGAAATTGGTGGTAGCATGGAAGCTGAAGCAGCAGAGTGGATTAAAGCCAATAAAACAAAACCTGTAGTAGGATTTATTGCTGGTCAAACAGCGCCTCCGGGTAGAAGAATGGGCCACGCGGGTGCGATTGTTGGCGGTGCAGATGATACAGCAGCAGCTAAAATGAAAATTATGGCAGCTTGTGGTATTCATGTAGTTGCTAGCCCAGCTGATATTGGAAAAACAATGGCAGAAGTTATTAATAAATAATTAGACGTTTTAAAAAAGGCCTGTAACATTTGTTGCAGGCCTTTTTTTTGCCTATCAATGATTAGATTTACAAATATGAGGCACTTACGCAAGCATCTTCTTTTTTTGATTGTGATTGCTGTTGGCAGTATTTATATGGCTACCGGGCAAGTGGTTATTAGTGGGCGTCATGCAAAATTTTTAAGAGAGGGTGACAAGTCATTTATAAGTGCAACAATCGTTAATAAAACCAATAAGCCAGTTACCGGGCAGGTTCACCTCTCACTCATCAACCCATCAAATAATAGCCCAGTAGATGGTTGGTTTCAAAATGTTTTCCCATCACAGTATTATAGTATTGATGCAGATGCTGAAATTCGCATACAATTTCCAATTCAAGCTGCCTTTGGTTATATGCAATTACTACGCTATCAATTGGAAGCAACCGTACTTGAAAATAAAAAAGATGTTATAGCAACCAGTAAATACGCCGATAGCTTTTTTGTATACACCAACAGAATACTTGTTTCGGATTCGGTGGCTTTAAAAACGAGTAAAGACACCATCATAAAAGGTATTTTTAGCGCCCTGTTAAATGCCCCAGAAAGCAGCACCCATAACAATTTGCGCATTTCGTTTACCGCTTCTACCCCACTTGATTATTGGAAATTACAAATGGGCAATAAACAATTTACAATAGCAGGTCGTGCTCGTTTTGACAGCTTATTACTTGGTGATTTTATAAGTAATGACATGGGGAATTATTCGCTTCAAACAAGTCATTCAGGGTCAACCAATAAACAGCAAACTAAAATTGTTTGGACAAGCTATAACAAAGTTGAAAAGCCAATAAATTTCTTAGGTTCATTTGGCTTACAAAAAATAATAAAACATACGATAAATGGCCGCTGGAATGTTATTGCTGAAAACGCAACACTGCATGTAGGAGACACACTTAATGTTACAATAACAATTTCAACACCAACGGCTTTTACAAAAATAGTACTCGACGAAAACATCATGGGCGGTATTAGCCTACTGCTTCCACAAAACAGTACTGCAAAAAAATACGCTTCCTCTTTTACACAAGAGATTGTGTTTAATAAATTAGCACAACAACAAATTCATTACCAGTATATACTTACAGCTGCTGGTGTTTTTAGCACTGGTAATACTTTTGCAAGCATCGAAACGAATGCATCAAAAAATAAGTTACGCAATAACCCGATCAAGCTTTTTATTCCTGCCACCGAAATAAGAGTCGAAGAATAAATGCATCATACCCACTACGATATCATTATAGTTGGCCAGGGTATTAGCGGCACTGTTTTAAGTAACGCACTCATGGAGCAGTATCAAAAAGTGCTCGTTATAGATGATGGCAATAAAAAAGCAGCCAGCAAAATAGCCAGTGGTGTTATCAATCCGGTTACTGGAAGACGGATCGTAAAAACCTGGCAAATAGACGCCGTTATGCCAGCAGCAGTTCGCATCTATAAGGCGCTAGAAAATAAACTCAATACCTCTATTATACGGCAGTGTAATATTGTAAATTTTCACGCCAGTGAACAAATGCAAAAAGCTTTTGCAACAAGGCTAGCAGAGGATCCTACTTTTCTTTCTAGTCCCCTCCTTTCTGATGCTATCACAGCAGCTTTTGATGGCCCTTTTGGACACAGTGTTATAGATCCTTGTTGGCTTGTTCATCTAGAAAACGTACTAGCCACATGGCGCCATTATTTAATTGAAAAAAACGCGCTACTAGAAGATGTTTTTGATTTTAAAAAACTAGATGTTACAGCAGATCAAATTGTTTATAAGAACTATACCGCTAACCAAATTATTTTTTGCGAAGGCGCGAAGGGTCAAGAGAACCCATACTTTAAACAACTTCCTTTTGCACCCAATAAAGGCGAAGCTTTACTTGTAAACATTAAAGATTTAGACGACGGGTTCATTTATAAAAAAGCAGTAAGTATTGTACCATGGAAAGATTCGATTTTTTGGGTGGGCTCTAATTACGAATGGGATAATTACAATGATGACCCCTCACTGAGTTTTAAAGAAAAAACAATAGCAGCACTAAACGAGTGGCTTACAATTCCATACGAAGTGATTGACCATATTGCAGCCATAAGGCCGGCAAACATACAACGTAGACCCTTTGTAGGTATGCATCCTAATTATAAAAACATAGGTATCTTTAATGGCATGGGAACCAAAGGATGTTCATTGGCACCCTATTTTGCGGAGCAACTTACTTCCCATATTTTGCAACAAACAACCCTAGATAATGAGGCTTCAATCGATAGATTTAATATTTTAGCAACTTAATTGAACCACAATGTCAGACAACAAAAAAGATAGCGCATACATCATCCCAATTCAGTATCGAAAAATGGAAAACCTACACATTGTATTTTGGCTATTTAAAGATATTGCTTGGTGCCTAGGCATTCCGCTACTAGGTATCATTATGATTGTTCCAACACTACTTATTTCTATAATTATTTCGTGGCGTACCAGACAGTTCATGTCTGAACTTTGTCATAATGTGGCCATTACGGTATGGATAAGTGCCAACTCTTTTTGGATGATTACTGAATTTTTTCACTTTGATACACAAATTGCTTTTTTAGGGATTACCTACAAGCACCTAGCCATGATTCCATTTGGAATTGGTGTGGTTATTTTAGCTTTCTACTACTTAATCTGGAAGCCAAGGCATAAAAATGAAGCAGAAACTATGTAATTAGGGGATGCAATAAACCCATTTTGGACAAGTTCTAGCGGCATTTGAAGTATATTTGCCTTCAAATTATTGGATTAATAAATTAGCACTATGTACCGTTCACATAACTGTGGAGAATTAAGAGAAAGCCATGTTGGTAGTGAAGTAACCCTTGCAGGATGGGTTCAAACAGTTAGAAAATTTGGCGCCATTACTTTTGTGGATCTACGTGATCGTTATGGCATTACACAATTATTACTCGGCGAATCGATGGCTTCTTTTTTGGAAGAAAATCCGCTCGGTAGAGAATTTGTGATTCAAGCCAAAGGAACCGTAGCGAGCAGAAGCAATAAAAATCCAAATATTGAAACCGGTGACATTGAAATTATGGTAAGTAGTTGTGTGGTGCTCAATAAATCGGCGGTACCTCCTTTTACCATACAAGATGATACAGATGGTGGTGATGATCTACGCATGAAATACCGCTACCTCGATTTACGTAGAAACGCAGTTAAGAAAAATTTAGAATTAAGATACAACGTAAACCGTTCGGTAAGAAACTACTTACACGAAGCGGGTTTTATGGATATTGAAACGCCTTTTTTAATTAAGTCTACCCCCGAAGGTGCTCGTGACTTTGTGGTTCCATCCCGCATGAACCCGGGTCAATTTTACGCACTACCTCAATCGCCTCAAACTTTTAAACAATTATTAATGGTGAGCGGTTACGACCGTTACTACCAGATTGTAAAATGTTTTAGAGACGAAGATTTAAGAGCCGACAGACAACCAGAATTTACACAGATAGATTGTGAAATGGCATTTGTAGAACAAGAAGATGTTTTACAAATGTTTGAAAATTTAATTAGACGTGTTTTTAAAGACGTAAAAAACATTGATTATACAGAGGGCATCGAAAGAATGACCTGGGAAGACGCGATGTGGCAGTTTGGTAATGACAAACCAGATATTAGATTTGGAATGAAAATTGCCAACATAAAATCTGCATTTTTAAAAGGTGGTGAAATAGAAGCAACTGGTGCGTTAATTAATGGTGCCGGCTTTGGTGTATTTGATAATGCAGAAACTGTTTTAGCCATTGCAGCACCTGGCTGTAGCGAATATACCCGCAAACAAACAGATGAGCTTACAGAGTGGGTTAAACGCCCGCAAATAGGCATGCAAGGCCTTGTTTACATCAAATGCAACGCCGATGGTACCTATAAAAGTAGTGTCGATAAATTTTACACCGAAAACAAATTAAAAGCCATCGCAGATGCGGCCGGCGCTGTAGCTGGCGACCTTGTTTTAATACTTGCAGGTAAAGAAGAAAGAACCCGTAAAGCAACTTCAGAATTAAGGCTTGAAATGGGTAAAAAATTAGGCTTCAGAAAAGACGACGAATTTAAATTATTATGGGTACTTGACTTCCCACTTTTTGAATACGCCGAAGAAGAAAACAGATGGGTTGCTAGACACCATCCGTTTACATCACCAAAGCCTGATCATATTCACGTCATGATCAACAATAGCCCTGTTATTGAAAACGCAGATAAATATTTAGAACACCCATATGCAACTATTAAAGCCAACGCGTATGATATGGTTTTAAATGGCAATGAAATAGGTGGTGGGTCAATCAGAATATACCAACGTGCCCTTCAAGAAAAAATGTTTGACGCACTTGGCATGACCACCGAAGAAGCCCTTCATAAATTTGGCTTTTTATTAGGCGCTTTTGAATATGGCGCACCTCCACATGGTGGATTGGCATTTGGATTTGATAGGTTGTGTTCAATACTAGGTGGATCAGAAAGCATTAGAGACTTTATCGCATTCCCTAAAAACAATGCAGGTAGAGACGTCATGCTGGATGCACCAAGTACTATTGATGATAAGCAATTCGTTGAGTTGCAAATCAAATTAAACCTAACAGACAAAACGTAAATTATATTTATGAAGCAGGTGCAAATTTTTAAAGTACTCACTTACTTATTAATTCCAATAGCCTTATTGTTTGGCTTTATGGCTTTACTTGTGCTACCAACTGCACTCGCTAATCCAGCCCTATTACTTGTCGTATTTATATTTTCTTGTATTACTATTTATACTTTTTCTAGCCTTCGTTTTGTAACAACGGCCATCAATAAAGCTAAAAACTGCAATCCTAGTTTAAAAGATTGGATTAAAATAAATGGCTACATCTCTGTGGGTACTGCATTTATGTTTTTATTAAATAGTATCGCTATTTTAATGCTACGTCCCATCGAGTTTAATGACTTTGTAACAAAAGCCATGGAAACGCAGTCCAGTTTACCACCAAACATTACACCTACGTTTGTGGGCCAAATGCTTAAGTATACCGCTATTTTTATGCTTATTACGAGTACTATTATACTAGTACATACCAGAATTCAATTTGTATTTTTAAAGGCTTATAGCTACGTATTTGAAACCGACTAGTTATTTTTTTGTGGTACCATACGGCCCGACGCTCCTCTATCACCACCTTCGTGGTATTCGGCGTCTTCATTAACATCCCATAAATTATATACTTCTTTACCTGCAATAATATTTTTTGCAGCAAGCATCGCAGTCATCATGGAGTGGTCTTGGTTATTGTATTTGTGCATACCATTTCGCCCTATCAAATATAAACCCGGATAATTTGCAAGCGCATCTCTAACACTATCCACTCTTACCTTGTAAAACTGATCGTACACAGGATATGCTTTGGGTTGTCTCACCACGTATCCATCCACAACAGCTGTTCCTTTTGTAAGACCAATTTTTTCTATCTCTTGTTTGCCAAGTTCAATTAAATCGGCGTCGGAACTTGTCCAAAGCCCATCTCCTTCAAAACAAAAATATTCTAGGCCATAACATGCCATACTTGGATCAGGCACCATGTAAGGGCTCCATGATTTAAAGTTTTGCACCCTACCAACTTTTACCTTTGGATCGTGAATATAAATCCAGTTATCAGAAAAAGCATCTTCATCTTTACAAATAAGCACCACGGTTAAAAAGTCACGATAGCCAAGTGCAGCAGCATTTGCAGCCACTGAAGCCGGAAAGGCAGGTAATACATTTGCCACAAGCTCGCGCATGGGTGCCGTTGAAAGTACATAATCAAAGCCCGTTACATTTCCTTGACTTGTGGTTTGTACTGTCCATGAATGATTGGTATGTTCAATTTTTTGAACTCCGCAATTCATATGGAGTGTAACGCCCATAGCTTTGCTTTTTTCGGCACAAGCCTCCCACATCATTCCGGGACCCTGCTTGGGGTATCTAAATGAATCGATGAGTGTTTTAATTACTTTGTCTTTGTCTGTGGCTTTTTTATTGGGTTTAAAAAGTGCATTAAAAATGGCACTACTTAAAGAAAGTCCTTTAATGCGCTGTGCCGCCCAGTCGGCACTGATTTCATTACAAGGAATACCCCATACTTTTTCGGTGTAGGTTTTAAAAAAAATATTAAACAGTCTTTTTCCAAATTGATTGGTCACCCATTCTTCAAAATTGGTTGGATTTTTAACTGGAAATACTTTTGCTTTCAAATAACTTAAAACACACAAACCACTTTCTATAATGCCTAGTTTTCTTAACGCTTCAAAGGCTACAAGTGGATATGAGAAAAAATGGTTGTTATAATAGATGCGAGAACTCCTTGGACGCTCCAACATTTCATCGCCTAAAATTTCTGTCCAAAAGTCTTCGACCTCTTTTGACTTTGAAAAAAAACGGTGACCCCCAATATCAAAATGATACCCTTTATAAGATTCGGTTCTTGAAATACCGCCCACATATTGAGGATCTTTTTCAAAAATAACCACTTCTTGGTTGCCTTTTGCAAGTAGGTATGCAGCAGTTAAACCAGCAGGACCAGCTCCAATAATTGCGACTCTTTTTGACATAGATGTAGGGGTTAGCGGTGTAAGATGGCAAAGGTGCTACATTAATGTGGATCTACCACTATTTTTGGGCTTCAATTTATACTTATCTTTCCTCAAAATATTCGCTACATGAACTTGATTAACTGGACCCTACAAACCTTTGATAACCTTACCAATAAAGAGTTGTACGCAATATTAAAGCTTCGCTGCGAAGTATTTATTGTAGAACAGGCATGCAATTACCAAGACATTGATGGTAAAGATTTCAAAAGTTTTCATTTGTGTGGATGGGATAATGATCAACTAGTTGCTTATGCCAGACTACTTCCTGCAGGCGTATCATTTAAAGAGGTTTCTATTGGACGCGTATTAAGTTCACCTGCCTACCGCCGACAAGGTGCAGGTATTGGACTCATGCAAAACGCGATTGCTCATTGCTATGAAAAATTTGGAAAGCAACCCATCCGGATTGGCGCACAATTATACCTGCAAAAATTTTATAGCAGTTTTGGATTTATAAAAGATTCAGACATCTACCTAGAAGATGATATAGAACATATCGAAATGATCTTATCTTAATTCGGCTTCAACAAAACGAGCAGTATGACTTTCTTTGCAGCCCACCATTTGTTCTGGCGTTCCTTCAAATAAAATAGTCCCCCCACCATCTCCACCCTCTGGACCTAGGTCAATGATATGATCGGCTACTTTTATGACATCTAAATTGTGCTCAATAACGAGTACGGAATTCCCCCTGTCCACTAATTTATTAAGTACATCAATTAGATGTTGAATATCCTGAAAGTGAAGCCCTGTAGTAGGTTCATCTAAAATATAAAATGTTTTCCCGGTATCTTTTTTGCCCAGCTCTGTAGACAATTTAACGCGCTGCGCCTCCCCCCCACTAAGCGTTACCGCAGATTGCCCTAGTGTGATATATCCAAGACCTACATCTTGTAACACTTTTATTTTTCGGTAAATAAATGGAACAGGTTGGAAAAATTCACAAGCCTCATCTACCGTCATGTCTAGTACATCACTAATGGACTTCCCTTTATACCTAATTTCTAAAGTTTCCCTATTGTAGCGTTTGCCATTACATTTTTCGCAGTGCACATACACATCAGGCAAGAAATTCATTTCAATCACGCGCATACCACCTCCCTCGCAAATTTCACAACGTCCGCCTTTTACATTAAATGAAAAACGCCCAGCCGTGTACCCTCTTATTTTTGATTCGGCTACAGCTGCAAACAAGGTTCTAATCTCAGTAAAAAATCCACAATAAGTGGCCGGATTACTCCTTGGTGTTCGGCCAATAGGTGATTGATCGATTTCGATCACTTTATCAATATGCTCTAGGCCTTTAATCGATTTAAACGGCATGGGTTGCTGCTTACTATCATAACAATGTTTTGATAATAGCGGATATAGCGTTTCGTTAATTAGGGTAGATTTTCCACTTCCACTCACCCCACTTACCACGATCAATTGACCGAGCGGAAAACTTACTGAAACCTTTTTTAAATTATTACCAGTGGCTTCTTTTAAAACAATGGTATGTCCATTGCCAGTTCGCCGCTGTGTAGGAATAGCAATCTTTTTTTGACCATTCAAATATTGCGCTGTATCAGAATTCGAAAGAAGCACTTCAGATGGTGTACCCGCTGCAACTATTTGACCACCATGTTTGCCCGCCTTAGGGCCAATATCTACTAAATAATCGGCGGCCAACATAATATCCTTATCATGTTCCACCACTAAAATACTATTACCAATATCGCGTAAATTTTGCAGTGCTTTTATAAGCTGCATATTATCACGTTGGTGTAATCCAATAGAAGGCTCATCCAAAATATAGGTGATGCCCTGAAGCTGAGATCCAATTTGTGTAGCCAGTCTAATACGCTGCGACTCTCCACCACTCAGGGTTTTAGATGGCCGGCTTAAAGACAAATAAGTAAGTCCTACATCGAGTAAAAAACCTACCCGCTCTCTAATTTCTTTTAAAATATCTTTTGCAATGGCATTGTCTTTTTTAGAAAGGTGCTTTTCGATACCCTCAAACCAAAAAAGTAATTTATCTAAATTTAGACCACTGATCTCTGCAATATTTTTCCCTGCTACCTTAAACCACAAACTTTCTTTTTTTAACCTGGCTCCTTCACAACTTGGGCAGTGTTTTAATTCCATAAACTGTTCTACCCATTCACGCAGCGCCTCTGTGATACCCGTTCCTGTAAACCAACGCTTAAGCATGGGAACCACGCCCTCAAACACACCCTCGTATGGGCTAGACATAGCCGTTTCATCCATATCAAACGTAGACTCAGAAGGCCCGTCAGGCGTACCATATAATAGTAAATTAATTGACTGCTCCGATAAACTGCTTATGGGTTTATCGAGGCTAATTTTATGCTTTTTAGCAAGCACTTCTACCTGCTTAAATAAATAGGCTTCACGCTGCACACCTAGTGGCGCAATACCACCTTCTTTAATGCTTAAGGATCTATCCGGAATAATTTGTTCTAAAGAAATAGAAAACACATTACCCAAACCTTTACAAGTTGGGCAAGCACCATAGGGCGAGTTAAATGAGAATGCATTAGGCGAAGGTGTTTCGTAACTCAGGCCTGTTTCTTCACACATGAGTTGCTTGGCATACTGTACCACTTTATTGGATTCATGTACCATCAAAAACAAAAGCTCCTTTCCTAGTTTTAAAGTTTGCTGCACACTTTGTGAAAGCCTTACTTTATCATCTGGTGTCACTTGTAATCGGTCTACCACAAGTTCGATATCATGAATTTTGTAGCGGTCTACTTGTAATTTAGGTGTGAGGTCTACGATGTCACCATCAATTCTAACTTTTAAAAACCCTTTTTTTCTTACCTCTTCAAATAACTCTCTATAATGTCCTTTTCTGCCTCTTACTAATGGCGCCAGCAAAACAATTTTTTTATTGGCATACTTTTCGGTGATAGAAGCAACAATTTCTTCTTCGGTAAACTTCACCATTTTTTTACCCGTGTTGTAACTATATGCTTCTCCAATACGGGCATATAATAACCTTAAAAAATCGTACACTTCGGTTACAGTTCCAACGGTTGATCTCGGATTTTTATTGGTTGTTTTTTGTTCAATAGAAATCACTGGCGATAAGCCGGTAATTTTATCTACGTCGGGTCTTTCCATATCACCCATAAATTGCCTGGCATAGGCCCCAAAACTTTCCATGTACCTGCGCTGACCTTCATTGTAAATCGTATCAAAAGCTAGAGATGACTTTCCACTTCCGCTTACGCCCGTAAATACCACCAATTTATTTTTAGGAACACTGATGTCAATATTTTTCAGATTGTGTTCTCTTGCGCCAAAAACCTCGATGCTTTCGGTATGAATACTAGAACTTACTTCGTTAGTGGATTTCTTTGCCATAGTAGGGTGTAAATATAATAACAACGAAGGGCTTGAATGGTTGAAAACATACAAATGTTAGTAGATTTTAAGCAAAGTTTTTTTGGGGGGTGCAACTTTCTAACTTAATTTTACATTAGTTCTTAAAAAATCTTATCCAGAAAGGCAGAGGGAATGGCCCATTGATGCCTTGGCAACCCATATCATTCGCAGTGATATGAAGGTGCCAAATCCGTCCATCACATAAATGTGTATGGAAAGATAAGTCAGCGACGTTTGATATTTTGCCTTAGGCTTTTAATATTTCAAGCTCACCTGACTACATCTGGTGGGCTTTTTTATTTTTAGTACCCTAGAAAATAAATAATAAAATGGAGCATCAAAAAGTTTTAAAAATTGGTTTATTTGGTTTTGGCGTAGTAGGTGAAGGCCTTTATAAAGTATTACAACAAACGCCATCCCTAAAAGCAAGCATTGTTAAGGTTTGTATCAAAAACGTTGACAAAAAAAGGAATGCGCCGGCTAGTTTATTTACAACAGATAAAAACGATCTATTACTAGACCAAAATATCAATGTTATTGTAGAAGTAATTGACGACTCGGTAGCAGCATTTGATATTGTTTCTATGGCACTTTTACAAGGTAAAGCTGTTGTTAGTGCAAGCAAAAAAATGATTGCCGACAACCTAACCGCCATGTTAGCACTACAAAAACAAACAGGGCTTCCCTTTTTATATGAAGCAGCAGTTTGCGCATCAATTCCTGTCATCAGAAATCTTGAAGAATATTATGACAATGACCTACTGCATTCTATCAAGGCGATTGTGAACGGTTCAACTAATTTTATTTTAACTAAAATGTTTGAAGACAAATTAAGTTTTCAAGCAGCACTTATACTAGCGCAACAATTAGGTTTTGCAGAAAGCAATCCAAAATTAGATGTAGAAGGTTACGATGCACTTAATAAATGGACCGTTTTATTAGCACACGCTTATGGTATCATTGAAAAACCGGAAAATATTTTATTTAGCGGTATTCAAAATATACAATTAAGTGACGCAGCCGTAGCACAAGAAAAAAAACTAGATATCAAGCTCATTGCGCAAGCTAAAAAACTAGCCAATGGAAAAGTAGCCGCATTTGTTTTACCGCAACTTATTAGTCAAGCAGAGCCTCTTTCATTTGTCAAAAATGAATACAATGGTGTAGTTATTGAAAGCGGATTTGCCGACAAACAATTTTTTTATGGCAAAGGAGCCGGAAGCTTTCCTACAGCATCTGCCGTATTGAGTGATATTTCTGCGCTTAGATACAATTACTGTTACGAATATAAAAAACTATACCAGCAAGCCCCGCACGAATTAACTTCCGACTATTTTCTAAAAGTATATGTAAGCTTTGATGACATCAAAAATGTTCCCAAAGATAAATTTGAATGGATTGAAGAATGGCATGCACAAGAAGACCGCAAATACTTAATTGGCGTACTACACGTTAAGGAACTTATCCAAAGTAACTGGTGGAAGGAAAACAACAACTCCCTTATTTTAACCCCCGACCCTATTATTGACAACCTTGACATCGTTCACCTTAAGAAAAAAAGCCTCGAATTGGCCGGTGTTCTTTAATTAATAGGTGTAACTATAGTAGTTTTGCATGTAAATCAACAAGATGCAATTGCAACTGAATAGAAATGCGACGATAGGGATAGGCGTATCATTAATTACAGGGACTTCCTTAATACTGCTATCTATGATCATGGGCAAGGAAAATGCTTTCCTGCTAATGAACCTAGACTTAGGACCTGCTGCTGATTTCTTTTTCTATATCTGGGCCAATGCTGGCGATGGATTTATCTGGATCCCTGCTTTTGCATTAACGCTCATGTACAAGAAAAAGTTTCTTCCTTTTTTACTTGCTACGATCGTATGCTCAACCATTATCACGCAAAGCTCAAAACAAGTATTTTTTAAATCAGAAAACAGGCCTACTGCTGTCATTTCTGACAACGCATTAATACACAAAGTTTCGGGTATTGTACTACATACCACTAATAGTTTTCCATCAGGGCATACAGCAACCGCTTTTTCACTTTTCTTATTTTGTTGTTTTATTAGTGCTAAAAAATGGATCGTGCCACTAGGGTTCATCTATGCATTATTAGGTGGCTATGCAAGAATTTATGTAGCGCAACACTTTCCTTTAGATGTTGGCGCTGGTATATTTACAGCATATTTCAGTACTTTAATAGCATGGATAATTCACTTGAACTATTTTAATAAAGCCGAATGAAAAAATTAAAACACATACAACTAATTGCGCTACTTGCTTTCAGCTTTATTTTTCAATTAGTAGCTGCCCAAGACACCACGCAACAAATTACACCGGGCAGGTTTAATAGTGCCGATGCTCAAAAAAAGCCGTATGTTATTCTTATTTCGATAGATGGCCTTCGATCTGACTTTGTAGAAAAGTATCATGCAAAATCATTGCAAGCATATGGAAAATCAGGAATCATTGCGGATTACATGACTTCTGTATTCCCTTCCTTGACTTTTCCCAACCATTACAGTATTGTAACCGGCCTCTATCCAGCACACCATGGCCTTGTTGATAATACTTTTTTTGATGAAAAAGCAAACGCAACCTATACCATGTCCAATAAAAAAATGGTAGCCGATCCTTATTGGTATGGGGGAACGCCACTTTGGGTGCTTGCTGAAAAACAACAAATGGTAACAGCCAGCTTTTATTGGGTAGCTTCTGAAGCGGCTATTGCAAATACAAAGCCAACTTACTTTTACAATTACAACGACAAAATAAAAATAGAACAAAGAATTGCTCAAATAAAAGATTGGTTGAGCTTGCCTGACAAAACAAGACCCCACCTTATTACTTTTTACATGCCTGAGGTAGACGATGCTGCGCACAATTATGGGCCAGATAGTAAACAAGCAGAGGCCGCTGTACAATATATAGATGGTGTGATCAAACAAATGAATGAAGCGGTAAGCAGCTTACACCTTCCTGTCAATTATATTTTGGTTTCAGATCATGGCATGGCGCTTGTAGATAGCCAAAACCCAATTCGACTTCCAAAAGCCGTTGATCCTACAAAGTTTTATGTACCATCAGGTAGTGCGCTTTTACAACTTTATGCAAAAGACACTGCTGCCATTATCCCAACGTACCAAGCACTGGTAAAAGAGGCCAATGGATACGATGTTTATTTAAAGGACAATACCCCTACAAATTTTCATTACAGTAGCCTAGATGACCGCTTTAACCGCATTGGTGACATTGTTTTAGTAGCCAAGCTGCCTTACACTTTTAGTTTAAATGGTAGACCTAGCAGTCCGGGCAAACATGGTTACGATCCTAGGCTCCCCGAAATGAGGGCTAGCTTTTTGGCATGGGGGCCTGCATTCAAAGCCGGAAAAAAAATGAACGGATTTGAAAACGTACATGTATATCCACTTATTGCTAAAATTTTAGGGTTACAATTTGATCAAAAAACAATTGATGGAAATTTAAGTGTGCTAAAACACACACTTAAATAAATTGTTAGTCTTTCCAACGCCAATCACCTGCAATTTGTAATGGTAGTTTCAAGTTGTTTTTTAATAAAAACAATCTTGTTTCATCATCATTTAAATGCTTTGCTTCAATTGAAGGTGCATCGGCAACAGCATACACTAAAATAGCATTAAAACGAACCGTATTTTTCATGCCTTTTTCGTCTACTAATTTAAAGCTATCGCAGTCTGCGTGGTAGCAAGGCCCCGCATTGTTAGGGAGTTTTCCACCAGCTGCACCACCCGTTGGAATGCCTTGCAACATAAATGGTTGGTGATCGCTATGAAGCCCAGCACCAGCACTAAATGAATTTTTGAAACTTGTATCGATGCTTTGCACAATAGAGCCAATTGATTTAAACAAGGTTTCAGAAACCTCTGTAGAACTTGAATATCCGGTAGGATCGTTGGTCATGTCATAATTGAACATGTACCTGATTTGATCAATTGATTTGTCTTTTTTTGCAGCATCGATATATGCTTTTGAACCCAACAAGCCTTCTTCTTCACCCATGAATAATACAAACTCTACAGTTCGCGTAGGACGTAGGTTAAGCGCAGCAAATGTGCGTGCCATATCAAGTACCGAAAATGATCCAATACCATTATCAATAGCGCCGGTGGCTAAATCCCATGAGTCCAAATGACCACCTACCACTATTTTTTCTTTAGGTAAATCACTTCCTTTAATTGTTACTACAACATTGCGCGCTTTAATGAGTCCAGAAAAATTAGTCATGCGTATACTTGCAAACTGCTGTTCTTTTAAGAGCGCCTCTTTATAGGCGAGTCCATCTTCTTTACTAATACATACCGCAGGAATTGGAATTAATTTTCCTGTAACAGATGCAGTACCAGTAAGTAAAATACCACCTGCAGCCGTATTAATAACGATAATTCCTTTAGCGCCAAATTTTGTAGCGATCGCTGTTTTTTCGGAGCGGTGAAGACTTGGTGTGCCCGGTTTTGACCCAGGTAAAACACCTAGATATACAAGTGCAATTTTACCAACAACTTTTGCCGGATCTTTTGCATAATCTTCATCTAATCCATTGCCCATATCCACCACTTCAAGTGTTACATCGGCAGCAACTGGCGAATGTGCGAGTGATACCGATTTTACAGCTTGCAAATTGGTTAGACTATTGCCCATCTTTACCTCTAAACCCCCTCTGCTCCAGCTTTCTACTTCAAAAGGTTGGTATTTTACGTTTTTAAAACCATAAGACTTTAATAAATTAAAAGCGTAGGCTTCCGCTTTACTCCCATTAACAGAACCGGTTAAACGGTGTCCAATAGTTTCGGTGGCATACTTAAGTGTTGCGTACGCTTTAGAGTTTTGCTGTACTTCGGCGTTGATACTTGCAAATGCTTCATACCACTCTGGCTTACTATACTTTTGAGCAACAAGCGTGTTAACAGCAAATAAAACAGCAATAATAACGACTACCTTTTTCATTTCATTTCTTATTTAAAACAATTAACTAATTATTTATTTCAATTTGTAATATTTCCTTCTTTTGCAAATAGTCTTCTAGTAATTTAATTTGATTAGAGGCCCTATTGAAATTATGAAGCGGATATTTTGCACCATAATATATATCGTCATTTATAAAATCCGTTAAAAACCTGAGTGCCTGCATATACATCATAAATAATCCAGCATAATAGATCTGATCCGCTTCATCTATAGACAACATGTTTCCTGCACCTTTTAAATACCCCTTTACAATGGCTTTATATATAGTAGGTCTTACAACAATTTTAGAAAAATCTGTTTCTTCTTCAGAAACGGCACATAAATAGGTTCTAAACATATCGCCAAGGTCGCTAATAAAATAACCCGGCATGAGGGTATCCAAATCTATCACGCAAATCCCTTTATCATGATCATCAAAAAGCAAATTGCTTATTTTGGTATCATGATGTGTAGCGCGTAATTTAAAATTTGGATTTGATTTTATTTTTTCAAAAAAATTAGCAATCCAGCTATGGTCTTTTAAAAATTGAATCTGATTTTTTGATGCAGCTATCCTATCTTGATTTCCGGACGTAAGCGCAAGTTCAAACTGCGCATATCTAAGCGTTAAATTATGAAAATCGGGGATGGTGATTTGTAAATCATTAGCATCAAGGCCATTTAATGCATTTGTAAAAAGTCCAAATTGATAACCGGCTTCGTATGCCTGCTCCTCATTTTGAACGACTGTTTTGGCATGAGATCCTTTGACATAAGGAAACACCCTATAATACCCTTCCTCTATATATTCCATTTGATTACCATGCACTGAACTGATAGGTGCTACAAAATGGTAATTTGGAGTATTAGACGCTAGGTATCCAGCTATTAATTGAATATTATGCGCAATCGCTACCGGATTTTTAAAAACAGCTGTATTTATTTTTTGCAAAATATAGGCGTTATTTTCAGACTCTACGATATAGGTATGATTGATGAGGCCTTCCCCATGTGACTTTACAGCCACTAATGAAGCATCAAAACCAAATACCGATAATACATTTTCAGAAACGCTCATGCATCACAATTAATAGCTATCGTTTAAAGCAAACACGGGCTTTCTATACATCCACTCGCCACCCGTAAAATCAGGGAATGCAATTGTTTCATTACCAAGCGCAATAGATTGTTCAGAAAGTGGTGTAATGGCACTCCAAGTTGCAGCATCGTATACATCAAGTGGTGTTGGCTTACTATTTTTGATAGATTCAACAAATGCATGAATTACAAAAAAGTCCATACCGCCATGACCTGCTCCTTCCGTTTCTTTACTCCAACGCGCCCATAATGGATGATCATACTTGTCTAACCATTCTTTGGCAGGATCCCACTGATGCGATTTAGGTGATTTGTCCTGAATATAAATACTCTTATTGACGTCCATCCATAAACCTTCGGTACCTTGAACCCTAAATCCTAATGAATATGGTCGCGGCAAATTGGTATCGTGCTGTAATAAAATAGTTTCGCCATTTGCGCATTGAATATTTGTGGTAACAACATCACCCAGTCTGAAATTAACTTTTGCATTGGGATGATTTTCGCCACCTTTTTTAACCACATGATTGTGCAGTCCGCGTGCTTTAGAAGAAAATGAACATAAGTTCACGAAACGGTTACCTCTATTAATATTTATATAATTAGCGACCGGCCCAACTCCATGTGTTGGATATAAATCTCCATTGCGCTGAACTGAATGCTCTGTCCTCCAAGAAGCTTCCGAAAAAGCTTTTTCACCAAATTCTACTGGTGTATTAGCTGGATTATTTCCATTGTTAAATTTAACCTCTCTTAAATCGTGTTGATAGCCTCCTTGTAAATGAATGAGCTCGCCAAATAATCCCTGACGCACCATATTTAAAACGGCCATTACATCACGGCGGTAACAAACATTTTCAAGCATCATAACTTGTGCGTTGTAACGCTCCGCCGTTTTTACAACATCCCAATGATCTTGTAAACTAAGTCCAATACAAACTTCGGAACCAACATATTTTACGCCCGCTTCTAAAGAACCAACAATCATAGGTTTATGCCACTCCCAAGGTGTAGCAATTACAACACCATCTAGTTTTTCTTTTTCCAACATGCGCTTCCAAGCATAGGCGTCGCCAGTATATATAGCTGGCATTTTTTTACCAGACTTGGTGATATCTTCTTTTGCGCTATTCAGCATATAATCGCTAACATCACAAATAGCAACAACATCTACATCTTTACGTCTTAGAAGTAAGTCTAGATGTCCTTGACCTCTTAATCCTACCCCAATAATGCCAATTTTAATATTACTAGCTGATGACTTTGCAAAAATATTTGCATTGGGCATAAATGCTACAGAAGCTGCTGCAAGGCTGCTATTTTTTAGGAAGTTGCGTCTTTTCATTTAAAATTGTTTTAAGGTGTTCAAGATAAATAAATTATAACAATTTTAAGGCCGTTTTAAGTAGTTTGCATACTATATTAGGCAAGATTTGAAAATTGATCGAAAAAATAGCAATAATGAGCTGTAGAAGCCCCCTCCTCTACTTATTTGTATGCTTGTTATTGATGAGCAAAGCAACAAGTGCCCAAACCGATACGACGTTTTGGTTTGCAGCCCCAGACCTCCAACAAGCCCATGGAGATCGGCCCATTTTATTAAGAATTTCAACACAAAATACGGCGTCAGTTGTTACAGTATCTCAACCTGCTAACGCAAGCTTTACCCCAATCACTTTAAATATCGCTGCAAACAGTTCAAATTCAGTAGATCTAACGGCCTTTATTACACAGCTTGAAAATGTGACACCCAATACGGTAACCAACAAAGGTTTGCTTATAACTGCGACAACCCCTATATCTTGTTACTATGATATAGCCAATGGATTTAACGGAGACATTTATGCCCTCAAAGGAAAAAATGCACTCGGCACAAAATTTACACTTCCCTTTCAAATGGGATTTGTTGGCAGAGGGCTTCCATTATACACCACCGATTTTATTATTCTTGCCACAGAAAATAATACACAGGTTACCATTACACCCAAATCCAATTTAATGGGTCATGCGGCCAGCGTTCCGTTTACCATCACTTTGCAAAAAGGAGAAACCTATACCTGCTCTGCTGCAAATAATATTGCAACAGAAAGACCAGGTGGTACCTTAGTAACTTCCAATAAACCCATTTGTATTTCTACCAAAGACGATTCGCTTTTTTATACTGGACAAGGCTGCGCAGATACTGCTGGTGATCAACTGATACCAGACAATATTGCAGGGCAAGAATTTATTGTGATAAAAGGCTATTTTAATAGTTCCGATTTTTACTACGTTTTTGCCATCGAAAATAACACCATTGTAAAATTAAATGGAGCCACGGTTGCTACCCTGCAAGCTGGTGAATATTACAAAGGCTCACTTAGTGAAAACTCCTGCTTTGTAAATTCAGATAAACCCGTTCATATTTTTCATATTACTGGATTTGGATGTGAGCTTGGTGGCGCCATTATACCATCTATAAAATGTACCGGATCAAAAAGTATCAGCGTTACTAGGGCTTCAACTACAGGAAGTTTTTATTTAAATGTATTAGCCCCAAAAAATAGCATCAATGATTTTAAATTAAATGGCAGTAATGCTTCTATTGATGCCAGCCTATTTAGCCCAGTGACAGGTAGTAATGATGAATGGATGTATGCGAGACTGAACCTTCCGGCCTCTGTAATTTCTGGTGGACAAAATGCACTTATCGAAAATAGCAAAGGAAAATTTCACGTGGGGGTAATTCAAGGAACTTCAGGATCTACTGGCAGGTATGGCTATTTTTCTGATTTTAGTAGTAATGTGATTCAGCTCATTGATGCAACTAAAAACACTGAAATATTTACAAACAATCAACCCATTTGCTATAATACAACAGCTTCTATTAATGCCGTAACGCAGGATGCTAATACCTATACTTGGACTGGGCCCAATAATTTTTCTAGCACTGGCGCTAATTTGGTTATTAATAATTTCACCAACCTCAATGATGGTCTATATACTATTACATCTGCGTCAACCGCCTGTGGTGTTGCAACAAAATCAATCGAATTAAAATCGGAGCGTGTATTTGCAAATTTTACATCTACACAAACCGGTTGTATTCAAGACTCTGTATATTTTAATACCCCTGCAATCAATGATGCTAGATGGAATTGGAATTTTAGTGACGGGAAATTGCTTGATACCACAAGTTCAAATATTAAACCCATTAAATATAGTGGCGTTGGAAACTATCCTGTTACTTTAAAAGTAACTTCTAAAAATGGTTGCGCTTCTGATGTAGTAACAAAAAATATTGAAATAACACCCAAGCCAATTGCTTCATTTACGGCTACAACAAATACTTGCGTTAATATAAATATAAACTTTGCAGAAACCTCTTCTATTACCAATGGAACGCTACAAAAAAGTTACTGGAATTTAGATGACGGCAAAGGAGTTATCAATTCAAATAGTTTATCGCAGCAAACAACAACATATGGCAGTTGGGGAAATAAAAACCCATGGCTCATTGCAGAAGCTAGCTCCGGTTGTAAAAGCGACACTTTTAAATTAGCGAGTCCCCTACTTATTCATTCAGTTCCTGTTATAAAATTTTCGCTACCCGAAGTATGCTTAAATGATGCAAACGCGGTTTTTACAGATAGTACAGCATCTGCAGATGGTGCTACTAACTTTTCGTACCAGTGGAATTTTAATGCGGGCAGCCCTGCTATTACACCAGGCCCTACTTATACGCCTGCGCAGTTAACTGCTAAAAACCCTGCTGTCAAATACAATAAGTCGGCGGTGTATAGTGTGTCACTTAAAGTCACTTCTTTTGGTTGTGTCGATTCACTAACCAGCAGCTTTACGGTTAACGGCGCAAACCCTACACCTAATTTTGAGATACTAGCGCCTACTACACTTTGTAGCAATGATTCGGTGCGGATTAAAAATTTATCGGTGGTAGATTTTGGGGATGTAACAAGGCTCGAGATTTATTGGGACGCTAATGACCTCACTAAAAAAACAATTGATGAAGCGCCATTTTTAGGTAAAGTATACGCTTTTCGTTATCCTAATTTTCAAACACCCGCTACCAAAAATTATGCCATTACCTTAAAAGCTTTTTCTGGTAACGCGGCTAGTTGTAGCAAGTCGGTGTCTAAAACTGCGGTTGTTAACCAAAGTCCAAAAGTAAGTTTTACCACCATACCGGGTATTTGTAACGAAGCTACTCCGCGTCAAATTACACAGGCTAGTTTTGATAACAATGTACCGGGTAGCTTTACTTATTCCGGAACAGGTGTGAGTGCTACAGGTGTGTTTAACCCGGCTACTGCGGGGGTTGGCACCTATCCAATCAAGTATATGTACACCTCAAGTGTAATAGGTTGTAAAGACTCTGCCTCGCGTAGTATTACCGTGTGGCCTTCACCTACTGCTAAGTGGGGTGCTGGACTTCCTAGTTGTGAAAAAAACAACCTTGTATTTACAGATAGCTCTGTAGCCAATTATAGCAACATCATTACTTGGGCCTGGGATTTTGGAGACGCAACCACGTCGTCTAAAACATCGGGTGCTGTGTTCTCTAAAATATTTGATACCACTAAAACCTATACCGTATCACTTAAAGTAACCACCGATAGTGGTTGTGTATCTGTGCTTAATACACAGCTTGTAAAAGTAAACCCATTACCTAAGCCTGCCTTTAGTTTACCTAGCATTTGTTTACCGGATGGGAATGGAACTTTTACCAATAGTTCAAGTATTGTTGATGGATCAGAAGCTAGTTTTAAATACGTTTGGACCTTTGGAAATCCAAATAATAGCACAGGTTCTACAAGCAAGGATCCAACCCACAAATACAGCGCTGTAGGCCCCGTAAACGTCAAGCTCATTGTTACCAGTAATAACAACTGTATAGACTCGTTAACGCAGGTACTAAATACCATTTATCCGCAACCTAAGGCAGCCTTTACCATTAGTCCGGATAGTATTTGTATGGGTGATGTGGTAAACTTTACAGACCAATCGGTTGGCATCACAAGCCCTATCAATAAATGGGTATGGGATTTAGGACAATCAGATGCATCAAGTGTTCAAAACCCTAATAAACGTTTTAGAGACTCTGGTATTTTTACCATCAAACTATTTGGCTTTAATGGACAAAACTGCGTGAGTGATACCATCAGTAAAACCGTAACATCCTTCCCGTATCCGCACCTCAAATTAGGGCCCGATTTTAAAATCTTAGAAGGTGGTACCGCACTTATTAGACCCGCTTTTGTTTTTGGTAATAACCTTACTTACAAATGGAAGCCTGCACTCTATTTAAATAGTGATACGGCAGCTGTGCCTCGAAGTACACCGCTTGGCGATGTAACGTACATACTAGAACTTACCGGACAGGGTGGCTGTATGGTTAGCGATGATATATTTATTAAACTATTACTCGCACCAGAAGTACCCAACGCCTTTTCTCCAAATGGGGACGGCATTAACGATAACTGGGTGATAAAATATTTAGAAAGCTACCCAGGCGCTACCATTGATGTGTACAATAGATACGGACAGCCCGTGTTTAAATCGGTGGGGTATGACAACCCTTGGAATGGACTATACAACGGAAGCCCTTTACCCATTGGTACCTACTACTATATTATCAATCCTAAAAATGGACGAAAAATAATAAC